>Ga0315900_10005285_pt1 | contig 17783 bp, 20 predicted proteins | sample LakEriMetagenome_FD_203521 | JGI IMG/M metagenome (GOLD analysis project Ga0315900, IMG submission 203521) | Freshwater fungal communities from buoy surface, Lake Erie, Ohio, United States - Buoy 12 MA114 | ecosystem: Environmental > Aquatic > Freshwater > Lake > Lake biofilm | place: USA: Lake... | reverse complement strand
GTTAACTTTATTGATGATATGAATAAAGTATTTGAATTTGGAGATGATTGGGGTATGTATATTCCTGAGGTAAAATATCTAAGTCCTGAACCACTAGTAAAATATGATAGCTTAGCATTAGCTAATTACCCTAACGTACATTTTGTAGGTGATGCTTTATCAGCTCGTGGTATTACAGTAGCTGGTGCGCAAGGTATTTATGTTTCTGAATATTTATTGTCAAATAGATCATAATGGATAAGAAAAAATTACTCGAAACTGTTCGCCGCGTTATTAAGGAAACAATTAATGAGAAAAAATATCCTGTAGCTGGTGAAAAAGGATATATTCGCGTTAGTCAATTAAAAAAGGGTGACGTATTAGGTGGCTCTGGCTTAGAAATCGTTGATATGTCTTCTGGTGCTATGACACCATCAGGTAAAATTGAAGTGACTGTTAAAGATCCTAAAACTGGTAAGCAATTAACTAAAACTTGGAATAAATCAACTACTGTTAGATTAAAACCTAAAACAAATGAAGCTGCAGCCCCAGCACCATCTAAGCCTAAAGAAAAACCAGGCCCAGCTGTAGCTCCAGGTAAACCAGGTGAAAAACAAAAACCACGTCGTCCATTAGGAAATCCTAATGTAAAACCTGAACCAAAAGCTAGTATGAAAGAAGCTGAAATGCTAGATAAAATTATTAAACGCTTTAGATCAGCTAAGAAAAATGGCTAATTTATTAGAAGTAGAATACGAAAAGATATTTTCACCTAAAACAATGGCTTCCTTAAAAGGCAAGTCAGGTGAATCATTGCGTCAAATGCTTGGCAACAAGGACTTAATGCAAACATTAATGCGCTCACAAGCATTATTAGGTGAAATTATTGAGGCAGAAGAAGGATATCGTGATGAGCTTGAAATGGTAGCTGCTCAAATGGTAACTGATGCTTATCCAATTATTGATTATGCAAATATTAAAATAGATGCTAAGATAGTTGGAATGGGAGATTTAAATATAGGAATGGGCAATGATGAAGAAAGTTTAGATAATATACCTCAAGAAGCTGAAAAAGCTAAACGCCGCATCATAAATGGCATTACACAAGGCGCCTCAATTAGAGGTGCCTTTGGCTTTATGCTATTTAAAGAATACTTAGACGAATTAAACCCAGAATTAGTAGCAAAATATAACGAAATACTTAAATTAGCATTTGGTATTTACGATGATGAAAATGCTATTGCTATGATGTTGGCTGCCTTAGCACAAGGTCAAAAAATGCAAGGTGGTGAAAGTGAGATGGAATATGACGAGGAAAACGAGCAATTTGTAATTAAAGCACGTGCTATTTGCTTCCCAATGCTTGTACATGAAATTGTAAAAGGATTGTACGAGATTGTTGGTACAGAAGGATTTGGTCCTGATAAAGAAAAGAATCAAGCTATTGTAGGTGCTGTAGATAAATTATCTAATGAACCAAACGATTTACGTTTTGGTAAATTCTTTTATGATGCTATTTCTAAAATATATAACGACAGTGATATAGAAGATGCACGTGTACGTGAATTATTCTTTGCTGAGGTATATAAATTAGATGAAAATGATTTCTTCTCATTTGTAGAAAATGCTGTTAATGATGAATTAACACCAGCTCAATTAAGTTGGGCAACGGGTACAATGAAGGATATAGAAAAAGATCTTAAAAAAGACGATACTGGTTTAGAGGATTTGGACGAGTAAAGATTTCTTCGTACCTTTAAAACCAAAACGATGGAAACAAAAAAATTAGTTACAGCAGAAGGTACTATTGTTTATTATCTCAATATTAATGGTGTTAATAAACTTCACAACATTGATGGCCCAGCCTTAATCCCTAACGGCAATAAACGCGCCTCAGAATATTACATTTTTGGAATTAAATACACTAAAGAACAGTGGGACGATAGGAAAAAAGACACTAACGGAGTTCCCTGGTATAAAACAGCAGCTGGTAAAGCAGCAGGAGCTAGAGTATAAGGATCGTCAAGATCCTTTCCCTAATTTCATGTTATGGAAAGAAAATTTACACGTGTTTACGAAGACGATGATACAACAGAAACATGGACATTTGATTTAGACAAATTTGCTCGTGGTCCAATTAATGTTGATATCAAGTATAAAGCTGGTGCTGAGAAACGTTTGAAACAACGTGCTAAAGAGGTTAAGCAACAGAAGAAAGTTGAACGTCAAATGAAAAAAATAAATAATAGAAACAAATAATATGCAAACAACTTTACTAATTGTTATCATTATATTATTATATAAAATATATAAAAATACAGAAAAAGAATAATATGAAAATAGGATTAGCAGGTACAATGAGTGTAGGTAAAACTACATTAGCTAAAGCATTAGGTGAACTAGATCAATTTAAAAATCATAGTGTACAAACTGAACGTAGTAAATATCTTAGCAATTTAGGTATTCCATTAAATACTGATTCTACGTTGCGTGGTCAATTTGTATTTTTAGCTGAACGTGCTAGTGAATTACTTGTAGATAATATTATTACAGATCGTACTATTTGGGATGTATGTGCTTTTACATTAAGTGCTAAATCAATATTGGATTGGGAAAAGCGTGATTTTGTAACAGCAGCTATGCATCTTAAACAATATTATGATTATGTTATTTATGTTTCACCTGATGGTGTTGAAATGGAAGATAATGGTGTGCGTGAAACTGATATGGTCTATCGTGGTAAAATTGATACTGTAATACAAATGCTACTAAACGAATATACACCAACAAATTTAATAACTGTTAAGGGCAGTACGGAGGAACGTATTGCTACTATTATTTCTAACATTAAATAATATTTATGGACATAACGACTAACGAATTAAAAAGTATGAAAGCAAAACAACTCCGCAGAATGGTTCGCGAAGCTATTCAAGAGGTATTAAAAGAAGCAGATTTATCTCCTGCTGAAAAAGCAGCTAAAGATGCTGAAATTAAAGCAATTGATGCTAAACTTAAGGCACTTCAAGCTAAAAAGGGTGATTTAGCCTCTGGTAGAGAAGAAATTGTTGAAGATGAAGTTAATGAATTAGCTCGTATCGCCAAAGGATTTCGTTTAGCCGATGAAAACTTTGATGCTACTCCATATGCTAATAGACGCGTATCAGGAACTTCATTAGAAGATGTTATTAATTACTTCCGTGAAAACCCAGGTGCTGATAAAAAATCATTACAAACACAATTTAATTTTGCTCGTCCACAAATCTCTAATGCAATTGTAAATGCATTACTTGATGCTGGTGTATTAGTTAAACTAGGTGCTGGTGGTGAGGTTGAAGCTATACCTGAACCAGGTGAAGAAACAGCTCCTAAAGCAACTGATCCAGAAGATTTATTTATGGGTGGTGCTGAAGATCCACTTTCAATGTACTTTGATGGTGAACCAAATGCTGATGGTTCTGAAGATTTTGAACCTGAAGCTGGTGAAATTGAAAAAGCTGAACTATCTGCTTCATCTATGTCTGATGAAGATTATGAGGCATTTATGAAATATGATGATTTAAAGCGTCGTTTAGATGCTACTAAATCTAACATCTTAAAGATGAGAAAATCTAGAGGTGTTGCTGGTGATATTTCAGATAAACCATCTACTGAATTACAACGTTTACGTGATTTAAAGAAATCACTTGAAGATAGAATTGATACATTAGTTGCAGGTTCAGATTATTTGAAAAAGAAACTTGCAAAAGATATGCCACCTGCTCCACCAGTAGAAACTCCTGATGAAGAAGAAACACTTGATGAAGGATTAGACGAGTGGACAGTAAATAAACTCCAGTTTTATGCTGGTATTAAACCTTAATATATGAAAAAATTATTTCAAGACTTATCAAAACTGATTAAAGATAATTGGAAAGCAATATTAATAATTGTAATTGTTTTAGGTATATTATCAAATTATTCTGAAATAAAAAAAGTAATCCAAGATGGTTGGTCTGAAGATGAAACAGTTGAAGATATTAATAAAATAGTAAAGATTCACGAAGGAGCTTTTGCATTTTGTGGTGCATCGGGCGCTATACCTACAGGAAAAAAGATTATTGTTCAAGGAAAGGAATATGATGAAGGATGTGCTATATGTCCTGTACTAAATGGACCATCTATTTCTAATTTAGCAATGGAAGGTGTTAGTGGAACTTATGGAAAATTTAATGTAAGCGAAAATTTTCAAACTCCTGATGGTACAGATACTACAATATGGTCTTTATTTTGGTATTATGATTCAACAACCACAGTACCTCAATTCAACCCAGCTACTAAAGAATGGGAATTATTACCACCTGTAAACCGTGCGTTTATTGTAAATCTTGATGATCCAAGCACAAGCGAAAGTAATATGTTTGCAATGCCTGGTATTATTTTTGATACAACATCTACAGGTATTGTGCTGGCTAAAGTATATGGTCCACTTAATGAGGCTGCTGTTCCATTACGTAAAGCTATTCCTGTAAAATCAGGAATGAAATCCATAACTGCAGCTAAAGAAGGATTTCCTTATCCTGTAGGAACACCAGTTCCTATTAGTGATTTAAGTAAAGAACTTCAGAAACAAAATAAATAATAAAGTATGAGCCAAGTTAAAAATTTCGCTAAAGAAAACAGAAAAACCTTATGGTTAGCTATATTGCTACTTTTGGGATTTTTCATTTATGGTAGTTTTTCAAACAGCTATCATAAGGCAGAAATTAAAGAATTAGAAAAAGAAATTGCTGTAGTACAAGATCAGTTTGAAGAAGCTTTTAACGAAAAAGAGCGTTTTAGAGATTCATCTATTGCTTATGAGCTTTTAGCTGAACAAGCTGGAGATGAGGCTGATGCTTTTAAAGCTAAAGCCGCTAAAGAACGCAAAGCAAAAGAAGAAGCATTAGCTACTCTTCGCAACTTACCTAAAGATATTATTGATACTTTCTTTATTAATCGCTATGCTAATGTAACTAAATCAGATGTTGGTTTAGAACTTGATAAAAACGTTGGTAACGAAATTATAGTTGAATTAGTTGAAAAAGATCATTTAGTAGGTGAATTAGCTACTGCTGAAAATTTAAATAATACATTAGGTGTTCAAGTTAAATCATTAGAAAGCTCACTTATGTTTTCTAAAGCAGCATTAGTACAAGCCGATTCAGCAATTGCTTTAAAATCAAAACAATTTGAATTATCACAACAAGTAAGTGAATTACTTAAAAAAGACCTTAAAACAGCCAAAAATAAAGCATTTTGGAATAAGTTTAAGGGCGCTGGCGTTGGAATAGCCGCTGGTGTAGTAGTTGGCTTATTAGTTAAATAAGATCCTTGCAATCCCATGCACTGAGGCTCAACCATAGTGGTTGGGCCTCTTTTAATATATTTATATATATAACCAACAGCGTTAAATATGTCGCAACAGGCTGATATTAAAGAAATAATAAAACAGGAGTATATTAAATGTGCAATGGATCCTGTACATTTCTTTAGAAAATATTGTTATATTACCCACCCAGTTAAAGGTAGAACACTATTTCATCTTTATCCGTTTCAGGAGGCTACACTAACTGATTTTAGAAATAATCGATTTTCAATTGTAAATAAATCTCGCCAGTTAGGTATCTCCACATTAGTAGCAGGTTATTCTTTGTGGACAATGTTGTTTAATAAAGATAAAACTGTATTGTGTATAGCTACTAAACAAGAAACCGCTCGTGGGATGGTTGAGAAGGTACAATTCATGTATGAAAACTTACCTTCATGGCTTAAGGGTAATCAAAAACCAATATCAAATAATAAATTATCCTTCCAGTTAGCTAATAACTCCAGAATTGTAGCTACATCAGCTGCCTCAGATGCAGGTCGATCCTACGCCGTATCTTTGTTACTAATAGATGAGGCTGCGTTTATTGAAGGTATTGATAAAATTTATACGAGTATTAAACCAACCATTGCAACGGGAGGAGGAATTATAGCATTATCCTCTCCAAATGGTATTGGTAACTGGTTTCATAAAACATATGCTGAGGCTCAAATTGGTAAAAACGACTTTTATCCAATTGAGCTAAAATGGAATTTACATCCTGATAGAGATGAGGCTTGGGAGCTACGTGAGCGTGCTAACATGTCACCACGTGAATTTGCTCAAGAGTATGATTGTGACTTCCTTGGTTCTGGTAACTCAGTAATTGAACCTGATAATCTATCATTTTATGAACAAACGTACATCCAGGAACCTGTCGAGCGCCGCTTTATGGGTGGCGACTTTTGGATATTTCAGTATCCTGACTATACTAGGAATTATATTATTAGCGCTGACGTTGCTCGCGGTGATGGTTCAGACTACTCTGCGTTTCACGTTATTGATGTGGACTCGTGTGAGCAAGTGGCTGAGTATAAATCACAAATCGATACTCGTTCCTATGGTAATATGCTTGTTTCTGTTGCTAGTGAATATAATAATGCTTTACTTGTGGTTGAAAATGCAAACGTGGGTTGGGACGTCGTTAATACGATAATTGAAAAAGGGTATCAAAATATGTATTATTCACCTCGTGCTTATGGTGAAATGCAAATGGATAAATGGATGGCTAAGATGGGAAGTGATCAAACAGTTCCTGGATTTACTACATCAGTAAAGACAAGACCACTTGTTGTCTCCAAGATGGAGGCGTATATTCGAGATAGAGCATTCATCTTTCGATCTAAAAGATTGTTAGAGGAGTTGCGTGTATTTATTTGGAATAATGGTAAAGCACAAGCCCAAACAGGTTATAATGATGACTTAGTTATGGCTTTAGGTATTGGATTATTTACTAGAGATACTGGTGTTAAATTCGCTCAACAAGGTATGGATTTAACCCGTGCATCTATTAGTGGAATGTCTAGTACAGTTGGTGGAGTAAATAGTATACCACTATTACCAAATGGACAACAAAACCCATATTTAGCCCAAACACAACATGGTGTTGAGGATTTCACATGGGTACTTTAAATTATAAATATTTATTGATATAATAAAATTACAAAATGGCTGAACAAAGTACAGGCTTATTTGATAGATTAAGACGCCTATTTTCTACGGACGTTATTATTAGAAATGTAGGTGGTAATCAATTAAGAACAATAGACGTTGACAGAATTCAGGCTTACGGCAATATAAAAACAAATGCATTAATTGATAGATTCACTAAGTTGCATCGTTATGGCGCTAATATGCCATACAACCCAACAATGAACTATCAAACATTGCGTATTCAGTTATATACTGACTATGAAGCAATGGATACAGAATCAATCATTGCCTCTGCTCTTGATATTGTTTCAGATGAAGCTACATTAAAAAATGAAAATGGAGAAATATTGCAAATTAAATCACCAGATGAAAATTTGCAACGTATCCTATATAACTTATTCTACGATGTTTTAAACATCGAATTTAACTTATGGTTGTGGATCCGTAACATGTGTAAGTATGGTGATTTTTACTTGTACTTACAAATTGCTGAAAAATTTGGTATCTACGGTGCTATACCACTTTCAGTGTACGATATGGTTCGTGAAGAAGGATTAGATCCTGCTAACCCATCTTATGTATGCTTTAAGATTGATCCAATGGTAATTGCTGCTGGTGGTATCAATAGCCGTGTTAAAGATAGAGATGGTAAGATCAAGTTTGAAAACTATGAAGTAGCGCATTTTAGACTATTAACTGATGCTAACTACTTACCTTATGGACGCTCATATATTGAGCCTGCTCGCAAAACTTACAAGCAATATATTTTGATGAAAGACGCGATGTTACTACATCGTGTTACCCGTGCCCCAGAAAAACGTATCTTCTATGTTGACATTGGAAACTTACCTCCAAATGAAGTAGATGGATACATGGAGAAGTTAAAGCAAAGAATGCAGAAAGTTCCATTCATTGATAAGAACACTGGTGAATATAACCTCCGCTACAACATGATGAACTTAATGGAGGACTTCTATATTCCACAACGTGGCGCTAATAGCAATACTAAGATTGATACGTTAAAAGGTCTTGAGTATAACGCTATTGAAGACGTAAACTTCTTACGTGATGAAATGTTAGCTGCCCTTAAAGTACCTAAAGCATTCTTCGGATTTGAAAAAGACTTAACTGGTAAAGCTACATTAGCTGCTGAAGATATTCGCTTCGCTCGTACAGTTGAGCGTATCCAACGCATTGTATTATCTGAGTTGTATAAGATTGCTTTAGTACACTTGTATACTCAAGGATACGATGGTGCTTCATTAAATAATTTTGAATTAGCATTAACAGTTCCATCAATTATCTACGAACAAGAGAAAGTAGCATTGTGGAAAGAAAAAATAGATTTAGCTAAAAATATCCAAGATACCAAATTATTACCTTCAGATTGGATTTACCACCATGTATTCCAATTCAGTGAGGATCAATACGATGAATACCGTGATTTAGTATTAGAGGATATGAAACGTACATTCCGCTTATCACAAGTTGAAAACGAGGGTAATGACCCAGCTAAATCAGGTAAATCCTATGGTACACCACATGACCTTGCTTCGTTATATGGTAAAGGCAGAATGGGTAATGGTGAGACTGGTGCTATTCCTCCTGGATATGATGAAAAGAATCCTGTAGGCCGTCCTAAAGAAAAAGCATCTATTGTTGGTACACAACAAAGAGCATTAGGTAAAGATCCATTAGGTAGTGCTGAAAATACTATCTATACTGCTAATATACCTGATGAAGGAAGTGGTACACCTAAAGGTGGATCTCCATTAGCCTTAGCTGAATCTTTACGCTATAAAGATATGCTTAAAGGTATGCGTGCCGATATGGATAATAAGCAAAACATATTTGAGCAGGAATCTACATTATTAGACGAAAAAAATATTAAGGGCATATAATATCTACATATTTATAGGTAGTGCATACTATTTAATATGAAAATTAAACATAGTAAATTTAAAAATACCGGTATATTATTTGAATTGCTGGTACGCCAGATAGCAAGCGACACCATTTCTGGTGTTGATTCTGCTGCTATCGGGTTAGTTAAGAAATATTTTTCCAAATCCGAATTAACTAAAGAACACAAACTATATCAAGCATTAGTTAGTACTAAAGCATTGACTGAAGGTAAAGCTGAATCATTAATTAATGCAACGCTTGAAATATCTTCTCGTTTAAATCGTTCTGCGTTACGTAAAGAAAAATATAATTTAATCAAGGATATTCGTGAATCTTATGATTTAGAAGAATTTTTTAAATCTAAGATCAACAACTATTCACAATATGCTGCTGCATATAATTTAATTGAGGCTCACAACTCATTAGAGTTTGTTGAGCCATCTCAAGTTATTGAAAATAAAGTAACATTGCTTGAGCATATTACACGCAAAGAGGTTAAAAAAGAAGATGTTAAAGATCGCGTGTTAGAAGAATATGCTAAAATGGATAAGGGTACTCGTATTCTAGCCTATAAAATGTTGCTTGAAAAATTCAACGAAAAATACGGTGATATGTCTCCAGCACAAAAAGCTGTGTTGAAAGAATACATCAACAATATTTCTAATACTGTTAAATTACGTGAATTTGTAAATGAAAGCTTTACTGCTATTAAATCACAAATTGCACAATTAAGCAAAATAGTGTCTGATAAAACTATTCAAATTAAATTGAATGAGGTGGCTACATTTTTAAAGCCACTTGATAAAAATCAAAATGTAAAGGATGATAATATCATTGCTTTACTTCAGTTTCATCAATTAATTGAAGAATTAAAATCCGTAAAATAATGGATTTAAAAGAGTACATAAGATCATTAGTACAACAGGAGCTAGAAGAGATATCTGCTACTGGCGCTATTGGTGTTGGTGCTGGTCCTATTATGACTGCTAATTGGGTTGCTCCTAAAGGACAAAAGAAAAATGCAGCTACAAAATATGCTGAAAAAGAAGGTTGGAAAGTAACTAAAGGTGAAACAACAATGCCTTCAGATTCTAAAGTAAGAGATTATAAAACACTTACAGGTAAGAAGAAAAAAGGCGTTAAAATATACAAAGAAGAAAGTAACTACGATAAAGCATCTCAATATAGTGCTGCTAGTGGTTATACTGCAGCTAGTGGTTACACTGGTCCTAGTTTAGCTACTAAAGGTACAGGTGAGTTAAAAGAAAATAAAATGAAATCATTAAACGACATTATTGAGCAAGAGTTACTTAACGAAATTTCTTACTCTAAATTTAAAAACGAAGTAACCTACAGAACTAAAGCTGAAAGATTACATAAAGCTGTTCGTGAGGTAAAACGTAAATTACAAGAAATTGATCGTATTGTAGAATATACTCAACGTATTAAACAAGAATTAAGTGAGGGTGATGGTATTCAATATTGGAACCGCACTAATAATGCTGTTGCTAATATAGCTGAAATGGTAAATCATTTAAATAATAAAATTAAAAATCTAAATCAATAATGGCAAACGTACCTTCAAATTTCAATGCAGCTGTTATAAGTGGATCAGCTTCTATTTCTGGTTCATTTGCTGGTTTTACAACTTTAACAGCTGGAACTTTTACAGGATTAAAAGATGGATATGGAGCTGCTTTAGCAAGTGGAACAAATACAATTGCTTTTTCAGCTGGTGTTAATGTTCCTCTTACTGTAACTAGTGCCTCTATTTCTTCAGGTGTAGTATTATTATATCCTTAAAATAAATAATAATGGCAAAAGCAAAAGGTGGTGCTAAAGAAGCCCGTAAAATAACCTTTGGTAAAAGAAAAGGTGGCAAAGCAAGAAAGTCACGTGGACCTAAAGATAAAAAAGTATCAAAATACAGAGGCCAAGGCCGCTAAATAAAACAAAAGATGAAAAGTATAGCTAATCAATACCGTGATTTAAAAGAAGGCAAATTATCACAATTTAATTTTATGCGTAATTTACGCATGACAATGCCTCAGTACATTACTAATACAACTTCATTTAATGATGCTGTTAGAATTTTAAAAAGCAAAAGTATTTTAACTGAAGCTTTTGATCCTAGAGATGCTGCTGACACTGCTGCTGAGGAATTAGCCATAGCAGCTGGTGATTATGATGCTGCTGTTGGGATGTTACAAGATGAAATGGGATTATCATTTAGCGCTGCTTCAGCCATTGCTGCTAGAGTTTATGAACCAGAACCAATATCTGGTGAGGAAGATTATATGGAAGATGAAATGCCTAGAGATGATTTTCCTATGTCCGATTACAATGACGGAGAGTTTTGGGAAGCTAAAGTAGAAGAATCACCAAAACCTAAAGCAGATATCTACGGTGAAGATCCCAATCTAGATGTTTATGCTGATAAAGACATTCCAGGACAAGGAATGACTGAAAATGAAGAAGATGATGATGCTGAAACACTTGCTATGATTGATAAAATTGAACAAGAAATGGCTGGTGAAGAGGCTGTAAAAGCTCAATACGATATAACTGAGGCTAAACAAAAAGTAGATGCTGATCGTGTTCATCCACAAGAATTAAGAATGGGTATTAAAGTTGAAATGGAGCATACAAAAGATGCTGAAAAAGCTAAAAAAATTGCTTTAGATCATTTAGCTGAAAATCCATTCTACTATACTCAACTTAAATTATCTGGTGTTGATGTTAAAGCAACCCCAAATAAAGAGAAAAAAGCTATCGCTAAGAAAAAAGACGAAACTGAATTAGTAGATAAGGCTAATCAAATGAAGCCTGTTAAAGGTGTTGAAAAAGCTAAAGCATCTGCTAATAAAGCTTCTAAAGAAACTAATAAGCCTGTTAAAGGTATTTCATTAATGTCACTTATAGCTAAAACATCTCGTGGCGTTAAAAAAATGGAACCAACAGGTGAAAAAATGAAGGTTGTTAAAGAAGATTATCAATCATTCCTCGCGCAAAAAAAAAGAGAAGAAGAAGCTGCTGAAACATACGGTGGGTTTAAAAGAGGAGATAAAGTAATGATTGATCCTGATGCTGCTAAAGCTACAGGATTAAAAGCAGGTAAGGTTTATACTATTACTAATTTCAGAGTTTATAAAGCAGGATCTATATTACAAAACGTAGATGCTTTATTAGATAATGGCGAAGAAATCAACGTAGATTATATATTTAAAGCTCCTAAAGTATTTACTTCATCTACTAATTTAGGTGGATATGATTTAAATAAACTTAAAGAAATGGTTCGTGAAGTATTAGCTGAAATGGAAAGTGATGATGAAGTAACAGCTGATGTTGCTTTAGGAATGGATGAAACAATGGATGGACGCGATAATTTAACTGATACTGCTGGTCACCAACTAGATGAAAATAAATAATATGAGCAAATCATTATTAATAGATCACACACCATTTCAAGCAGCTAAGCTTACCTTAGTTGAAGGTAAAGGTGCTAAAGCTGGTTTAACTACCTTAATAGGTAAATTACAAGAAGCTGAACAAAAAAACGGTAATGGTCGTGTATATCCACGTGAAGTACTAGAGCGTGAAGTTCAAAAATACGCTGAAGGACCAATTAAAACACGTACTGCTTTAGGTGAATTAGACCATCCTGAAGCATCTGTTGTTAACCTTGCAAATACTTCACATGTTATTACAGAGGTATGGTGGAATGGTAATGACTTAATGGGTAAATTAGAATTGTTACCTACCCCAAGTGGTAACATTGCTAAAGCACTTGTATTATCAGGTATTCCACTTGGTATTTCATCTCGTGGTATGGGTAGTGTTAAACAATTAGGTGAAACAGTTGAGGTACAAGATGATTTTGAATTATTGTGTTGGGATTTGGTATCAGTACCATCAACACCTCAAGCATATATGCAACTTGCTGAATCAAAGCAGTTTGCTTCTATTAAAGATTATAGTAAAGTTAATGAATTAATTACTGAAATTATTTGCAGCCAAACAGGAGTTTGTCCTCTCTGCTAAATGATTCGCGGTTTTTAATATCTACATATATTTATGGATAGCCTAGCAATAGCTATCCATTTTCTATCCCCATGATAGCTTAGGTAATCAATTAACCCCTATTAAGCTTCTCTAATAAGCTTATTTCCGAAAACAAATTTAAGGAGAAACACAAAATGAGTAAGGAATTATTCAAAGAGGCTATCGCCGACGCTAAAGCCGTTCGCGAAGCAGCGTTAGCCAACGCAAAAGCCGCTCTTGAAGAAGCTCTCACTCCAAAACTCCAATCAATGTTAGCTGCCAAACTTCAAGAAATTGAAGAAATTGACGAAGCTAAAGAAGAAGACGAGAAGATGGACGAAGCTAAAAAGAGCGAAGAAAAAATGGAAGAAGGCATGTATCCTGATGTAACAGGAGACACCATTCAAGACAAATACCGTGCAACCGGTGCTGCTCTTGAAGAAGCTGAAGAAGATCTTGAAGAAGACTTCGATTTATCTGAAATTTTAGCTGAACTTAACGAAGAAGAAGAGTTAGATGAAGCTAAGAAAGAAGATAAAAAAGAAATGGATGAAGCTTATGACAAAGAAGAAATGGAAGAAGCTAAATCCGAAGAAGAAGAGGAAGAAGAAGAAGAGGAAGAAGAAGGTGGTGAAGAAGAAGTAGAGGTAAAAGATATGACTATCGAAGACCTCAAAGATCTTATCAAAGACATCATCTCCCAAGAAATGGACACTGAAGCCCCAGCTGACGAAGAAGAAATCGTTCCAGTTGACGCTATGTCAGGTGAAATGGGTCCAGATATGGGTGCTGAAGTTGAAGAAGATGAGATCGATTTAGAAGAATTATTAGCTGAATTAGATTCTTTAGATGAATCAGATGAGCTTGAAGAAGCTAAGAAGAAAAAAACTAAAGAAGACGAAGACAAAGAAGACAAAAAAGAGAAAATGGAAGAAGGTAAAGTTAGCGATTTCTTAGACAAAGTATTTGGTCTTGGCCTTAGCTGTGTTAACACATACAATGCTGCTATTAAAGCTGCTGGTGGTGACAAACAAGCTGAAAAGGTTGCTATGACTGAATTTAGAAAATGTATGAAAGAAAAAGCTGGTGGTATTGACATATCAGGAACTGGTTCAGTAGTAGGTGGATTCGGTCAGAGTGGTAAATCAGCTGCTGACGTATACGAAAACGAAGAACTTGCTGAAGCTATCGAAACCATCAACACTCTTCGCTCTGAGTTAAACGAAGTTAACTTATTAAACGCTAAGTTACTTTATGTTAACAAGCTCTTCAAAGCTAAGAATTTAACTGAATCACAAAAGCTAAAAGTAATTGCTTCATTCGACAAAGCAACTAACGTTAAAGAAGCTAAAGTAGTATTCGAATCACTCGAGTCTGCTATTAACGCCCCAGCTAAAAAAGCTATTAAAGAATCCTTAGGATTTGCTTCTAAAGCTGTAGGTGTAGCTCCAAATAAGTCAATTGTTGAGTCTAACGATGTAATTTCTCGTATGCAAAAACTCGCAAATATCAAATAACAAAACAAATTAAATTTTAAACGAAAATGAACATTCAATCATTATTAGAGTCATCTAACCAATACAAAGTTGTTGCTGATGACGCCAAAAAACTCAACTCTAAGTGGGCCAAATCTGGTCTCTTAGAAGGTTTGAAGGGTGAGACAGATAAAAACACAATGGCTGTTCTCCTTGAAAACCAAGCTAAGCAATTAGTAACTGAAGCTTCTTCTACTGGTACTGCTACCATCGGTGGTGGTGCTTACGCACAGGAAGCTTGGAACGGTGTTGCTTTACCATTAGTTCGCCGTGTATTCGGTGAAATCGCTGCTAAAGAATTCGTTAGCGTACAACCAATGAACTTACCTTCTGGTCTTGTATTCTATCTAGATTTCAAATATGGTAGCAATTTCCCTGATCCATTTACTCAAAATGGTTCTTTATATGGTGCTAACCAAACTACTAACGTAACTGATATTACTTCTCAGTCCCTTTATGGTGCTGGTCGTTTTGGTTACTCTATCAACCAATTTTCAGCTTCTGTAACTAACGCTGGTACAGCTTCTGCTACTTGGGCTGATTTCAACTTCGATTCAGCTTATTCAGCTTCTGCTGCTGCTGGTTCTTGGAAGAAAGTATTAGTTCCATTAGCTTCTACTTTGAATGCTGATCAGAATGGTGTTCGTGCTTTCACAATCTCTTCTGGTTCTACTATCACTGTAGACACTCCATTACAAGCTTTCACTACTGTAACTAATAACACTGCTTCTTTCGTTGTTACTGGTTCTTCAGTTGCTGCTGACATGAGTCCAGCTGCTGCTACTGTACGCTTGTTCTACAACGAACAACCAACTTCTACTGATCGTGGTGATTTTGAAGATGCTTCTGGTGGTGGTTTCCCAAGTGCTAACTCTACAGCTAATGGTACTCCAACAACTGCTATCGCTATCCCAGAAATCAACGTACAGTTGAAATCTGAACCAATTGTTGCTAAAACTCGTAAGTTAAAAGCACAATGGACTCCAGAATTCGCTCAGGACTTAAACGCTTACCATAGCGTAGATGCTGAAGCTGAATTAACTGGTATCTTATCTCAGTACATCTCTATGGAAATCGACCTCGAAATCTTAGATATGTTGATCGAGAATGCTTTCACAGTTGATTACTGGTCTGCTATTAACAACACAGCTATTAACTCTGCAGCTACTGCTTTCGAAGCTTTAGCTAGTGGTTACTACAACACACAAGGTGGATGGTTCCAAACTTTAGGTACTAAATTACAGAAAGTTTCTAACAAGATCCATCAGTTGACTTTACGTGGTGGTGCTAACTTCCTCGTAACTTCTCCAACTGTTGCTACTATCTTAGAATCAATCCCAGGATTTGCTTCTGATGGTGACGGTGAGAAAATGGAATTCAACTTCGGTATCCAGAAGGTTGGTTCATTAAACAGCCGTTATAAGGTTTACAAAAACCCTTATATGACTGAGAACGTAATCTTAATGGGTTACAAAGGTGCTCAATTCCTTGAGTGTGGTGCTGTATTTGCTCCATATGTTCCGTTAATCATGACTCCACTTCTTTACGATCCATCAACCTTCACTCCACGTAAAGGATTGATGACTCGTTACGCTAAGAAGATGATCCGTCCTGACTACTACGGTAAAGTATATGTTTCTGGTTTAAATACTCTTTAATCCAAACATAATATAGCCCCGTAAGGCTATTAATAATTAGAACCCGAGCCCGTAAGCTCGGGTTCTTTTGTTATATTTATACGACGGTACCAATAGTTGTCAAAAGCGCGGGTTGTTGTATTTTTTAACCAAAACCCATTTTGAAACATGGAAATTCTTGGAATTTTACTACAAGTACCTTTTTGGGTAGGAGTAGTAGTTGGTGTAGTGGTAGGACCATACATCAAAAATTTAGTTTCTAAGTTTATTAAGAAATAAACTGAAAGACCCGAACGCAAGTTCGGGTTTTTTATTTATATTTATAACAAATAGTTAATGCATGAAGGAACCAAATCGTGAGAGAAAGAATGACATTAAACTTATTAATGCTATTCAGTTAAACGACGAGCAAAAAGAAGCAAAAAGATTAATAGTAGAAAACCAAGTAGTAATTATAACAGGTAGAGCAGGTAGTGGTAAAAGTTTAGTATGTGCTCAAGCAGCCTTAGATTTTCTTAAGAAAAAACAAATCAGTTGTATTTACAATACACGCGCCGCTGTGGAAGTAGGCAAATCATTAGGATTCTTACCAGGAGCATTAAATGATAAGTTCGATCCATATATGGAGGCACTTATTGAAAATCTTAATAAATGCTGTACTAATAAAAATGAAGTGCCTGGATTAATTGAGGATGGTAAGGTTAAAGCACTACCAGTTCAATTCATCAGAGGTAAAACTATCGATGATATATTAATCGTTGAGGAAGCACAAAACCTAACCAAAGGTGAAATGTTAGCCATATTAACACGATTGGGCAAAACGGGTAAGATTGTTATTAACGGTGACAACGAACAAACCGATATCAACTCCAAAACAGGCGAAATAAACGGGCTCTCTTACGCAATCGAATTATCTAAAAAAATCGAAGAAATCAAGTGGATTAAATTAAAAGAAAACCATCGCTCTGATCTAGTAGGTAAAATACTTGAGTACGAATACGGAAAATAGCAATATTTATACGTGTTAAATACTAGTTAGTAATGGCAATTAATCTAAGAGATTTATACGATCAGTATAATGGTAATCCAAATAAATTATCACCTGTAAAAGGTAATACTCCATTTGAGTATTATACAAATGACCCAGAATTTACCACTGATGCGTTAAGTGTTGCTCGTTTCGTTGCACAGCGTTTAGGTGTTACTGGTCCTCAATATAATTTCTCTACTAGAAGATTTAATGCTAGCGCCGCTACATTAAACATTACTGACTTAACTGTATACGCTGCATTTGAAGAAGCCGTTACCACTTATGGTAACATGGTTTACCAATTTAAAGTTAGAGATAATTACATCAATTTAGAAGGATCAGATACTTTACCATTCTTTCATAATTTAATTTCATATGTTAACAGTAATGATGTTCAATCACCTGTAACTTGGTCTGCTGCTCGTTTAGCAACATGGGCTGAATTAGATTATGATCCTGCTTATTCACAATCTGTAGTAGATGGTGAAATTTGGGCTATATCTTCATCAATATCAAATTATATTGCTCCTAATACTGATTTAATTAAATCATTTAACTTAGCTGATAACTATACTAGTTACAATGGTGGATCAACAGGTACTCTTTATAATTTAAGT
>Ga0315900_10005284_pt1 | contig 17785 bp, 5 predicted proteins | sample LakEriMetagenome_FD_203521 | JGI IMG/M metagenome (GOLD analysis project Ga0315900, IMG submission 203521) | Freshwater fungal communities from buoy surface, Lake Erie, Ohio, United States - Buoy 12 MA114 | ecosystem: Environmental > Aquatic > Freshwater > Lake > Lake biofilm | place: USA: Lake... | reverse complement strand
GCCTCGGAGCGGTTCCTGGGGGAACTGGCCGGTGTGACCGATCCCCAGCAGAAACGCAAGATCATCGGCAAGGTGTTCATCGATGTCTTTCGGGCTGAGGCCAAGTCGATTCCCGACGCCCATTTCCTCGCCCAAGGGACCCTCTACCCCGATGTGATCGAGAGCGGAGCCAACGCCGACGGTCCGGCGGCGACCATCAAGCACCATCACAACGTGGGGGGGCTGCCCAAGGAGCTGGGCTTCGAGCTGATTGAGCCGCTGCGCGACCTCTTCAAGGATGAGGTGCGGGCCCTGGGTCTCGAATTGGGCCTGCCCGACGACATGATCTGGCGGCATCCGTTTCCTGGTCCTGGCCTGGCGGTCCGGTGTCTCGGCGAAGTCCGCCGCGAACGGCTCGAGGTGCTCCGCAAAGCCGACACGATTGTGCTCGACGAGCTCCGCAAGGCCGGCCTGTACCGCCAAGTCCAACAGGCGTTCGCCGTGCTCTTGCCCGTGCAGAGTGTGGGGGTGATGGGAGACTTCCGGACCTACGAAGAGACCGTCGCCGTGCGGGCGGTCACCACCGAAGATTTCATGACGGCCGACTGGGCCCACCTGCCCCATTCGGTATTGCAGGCCATCTCCACCCGGATCACCAACTCGGTCCGTGGCATCAATCGGGTGGTCTACGACATCAGCAGCAAGCCCCCCAGCACGATCGAGTGGGAATAGCCCGGTCGTAACCGGCTCGCGTTTTGTCACCTCAACAACCGTGGACCGTGGGGCCGTTGGCGGGAATCGGTCGTTGAGCCCAGAAGAGAACCGAAATTCCGCCTGGGACAGCAGAAGTCGCTCGGGGCCGGAACAAGTCTGTAGGACTTGCATATCCTAGCCCGGGGTTGCCACGGCACGTGGCTACCCCGGGTTATCGGCCCGAGAAAGCACTCAATCCTGTAGGGATTGCATATGCCGGGGATGGGGTGACCGTGCGGGATAGAGGATGGCGTGGGGCCCGGAATGGGTGACCGTGCGGCGTGGTACGGGCCACAACGGGGATCGTTTTCATGAACCAAGTCGAAACCAGATCCCCCCTAGGCATTCCCTTCAGGAATGAAATGTTCTGGGGGATCGTACCCGGGGTAGCCGGCGCTTCGCTGGGCAACCCCGGGCTAGGGTATGCATTCCCTTCAGGAATGGTTCGGCCGACAGATTTCTGCGCTTCGGCATGCCGCGCGTGAATGGGCGTCGGCCATGTTCCAGGGACGTCCGTGGGCCCGTTTCGCGGCAATTCGTGATCGAGCCCACATCGAAATCGATTTCCGTGCCGGCATCACACACCTTCGGTTGTGTCGCCTGGGAACACCTCGCCATTCAACAATCACCACAATCCCTGGTTGTTGCGGCGGCAGAGCACGAGTGGCGGGGCCTCCCCAAACGTCTCCTGCGGTGCGCGAATGACCGGTTTTTGCCTGCCGCGACTCGTCGCACACCGGCTTGGCGGAAACAGCAAACCCGTCCTGTCGACCAATCGACAGGACGGGTTTCGAAGCCGCGCCGCTCTGGCTCGCCGCGATCAGGGCATTGCCACTTTGGCCGGCAACTCGTCGCATTCCGAGAGGGCCAACAGCGGCAGCACGGTGCCGCTGTACGTGATGAAATGCCACGAGTCGGTGTTCAACGAACGGGTCCACCAGCGCCCCGAGGCCCGCTGATTCCCCTTCAGCCACGCCACGCCACGCTGAATCCGCGGATCATTTGCCGCAATTCCCGACTCCCGCAAGACCACAATCGCCAGACCGGTCTGGTGGCCATCACTCGGAGGGGTGGTGAACTCCGGCTCGGCCCGCAGCTTCTCGGCCCGATTCCCCGCCCCCCACTCTTCGGGGGCTCCAAACGTGCGGATGGACCAGCCGCCATCGGTTTGCTGTTTCGACAGCACCAGGTCCACCAGTTCTTTTTTCCGCTCGGTGGTCAAGACCCCCGGCAATCGGGTCGATGCCCACAGCAGCAGGGTGCGATCGTAGTCCTGGCGGGGTTTTTCGGTCGCCAGGTAGTTCTGGAGACGCTCCACCCGGGCTTTCAGGGCGTCGTCCTGCAATCCCGCGAGCCAGCCGGGGGCCGTCCCTACCGCCATCGCCGCCGTGGTGGCCAGGTGAAAGGAGCTGGATTCATACGGAGGCCAACAGTCGAGCGAGCCCCAGGTCCCACTGTCACGCTGCAATTCCAACATCAACTTCAAGGCCCGGTCGGTCTCGGGCGACAGGCTCTTCGTCACATGCGCGTCCCATTCCGCCAGACCGGCGGCCAGATAGATGGCCTGGGCGGGGGCGACGCTGGTCTGCTGTTCTTCGGGAGACTTCTTCTCAAACGCGTCCAGGCTGGCGACGAAATGCTCGCGGATTGCGGCACTGGGCTTCCCCAGCTGCCGCGACAGCGCCGGCCGGAACTGCATATAGGCCCCGTTGGTGTGGCAACTGACGCATTTCCGGTGCCCGTTCCAGGCCAGACTTCCCTGCTCGAGATAGGTCTCGGCCAATTCCACCGAGACACTGTCACGCCGCGGCTCATCCGCGGACGCAGGAGGAATCAGAATCCCCTCGAACTTATACTGGAACGGAGTCTCCACAGGATCGGCACCAAACGCGGTCCCCCCCACCCCGAAGGCCACCACGCACCAAGCCGCCAGCATCACACGTTGCATGAAGTCTCTCCGGTTGACTCACTGAAAGGGAGACACGCCCGGCCTCAACGCATGAAGCCGCTCTGATGCATAACGATAACGTCCCCCCCCGCCGCTGGAAACCGGGGTCATAGTCTGGGGACCGCCCTGTTCGGACTGGCCCCTGGAGGATTGCACGACACCCCTTGTTGCTAGCCCGTCTCGGTGAGTTACAGAAATCTGGCGGGAAATGCAGTGGTCTCCATCCCGCAAGTGCTTTTGCAAAAGCAAGATACCGCGAAGTACGGTCAGGGATGGCATTTGTGAAGCGGACGTTGGAATCGGGGATGAACCACTACGAATTCCCGAGCGGGATGTCGCGGCCAAGGTTTGCGATTGTCGGCAATTTGGTCAGCAATTGGCGTCACGCGACTGGGAACCGGGCTTGCTCGCCGCTCAAGAAAATCCTGGATCGGCGACGTCCGGAACTGGCTGGTGTCAGAGTGGGAACGGCACTTCAAACTGTTTGGATTCATCGGGATCCCGGATTTCATCGCATGCTGACGGCCCTGCCGAAAACGTAAAAGGCGATCGAGTTCCAGGTGGAGGACCGCATCCCGGCCGGCGGCAGTGTCTCCCCGATTCAGGTCTGCTTGGTGGACCACACGTTCCATGTCCAGTTTCCGGCACCACCATCACCCATGTTCCAATCGGATCTGTGAATCAGCCGACCGACTCCGCATTGGCCGAACACAGCCGGAATCCACGATTGCAATTCAGAAAAACGCCGTGCGCGGGTTCCACCGCAAGTCTTCCCAAGTGCAGGCAACACTGAACACTTGCATGTCAGCATTTTCGGCTCGACCGTCGACAACCTGTTGTCTGAGGCGCTTGACAGATTGACGCATACAAACCAAACATAGTGAGAACCAATGGAATTGAGTACTCATCACTGGGCACTCAAGTCGCTACGACTGCCTTGGCGGAATATGCATTCCACGCGGGACTTTTGTTGCGCCGAAGCCGAGCTTACGGGTTGGGATGATTCCTTAATCGCCGGAAGACCAGGTGACGGACTGGGTGTGGTTCGCTCGCGTTAACGGTTCCAAGACCTGAATCCGGGAGTCAAGATCATGGCTGATACCGAACTACTCTGCTTCAATGGTGTCAACGGGGCGACCGGGCAGTATCTGATGCCTCCCGTCTCGGTCGAAACCATTGCCGCGATGGCCCGGGGCGAGAAGATCGACGATCGGCTGAAGCGGGATCTGGCAAACTGGACCGAGCGGGCGTCACTTGAAACTTTCGGCGTCGCCGCGGGAATCGACCCGAACGACCTGGCACAGTCCGGTTGGGGCGTCATCTTCTCGTTCGACGCCGATCCCGCAATTCGAGAAGCGCTCAAGGAACTGCTCGATTTTCGAAAGGAACAGGCGACCCGCAAAAATGAGAGATTCTATCGGGAGTTTGCGGGCCCCCAACTGGGGTATCGGCCCGGTGAATCGAACCGGGAGTTCCTGTCTCGCCTGGGTGTCGACGCTTCACAGCCGGCCGATCCCGCACAGGGTGTCCCTTATTATCTGCTGCTCGTCGGAGATCCCGAGCAGATCCCCTACCGCCTGCAGTACCTGCTCGACGTTCAGTACGCGGTGGGCCGCATCTGGTTCGACACGCTGGAAGAGTATGCCCAATACGCCCGCAGTGTCGTGCGTGCCGAGCGACGAGAGGTGCGAGTGGGGCGCAACGCCGTGTTTTTCGGTGTTCAGAACGCCGATGACCGTGCCACGAATCTCAGCGCGACGGAACTGGTCCTGCCGCTGTCCCAATCACTGCCGATGAAACTTCAACAGGGGGGCGGCGATCCCTGGACTGCCACCTGTGTCACTGGCGCACAGTCGACGAAAAGCTCGCTGGGTCGGTTCCTCGGAGGGTCCGAGACTCCAGCCCTTCTGTTCACGGCCAGCCATGGCATGGGCTTTCCCCGTGGAAATCCGCGACAGTTGCCCCACCAAGGGGCGCTGTTGTGCCAGGACTGGCCCGGACCGCGCGCCTGGAACCGCGAGATTCCCCCCGAACACTACTTTGCCGCCGAAGACGTATCGGCGGATGCGGCTCTGCAAGGAATGATCGCGTTTCACTTTGCCTGTTACGGGGCTGGCACTCCGCGGATGGATGACTTTTCCCATCAGGCGTTTCGCAATCCAACGGAGATCGCTCCGCACGCATTTGTCGCCGCCCTGCCTCGACGTCTTCTCGGACACCCCAAAGGAGGAGCGCTGGCAATCGTGGGCCATGTGGAACGCGCCTGGGGGTATTCCTTTCATTGGAACCGCATTGGCCGCCAGTTACAGACGTTTGAGTCGACCTTGTATCAGCTCATGCAAGGTTTGCCCGTCGGTTGCGCGACTGACTATTTCAGCACGCGGTATGCCGCTCTCTCGACGGAATTGTCGAGCGAAATTGAGGAGATCGAAAAGTACGCAAGGCAGCCCGACAACGCGCTCCTGGCGGGGACTTGGACCGCGCACAACGACGCCCGCAGTTACATTGTCCTGGGAGATCCCGCCGTGCGACTTCCCCTGATCGGGAAAGGGGAGTCTGCCTCGCGCATCCCCTTCGCACAAGGGGTCGCGCGGATTGCTCCATCGAGTGGCATCCTCGCACGCAGTGGCAACGCGGTGACCGTTCCGAGCGGTGGAACGCCCAGTCCCCCGCCGCAGTTTGGCTCGCAACCCTCGACGGCGGGCTCTTCCGACCCGTTTCTCGACCAGATTGCCCGGGCGGAACAGCGGTATCATGCGCGAGACGCCGAGCCTCCCGCCTTTGGTGCGCCCAGTGGCGCCGCTTCGCTTCAAATTCAGAATGATCCACACCGCCTACGCTGGCGACTCGAGCGGCTGGGGGCCGAGCCCGCCGTCATCGATGACGTCCTGCGAAGCGGAACATCGTTCCGAACCTTTGGAACCAGCGGCGAGGCGGCCGGCGGCGGAAGCGAGGCCCCCGACGATCGCCTCCTCGAGCGTATTTTGGGACGCAACGACATGGTCGATGCCCCCCGGTTCCTCGAACGGGGAGCCAAGGCCGCGCGGGCCGTCGCCCGCATTCGAATTCAATCCAGTTCCGGTCGGGTTTTGGGATGGGGCACCGGTTCGCTGATCGGCCCCCGACTGTTGCTCACGAACAACCATGTCCTTGGAACGGCGGCCTCGGCTGCCGCCAGTCTCGCCGAATTCAACGTCGAGGATGGCCCGGCTGGAGAGCCACTCGCGCCCGTCACTTTTCGACTGACCCCCGACGACTTCTTCGCGACCGACCCGGCGCTCGATTACACGCTGGTTGCCGTCGCGCCGACAGCGGACATGGGACGGTCGCTCGACGACTTCGGATTCAACACCGGCACGGTTGGCGACGACCCGATCCTGATCTCGGAAACCGTCAACATCATCCAGCATCCCTCGGGCCGCCCAAAGCAGGTCGCGTTGCGCGACAACGAAGTCACTTACCTGCTCCCCGATTTCATTCAGTATCGCGCCGACACCGAACCGGGCTCGTCAGGGTCGCCAGCCTTCAACGATCAGTGGGAACTGGTCGCACTGCACCACAGTGGCGTCCCCAAGCGCGACGCCAGCGGCAACATCATGCTGCGAGACGGAACTCTCTGGCGATCGGGAGTCAATGACCAACTCATCGACTGGATCGCCAACGAAGGCGTTCGCCTCAGTCGAATTCTGGAAGCTGTGAGATCGCTGCCACTGGCTTCGCCGACTGCCCGGCAACTTCGTGATCGGTTGTTTTCGGTCATTCGTCAGGAAAGGACCCCCACCGTGTCGACCTCTTCGCCGTCGGTTCCGAATGTTTCCACCAATCCGCAAGCCGCGGTCGGTTCGAGTCCGGTGGCCGCTCCCGGCGCGATTGCGGTTGCCCACCACAGTCCAGGGGGCGTGACTCTTTCGATTCCACTCAATATTACCATCTCACTCGGCGGTGCTGGTCAGGCAACCGTGGACGCGACGCCAGCGGGAGCACCGACGGCCCTACCTGGAAGCGCAGCCATTGGTGACCGGCGTGATCTCTCATTCGCGGAAGCGGTCAGCATCGATCCCGATTATGACAGTCGAGAAGGTTACGACCCGGAATTTCTGGGATCGGGCCCGCTGCGCGTACCGCTTCCCAAGCTCTCGGCCCAGCAATTGCCCCTCGCCTCGCGGTTGACGAATCCTCCGCCGGGTGCCGATCGGCACGAATTGAAATACCACCATTACAGCGTGGTGATGAACGCCCGCCGACGACTGGCGTTCTTCACAGCCGTGAACATTGACGGCAAGAAATCGCGCGACATCGCCCGGGAGACCGACAAATGGATCTTCGATCCAAGGATCGCGCGGGCAGAACAGGTTGGCGAAGAGTTGTATGCGAACAACCCCTTTGATCGGGGCCATCTCGTGCGCCGCCTCGATCCCGCCTGGGGCCGCACGCTGAAGATCGCCAAGGTCGCCAACGACGACACATTCCACTTCACCAATTGCAGCCCGCAGCACGAGAAATTCAACCAGGGTCAGAATCTGTGGCAGGGGCTCGAGAACTTCCTGCTCGAACGGGCGACCAGTGCCGACCAGAAATTGACGATTCTCACCGGCCCGGTCTTCCACGACGATGATCCGGAGTATCGCGGGGTGCGGGTGCCGCTGGAGTTCTGGAAAGTCGCCGTTCTGGTGGGAAAGGCCGGCAGGCTGACCGCCGTTGGATTCATCGTCACCCAGGCCGACCTGGTCCGCCCACTGATGACCGAAGCCGCCATAGACACGGCCCGCACCTTCCAGACTTCCATCCGCGACATCCAACATGTCACAGGTCTGGATTTTGGCCCCTTGAGTGCCCTGGATCTGGGAACGGTCGATAGCTTTTCCGCGGAGGGAACGACGGCTCCGGACTCCGCCCGCAGACCGCTGCTGGCCTTCGCCGACATTCAGCTTGGCGAGGCGGTCGCAACGCCACCAACGGGGCCAGAGGTTTTTGGGGCCCCGGGCACCATGGCGTCCTCGCCATCGGTACGACTCGGGGAGGCGGTCGTCGGTACCGACCTCAGCTATTACCTGCTGGCTTACGATGAAAAGCTGGAAGAACGTGAGCTTGGCAATGGAGAGAAGGTCAGCGGTCAGATCTTGAGTGATCTCGAGAATCAACCGGTGACCGATGTCTTCGTCCTCTCGCATGGCTGGCGGGGCGACGTTCCGTCGGCTCGCGAGACCTATCAGGGCTGGCTCCAATCCATGGCCCGCAGCAGCGGTGACCGCGAACGGATCCGCAGACAGCGCCCCGGGTTCCGTCCGCTTCTGATTGGCCTGCACTGGCCAAGCGAGCCGTTTGGAGATGAAGACCTGGGGGGCGCGGCATCGTTCGCCGCGGGCGATGGCGCCGGAAGTCTCGATGCCGATGTGGCGCGGTACGCCAGCCGACTGGGCGATCGACCCGAGGTCCGTTCGGCCTTGAGCACGATTCTGCAGGCGGCCCGCGAACGGGGGGAACCCGATCACATGCCGGATGACGTGCTTCAGGCGTATCGGTCGCTGGATGCCGCCGTCGCGACTCCCAAGCAAGGCGTCGCGGGGGCTCCTGGCTCCGACTGGGACGTGTTCGATCCGGAGGGGATCTACCAGTTGGCGCACGCAGATGCCCGGTCCGGTGCGGTGAGCTTCGGGTTCTCGATCCGTGACACGCTGCTGGCACCGCTTCGCGTGATGTCGTTCTGGAAAATGAAAGACCGGGCGCGCGCCTTCGGTGAACAGTCCGTTCACCCGCTCTTGCGGAGAATGCAGGCGATTACCAGTGGACGCAACGTGCGGTTTCATCTCGCGGGCCATAGCTTCGGTTGCATCGTGGCGTCGGCCGCGGTCGCCGGTCCGCCAGCCTCGACTCCCTTGCCCCGGGGGGTGGACTCGCTGGTGTTGCTACAGGGGGCGCTCTCGCTCTGGTCCTACTGCAGCAGTATTCCCGACGCTCCCGACCAGGCAGGTTACTTCCGGCGCATTGTCACCCAGCGTCTCGTGCACGGGCCGATCGTGACGACGCAGTCGCGGTTCGACAGCGCCGTTGGAACCTGGTATCCGCGGGCGGCGGGAGTGGCCGGTCAGGTTTCCTTCGCCCCGGGACAGTTTCCGAAGTACGGCGCGATCGGCGCATTCGGCATTCAGGGGCCCGGCGTGCCATTTCAAAATGTCTCGATGTTGCCGGCCACTGGTGACTACGGTTTCCGTCCCGGCCAGGTCTACAACGTCGAGGGAAGCGCGTACATAAATACGGGGGGAGGTGTTTCGGGTGCGCACAGCGACATCCGCAAGTCCGAGGTCGCGCGAATGGTGTGGAACGCGATTCTGGCTGCTCCGTGAACAGGCGATCGATCCTCGTCGCGACCCGCACTGCGCGACAGACCCGTCCTCTGGAAGAATGCAGGTTACGATCTAGCAACCTCCACAGCGACTGTTGCGTGTGAACTTGATTCACATTGAGCTCGAACCGCATTTGGATTGGCGGGAGTGAGATGAAAGCAGACATTGGCTGCAGGGTGGTCGGTGACGCCAACAGAGTGAGCTTCACCTGGGCAGAAGGTCCCTCCACTTTCGATACTTACGTGTTGACGGAAGGGAGTCTGCGGAAGTTCCGCAGTCGCGTGGCGGAGTCTCGCGACAAACTCGCGGCTGTCGTGGATCAGCATCTGCTGCGGTCTCGCGACGGAACTTCGGATGAAGAGCTTCGGAAAGCGTGTTGGGAACTCGCCCAGGCCGGACACGCTTTGTACCTGCAGATGTTCCGTCCTGGGGGGGAAAAGCAGCAACTCGCCGAGCGCATCCAGCGTTGGCTGATTGACCTTCGTGACAACGACGTCATTGAGACGCTTGAGTTCGTAACGGACGGGCCGGATTCGATTCCCTGGAACATCATCTACGACGTTCCCCCCGAACCGAAGGCCTTTGAGTCCGCCTTAAACCCCGAGGGAGGTCAGAAATGCTGGGAGCATTTTTGGGGATTGCGCTTTGTGCTCGCAAGCGGCCGTCAGGTTGAACCTTTGCGGCGCATTCCCTGGATCGACCGCCAGGAGATGCGTGTTGTTCTCGCGATTTGCCCAAAACTGCTGAGCCATTTGCCGCAAGACCAACAGGACGAATTCAACCGATTCGTCGTGGAGTGGTCAGGTAAGGTTTTACTTGAGGTCGTGCACACGCGATCGCAGATTCAAGACGCTCTGAAGAAGGGCCGGCCCCATCTGCTGTATTTCTTCTGTCATGCGTCCCCACAAAAGGGGCTGTACCTGGGTGATGACGAGCCACTCGCAGCCGACGATTTGGGAGACCTGCTGCAGGGAGAAGGACGCGATGGCTATGGCGGCCTGGTCTTTCTGAATGCCTGCCAGACTGCGGAAGACGCCACATTTCAGGGCGAGCTCAGCCGAATCGGCCTGAGTGGCATCATCGGTACGGAACAGGAAACGATCAGCACCTTCGCGCATCCCTTTGGACTCCGGTTCTTGCAGTTGTTTCTGTCGGAGGCGCAACCGCTCGGATCGATCATGCGCGACCTGCGGTGCGGTGGCGTTCCGCTGGGACTATTGTATGGCACGTATTGTCCTCCGGGCATCTGGGTTCGCCGGCCGGGCGACCTTCGTGAGCCAAATGCCACATTCACGGTCGCGCCTTCCATCTATGGCGAGAAAGCGGGGGTTGCCGCTCTGCGGATGAACATACGCCATGCCCCTATCACAGCGCGTGCGGTGCCCCCGGCACCACTTCCGGCCCACCCATACCGTTCGCTGTCGTATTACGACCGCGCCGACCGGGCACTGTTCGCCGGCCGCGACGAAGATGTCGGGCGTTTTGCCCTGATTCTCGATCAGCCGGCGACGCGACTGATGGTGCTGCACGGCGACAGCGGTGTGGGCAAATCGAGCTTTCTGCGGGCCGGCTTGATTCCCTACCTCGAAGAAGAGTGCGTCGGCTACCGATTCCTGTCGGAAACGGCCGACGGTGGCGTGGAATCCACTCCATTGTTTGTGCGGGCGACGGACGATCTGGTGGGCCAGGTCGCGCGGGCCCTCGGGAGGTTCATCGCCCGACCCATCGAGATCCGAAACCCGCTGAACGAGACCATCGTCATCGATCTGGCGGGCAGCGTGAACGCGTTGCTTGGCCAGCCGGCGTCGGCCGACGTGTTGCGCGACGAATTGGCCAAAGACCCCACGCTGTTGGGGAAAATTCTCGCCCAGTTATCGGCGCTTCTCCCTCACATCCTCGTTCTGGTGGTGGATCAGTCGGAAGAGATCTTCACGCTGGGCCGTGCCAATCGGTCTGCAGACCGCCGACACGTGCTCGACATGTTGCGCGAGACGGCACAGACAGACGGGACGTTCAAGATCATCCTGGCGCTGCGAACCGAATATTACGGGCGGCTGGTCGATGGATTGCGCCGGGGAACGAAGGATCTTTCGGGAGTGCGTGAGTACTTCCTCACCGATCTGGGGCTGCCCGCTCTCGTTGACGCGATCACGCGTCCCACTCTCACCGCGCCAATCGCCCATTCATCCGAGATCCCAGGCAAGAAATACGAATTCAGCTTCGCCACCGGATATTCCCCCGAACTGCCGGAATATATCGCCCGCGAAGCATTGAATCTCCGCACCAATCGTGGCGACGGGGTTCTGCCGACGATTCAGATCATCTGCACCCAACTCTACGAAAAACTGACGGATGGACGGATTGAGCGCGTCATCACCGCCGCGGATCTCGGTCCCGATGCGGTGGCGCGCGGCATGCGCGATCACGTCGAGACACAGATCGCCCGAATGTTCCCGGGCGGCGAACGCAATCCTGATCGCGCGGCATTTCGCGCGCTGTTAACCGACCTGTATCTGGTACAGCCTGACGGCAGTCTGACGACCGCACTGGCTGACGAAGAGACTCTGTCGGCGAAATGGCGTGGTCGCAGTCGCTTCGCTGATGTGACCCTATGGGCCACGGAGGGGCAATTGCGATTACTTCGCGTGAACCAGTCAATGACCGGGGATGGTCAGGAAAAACGATCCCTCAGCCTGGGGCACGACGCACTCGCACGTGTGGCCCACGAATGGAAGCAGGAGATTGATCGCACGAAGGCCGTTCGCAAGTTCATTGCCACGACGGCGGCCAGCTTGGCATTGGCGGTTGTGATGCTGGGACTGACTTTGTGGGCGAAAAAGAACGAAAACAGAGCGAAAGAAGCCGAGCACACAGCGTTGACAAGTCAAAGAATTGCACAGCAGGAGACAAAAATCAGCCGCGGCCGCCTTGCACGTCAATACATGGCCGAGGCTCGTGGAAAAATCGAGCAGGAGGACTTTCTCGGATCATTACCCTGGCTGGTGGAATCATTGACGTTGGATGAAAACACCGAGCGGGAGAAAGCGCATCGGATGCGGCTCGGAGCGATTCTGCGCGGGGTCCCACGTCTTGAAGCGGTCTGGCGGCTACCGATCGACACAGCACACCCACTGCCTCAGAATGGTTTCAGTCAATCTCCTGCAACAGCGCCTGTGCGACCTGAGAACCCGTTCCAAGCACACACTGCGAGCCGTTTCAGTGGTGGTGCAAAGGCAGCGCACGCTAGCGAGAACCAGTCGCCGACCGCTTGGCCCTCGGGCTTCCCTCAGGCAGTTGCCTTCAGCCCGGCCGCCGAACTGGTTCTGATTCTCTGGTCGCCCTCAGACTTGGGCGCGCCCCAGTTAGACTGGGGCGACTCTGACAATCGTGCTGGCTCACTATGGCTGTATCCAGTCGGCGAGCTTGCCACCAGATCTCCCACTCTGTTGGCGGAACAGAACTGCGTGCAGGCCACGTTCAGCCCCGATGGACGATTTGTCGCCGCAGCATTCGTTGAATCAACAACGGATCCGAATGACGAGCAGAGCGAAATCCGAATTCTTCAATCCCCGGACTTCCAGCAGCCGATCGCGCGTTACAAACTGACAACCCACGTGGACAAACTGGTTTTCAGTCCCGATTCCATGTTCCTGGCAACGATTAACCGCCACGATCAGACTCAGTTGTTGAAGTTGTCGCAGCAGGAATTACAGACTGTTCCCTTCGGTCCTGGCGAGGCGTTCGGGATTTCACACGCAGTATTCAGTCCTGACAGTCGGCATCTCCTGACGGCGTCATCGTCCGGAGATGTTCGACTCTGGAATCTCACGGATTCGAACGAAGCGACACTGCGATGGGAGGGAAGCCACGGCCGCAGCGGTGGTCTCATTCAGGCATCGTTCAATCTCGATGGAACCATCGCCGCGACGTCACACCATAAGACAGTCTGTCTATGGAACGTCGACACGGGCGATCGAGTCAAAGAGATTCCATGTCGAAACGAAGTACGAATGGCCGTGATCACGCCAGATAGCCAACTCATTACGGCCGGTTCTGATGGTTCACGCGATACGACGCCACGGACGTCAGTCTGGACCATTCCTGGTGGTGTGCCGGTTACCTCCCTGGGGCGGCGGCGGCATAAGACGCTCAACACAGACTTGGCTGCGACGGCGTTTGACGGGAAGTCTGAGAGCGTGCTGACGGTGCATGCTTCACGAGTCGATGATAAGCCCGTGATTTCGGCGAGAATATGGAATGCAGAGACTGGCTTGGCTCGAAATCGACCGGTCCAGCTTGATTTGCAGTCCGGTGAGTCCACTTCCGAGCAACTGGCTCAGACTCGGGTTTGGGCAAGCTCATTCGGTAAGGATGGGAACGAATTCCGACTGGTCTCGATATCGGAATATGGTTCTGAGGAACACCCACAAGCGAAGGTTCATCTGTTTAACCCCACCAGTAGTATAGCATTGAAGGAGCTGGATGACCTGAATCACAATAGGGGATCCCGGTTGGATGAATTCTGGCAGGTTATTTTCAGTCCTGATGGAGGCCGGGTTGGTGTATTGCAACAGCCGCCTCGAACCGAAGTCGCGACGCTTGGACTCTGGAATGCGGAGGATGGAATCAGGATCCTGACGCCACCAATTGACTTTGCGGCCCGGCACTTGGTTTTTGATGATTTGGGTCAACGTCTCCTCGTATGGGGGGGGCCCCCCAAGTTAATTGCTACCAAGTGCCACGGAATCATTCTAAACCCCGCTAATGGGGAGGAAGTTGACTCGTTTGAGTTCCCCGAAGAATACTTGATTTACGATATCGCAATTTGTCCCGGCGGAAGTCAGATCGCCACCGTCGGCTATGAACGGCAGCGAAGGCGCCGGCTCGTGAGAATCTACGACCTGCCTGGCAGTCGTTTAGTAAAAGAGATTTCCCTGGAACAGAGCGAAACTGGTGTGATCATTAAGTATTCAACAGACTCGTCCCGACTGATGATTGCCAGTTCCGGCGTGGTTCGGATCTATCCGGTAAAGCAGCAGTCCCATGAAGAAACAACACACGCACCGCAATTGTTTGTGCACGGGTCAACGATTAATACAATCTGGCTGGATTCTGCGGCGGATATCATGGCGACTGCCGGGGTAACAATGACAATTCAACTGTGGGATGCGTTGGGCGACCCCGCCGCACCACCTGTTGCACTTGACACTCCATTGCAGAGACTCACGAATCTCTTTGGTTCGGGACACTTCCGAGTTCTAGGCGCGAACCTGCAAAAGCCCTCGATGACGCGTCTTATGAGTGGTATGACCGAGTCTACAGAGACCGATATGCACACCAGACCACCAAGCAAGAGTTTTTCAGATGGTTGGCAGGTCTCAATCAGCGTGGATGGACGCCTCGCTCTTATTCGCGCTGACAATGACCAAGCCCGTCTCTGGGACATTCAGCGGAACGAAGCAATCGGCACCCCGTTAAAACACAAGAACTTGTCGCGAGCCGAATTCAGCCCCGACGGTCAACGCGTCATCACGCTCGGATTGGATGGACTCGCCCGACTCTGGAATCTTGCCCCGATGCTGCCCCAAGTGTCACCGCTGCAGTCGCACCCAGATTTGACCAGCCTGCTCGGGCCGCGTTTCGATGCAACGGAATCCAGAGTGCGTGTCGACACGCCAATCGAGATCCTTGATATGGATCTCACGCCTGACAATCGGCCCATCGCAATCCTACAAGAAATGAGCGAGTTGCTGGGACTGATCCGAATCACAGAGTCAGCGTTCGAGGTTCCCGATGCCGATCGCGTTGTCGAACTTTATGGAAAGCTGCGAAAGCATGATCCCGGGCAATTCCAATCGACCGATGCGGATGCCGATCGCTGGTCCTCACATCAGGCCGCCGAGTCAGAGAAAGCCGGATTGTGGATCGCGGCAATCACACACTTGCGTCGTTTGGTGGCACGCCATCCAGATTCCTGGGAACTCCACGTTCGGTTGGGACGTGTCCAGTCGCTGGTCGGTGACTTTCAGGGGGCCGACAAAAGTTATGGCAAGGCGCTTCACCTCAACCGGGAAGAAATGTCCGCGTGGTGCGTCCGCGAGATTTCGGCTTGTGAACACGCCAGCATTCCACACGTTGCTCTTCCCCTCTACAACATTCTCATCGACACAACTCCAGACAATCGAAGGCTGATGGAGGGTCGCGGGCAGGCATGGGCCGAACTTGCGTCCAGAGACTCCAAGCCCGAGCACTGGAAGCAAGCCTTGTCCGATTTCGAGCGTGCGTTGGAACTCGGCGTCGAATCCATTTCACTGAACTGCGATCGCGCGGCGGTTCGACTCGCGACGGGGGATCTTCAGGGCTATCAAAAGGACTGTGCCGAATTGGTGAAGAGATCTGCAATGACTCCGAGCGACGAATTGGACCATCGAATTGCCTGGGTCCTCTCACTAAGTCCCGAGAGCGGCGTTGACGAGTCGATTCTCGTAAGGATTGCAGAAGATGCAGAAGGAATTGCGGACCTTGAAGAGTTCAGACTGACGAGACCGCTGATTCTCATACATTTGGGAAAGCACGATGAAGCAACACAAGTTCTCAAACAAATCTATCGCGATGCCTCGTGGCAGAACGAGATGCAGTCCTGGAGAGGCCAGCTTGCATTGAGTTCGCTTTCTGACGCGATGAAGAAGATTCCCGACAGTCCGGAATCGAGAGATTTGCCTTAATCTATCAACGTTCCCAATCACGCTCCAGCTCCCGCGCACTGAAGAAACCGATCGACTTCTTGAGCAAAGCCATGCCCGACTTGCCCGCAGCCCTGCAAGAACAACTGCACCGCGCCCAGTCTCGCGCCCAGGCTTTGCGCCTGGCCGTCTACGGTCGTGAAGACCCTTCAACGGTCAATCCCCAGTTGCTGTCTGACCTGGAAGCGGCGGAAACCGCCGTCGCAGACCTGCAGCGCCGCGTTGTGGCAGCGCGGCAACGCAGCACTCCCCTTTCGCACGGTGACGATGCGTTCAGCATGCGCGAGGTCGAACCCTCAACGAGAGGTGGAACCCGCTCGCCCGTCGGCGAACGTCTGGGACAGTCGACCACCAAGATCGAGGTGGACGTAAGCGTCCAACTCGATCCGGTTCCCACCGGCATCTATCACCTGCTGGATCCCGCAGTGGAGCCCTTGGTCCTGATCAAAGTCACCAACTATGACCTCAGTAAGACACGGCGGGTCTGCGTGCGGGCCTGGATTGAGGGGCTCTCCTCAGAAGCCGTTGCGACACGCGAAATCGAGCCCCGCAAAGACGTCTCACTGCGCCTTCTTCCCACTCTGCTCCCCGAGCGCGCCCGCGAACTGTCCGAAGTCCAGCGGGCCACGCTGCATGTCGCCGTCGATGATCTCGATGGCAAGCTCGAACGACACGACACCTACACCGTCACTTGCCTCGCCCGCGCCTCGGGCATCAGTTCCTCCCGTCGGCCCAACACCGACGAGCGGGTCGATCTGACACATTACTACGGGGCCTGGGTCACCCCCCACATCGAGGAAGTCTGGGAACAGGTCCGCCGAGCGGCGGACATCTTGCCCGACCACGAATTCGTCGGGTACCTGCGCGGTCCGGCCATGGTCGCCCAGCAGGTCCAGGCGCTCTATGAAGCCCTGAAAGCGGTCGGAATCACCTATGTCCATTCCGTGATTCAATTCGGAACCGCGGCCGGACAGTCGGGCCAGCGCGTGCGACTGCCCCGCGAAGCGTTGAAACACAAGTCGGCCAATTGTCTCGATGGCACGCTGTTGTTCGCGAGCCTGCTCGAGGCGGTCTCTCTGTCGCCCGCTTTGGTGTTCGTCCCCGGCCACGCCTTCGTGGGTTGGGAAACAGCCGAGCGCTCCGACACGTGGCAATACCTCGAAACCACCATGATCGGCAACCACGACTTCGCAGCCGCCTGCGAATCGGGAAACAAGCAATGGGAAAATGCCAAGCGTTTCCCCCCGGAACGTCGGTGCACACACAAACTGGTTGACCTTCGGGCCCGTGGCATCTGGCCGATGGAGTAACCGTCGCGCCTCGGGCCGCCCGCCAGTCCCCCTCGCTGATGCTCGCCGAGACGAAGCGCAGTCGAGTGGCGTGTGGCAGGGGTGAACGATTGAGGGTGCCAGTCCCGCTTGGGTGTATGGAAGGTCCCCAAGAGCCAAAGGCAGCGGCAGGACAAGAGGCGTATCCCCCCCCAAACCGACGCCCCCGGCTCACCCCATCACGGCTGAAACACCAGGTCGGGGCCAATTCCGAAGCGGGCGGGGAGGGGGATGTTCGAGAAGGCGGCGTCATCTCCCAGGCGGAACTGCCATCCCCCCTTCAGCTCAAACGAAGTCTCCTTGGCCCGCACGACGACGGCCGCCGGCCAGCCGCCGTCTCCCGCCGCGTGTTCGCGGCGGATCACCAGCAGGTTGGCGTCGTCGAGCACCACGGCTGCTGGGGGGAGCACTCCTTCGGATGTCCCTTCGGCCCCCGGCTGCAATTCGATGGCGGCCCCATTCAGCCAGGCCTTGGTGGCCGCGGGGGCTGTCGGAATGACGACCCGGATTCCCTCCGTCCCCCAGGCCGCGGGGATCTTGATGGCGGTCCGAATCCAGGCTGGGCCCGCCTGGTCGGTGATGATGCCGGCGGAGATCTTCGTCCAATCGGCGGGAAGCCGGGTGAAGTTCCACTGTTTTTCGAGCCCCGCCTTGTCGGTGCGGGGACGGGTGACGGCCAGCACATGGCTG
>Ga0315900_10005283_pt1 | contig 17791 bp, 17 predicted proteins | sample LakEriMetagenome_FD_203521 | JGI IMG/M metagenome (GOLD analysis project Ga0315900, IMG submission 203521) | Freshwater fungal communities from buoy surface, Lake Erie, Ohio, United States - Buoy 12 MA114 | ecosystem: Environmental > Aquatic > Freshwater > Lake > Lake biofilm | place: USA: Lake... | reverse complement strand
AGGCCAAGCGCTCAGAGCTGACGCTGCGCGCGCTCAGCGCCTGGCTGGAACTGTTCCGCACCCGTGAGGCGCTGGCGGCCAGCCAGATGAACGTGCTGTCCCGGCAGCAGATCCTGCGCTTCATCGAGGAGCGCACCGAACTGGGCGCCAGTTCCGCCAGCGACGTGCTGCGCGCGCGTGCCCGGCTGGCTGACGCCCAGGCGGCCGAAGTGGCGGCGCGCAACCAGCTCACCGCTGCCGAGGCGGTGTACGTGGAGTTCTTCGACCAGGCCGCACCCGCGCAGCTGGTGCTGCCCGAAGTGCCGGTGCTGGACGCCGCGCGGCTGGCCGATCTGGCGTCCTTGGTGAACGCGAGCCCATTGGTGGCGGAGGCGCGGCGTCAGGCCGATGCGGCCGAGGCTGAGGCGCGTGCCGCGGCTGCCGCGCTGCTGCCCAGCATCTCCTTCGACGTGAGCCTGCGCCGGCGCGATCTGGGCGGAGGCGGTACCCCCGGCACCGACTGGAGCGCGGGCCTGGCGGTGCGTCAGAACGTCTTCAACGGCGGCGCTGATCAGGCGCGTGCGCAGCAGGCGGAGCAGCGCGCGCGTGAGGCCCGGCTGGGGGAGACCAACCTGCGCCGCCAGCTGGAGCGCGCCTTGGCGCAGGCCGTGGCTGACGTCCAGAACAGCAGCACCGCAGTGCTGGCCCGCAAGGAGGCGGCGCAGGTGGCAGCGGTGGCGCTGGAGGCGGTGCGTGAGCAGTTCGCCTTCCGCCGCGGCTCGCTGCTGGACCTGTTGCGCGCGCAGGAGGAACTGCACCAGGCCACGCGTGACCTGATCGACGCCGTGGCCAATCAGACCTTGTCGCGCTACCGTTTCCTGCACCTGTCGGCCGACCTGGCGCCGATGTTCGGCGTACCGGTGGACGCGCCTAACCCTGCGGTGGAGCCTTTGCTGCCCTGGCTGCCGGGCCGACGATGAGACGCCTTACCCTGCTGGGGCGTCACGGACAATGAGACATGACTGACGCGCGATCTTCTTCCGTGCCGCCTGTGGCGCCCGAGCCTGCCGAGCGCACCGTGCACGATGCCCTGGAGGCCTGCCTGCGTGCCGTGCTGGCCTGGCAGGAGCGGCCCATGTCTTCAGCCTCATTGCGCGCGCGCGTCGCGGGTGGGCGTGAGGTCTGGACGACCGAGACGCTGCTGGAGGCGGCCGACAGCCTGGGCTATGACGTCGAGGCTGGCGAGTTCGACCCGGCCCGCCCGAGCCTGCCCCCGATGCCGGCCATTGCGCAGACGCGCCAGGGCACGGCCCTGGCCTTGTTGAGCGCCCATGAGGAAGGGCAGGTGCTCGTCGTCGACCCTGACGCGGGCGAGCAGCCTCGGCCGTTGGCGCTGGAGGAGGTGTACGACCGCCTGGCCGGCACCACCTACAGCCTGGCGCAGCGCGACATTGCCGTGACCGATGCCGTCACGGGTGCGCCGCTGGAGCGCGCCCCGCTGGGCCGCCATGGGCATTGGTTCTGGGGCCCGATCAAGCGCTCGCGCGGGGTGTACGTGCAGGTGGCGGTGGCGGCGCTGCTGGTCAACGTGTTCGCGTTGGCGAGTTCGATCTTCTCGATGATCGTCTACGACCGCGTGATCCCCAACAACGCCACGGACACGCTGATGGCGCTGCTGGTGGGGGTGGCCATCATCTTCGTCAGTGATTTCATCATCCGCACCGTGCGCGGCTACTTCCTGGACCTGGCCAGCGCGCGCACCGATGGCGCGATTGCCGACGCCTTGTTCGAGCAGATTCTGGACGCGCAGATGAAGACGCGCCGCGGCAGCAGCGGCGCCCTGGCCAGCACGCTCAAGGAGTTCGAGTCCATCCGCGACTTCCTGACCTCGGCCACGCTCACCACCTTCATCGACGTGCCGTTCGCGCTGATCTTCATCGTCGTCATCTGGATGATCGGTGGGCCCATGGCCTGGGTGGTGCTGATCGCCATTCCCGTCATGCTGCTGGCGGGTCTGGCGGTGCAACCGGCCTTGTCCCGCCTGATCAAGGAATCGCAGGAGGACGGGCACCACAAGCACGCCATCCTGGTGGAGACGCTCAGCGGCCTGGAGACGATCAAGGCGCTGGGTGCCGGGGCGCTGTTGCGCAAGCGCTGGCAGGAGGCCGTGGCGCACCAGTCCCAGGTGGGGCTGAAGACGCGGTTTCTGGCGCAACTGGCCACCAACGTGGCGTCGCTTTCGCAGCAGGCCGTGCAGGTGGCGGTAGTCACCGTGGGCGCGCTGCTGATGGCCCAGGGTCAACTGGGCATGGGGGCCATCATCGCGTGCACCATCCTGTCCGGCCGGGCCGTGGCGCCCATGGCGCAGATCACGCAGTTGCTCACCCGCATCAACCAGACCCTGCACAGCTACAAGCTGCTGGACAACTTCATGGGCCAGGCGCGCGAGCACCAGCACGGCCACAGCTACATGGCGCGTGAGAACTTCAAGGGCGCCATCGAATTCCGCAACGTGACCTTCAGCTACCCCGGCGCCGCCCGCCCCACGCTGAATGACGTGTCCTTCAAGATCGAGGCGGGCGAGCGCGTGGCCATCCTCGGCAAGGTGGGCTCGGGCAAGACGACGGTGGCCAAGCTCATCCTGGGGCTGTACCAGCCGGACTCCGGTGCGGTGCTGATCGACGGCGTGGACGTGCGCCAGCTGGACCCGGCCGAACTGCGGCGCGCCCTGGGCGTGGTGCTGCAGGACGTGTGGCTGCTGGGCGGCACGGTGCGGCAGAACATAGCCCTGGGTGCTGACTTCCCCACCGACGCGCAGGTGTTGCACGCCGCGCAGGTGGCGGGTGTGGACGACTTCGTGCGGCAGCACCCGCAGGGCTACGGCATGCGCCTGGGCGAGCGCGGCGAGGGCCTTTCAGGCGGACAACGCCAGGCGGTGGCAATTGCCCGCGCACTGGTCAGCAAGCCGGCGGTGCTGGTCTTCGACGAGGCCACCAGCGCCATGGATGCGGGCTCTGAGACGGCGGTGCTGCAGCGCCTGTCGCAGGAGATCGGCCCGCGCACCTTCGTGACGATCACGCACAAGGCCAGCCTGCTGCAGATGGTGCGCAAGATCATCGTGCTGGAGCAGGGCAAGGTCGCCGCACAAGGCACGCCCGAGCAGTTCATGCGTCAGCAGCAGGCGCAGGCTGCACCAGGCCCTGCGGGGCCTTCGGCGCCCGTGGCGACACAAGCTGCGGGCCCTGCGGCGTGACGATGCTCTACGAGATTTCATGACCGACAACTCTTCTCCCAAGCCGCCCGGCCGCGGGCCTGCACCGCTGGACCCGGTGGTCAGCGACGCGCGCGAGCGTGCGCCCCGCACCGTGGCTGGCAGCTCCGCACGCGGCGGTGCAATCAATCGCGCCTCCGCACTGCTGCTGTGGGCCATCGCCTTGTTCTTCGTGGTGCTGTTCGCCTGGATTGCCGTGGCGGAGGTGGACACGGTGACGCGGGCGGAAGGCCGGGTCATTCCTTCGGCCAAGCTGCAACTGGTGCAGAACCTCGAGGGCGGCATCGTCACCGAGATTCGCGTCAAGCAGGGCCAGCGCGTGGAGGCCGGTGACCTTCTGGTCTTGCTGAGTGCGGTGCAGCACGACGGCGAGATGAAGTCGCGCCAGCAGCAGTTGCTGGCCCTGGAGGCCCGTGCGGCCCGGCTCATGGCGCAGGCCTCCGGCCAGCCGCCGAAGTACCCCGATGCGGTGCTGGGATCGGCGCCTGAGGTGGTGACGGCAGAGAACGCCGCGCTGCTGTCAAAGAAGCTCGAGCTGGATTCGCAGATCGAGGTGCTGAACGCGCAGATCGAGCAGAAGTCCCGTGAACTGGACGAGGCACAGATCTCGCTGCAGGCGGCGCGCCGCACGCTGGCGCTGGGCCAGGAGGAGCGCGCCACGGTGGCCCGGCTGGTGGAGCGTGGCCTGGAGCCCCGGCTGGAACTGGTGCGGCTGGACCGTTCGCTGGCCGAGCTCGAGGGCCGCGCGCAGGTGTCCGCGGTGGCGATCACGCGCCTGGGCTCGGCCATCGAGGAAATGCAGGCTCGCCGCAACACGGTGACGCGCCAGTACCGTTCCGAGGCCCTGGGCGAACTCAACCGCGCCGTGTCCGAGCTCAGCGCGCTCAAGCAGTCCATGCCGGCCCTGAAAGACCGGGTGGCGCGCACCGAAATCCGCGCGCCGCTCAAGGGCGTGGTCAACCGCCTGTTCATCAACACCACGGGCGGCATCGTCAAGCCGGGTGAGCCCATCGTCGAGGTGGTGCCGGCGGATGATGAACTGGTGGTCGAGGCCTTGGTGTTGCCCAAGGACATCGGCTTCGTCAAGCTGGGCCAGCCTGCCCGCGTGAAAGTCACCGCTTACGACTATGCGATCTTCGGCGCCATGGACGGCACGGTGAAGAACATCAGCGCCGATGCCGTGCCCAACGAGAAGGGCGAGGCCTTCTACCAGGTGCGCATCGAGACCGCCACCAAGGCGATCGTCGCGCTGGACAAGCAGTTGCCCATCCAGCCCGGCATGCAGGCTCAAGTGGACATCATCACGGGCAAGAAGACCATCCTGCAGTTCCTGTCCAAGCCCATCGTCGCGATGCGCGAGAACGCGTTCAGGGAACGCTGAGCCGGCACCTGACGCCCAGGTGATGCCGCGGTGATGCAGCCCCCTTCAGCCCCGGCCGAAGAACCACCTTACGCCTGGGTGGTGGTGTGGGCCTGCTTCGGCAGCCTGGCGGTCATCTTCGGCGTGGCGTACTCGTTCGCTGCGTTTTTCGAGTCCTTCGCACGGGAGTTCGATGCGCAGCGCGCCGATGTGTCGCTGGTGTTCGGCCTGTGCGGGCTGATCTACTTCGTGCTGGGCATGGGCGGCGGCATGCTGGCCGACCGCTTCGGCCCGCGCGTCACCTGCGTCAGCGGCATGGTGCTGATCGCCACCGGCCTGCTGGGCACCAGCCTGTCGGGCTCGATGAGTGCCGTGTACCTCAGCTACGGCGTGTGCATCGGCCTGGGCATTGCCCTGGTCTACACGCCGGCCATCGGCTGCGTGCAGCCCTGGTTCACACGCCGGCGAGGCCTGGCTTCGGGTATCGCCAGCGCCGGCATTGGTGCAGGCACGCTGGTGGTGCCGCTGGTGGCGTCGGCCCTCATTGCCGCCCTGCCCTGGCGTGACGCCATGAGGCTGATGGCGCTGGGCGTGCTGGTGCTGGGCGCGGGTTGTGCGTGGTTGATGCGGCGTGCGCCCGTGGCCGTGGCCCCGCCTGCGGGCGCCGGAGCTGCGGGTGGGCCCGTGGGCTTGCTGGGGGCCGTCAACGCCCCGCCCGGCCTCACGCTGCGCCAGACGCTGCGCCAGCGCTCTTTCTGGTGGCTGTATGCCGCCACCGTGCTGGCCGCCCCCACGATGTTCGTGCCCTTCGCGCACGTGTCGGCTGCCGCACGCGATGCCGGCATCGACAACGCCGCCGCTGTGGGCCTGGTGGGCTTGATCGGCATCGGCAGCCTGGTGGGGCGCTTTGCGATGGGGGCCGTGGCCGACCGGCTCGGCCGCGGGCTGACGCTGGTGCTGATGCAGGGCTCGATGGGCGCGTCCTACCTGCTGTGGGGCGCGGCCGACGCTTATGCCGCGTTTGCGGTGTTCGCGCTGTGGTTCGGGCTGAGCTACGGGGGCATCGTTTCACTGCTGCCCGCGCTGTGCATGGACCTGTTTGGCGCGCGGGCGCTGGCCAGCGTCATCGGCACGCTCTACAGCGGCGCGGCGCTGGGCAACCTGCTGGGCCCGGTGCTGGCGGGGCGGGCCTTCGACCAGCTCGGCGGCTACGGGCTGGTGATCGGTGTGGGCATGGCACTGTCGGTGTTGGCAACGATGGCGTCAGCCCGGGTGGTGAGGCGGCCCGTGGCCTGATCGACGCCCAGCACCTCATCGAGAAACGCCACCACCGCCTCGCCCACCGTGGCGTCGCGGCCGTGGGCATCGAGCGCGCGGCGTTCGGCGGCGTAGAAGTGGCCCGCTCCCGGCACGGTCCAGGCCTGCGACATCAGCCCCACCCGGCCGAAGTGCGCGTGCAGCCGGCTCGCCTGGCTGGCGATGTAATCCAGATCATGCTCGCCCGTGATGAACAGGGCCGGTGGCAGTGGCAGGCCGGGCACCACCAGGCGCAGAAGGTCGTCGTCGGCCATGAAGCCCGACAGGCTCACGACGGCGGCCACGGGCGAACGCTCGCCATACGCGCAGCCCAGCGCGGTGCGGGCACCGGCCGAAAACCCCCCCACGGCGATGCGTGACGCATCCAGGCCCAGCGCGTGGGCGTGGGCCTGCAGGAAGGCCACGCTTTGCGCCATGTCGTCGGCCGCCGCCTCCATGCCGGCCCACACCATCTCGGCCGTGGCCGGCGGCAGACCCAGCAACTGGCGCACATGCGCCACGCGCGACAACGGGATGCCCTGCGGGTTACCGATCACCGGGGTGGTCCCGGGGTCCGGATCTTCCTGCACCAGGCGGTAGTCGATGGACGCCGCCACATAGCCGCGGCGCGCCAGGGCGGCGCAGTAGGCTGACACGGGCGTGTTGCGCTGGCCTGCCTGCTCGAACTCGTCCTGGCGCTTGTCGCCTCGGTGAAAGGCACCGCCAAAGGCCATCACAAGGGCGGGCCGGCCGTCTCCGGGCTGGCAATCCGAGGGCTGGTACAGGTCCAGCGTCAGCTCGCGGTCCTGCGGCTGGCTGTGGATGTGGATAGGCGCCCGGCCGTAGACCACGTCCCGCGTGATGCGCAGGCCCTCGATGGCCCCGAGGCCACGGGCGGCGCCCGTCCGCTCAGCCCCTTCAGCCCGCTCAGCCGGATCGTGGTGGTGGTTCACGTGGGTCCCTCCGTCATGCAGGCAGGTTCAGATGGTCCCCAGTGCGTTGGGCGCGCGGCGTCATTCCGGCTTGATGCCAGCCTTGCGCACCACCTCGGCCCACTGGGCCACCTCGCGGCGCATCTGCGCCGTCCATTGTGGGGACGTGAGCGCCGGCTCGATGGGCACCGAGCCACCGTTGACGATGCGGTCGCGCAGGTCGGGTCGGGCCAATGCCTTGGCAAAGGCGGCGTTCAGGCGGTTCAAGGTGTCCGCAGGCGTGGCCGCAGGCGCGAAGGCACCGTGCCAACCCACGCCGTCGAAGGCGATGCCGGCCTCCACCAGGGTGGGCTTGTCGGCCAGGGCGGGCAGCCGCCTGGGGCCGGTGACCGCCAGCGCCTTCACCCGGCCCTGCTTGACCAAGGGCGTCATGGACACGGCGTCCAGCAGGCCCACGGCCACCTGGCCGGACAGGATGTCGGGCAGGGCCTGCATGCCGCCCTTGTAGGGCACGTGCGTCATCTGCACTTTGCCGAGCTGGTTGATGCTTTCGCCCACCAGGTGGGCCGGCGTGGAATTGCCGAAGGAGGCGAAGCTGACCTTGTCCCCGTCCTTGCGGGCCAGCGCCAGCAGGTCGGCAATGCTGTTCAAGGGGCTGTCGGGCTTGGTCACCACCAGCAACGGCACGATGGCGATCTGGGCCACGCCGGCGAAGTCCTTCACCGGGTCGTACCCTGCGTTCTTGAACACCGACGGGGCGATGACGAAGGCCCCAGCGGTCAGCAGCAGGGTGTGGCCATCGGGCGCGCTGCGGGCCACCTCGGCCGCCCCGAGCGCACCCCCGGCGCCCGGCCGGTTTTCCACGATGACGGGCTGGCCCAGGTCGTCCTTGAGCGGCTCGGCCAGCAGCCGCGCCATGATGTCCGTGCCCCCGCCCGGCGGGTACGGCACCACCAGACGGATGGGCTTGCTGGGAAAGCCCTGAGCGGCAGCAGCCGCTGCGCTGACGCACAGCACGCCAGCGGCCAGAACGCGGAAGAGGTGGTGCAGGAACATGGGCGACCCTTTGCGGTAGATGGCACGACAGATCCCGGATTCTGAGCCCTGGCCGTCGCCGCGTTCACGGCGGTTACGGGACCTCATGTGATTTCGCCACTGCTTGGATCTACCAGCTCGCCCCGAACTGCCGGCGCAGCTCCTCGATCTCCGGCTCGCCCAGCGGCAATGGGCCGGGCTGGCACATCAGCCAGAGGCGGGCGGTTTCTTCCAGTTCCTCCAGCACCGCGCTGGCCTGCGCCGGGCTGTCGTGCCAGACATTGGGGCCCAGGCGGTCCAGCATCACGGCGCGGATGGGCGTGCCGCGCTCGGCCATGGCGCTGATGCGCTGGGCCACGAGCTCGGCCACGCGCGGGTCGCCCGGGCGGTGGTAGGGGATCAGCGGCACATGGCCCACCTTCATCACGAAGTAGGGCGTGATGGGCGGCAGGATGTCGTCGTCGCTCCACACGCCCTGCAGCGTCAGCGCCACCAGGTGCGTGCTGTGGGTGTGGAGGACGCAGCGGGCTTGCGGTGCGGCCTCATAGATGCGGCGGTGCAAGGTCAGCGTCTTGCTGGCACGGTCGCCCGCGGTCTGCACGCCCTGAGCATCCAGCCGTGCCAGGCGTGCCGGGTCCAGCGTGCCCAGGCAGGCGTCGGTGGGGGTGATCAGGTAGCCGTCCTGCAGGCGCACGCTGATGTTGCCGGCGGTGGCGTGCACGTAGCCGCGCTCGAACAGGCTGCGGCCCACGCGGCAGATCTCGTCGCGAAGCTGGGTTTCCGTCAGGTGGTGCATGGGTCGGAGTTCCTTGAGAACGAAGTCGCAGGCGGGTGTCGTGGCGCGGCGCTCACCGATAGGCCTCGCGTCGATGGCCCAGGCGCAGCACGCGCACCACGATGCGGTCGTCCTGGATGTCGCAGATCAGGCGCCAGTCGCCCACCCGGTATTTCCAGAAGGCGCCTAGACGTTCGCCCGCCAGCGCCTCGCCGATGGTTCTCGGGTCCTCCAGGGGTGCCACGCGCAGACGCAGAAAGCCCAGCAGCCGTTGCTGCACCGGGCGGTCGAGCTTGCGCAGTTCCTTCGCTGCAGCCGGGTCGAATTCAATCCGCCAGGCCAAGCTCGCGCTCCAGTTCCTCCATCGGGATGGTCTTGCGGTTGCGGCGGGCGCGGGCCTGGGCCAGCAGCAGATCCTCGAGGTCGTCCAGATGCTCCTGGATGGCCTCGCGAGCGAGCGAGGTCTTGGTCATCCCCGTGGCCTGCGCCAGGCGGGCCAGGCGCTCTTCCAGGGCTTCAGGCAGGCGGATGGCGAGCATGGACGGGCTCCTTGGGAAAGGGTCGGCAACAGGTCGGGGGAGTAGGGGGGTGTCGCCTGGTGGGGGTTCTCAGGGCTGCCTCTTGCTGGCTGCTATACAAGTATAGCGAGGCTAACCCTGCTGGCGCGCAGGTTGGCCTGCGGGCCACCACCACGGCTGCTCAGCCCAGCAACCCGAAGGCCCGGGTGAAGAAGTCCGTGCCGCCGAAGTTGCCGGACTTCAGCGCCAGGTGCAGGCCCTGCGGGCGCGTGGGCGGGATGGCGTGGCACCAGGGCACGCCGGGGTCGATCTGCGGGCCGATGCGCAGGGTGTCCACGCCCAGGGCCTGCACGCAGGCCCCCGAGGTCTCGCCCCCGGCCACGAGCAACTGCCCCACCCCGGCTGCGACCAGGCCTTGGGCCACGCGCGCCAGGGCCTGCTCCACCAGCGCCCCGGCGCGTTCCACGCCCAGTTGCGCCTGCGCCGCCTTCACCGCTTCGGGCGCTGCCGTGGCAAAGACCAGCACAGGCCCGGTGCTCAGGCGCGGCGCGGCCCAGGCCAGCGCCTGGCCCGCCACGTCATCGCCAGCGGCCAGGCGCAGCGGGTCCACGGCAAAGGCGCGGTCCCCGCGGTCCGCGCCAGCGGTCGAGCGTGCGATGAAGTCCGCCACCTGGGCATTCGTGGCGGCCGAGCAGCTGCCGCTGACCACGGCGCACGTGCCGCTGGCCGGGGGCAGCGCCGCCGCTTCTGGCCGGGGTGCCAGACCGTGCAAGGCCGGAATGCCGATGGCCAGGCCCGAGCCCGCCACCACCAGGGCCAGGTGTTGTGCGGCCTGCGCCAGCACGTGCAGATCGGCGTCACCCACGGCATCGGCCACCGCGAAGGCCACGCCCTGCGCGCGCAGGGCGGCCATGCGCTCACGCACCGCGGCAGCGCCCTGCGCCACCGTGCGGTGCTCGATCAGGCCGCAGCCTGCACCCCCTGACAACTGGGCCTGCATCACCCGCACCAGGTTGGCGTCGGTCATGGGCGTGAGCGGGTGGTGCCGCATGGGGCTGTCGGACAACAGCACATCACCCACGAACAGGTGGCCCTTGAAGACGGTGCGGCCGTTCTCCGGAAAGGCGGGCGTGACGATGGCGAAGTTGGTGACCTGGGGTTCTGTTGCCGGCCCGGCTTTTGGCCCTGCACTTGACCCCGCACCCGTCCCCGCACCCGACCCTGCCGACGTTGACGCCGCCGCAGCCTCGGCGCCCAGATGCGCCATCAAGGCCTGCGCCACCGGGCCGATGTTGCCGCGGGGTGTGGAGTCGAAGGTGGAGCACACCTTGAAGTAGATCTGCCGCGCCCCGCCGGCGCGCAGCCAGCGGCAGGCGGCCAGCGATTGCGCCACGGCCTCGTCCACCGGCGCCGTGCGCGACTTCAGCGCCACCACCACGGCGTCCACCTCGCCCAGCCCCGCCTGCGCGGCGGGCGTGGTGGGCACGCCGATGGTCTGCACCACGCGCATGCCGGCGCGCACCAGGTTGTTGGCGAGGTCGGTGGCGCCGGTGAAATCGTCTGCGATGCAGCCAAGAATCATCAAGGATCTCCAGGTGGGGCCGCCCCTGGGCAGCCAAGGCGAATTCCCCAGGCTCTCAAGAAGACACCGGGCCGCGCGGACCTTGGGGGAGCTTCACACAGCCGACGGACACAAGGCGGCGGGTGATGCATTCTGGCGCCAATGCTCGCAGGCGTGCGCGGGGCTGCACACCGGCTGGAAAGACCCCAACGCCGCATCGCCGCCGCACAAGCCCCGAAGATCACGCCTCAGCGCCGCCATTGGCGTGTAGGAGCATCACCTCATGAAGAACTTGCTGATCACCCTGTCTCTGGCCTGCAGCGCCGGCCTGGCCTTTGCCCACGGCTGCCCGAAGGAAATGGCCGCCATCGACGCGCGCATGGCCACCAACCCCAAGCTGTCCGACGCCGACAAGGCCAAGGTGCAGAAGCTGCGCGCCGATGGCGAGGCCGCGCACAAGGCGGGCAAGCATGACGACTCGATGAAGCTGCTGGCCGAAGCGAAGAAGACGCTCGGCATCTGAGCGCGGACACCGCCTCCCCGCGCGGGGTCCATGGCTGCGCGGGGTGCCCCTGGCCCGCAATCTTTGCGGGCCATGGTGGACCCGTTGCGGCAACTCGCTCTTGAACTCGACTTGAGATTCTGGGCAGGGAAGTCATCGGCATACTCCGCGCAGATCCACGGTCTTGCGACAGGAGGTTGGTGATGACCACCCAGGGTTTCAGTGTCAGTCACGCGGGCGACGCCCGCTTCGAGCGCGGCCTGCGCTCTTTCTTCGAGTACCGGGATCTGGGCATCCGTCAGGCCACTGAAGGCCGCGTGGTTGCGCACGTGATCCGTGCCGCCGACGGCGAAGCCTTCTCCGGCCAGCCGCACCTGCACGAAACCAGCTTCCAACTCGTGTACGTGCTCAAGGGCTGGATCGAGTTCGAGTACGAAGGCCAGGGCGTGGTGCGCCTGGAGGCTGGCTCCTGCGTGCACCAGCCGCCTGGTATCCGCCACCGCGAGATCGGCCACAGCCCTGATGTGGAGATGCTGGAGGTGGTGATGCCGGGGGACTTCAAGACCGTTGAGGTGCAAGAGCTCAACTCCTGAGCGACCCGGGCGAATCGGCCCGACGTTTGACCCGGATCACGGCACCTCGGGTGGTGTCAGCCCGTGTCCAGTCTCATCAGGCCGGCATAGGCGCGCCCAGCACTTGCGCGAACACCTCGTGGTCCACATTGCCACCGCACAGCGTCAAGCCCACGCGGCGGCCGGCGATCTCGCCGGGGTTCGTGCGGGCGCGCTGCAGGGCTGCCGCCAGAGACGCTGCGCCGGCGCCCTCGGCCACGTTGTGGGTGTCCAGGTACAGGGCCTTCATGGCCTGCGCCACCTCGGCGTCGGTGACCTCCACGACATCGTCGACCTGGCCGGCCATCACCGCCAGCGCGGCGGGGTCCGGCACCCGGCAGGCCATGCCGTCCGCGAGCTGGGTGGTGACGGGCGACTCGACCGGTTGCCCTTGCGCGAGCGACAGAGCGTAGGCACGGGCGTGTGCGGACACCACGCCCACGAGCCGCATCCGCCGACCGAGTGCCGCCCGCGCAGCGATGGCGGCGCACAGCCCCGACCCCAGGCCTATGGGCACGAAGACGACGTCCAGCTGCGGCACCGCTTCGAAGAACTCCACCCAGCCAGTGGCCACGCCACGCACCAGGTCGGGATGTAAGGAAGGCACACGGTGCAGGCCGTCACGGGCGGCGAGGGCGCTTGCGTGCTCGGTGGCCGCCTGGAAGTCCTCGCCGTGCTCCACCAGCGTGGCCCCGAGCGCCCTCATGGCCGCGTTCTTCTCGCGGCTGTTGCCGTGCGGCACCACAATGGTTGCGCCCAGGCCGTGTCGCCGCGCGGCCAGCGCCAGGGACTGACCGTGGTTGCCCCGCGTGGCCGAGACGATGCCGGGACAGCCCGGCTCACGTCGGGCCAGCCCCTCCAGGTACACCAGCCCGCCGCGCACTTTGAATGCGCCCGTGGGGGTGTGGTTCTCATGCTTGACCCAGACCTCGGTGCCCAGGCGCCGCGCGAGCAGCGGCCAGGCGTACTGCGGGGTGGGCGGCATCACTGCGCGCACGATGTCTGCTGCAGATCGGATATCGGCAAGCGAGGGGAGGTCAGCAGGCCGCATGGGTAGGGTGCCAAGAAAGTGGGTGTTCAGATTACATCAGCCCCAGCCTGTGCGGCCCCAGGCGACACGGCCGCGCAAGCGGCCATAGGCGACACCGCCGCGCAAGCGGCCACAAGCGACACCGCCGCTCATGCGCCAACAGCTGCCGCTCGTGACAGCCAGCCCTCATTTCGTGGCGCACGCAGGGCCGTCTCCCCGCGAGCCTGACTAGACTGCCCGGCATGGAACTCCCGCCCCTGTCCGAAGGCAACTGGCTGCAGCGCCGTTATGCGCGCTGGGCTGAACCCCACTACAGGCGCATGGCGCCCCAGCTGCGGCAGGAGGTCGAGCGCTTGGACCGCTGGCTTTACAGCCGCCGGGGCCTGGTGGCCTGGGCCGGGCTGCTGGTGGCCGTTGCCGGCACGGTGGCCGCACTCATGGTGTGGGTGGGGATGTCGGCCGACGCGTCCGTCGGGCTGGCCCTCGTCTGTTGGTTCACCCTGTTGCTGATCCTGGGCGGCGCCTGGCTGACCCCAGACCAGTACGTTGGCGCCCGCCCTCGGGCCTGGAACCAGTGGGTCAAGGGCCTGCTGGGCGGGGTGGTCGGCATGGTGGTGGGCATCACGATTGCCGCAGCCGTGTCCGGGGAGCTCAGCGACCTGTTGGATGGCCCCAAAGTCGTGAACGCCCTGTGGAAGGGATTGCCCTGGTTGCTGGCGGTGATCGCCGTGATGTGGCTGGTCACGGGGCTGGTGGCGCGCCTCAGCCGCTGGCGCCTGCATGTCCAGATGCGCGGCCTGCAACTGGCCGCCGAGCGCGACGCCGCCGCGCGCGAGGTGGCCGAGGCTCGGCTTCGCCTGCTGCAGGCGCAGATCCACCCGCACTTCATCTTCAACACGTTGTCCGCCGTGCAGCACTGGGTGGACGCCGGCGATGCGCGCGCCTCGACGCTGCTGCGCGACCTCACCGCCTTCCTGCGCGGGGCCACCGAGATGCTGGGGCGTGAGCGCACCACGCTGGGCGCGGAGGTGAAGATGGCAGGCCACTACCTGTCGATCATGCAGGCCCGCCTGGGGCAGCGGCTGACGAGTCGGGTGGACGTGCCTGCGGACCTGCGCGGCCTGGAAGTGCCGCCCGGCCTGCTGCTCACCCTGGTGGAGAACGCGGTGGAGCACGGCATCGAGCCGGCCCTGGCCGGCGGTTGCGTGAGCGTGTCGGCACGGGCCGACCTGGGCACGCGGGAGGTGACCGTGCGGGTGCACGACGACGGAGTGGGCCTGGCCCCAGGCTGGCAGGACGGCGTGGGCCTGGCGAACTGCCGCCAGCGGCTGGCTCACCGATTCGGTGCCTCAGCCCGGGTCGACCTGCTGCCGCTGGAGCGGGGCACCTCCGCGCTGATGCGCTGGGCAGTGCCGGCCCTGCCCGGTACAGCGTTCCCCACTGGAGAGCCCATATGAGCGATCACGCGGAGCATGAGAGCGGACTAGGCACGAGGCCCCTTGCGAAGGTGCTGATCGCCGATGACGAGGAGGCGCCGCGCGCGCAATTGGTCGCCGCGCTGGCATGCGCCTGGCCCGAGGCGCGGTTGGTGGCGGCCTGCGTCAATGGCGTGGACGCGTGGGACGCCTTTCTCGAGCACGAGCCCGAGGTGTGCCTGCTCGACATCCGAATGCCGGGCCTGAGCGGCATCGAAGTAGCGCAGCGCATCAACGGACGCGCCCGGGTCGTGTTCGTGACGGCACACACCGACCATGCGCTGGCTGCCTTCGATGCCGGGGCCGTGGACTATGTACTCAAGCCCGTAGAGGCCACGCGGCTGGCCCAGGCGCTCACCCGGGTGCAGGCGGGGCTGCGGCCTCGCGCCGCCGAGGCCTCGGCGACCCTGGCAAAACCGATCGGCCCAGCACCAGCAGCCCACAGCGGCGGGCCTTCCGCCGATGCCGACGCTCACCACACACAGGGCGCCGCTAGCGTCGCAGGGGCAGTCACCGGCCCCGCCACGCTGCAGGCCCTGCTGGCCGAGCTCGCCGCCCAGATCCGGCGTCCGGCCCCGCTGCAGGTCATTCAGGCCGGCGTGGGCAAGGAGGTGCGGCTGATCCGCGTCGAGGACGTGCTGTACTTCGAGTCCGACGCCCGCTACACAAGGGTCGTCTGGCGCAGCCCTGGGGGGCCAGGCGCGCCTGCACAGGACGGCGAGGCGCTGATCCGCACACCGCTCAAGGAGCTGCTGGTGCAGCTCGACGCACAGCAGTTCTGGCAGGTACACCGCTCGGTCATCGTCGCGCAGCGCCACGTCGAGGCGGCCGTCCGCGTGGACGAGCACACGCTGCAGCTGCGGCTGCGCGGACGCACTGAGCGCCTGCCGGTGTCACGCCACTTCCAGGGACTGTTCAAGGGACAGTGACCCCGTGCTTGGCGAGGAAGTCTTCGTCCCCCGCACTCGCCCTCAGCTGCCCTTGGGCAACTCAATCCCCGGGAAGATCTTGATCACGGCGCTGTCGTCCTCGCGCCCGAAGCCGGCGCTCGACGCCTGCATGAACATCTGGTGCGCGGTGGAGGCCAGCGGCAGCGGGAACTTGGTGGCGCGGGCGGTGTCCAGCACCAGGCCCAGGTCTTTGACGAAGATGTCCACGGCTGACAGCGGCGTGTAGTCGGCGGCCAGCACGTGGGCCATGCGGTTCTCGAACATCCAGCTGTTGCCGGCGCTGTGGGTGATGACCTCGTACAGCGCCGCGGCGTCCACGCCTTCGCGCAGGCCCAGCGCCATGGCCTCGGCGGCAGCGGCGATGTGCACGCCGGCCAGCAGCTGGTTGATGATCTTGACCTTGCTGCCCGCGCCGGCGCGGTCGTCCAGCCGGTAGACCTGGGCCGCCATGGCGTCCAGCGCAGCGCCGCAGCGCTCGTAGGCCGCCGGGGTGCCGGCGGTCATCATGGTCATCTGGCCCGAGGCCGCCTTGGCCGCACCGCCGGAGATGGGGGCGTCCAGGTACAGCAGGTCCAGCGCCTGCAGGCGCTGCTCGAAGGCGATGGACACGTTGGGGTCCACGGTGGAGCACATGACGAAGACGCTGCCGGACTTCATGGCCGAGGCCGCGCCCGCATCCCCGTGGCCGCCGAACAGCACCTGCTCGGTCTGCTGCGCGTTCACCACCACCGAGACCACCACGTCGCAGGCCGCGGCCAGCTCGGCCACGCTGGCGCAGGCGGTGCCGCCGTCCTGCGCGAAGGCCTGGGCCACGCCGGGGCGGATGTCGAAGACGTGCGGCGCAAAGCCGGCGCGGCGCAGGGACGCGGCCATGCCGGCGCCCATGGCGCCCAGGCCGATGAGGCCCACGCGGGGCTGGGTGTGATCAGGGGTTGAGGTCATGCAGGGGTTCCCAGGCAGGTGATGTAAGGCAGCGCATGGATCAGGCCGGGCCCGAGCGCAGGCCATAGACCCCACCGCCCGCCCAGAGGTACTCGGCGCGCAGGACTGCGTCGCCCTTTTCCCCCGTGAAGGTGAAGCCCAGCAGGGCCACCGCGTCACCTGCCTTGATTTCGGCCACCTTCCAGGCGTTCATGCGGGTCAGGGGCGCGAGCTCCACCACCCAGCGGCGCTCCGGCCGCGTAGGCAGCCGCGCGGCCCGCAGCAGGGCCGGGCCGTCCACGGCCGCAGCCTGGGGCGGCAGTGGGCGTGTGGCCAGATCAGCGGGCAGGCGCGGGTTGGCCGGCAGCTCCAGCTCCAATTCGGCATGCGGATTGCGCCAAGCCACCTTCGCGGCGCGGCCTTCCAGGTAGAGCGGCCGCTCCTGGTCAAAGCTGCTCCAGCCATGGTGCGCTCGGGCGTCCAGCGGTGAGAGTGCCCATCCGGCGGCTGCCAGGGGAGCCAGGCCAGCCATCGGCGCCGCGGATGCCGCAGCGCGAAGGCGCAGCACTGCGGTGCCTGCAGGCGCCAAGCCCAAGGCGAGAAGATTGCGTCGGTTCATGGTGGAGACTCCTGTGGTGCAGTGCGGCGCCGTGCCGCTCACACGTACGCAATCCAGCGGCCGCAGATCATCGCGCCAATCCAGAGCCCGAGGGAGGCAAGGGTCTGCGCGCGCGCCACGGCGTCCAGCTTGTTCAACCCATCCCGGGCATGGAAGAGCGCTGCATTGACCCCCGCCGTCATGACCAGGCCCATCTTCAGGACGAAGGCGCGGTTGGCCAGCATCTCGCCAGGGTGCGCGGCAAAGAGCGTGAGCCCACTCAGGGCCACCAGGCCAAAGCCGGTGACGGCCAGCACCAGCGACAAACGGGCGAAAGCCCGTACCGGGAGTTCTCGTGCAGCACCCAGCACTCGCAACTCGAAGGCCACCAGATTGCCCACCAGCAAGGCCACACCCAGCAGATGGGCCACCTCCAGCGCCGGATAGGCCCAGGAACTCTCGGCGACCCAGGTCCACCTTGGCAGCTGGTTCAAGGCCGCTCCGTCAAACGCTGCGCCGCGGGCCGCAGCCGCGGGGGGTGAGTGCTTTGCACGTCAGGTGACCAGCGGTACGCGGGACCGCCACGCCGAGCAAGGCTCACTCCACCCGGATCTTGGCGAAGTCCACCACCCGCCGCCACTTGGCCGCGTCGGCGGTCATGAACGCGGCGGTGCCCGCCGTGTTGACAAACCCGACCGACGCGCCACTGCGCTCCATGGCAGTGACGATCTCGGCGTCGCGCGAGACGGCCTCCAGTGCCTTCTCCCATCGGCCCATGAGGTCCGCTGGCACACCCGCTGGCGCGGCCAGGCCGTACCAGGCGCTGACGTCGAAGTCCGGCATGCCCGATTCCGCCAGCGTGGGCACCTCAGGCAGGGCCTTGCTGCGCGTGCGCGTGGTCACCGCCAGCGCCCGCACCGAGCCCCCGCGGATCTGCCCCAGCACGCTGGGCAGGTTTTCGAACATGGCGTCCACCT
>Ga0315900_10005282_pt1 | contig 17796 bp, 19 predicted proteins | sample LakEriMetagenome_FD_203521 | JGI IMG/M metagenome (GOLD analysis project Ga0315900, IMG submission 203521) | Freshwater fungal communities from buoy surface, Lake Erie, Ohio, United States - Buoy 12 MA114 | ecosystem: Environmental > Aquatic > Freshwater > Lake > Lake biofilm | place: USA: Lake... | reverse complement strand
GAATGCCGACAAACTCAGCCTCGCCTGCGTCCAGATTGCCAATCTCGGTCGCAGCCCATCCAGACGAAATGCTGTAGAGCTTGCTGCCGGCCACCGCGAACATCAGCCCGCCGCGCACCCCGTCTTCCTGCCAGATGCCTTGGATCGTCGCCCCGAGGTCCAGCTTTGAGACAAGCCCCGGCGTCGGTAGCAGCACCGCTGCGGCCTGCTTCGTGTTGTCTTGGCTGATCGGCTCCACGTACCAGTTGCACAGCTTGATAGGCGCCATTCCCCGCAGGGAACGGTTATCGCTGTTGAGAATGACCGGCACATAGACCAAGGCGTTAGTTCCGAACCGGAGGCATCGGGCGGGACGCGCCGCCGAGGCCGGTCTGACGCATTCCGGCGCCGCGCCGGATCACCGACATTGGGTCCATGCGTTGCTGCTGTGGGGGGGCCGGAGTTGCGGGCGGCATACGGCTGAAGTCCGGCTGCTCCATAGGGCCGTTCACGTCTTCGGAGGCTGCAACCCGCATGATCTCGTCCAGAATCTGCATTGCAGACTCTTCACCAAACAGGATTCTCATCTGGTTTATCGAGTTATCCAGACCTCGCTTTTGCCCGCTGAATTGCAACTGTTCCGCAGCATTAAGTCCCGGCCCGTCAGAGTACGGAGCGCCGGGAATGCCGGGGGTGCCATAAAGCATTTGCATCCCGGAAATCGTTTGATCAGTTGGGTTCTGCCCCACGATATTCATGTTCGTGCGCTTTGAGTATTGATCGCTGACCTGCATGTGGCCGTCGCCGTATTCATCTTCCGGCAGTGGACCAGCGCCTTGCACGTAGGGTTTGATTCTTTGGCCGGGCATCTCAGTTCTCCTTCGGTTTGTACTTGTTGCGGCGAATATCGCGGATCTGGTCGGCAAGCTCGGTCTTGCCTTCAAACACCAGCATTTCTTCCAGCTTTTCGAGCGTGGCGGCGTCCAGTGTTCCGGGGTCGGACGTTTTGCCAAGGCCGTGGTTGCCTTGGAACTGCGCAATGCCGATCTGAACGTCCGCATCAAAGCGGCCGTCTGCGCGCCGGTCGTATTGCTTCGTGGCCTTCAAGGCGCGCTGCACGATCTTAGTCAGCTCGGGGCTTTCAGAAATGCGCTTGGCGAGCGCGGCCTGCTGGCGCTTGTCGATCTCGCCCGCGCCTGCGATTGCGCCGCCCGCTGCCAGCGCTGCGGCGGCGCCGCCTGTGGCAATCTTGGCGCCCGTCTTGAGGCGTTCGAACTGGGCGCGCTCTGCTGGAGTGCGCCAGCCTGGCACGAGGCCTTTGCGGACTTCGCTTTCGAGCGCCCGGCGCCCGAGCGCCATGACGAGGGTGCGCTGCACTTTGGCCTTGTTGTCGATGTCGTTGGGGAGGCGGACCCGCTGGCCATCCACCTTGGCGAACCAGTTGCCAGCTTTGTCCTTGAGGAACGGAATGCGCGCCCTCTTGGCGGCGTATTCCGAGGAACCCTGCTGTTCAATCAGCACCCGGGTTAGCTGGCTCCACTTGTCCGGCCGGTCGCGGTTCATGCCCAGCAGGTCGTCTTCGACGCGCGACAGCATCTTGACCAGATCGTCACCGCTCTTCGCGCCAATATCGAGAACAACCACAGGCTCGTTTCCAAGCGTCAGGGCGAGGTGGCCCGTCTCTTCGAACGTCTGAACCGGGTCCACGTCTGCCGCCGCATTGGCCTTGGCGACTTCGATCTTCTGCGCGTTGGTGTAGGTGTCCACACGGTCTTCCGTGCCCCGCCGGATACGCTCGGCCTCGTTGCGCGTCTTGAGCGCTTCAGTCTCGTTGCGCGCAGCGGCCTTGGTGCGGCGCTCCACGTCCAGCGTGCGGTCAAGGCCTTCCTCGGCATCACGGCGTGCGGCAGCGGCAGCGGCTTCGCGGGCCGTCAGCTTCTTGTCTGTGGCGCCGGCCGACTTGGCAGCGCGGACGCGGGCCTTGGCGGCCTTCGTGACTTCGCGCAGGGCGGCTTCAGTAACCTTGGCGGCCGCCCGTGCCTGCGTCTCTGCGATTTTCGCATCGGCTTCGGCTTGGCGTGCCTCGATCAATGTCTGGCGGATCGTCTCGGCGTCAGCTTTGCGGGCCTGCGCATCAGCGGCGCGCTGGCGGGCGTCTACCGCTTTCTGGCGCGCCCGGTCTGCGATGCGCTGCGCTCCGGTCTGCACGCGCGGCACAATCGTGGGCGTGTCCTGACTGACCACAGCAGGGCTCCACGGAGCGCGCTGGGACGTGCGCAGGGTGGCCGGGACGTTCGGTGAGGGCTGGGCAGGCGACGCGCCCTGCTGGGCCTGCTGAGCGCCCGCAGAAGCGGCAGGCGGCATCCGGGACAGCGTGCCACGGTTCGGCGGCGCTGTGCCTTGCTGGCGAGCCCGCAGGGCAAGCGTCTGGGCAAGCTGGCGGACCGACTTGCCGGACGGGCCTGTAATGTGTCCGATGACCTTGGCAGCGGTCAGGGCGGGCGTGCCAGTGATTGCGCCGGTCGCCACGTCGCCCACGAGAGTCGTCATCAGCGGGGTCTTGTTAGACAGGCGGGTCAGCGGATTGGCGGTGTAGATGTTCTTTACGTCCGCGTTTCTGCCGATAGACGAGCGATCTGCCGGAGCGAGGCGGCGCGCATCGACGGACTTGATCCAGTTCTGTTCGTCCAGAACGTCCCGAATCACGCGGTTGATCTTTTCGCCGTCATCGCCAAGCAGGCGGATCATCGCATCGCTCAGACCCTTGCTTTTGACGTTGCCCAGATACGGCATGATTTCGTCAATGCTGCCGGAACGCAGGGCTGTGGCAATGTCTTCTTTCAGGGCAGTACGTGCTGCAAGTTTTGCCTGCGCCGGCGCATTGGCCATCGCTTCTTCGAACTCGGCCATCTTGCGCGGGTCTTTGGCAATCGTCAGCAGCTTGTTGGTCTGCGCTTCCAGTTCCTGATAGGTGCCTCGGAACTTCTGCTGCCCCTCGTCAAAGCTGCCCATTCGGTTATAGCCGAACCGGCCGCCCGGACCGCGCGTTGATTTGGTGGCGGCGTTGATGGCGAACTGAAATTCATCCAGCAGGTTTGCAGTGACTTCCGAGATTTGCCCTGAGCGCTTCGCCTCGTTGATCGTGCGAACCATCTGCTTAGCAAAGCCTAGCGGATCGGACGTAGCGGCGTTCTGAAATGGCTGCACAGCCTTCGCGCCCGGACCTGCGCCAGTTTGCATGAACCCCATGTCCCGCGCGGCGCGGTTCATCCAGCTCGTGACAGTCGGATCAGGATCATTCAGGGCGCGGTCAACCGCCCGCATGATGATCGGTGTGCCCTGCTCATTGCCGCGCATCGACCGGGCTTGATTGATGGCGTCTTCCTGCGCATCCCCGATGGCACGCTGGTCGCCCCGAATGCGCGCACGCTCTGCGGCGAGGGTCGATGGGCCGAGGGTATCATCCAGCGCCGAAGCGATGTATGCTTCCTGACTGCCGGCCATGTCGTCCAATGACTGAGACATGCCTTGGCCAGATCGGGAGGCTTGAAGCTGTTGGAATATGCTTTTTACATTGCCTGCGGCCTGGGCGTAGCCTTTTTGCTCAAGGGACCGCTCCAACGCTTGCGCGAACGTGAGCGGTCGATTGCCGAGATTACCCGACATCTGGAAGATGCGTACCGCATCGCCAACGGCACCACCTACGTCTTCCGGGGCGACATCACTCCGGCGCAAGGCGGTCTGGATGAGGCGCCCGGCCCCGCTCCGGCTGAAAGCCTCGGGCGTCATGTTGAGAACGTCCGGCCCGGCCTCTCCGGGAAGAAACTTGCCCGTTGACAGCTTGTTGCCGACAGCGCCAGCGCCGGCGCCAAGCACAGCTCCGCCAACCATGCCCCACGCAGCGCCTTCAGCGGCTTCATCAAGGCGTTCGCCAAAGTCACCTTCAGCCGATCCGAACCCGTAGAGCCCGCCGCCCACACCGCCGACGCGGAACCCCTCGCGGGAAAGCTGGGCAATAGACCTTGCGCCCGTTGCGCCGGTCTTCACGCCCGCAACGGCCATCAGCGGCTTGTTGAGCGGCGAGGCGATGCCGCCCGTGACTTGGCCAGCGAAGTTCGTGACAGGCGTATCAGTGGCAGCTGCGAGCTTTGCGCCGCGCCGCTGGTCTTTTGCCTCTTGGGACACCAGACCGACAAGCTCGTCATCCAACCCAAATAGCGCGCCGTCAGAGACGCCCGACTGGAACCCGCCTTGCATGTCCGCCGCCTTGCCAGCCGCCCGCCCGGCAAAGCCGCTGTCAGCGCTCTCAGTGGCACGCAGGGCCATGTTGATCGCACCGAGCGGGCCGGGTGCCATCATTGCCTGAGCGTCACGCGCCTTGCGGCCTTGCTCAAGGGCATATTCCGGCGTCTGCCGATCCGCGCGCACCCCCGCCCGGCGCTGGGCGCCTTCCGGGTTGATCTCGTCCAGCTTGCGGGACATGAACGAACGCGGGCCGCCTTCGTCAATGACTTCGGCTTCCATCCAGCGCGGACGGACTTCTTCTTCGTCAACTGCCGGGGCTTGGCTCCATTTCGGCATCAGGGCTTCCTCCGGCGAACACCATCAGGGCCGATAAACTCGGCGCCAGACGGCAGGGCGTCATATCCCGCATCGTCCTTGATCTGGACGGGGCCGGAGCCGCCTCTGCCACCCGCTGCGCCAGAGCGCACGCCGCCTTTGGCTCCGGTGCCTTTTGTCGGCGCATCGCCGCTGAACTGCGATCCCGTGACGGGGTTCATGGCAGACCACTCGCCCCAGGATTCGAAGAAGTTCTGGCCCTTGGCGTCCGTCATTGACAGTCCGCCATACTGGTTTTGCCACATCTCTGCGCCCTGAGCGTAGAACAGGCGATAATCAGCCATCTTCTCAAGCGTTTCGAGAACCTGCGCAGCGCTTTCCTTGGTCTGACCGGGGTTGGCGACCATTGCCTGAATCCAGTCGCGGTCAGAGTTAGAAAACGGTTTCAGGTCGCGGCCCAACGAAAGAGCGAGCTTCTTGGACTGGCCAAGGAACGCGTCGCGGTTGCCTTGCTCCTCTGGCGACATGCCGATCCCGCCAAAGTCGCCAACAACCCGACCGATCTGATATTGAGCATCGCTGGTGATCCCCATCGGGAACGTCCCGACAAGCGACCGCATTTCCTGAATTTGAGGCTTAAGGTTCGTCGTGACCGCAATCGCCTCAGTGCGCGCCGCTTCCAGTTCTTTGTTGTCGTTCTTCGCCAAGCCGGAAGACCTGTAACGGTTATAGCTTTCGGTTACGTTTGGCGGCCGACCACCGCCCGGCGTTGCCGTGGTGTCACCTACGCCCGGCGTGTAGATTTCGCCGTTATCGAAGAACGAAGGCGCGCCCTGCGTGAGATTGCCGCCGAACTGCATCCGAACGAACGGGTTGTCGTTCATGGAGCTGGTTGGGATCATAAAGGCGTTCGGATCGCCACCGCTGGCGCCTGCGCCGCCACCGTAGGAACCCGTGCCCGACGGCGCAACGCTTTGATATTCGCCAGTTGCCTGATTGAAGATCACGCCATCGCCGGCCGATTGCCAGATGTTGCGGGGCTGGCTTTCGCGGCGGCGCGCAGCTTCGGCAGCCTCAAAGCTGCGGTCACCTTCGAACACATCACGATCAAACGACTTCTGCCACCGTTGGCCTTCCAGCTCTTGGGCGTAGGTGAGCGTCCAGCCTTGGAACTTTTCCAGTTCTTCGTCCGTGATCCGGCCATCCGCAGCAGCTTGCTGGATTGCGCCGATGATCTGCTGATTTCCAGCAAAAGCGGATTGCTCGATGTATTCCATCGCTTTTGTCAGCCTGTCCGGCTCCGGCACGCTGATCAGTTGCTTTGCCGCATTACCAAGGAACTCCACGCCCTGTTTCTGGACCGTGATCTTGCGGTCGTGGTCTTGCCAATCCTGAAGCGTCTTGGCGCGGGCCTGACCCTGAGCGTAGCCTGCTGTTTCAAAGTCGCCCTGACCCGCCGCCATTTCGCCAAGCCCGGTCCAGCCGCCCGTCTTGAACGTCTCGCCGTAGGTCTTGCGGCGCTGCTCAGCCGTAGCGCGGTCACCTGCGCGCGTGTAGGCATCCGCCGCTTCAAAGTCCCCGACTTCCATCAGGGCTGTTGGCGCCATCTCGTAATTGCCAGCCTTGAACGCATCCGCCGCGCTTTTGCGCGCCGTGTCCCGGTCACGCTCCTTGCGCTGCTGCTGGCCCATGGCAAGGCCGGTCTGGAAGGATTGGAAGATGCTCATCGGACCCTCGCGTTACGCGGCTTTGTTCTGCGGCTTGTAGAGCTGCCCCGCAGCCCAGCCGCCCCAGCCCGCCACGTCAGACAGCCCGCTTTGCCATGCGCTGGCAGAGTTGAGCTTGCCTTGTGCAACCGCCGAGCCGCTCGCCTGTGTCAACTGGCTCGCATTGTTGGCGAAGTTCTGTCCGGCAGAGGCTATGCCCGTGGTTGCGCCGTAACCCTGATCACTGATGCCGCCCAAATAGCCCATGTACGAATTGAAGTTCCCCATCGCGGCTTCATTGGCGACTTCTGCCATGCCGCGCGCCGTGCGTCCGCTCAGCGCCGATCCTTGCGAGCCTGCGAGGTCCACAAATTCCCGGCCCGCCTTGTCCGCGTAGAAGTCACCGATCTTCCCGAACGTCGTCTCCGTCCGGTACTTGTTCCACGCTTCTTCTTGGGCCTGACCCGGCGTCTGGTACTCCGCCATGTCGCCGCCGCCCTGTGCCATCTGCTGGCCGTCACCGCCCGGCATCATTGCCCCGCCGCCGATCCCCGTTGTTCCGGGTACGGCAGGCCCGCCCGTAGCAGGCGCGCCGGGGGTCGGAAGCCGGTCGCCCCTCTTCCAGCCCTCGGTGTTGAAATAATGCTCCGTCGCCGCCATCCAGTCCCGGCCCATGCGGTCGAACGTCTTGCCGTTCTGCCGGTAGAACGCCTCAATGGCTGGCTTGTTCTGCTGGAAATACGCCTGCATCTGGTCCGCGCGGCTCGTGCCAAGGCCAGTTGGTGGCGGCGCTAGACCGTTGGCCGCCGAGGGCGCACCGCCGCCCATGCCAAGGTGAGGCGCCATGAGCGCGAACGCTGCATTGCCGCGCGCTTGATAGGGGGCGAGCTGCTGCTGGGCGATGTCACGTTGTTCGCGCTGGAAAGCGATGGCCTGGTTGTTGGCCTGCGTCTGGGCTGACGCGGCATCCTTGGCTGCCTTAGAGCCTTGTGAGGCGCCGTAGAGGCTCGTTCCAGCCCCGAGAATAGCGCTGCCGATGATGGCTGTCTCAATGCCCATGTGAAACTTCCCTTACGAACACGCCGCCCCGGTCTTCGAACCCGAGCCGCTTCAGTATCCCGTGCATGTATTCATGGCCTTCAGTGACGCGCGTAACCGATACCGGCTCGGCAATCAGTTCTTTCAACAGGCCCCGCGTCAGCCATTTTCGGCGCCATTCCGGCAAGATTGAAACGTGGAACTCCGGGCCTTTGAAGTACGCCGCGCCAATGGCAAGGCCGTCCCGCGCGATAACCTTCACGTCCCAATCGCTCAGCGCAGCCTCATAGGCTTCCGGCGTCGGCTTCTGCGTCCAGTCTGTTGCGACATAGCCAACCCGAACCGCCAAAGTCCTGTTCGGGACAAGCCGTGTCGCCATCAGGCATTGCCGCTCACAGCCGAAGCATAGCCCTTGCGGGCCACCTTGCCCTTGGACGCCATTTCCTCATCGGGGTCGGTCAGCACCGGCTTTTTCTTCTTTGCCAGCGCGGTATCGATGCCCAGCTTCTCACGCACGGCGCGGCGAAGCAGCTTCAGTTGCGCCGGCGTCGGCTTTGCGGTGTCCTGTTTCTTGCTCATCTGGGGCCTCCAATGACAAAGGTGATTGATTCTTCGCGGTCAGAGCCAAGCAGTTCGGCAAGCGATGCCTGCGCCCTCTGCTTCACTTCCTGCGCGCTCGGGTTCTCGATGCGGAAATCCACCGCAAGCCGTCCGCCTACGGTATCGGCTACCGTGTCCAGCCATTCCTGCGGCACATCAATCTCGCTCGCGCTTTCCGTCACGTCTTCCATCACGCGGTCATAGCTGACCCGGATCGTGCGCGCCGCCGAAGTCGCGTCAGGCGTAGGCCACACCACAATCGACGTGTTCGCCCGCTGGCGGTCAATCGTGTAGACCACTGGCCTGCCCTGCTGCGTCTTCGTGGGCAGCATTTCGTAGTCGTCGTAATTCCAGCGGCCCATGATCAGCTCGCGGCCGTTTTCTTCCTGGTAGAACGCATCCCTTACCCTGTCCGGCCTCGGGCTCAGCGTGTAGCTCGCCTGCGCTTGGACAAGGTCAACAGTCTGGCTCGCACGCCGCCATTGGCTCGGGCCTTGCGTCTGGAGCAGCTTCAAGAGCGCGTTCAGATGCGCGAGGCCCCGCGCAAGCTGGTGCGCAGACAAGTTCTGGCCCTGCCCCAACATCTGGATACGCTGCGCCGCCTCGATGACAAGGCCGCCTGCGGTGAGGGTCCATGTGATGCTCATGACCTGCCTGATGCCGGATCGTAATTGGCTTGTTCATCCGTCGCTTCGATCAGGACTTGGGGGCGGCTGTCTGGCAGCGGCTTGCCTTCGTTCGGATCGATCTGCGGCGGGTCGAGTTGTGCGGGCCGTGGGTCGAAGCACGGCCCGCACACTTTGAGGTTAGTCCATTCCTTGCGCAGGGATTTCAGCCGGTGCTTCTCACCGCAGCGGTCACACAGCCCGTAAGGCTGTCCGCTGAGATAATCATTGCCGGTGAAATCCTGAGCCATCAGGCAGCGCCGTCCGAACCCCAGACCGCACGCCAGTCATTGCAGGTCACGGAATAACGCTCCGTGGCCTTCATCTTGGCGTTCTCGGTGTCGAAGTCGTTGTCCTGCTGAAGCTCCATCGCGCGGCGCTGGTAGCGGACAAGGCCTTCCGGCACATCCGTTTGCAGGAACCACGCGGTTGGGCTGGTCAGGTAACGGTAGTTGACGAAATCTTCGCTGATCAGGCCCATGGCCTTCGTTGCGTTGATGTCGTTGTTCGCCGTGCCGGGCTGCTTGTCAGACGACAGGAGCCGCTTTGCGACGAACGAGAGCTGCGGAGGAACAATCAGCCGTTTCGGGCTGACGTTGATGCGCAGGCCACGGCTGTTCGTGAACAGGAACAGTTCGATCTGGGCATCTTCCAACGCCGCTTCCGAAAGTTCTGCATCCACGGCCAGCTTGTTGGCCTTGTTGCCCGCCAGCGTCGGGTGAGCCGTCGAGAACAGTGCCGCGCCGTCGCCGTAAGTGGTCGAGAAGCCGGTGTTGAAGATGCCGGCGTGAACCACTTCCTTGGTCTGACGCATGGAATAGGCCAGATTTCCCGCCCGGCGCTTGCCCTTGGCTTCGTACTGGTTGTCTTCCTTTTCCTCGCGCGTCACGATGGCGCCGAGGCCGTAGACCGCGTGCGTTGCACGGTTCTTGTAGCCTTCGGAGTCCGAATCGTAGGTGATCGACTGGCCTTCCTTCTTCACAGAAGCATAGCCAAAGGTCGTCGATTCCACGACTTCTTCGTAGGCTTTGTCCGAAGACTCTTCCTTGAAGATCATGTCGCACTGCATCGGGATTTCCTTGTAGGTCTTCCCGAAAAATGCCTTCACGCCAGGCCAAAGCGCTGACGGGTGGGCGGAACGTGTGATGACTGTCATGGTTTACAGCCCCGCTACCGCCGCAGGGCGGTTCGTGTGGATGTTGATGGTGACCAGATACTTCGCGTAATCCTCCACGGCCGTGTTATCAGCACGGTCAATGGCGTTGCGAATGGTCAGTTGGAAGGTGGCGTCAGACGCAGCCGACGAGGAGTCCAGCATCCAGCCGGACTTCTTCGTGTAGGTCGAGCCCGATCCGGATACGAGGTTAGCGTTCCAGCCCGCTTCGGAAAGCTCAACTGCGTTTCCGGCCGAGTCTTCCTGAATTTCGAACAGGAGGTTCGGATCGTCAGCAACGTAGACTTCACGCAGCGTGGACGCGAGGCCGTAGCCGTTCTGCACAATGGAAGGCGTCGGACCAAAGCCGACGATGACGCCGGTGATCTGGTTCGTTGCGCCTGCCGTGGCCACGTTGATGACCTGGTAGGAACCGCCGGACGTGCCGGCGACGGATGTTCCCGTGACCACAACCGGGTCACCGATGAACATGTTGGTCGCGTAGCTTGCGAGTGCGACGTAGGTGTTGCAGGCCCCATTGTAGGGACCTCCACCAAGGTAACGCACCGGGCGCAAGCCAAACGCCGAATTGACGTTAGCCATTGGGTTTTGCCTTTGAATTGATTGAGGGGGTTATTCGAAGTCCGGGTTGCGCACGGGGCGCATCGCCACGTCTTCGATACGATTGGTCTTGAGGGCGTATTCATGCCCATCGGAGTCAGGAGCGCGCTGGATGTCGCTCGTGCCGCGCATCATGTCGGCCATGTTCTTCTTGTGCAGCGTCAGCGCAGCGGCGGCGTCTTCTTCGAACCACGGCTTGTACTTGCGCATCAGCACGGTCTGCATTCCCTTCCCGTTCGGGTCGGTGCCTGCGTGACGGACGACTTCCTGCCCGCCGATTTCCTCGCTTGGCACCAGCTCCCATTCACGGGCTGTAAGCTGCGAGACGTTGCCCGGCGTGTCGTTGACCCACCGATAGCGATAGTTTGCGTGATCTAGCTGGCCGTCATCAAGGCCGAGCCGTTTGTTGAACCCATGGTCAACAGATCCGCGCTGCATCCGCTCCGCGCGGCGCTTGGCAAGCTCTGCATTCGGTCCCGACTTTACGCGGGCGCCCCGGCGAGGCTTCACTTGTTCCTGTTCGGTCTCGCTCATAGCAGTTCTCCACCTGATTCCTGATAGACTTCGGCCCATTCCTCATAGGAACCGAAAAGCCCTTGCTTGATGTCTTTCGCAGCCTGCGTCCGCGCTTCAGGCGGTAGCCGCGAGGCCAGAGTTTTCGCTGCGCCCCGGCGTGCACTGCCAAGGACGGGCACTCTCGGGCCGTCTTTTTCCGCTCGCCGCACCGGTTCGGGGTCTTCCTCGTACCGTTCGGCAAACGTCTTCCGGATCAGCTTGTCAGCGGCTTCCAGCGCTTCAGGCAGGGAGCGGCCGCTTTGCATCATCCGGGTAATCTCGGCCTCCACGAGGCCAAAGTCTTCAATGTCCGCCTCGTCATCGAGGAGCCATGCGTGGTCTTCCCAAAACGGCTTCTGGACCTTGGGATAGCTGATCGGGAAGCTCTCAACCCACTCGTCTTCAGCCTTCTTGAGCTGTTCGGGGGTCAGTTCGACCTGCGTAAGGTCTTCGTATTCCTTCTCGATGCCTTCCAGTTCAGCCCGGAGCGCGTCTTCTGCCCGCTCGTCACCCTTGGCAACGGCCTGACGGATCAGCGTGGTGTATTCCGATCGGACACTGGCAAGCTCGCGCTCATGCTTGGTGCGGACCATCCGCTCCATCGCCTCGACACGCTTGACGACCGCATCGTCAACGCTCTTTTTCGTGTCGATCAGCTCCTTGCGGGTCGCTTCAGCCTTCGCCTTGGTCTGGCGGATGAACGTTGCGGCGTCCGTCCACGTATCTTCTTGGCCGGGCTTCGTCTTCCAAGCCGTGCGGGGCTTCCAGCCAAGCTCGGACGCAAGCTGTTCGACTTCGGAAAGCTCTACCGCCTCGTCAGCAAGCGCAGCTTCTTCAACATGGTCTTCGGTATCGGCTTCGATGCTCATGCGATCACCTTGGCAGGCTCAGTCCGGCGCACGCCGAGGATGTCCTTGTCCTTCATGATGCGATAACGGCGCCCGTCCGTGCCGATGAAATTGCGCCCGCCGGCATAACGCGCAAACATCACCACATCACCGGGCTCCGGCTTGCTGTTCCACGGCTCGATATTGCCGTTTGCGTCCTCGAAATGGAACGCAAACTCCCCGGCGCGGACCACAAGGCCCTCGATGCCTGCCTCGTCTTCACGCTCAAGGGACGTTTCGGCAAGCAGCAGCCCGCCTTTCGTCTTTTCCTCAAGCTGGCGCGGCAGGACAAGGATGTTGAACTCGAACACCTCGATTCCGGGATCAAGGTCAGTCAGCTTCGGCAGGGGCTTGTAGTTGGTCAAGGATGTCTTCTCCTGTCAGGTTAGTGATGTCTTCAATGGCAAGGGCCTGGAACTTCAACTGGCTCCAGTATTGCGGGCCGGGCGGTTCGGGATGGTCAAAACTGGCCGCCCATTTGTCCCGCTGGGCCTGCGCCATTTGGCTGAGGCACTGGTAGAACGCCCGTGTCATCGGGCTGGCCTTCCATGCCGCCCATTCCTCCAGCCATTCCGATTGTTGCTCCGCGCTCAAGCGCTGCATTCTCTGCCTCCTGGTTGATCTTCTCAGCCTCGGCCATCGTCTTCATGACCTTGGCCTTCTCGCCGGCCACTTCATGCTTGGCTTTCTCCTGCGCGAGGCCCGCCATCGGGTCAGGCCCTTGCGCAAAGAACCGCTCCGGCTTCGGAATATGCGCGGCCTCAAGCTGGAACTTGATGATCTCCGCCGTGTTCATGCCGGGCATTCCCTTGAACTGCCCGACATACTCTGCCCGCATCATGCGCTGCATATCCGTCACGGACTTGGGGTCAGCGCTCGGGGCAACATCCATGCCCTCAAGGTCGAACTCCTGCCGGATGTCATAGCCCTGCTGCACCATCTGTTGCAGGTCGGGGCTGTCCTGGAACTTCATGTACGTCTCGGCCGGGAGATAGAGCCCGTTCAGCCGGTGCATCAAACGCAGTTCGCGCCGCATCGAGCGATAGACGCGCGTGTAGATCGTGGAGAAGACCTGCAAGCCCTGCTCAATCAGCGCCATAGTGGAGCCCATGGCCTGACCGCTTGGCGCATCACCCGTCAGCACGTCCTTGACCGCTGTGATGTCCTGCGCTGCGCCCAGCAGGAACTCGACAAGCTGGAACTGCACCGGGCTCGGGCCGGGGAATGTCAGCGTATGAATGCTGTTCGTCAGGGCTTGGCCGTCTGCCTTCACGAACTTGTATTCGCCGGGGTTGATCTGCATCACGCCGCCGCGCGCACCTTTGAGACGCAAGGATTCTGCAATGAACCCGCCGCCCGTGTTCTGGCGTGTGCCGGCGTCAACGATCTGGTTCAGCATCGTGTTGATCGCAGCGCCAAGGCTTTCAAGGAGCTGGCCGAACCCCATGCCGTACACGGAGCCGTCCATGTCGGGCAGGAAGTTGTAATCAATCCACGGGCTTTCCCGCAGGATGGTTTCAACATCGCCCATGCCGGTCACCATCATGGACCGCTTGGAGAATGCCGGATCAAGCCGCACAGGCGTTTCGTAGCATTCTTCAACGGTCACGATGTACGGCTCGTCAAGACCATCGCCGTCAAGGTCGATGAACCGGAGCTGCTCAAGATACCGAACCGCTTTCTGGCTGTCTTCGGTGTCATCAGCGTCGTACTTGTGGTTCGCCCACTTGCCGAGCTTGATCAGCCTGCGGATTTCGCTGGGATAGTATTCAATCGGCTGGGTCTGGCGCGGGGCGCGGTCGAAGCTGGGACTGTCATTGTGGACGCAGACATGCTGCGCCCTCGTATGTTCCGCCACGATCCGGCCAAGCGAGGCGTCCCAATACACCTTGCGGAACGATGCGCCCGTGACCGGGATGGTGTGCAAAAGCTCGTCCGTGCCCCTGTCCCATTCATCCATGGCGTACATGAGCTGGTAGTTGTTCCACGCCGTCAGGCGAGACGCACGGGCCGCCTTGAGGCCGTTCGGATCATCGCCCAGCACTTTCGTGACCGTGGGCTGGTCAGAGCGCGTCACAGCGCCGTAAGCACGGCTCCCGAACTGGATCGCCGCAGCGGTCAGCACGGGATACTTGATGTTGGAGGCTTTCAGGAACGGGTAGTTCTTCGCCTCGGGGTCCTGCTTCGCCAGCTTGATTGCGCGCTCTACGCCGTCCAGCCATGGCTTGCGGCTCGCCTCGTCAATCCGGTACTCGCGGACCACTTCCGCGCCAAGCCGGCGGCGTTCGTCTTCCGGCATCAGCTCGATAAGGTTGCCCCGAAACGCTAAGATGTCGGCCAAGTTCTGCGCAACGGACACAGGAGCCCGTTCGGCAGCGCCGTCCAGTTCCTCGTCGTATCCGTTGTCAGTTGGGTTCAGCATCAATACCCCGTGTGTTCATCCGCATGGCGCAGCCGGTTTTCGGCCGCCGCGTCGTAGTCATCGCCGTACATTTCGCGGTCCAGGAGCCCCTGGTAATCCGCTTCTGCCGCTGTCCTGTATCCGTCCGAACCGTCAGACGCCTGATTGTGGAACGGCTTGGTCTTCCAGATCGCCAGCTTGTCGTCCCATTCGCGCCGGTAGTTGGCGAGATGCTTCAGCCCTTCAGCGCAGCCCACGCGGTCAAACGCGCAAAGGTCCATGAACGCCTTCACCAAGTTGATCGAACTAGTCAGCGCCGGGCCGCTCAGGTCCTTGGTGCGCTTCACGATATGCACCGGGAAGATGTGCAGGTTTTCCAGCGTGGTCTTTCGGCTCGCGGCGGCGCTGATGTCCGTCCTTGCGCCGTCGTGCGGGAGGAAGTGTCCGCCGTATACCCATCCGCCGTGTTCGTTCTGTCTCTCTCTCAGCACGCGGGCATAGTGCGGAAAGCTCTCGTCCTGCCCTTGCACGTAATCGAAGAACCGCCAGCGTGACGCGCCTACCCTTTGCGCCAGCCAGATCGTCATGAGGTCCGACCGGCCCAAATCCCAGAACGTGTAAACCGCGCCGAGCTTCGGATCGAACGGGTAATCCCCGATCCGCAATTGCTCACGGGCGCGGCGTAGCTCCTCGGTGTAGTACGCGCCTTCAATCGGGGCTTCGAAGGCTTCCTCAAGGTAGCTCGGGAACTCCCGGCGCATGTCCTCGCCCTGTTGCAGGGCTTGTTGGCTGTACCAGCGCTGCTGCTCAATATCGAGTTCAATGCCGTGCTGGCGCTTGAGTTCCGCAAAGTATGCCTGATGCTTTGCCGGTATCGTGCGGTCAGTCTTGATCCGGTAGCGATTGTCATTCCACCACGGAACGAAATGCAATTTGAACTCAAGCGGCGTCAGTTCTAAGCCCTGATCTTCACGCTCTCTGGCCGTCATGACCATCTCGTGAAACAAGCCGCCCTGCCCCTCGGCTGTGCTTTCAACGAAAATGTGTTGGCCTGAGTGAACCGTAGGGAACGCGCCTGTTTTGATCTCTCGCGCTTTGCCAGGATACTTCGCTGCGATCTTGCCCAGTTCGGAGACGTGCAGGAACTGCAACGTTCCCGAACGCATCGACGTATCAACCCAGATCCGCGACTTGTTCGAAAACTCCATGGCCCGCTCAGAGTTCTGTGTCGCGGCACGCAGTGCCCTGATCGAATCCGGTAGGCGTTCGTAAACGTCCTTAATCTTTTCCCTGAAAATGCGGCCGGCCGTCGGCAGGTCCTGAGCAATAACGCCCATATTGGTGTTGGCATGGAACAGGCAGGTATCGAGGCCCATGATCTGGATCAGCGTGGAAAAGCCAAGCTGGCGGGCTTTCAGGATGACGTTGCGGTTGTGCATCGTATCCATGAGCTTGATCTGTTCGCCATTCGGCCGGAACGGTATGACCCGCCCCTCTTCGTCCGCGATGGTGTAAAGGTTGCTGACGCGCCAGCGCCAGTCCTTCATTTGATCAGCGGTCGCCATTACTCAAGCGCGGCTGTGATGCAATCGAATCGAGGAAACGCTCAAGGCTTTCAGATGCGCCGTGCTTCACGTTGTCCGCACCCTTCTCAAACAGCTTCATGAGCTGGGCAGATGCGGACACGGCGGCGCCCGCCTGTTTCTGCTCACGGGCAAACTGCCGGTCTTCCAAAAGCAGGCGGGCCAGTTCTTCAACCGATCCATTGAACTTGGCTGTCAGGATCGTGTCGCGGGCAATGGCGCGAAGCTCATCGACGCGCTGGTTTATCTCTGGTTTCTTTTTTAGCAGTTTGTTGCACTGCACAGAAGCTACACTGTTGTTTTTGGCGGGGAAACCAGCGTTTATCCAAGCTAACGCCTGTGTTGCGCCTTTAGCCAACTCCTGTGCGAGCGCTTCTTCCTTGTCGTTTGCGAGTGCTGGCATGTCTTTGCCTCTCTCATGAGGCGCTCCGGCTTATGCGTGCGGGGCTCGGACGCTATCAGGCAGGAGTGCCGACCATCTCAAGGATGATTGAGTAGCTGTCGCCAGACGAATGGCCGACTGTGGTGAAGTTGATGTCACCCGTGACGCCGTCGCCTGCGTTGTTTCGAAGCCCGCCGAAGTGCGTGAAATCCAGCGTGCTGGTCTTGTCCGGGCCAAGCTCAAAGATTGGCACATCGGCTGTCGCGTCCCACAAGAGGCGAACCGTCATGCCGGAACAGGTGTAGTGGATCTTGTCGATGCGGACCCGGCTGTAGCCCAGAGCGGATACATCGACCTTCGTGACGGCCGATTCACCCGTGCCGTCTGACAGGTTGGTGAACTTCATCACGCAATTGCGCGGGCCGTTCAAAAGGGTCTGGCTGGCTACGGCGTCGGCCATGGATCAGCGCTCCCTGGAAATGTGAATCCAGTCAAGCTGGAACTTGTCTGTGCCGGTGTCGTTTGCCTCATGGGCGAACGCGATGGTCATTTCAGTGTCGGGCAGCAGGTCGCCCGCAGTGGACGAGGTGACATCAAGGCTGGCCGAACCTACGAGCGTGTAGACATCGCTCACCACGGTATAGGCTTGGCAGCGCACCGTGTCCTTGCCGTCATAGTACATATAGATCGCATAACGCACACTGTCGGTCATGGCGGCAACAAGGGTGCCGACAACTTCGGTCGATGCCGTCTTGCCTGCAATGCAGGTCAGCACACCAAGCAGGGCACGCACCCCGAACTGGTCAGTCGGCTCAGTGCCAAGAATGTCATCTGCCGTGATGTGCGCGCCGATGAACACGCTGTTCTGGTCAGCGTCCTCGATGCTGAAGCAGGTGGAAAGCCATGCTTTCTTGCCAGCAATCAGCTTGACCGGCTCAAACGGGGTCGTGTTGATCGCAAGCTGGTAATGGTAGTTGTCGCCCTGGGCAGTGTCCGCCTCAAACTGAACCACGCCGCCGAACTCATCCAGCATCGTCGGGCCGGTGCCGGTGTTTACCTCATCAAGGTGCCAGCCGGTGACGCCGGCCGCTGCAACGGTGAACCCGTTGAAGTCATCGAAGAACTGCCAGACCTGCGACGGGTCAGGACGGGGAAAGTTGCCGTACAGGTGATCTGCGGGTCGAGACGCAACGCCGGACGGATAACGGACGGGTACAGACGACATGACAAGCTCCTGTGGTTAGGCGCCCGGAATGGGCGCTGGTCATGCAAGTTTGAAGGACGGGGGATTGGGTGCCGGGAACACCCCTCCCGGCTAGGGATTTCAGCGCCTGAACGAGCCGATACTGATCAGCCGCTGGAAATTCAGCGCCACGCAATACGCCCGATTGCGATGAGGCAACCGAGCGCGAGGCAAAGCAGGATGGCGGCTGCGAACAGCATCAGGCGTTACGCTTCGCGGCCTTGTAGCCGTAGAAAGCGGCGCCAGCGAAGATGACGAAGCCAACGAGGGCGACGAACTCCGACGGCAGGGCTTTCGTGACAGCGCCGTCAAGGGCGATGTTGTCCACCAGGAACGCAAGGGCGAGGCCAGCGAGGGCGTTGCCGATCGTGGGGAGGTCAATGTTCTTCATGGGTCAGCCCTTTCGTGGGGTTAGTCAGCTTC
>Ga0315900_10005280_pt1 | contig 17801 bp, 21 predicted proteins | sample LakEriMetagenome_FD_203521 | JGI IMG/M metagenome (GOLD analysis project Ga0315900, IMG submission 203521) | Freshwater fungal communities from buoy surface, Lake Erie, Ohio, United States - Buoy 12 MA114 | ecosystem: Environmental > Aquatic > Freshwater > Lake > Lake biofilm | place: USA: Lake... | reverse complement strand
CAGCGCTAGTTCCATCAAGCCCAATCAAGATCGTTGCATTACTTGATGTCGTGCTCGTGTTTGCCGATGCGCCCGATTGCGAATATCCATTAATGATTACTGGGCTCGTCAAAACAGGGAGCGCACCTAGCCCGGACGATCCCACCATGATGATAGACCAAGTCGCGGATCCTCCCCCGCCTCCACCACCTCCGATGCCGATTCCGATTCCACCGCCCTCTTCCCCGCCTCCGCTAGTTGGTATCGCGAAGTTGATTGTATCCAGACCAGAGGTATTGTTCGCAGCAATGATTGCTTCTCGAAGACTAACCTGCCCGTCAGGCCCCTTGTTGAGGGCTAGCCAGTTGATGTTGTAGGTGGGACCCGAGACTATTCCGCTGTCGTTATTATCAGCGATTGTTGTGACACTGACCGTCGCAAGTAACCTTCGATCTTCGAGGTTCTCCAGAATAAGTTTTCGCCATTCCGATCGACGATGAAGATTCTCGCGTGATTTCGCTACCATTCGATGGTTACGGCCTCGCATGGGCTACTCCTTGTGTCTTGGTTCACCGACAAGTGAAATTTGCCATATCAAGGTTAACGCACGGTGAATGCGTCCTGCACGGGGATTTCGCCGCATCGTGCGGCGAAGGTTTATCGCATACCACCAAAGTCGGAATGGAAGGGAGCAGTCCCTTGTAGCGGGCCGCTCCGCATTCCGACTTCGGGCTTCACGACACTCGGGTTGCCATCGGTTGCGATGGTAACTGTCAGTGCCGTTTGTTATCGCGACGTGTGGACTGGCATGCGTTTGCATAGCCAACTGCGTTGCCGAGGTGGTCGAATCCAGGTATGCGTCCGGTTCCAACGTCACGTACGCACTCCGGTCTCCGACGCGGGAGTGCGCACGAGGTGTGTACTGCTGGATGATTGGAGTGATGCTGGTGACCATGGCGTCATAGTCTAAGCGATTAAACAATCCGTGTCGCGAATCGACAATCAAAAATCCGCAAGTTCCAAAATGAAACTGGGCGGGAGCAGGCGCGATCTTGCATCACAGATTTCTGCGTCCAAATTTCCCACGACGCAGGACACTGGTTTTCGAAGACAGACCTTTCCTGAGATGTTCCATCGAGCCAACTTGCGTCCGAGCACGATGGCATCGATTTATAGGTGAAAGGCATCCCTCAAAACCACCATCAAACGGGGAACGGAGTTGGACTCGCTCAACGGCTAAAATGAGGTGAAAAAAGAGAAAGAAGTTTCAAAAAGACCAGTAAATTCGTTGGCCAAAACTTCTTTCTTCTTTCACGGTGTCACGCAAAGAAATAGTTATATATACACACACTCTCTCCCCACCGGATGGCGAGCAGAACGCGACGCGAGCATCAAACCAGAAACCCCCAACCGCAAGGGATGCGAATTCGTAAGCCCCAAGCTCAAGGGATTGAAGGCGTACGCCAGATCGAGAACGCGATCGACCAAATCAACGCTCGCGGAGGCCGAGTCAATTCTAGCTGTGGCCTCCACGTAACCATTAGCTGGCACGGAGACGCAGCCGCCTTGGCCAGATTGATTTCCTTGGTTGGAAACCACGAACGAGCGATCTACGCTTCGACCGGAACCCGGAAGCGCGAGCAGATGATGTACGCGAAGCGAATCAAGCAGTACGGCAACAAAGACAACGCTAAGAGCCAACGAATCGGATCGCTACCACCTGCTGAACCTGACCCACCTGGCCCGCGGTAAGAATCGAATCGAGTTTCGAGCCTTTGGCGGAACGCTGAACAAGACCAAAGTGGTTGGCTACCTGATGATGGTTTTGGGTTTGGTAGAGCTTGCGATGAATACCAAACGATGCGCGGATTCCCCCACCTCTAGTTGCTTTTGGCTTTCGGATTCTGGATAATCAATCGATCGTATTTTTCGAAGGAGCAGGTGTCGTGCAGGAATATCAATCCAAGCTGTCAGAATGGGGCCAATGGTTCGCTGGCTTCATTTCGTCGTCGGACGAAGTTGTCGATGCTCACGATATTGCCGAAGTAGATCTCCGCTGTTCGCTCGGTCTCATTGAAAACATCGACCACCTTTATCGCGATTGCCTTGGTTTGATTGGCGAGTGGTCGACGCAGTTGGTCGACTATACCAACAACAACTATCGACTTTTCGAAAGCGAACCGGAATCGTTTGAGAACTCGCACGAGATGTATCAAGCAATTGCGATGGTTCAGTTCGTCCAGACTGCCTTGCGTGTTCATTACAACATGGAGTTTGCCGAAGGAGAATACAACGCAATTGACTCTCGTAATCTGTTTTTGACCGGTGTACTTACCGGGCATGGCGGAACATGCGTAACGTTACCAGTCCTTTACGCCGCTCTTGGCCAACGTGTTGGTTACCCTATTGCGGTTGCATCGAACTGGGAACACTTCTATTGCGTATGGGGCGAAGGTCCGAATAGCTTCTGCTTAGAAGCCGCGGGTAACGGATTTGAAAAACGTTCACACGATTACTATCGAAACTTTCGGCGACCAGTAACCGCACGCGATGAACAAGTAAATGGTTTTCTCAGGCGACTCAGCCATCGAGAACTGTTTGCCCACTTCGCCGATCAACGGTCCAATTGCCTGCAAGAGCAATTTCGCTTCGATGAAGCGTTGGAAGCAAATTTCTTAGCAGACCGACTTGCTCCGCATATCCAGCAATTTTCGATCCATCACGCCTTGACTCATTACACTCGCCAACTCTTCTATCTACTTGGTGGCGTTCCCTCTTTGGCGATGTTCGCTGCACTCGAAGCGTTCGAGACCGATTCAACTTCGCAACTTGCCGGACCTGATGCTCAGCGCTTCCGTTCGGCCGCCATCCAAAATCTGAAGCGGATACTCAAGAACCGCTTTCCTGAGTCCGCGAAACCCGCCGAATCAACACACGATAAGGTCTTCGCAGAACTTTTCAACCTCTAACAACAAATCTACCGCAAGGAGTAAATCATGTACGATCCAACCGTCGGTCGCTGGCTGAGCCAAGACCCAATCGGATTTCAAGCAGGTGATCCGAATCTTTATCGGTACGTTCGCAATAGTCCTACGAACGCAACCGATCCCAGTGGATTACAAGAGGCGGATGGGCCGATATCCAGAACCGGTGAGAACTGGCAATTGATTTACATATTCGCATTCAGCGGTGAATCACCTGAGTACATCGTGCGGAAGGTTGAGGCTGCTGGCCAAGCTGCAAAAAGCGGTATGTCACCGAGCGGGCCAGGCATAAATCTTCATCCGATCGAACATTGTTTGAATGAACATATGGGAGGGATGACCCCGTATCTATCCGGTAGCAAGTTACCAAATGGTGCTCCCAACATTGCAGGAGAACCTGTTTGGGTTGACTTAAATAAAGTTAGAGCTGACGTGACGACCTATGACGACATCATAAAGATGTCGAAAGAATTTCTAGAGCGAAACCCGCATCTTAAGGAACGATTCGATCTTTGGAAGAGAGCTGGAGAAGCTGAAGTACTTATAAAAGGCGAAGTGCCTGCCAATGCCGTATCTACGAAGAATGGTATACGATTAAGAACAGGTCTCAGTTATGGAGGTAAAGCTCTCTTTCTATACGCAGTTTATGCGGATACCAAGAGTTTTATCGTGGCAGAAGATAAAGCAGGAGAGGCGGCACGAATCGCAGGCGGTTGGACCGGCGCATGGGCAGGAGGCTGTATTGGCGCATCTGGTGGTGCTAAGGCAGGAGCGGGAATTGCTCTGGCACTAGGGTTTGCGGGGCCACAAGCAGCAGCGCCTGAGGAAGTTGTTACCGTACCCGTTGGAGCTGGAATTGGCGGGATCGTTGGTGGATTTGCCGGTGGAATCGGTGGCTACTGGATTGGTAGTCAGGCGGGAAGTAACTACTACGACTTCATACAAGAATATCTAGAACGCTAATGAAATTCCTCACCAAGAAGAAGATTATTTTTTCAAATTATGGTCGTTGGCTCGGTTGGGATGTTTGGCGACGCGGAAGCCATATTTGCACTTTAAACTTTCACGAAAGTCAGGATTTTGAGTGGGATTGCTATACAGTACGTAGCTCCAACGCTGGCGTTGAATTCAAAAATGACGAGTTCTGGGATAGTAAAGAGTTTGAGTTTCATTCTCGAATTGAAGATGGTCTTATCGTGTGCGGTTCCATAATTCGTTGGGACACCATGGAACAACTTGTCCGAGCAAAAGGACTCTACTTACCGAAACCAAAGCTGGAGCTCCGCGAAAAGCTTTCCTTTTTGGTTAGCTGTAATTGCTGAAAGTGCAAAGACAACCTTGTCGGCATTCTTACCAAGCGATGCTTGCCAAGGGCAACCGTTCTCGCTGGTAGCGATGACTTCTTGAGCGGTGTTGCCCACGCCCGAGATCACGCCGGCGACTTCGAGCCGCGAATCAACGACCATGATGTCATCGGTATGACCAACAATACTGGCACGATCATGGTCCTTGAGGATTGGGCGCGACTTGCGAGTCACTCGCATGCCAGCCAAGTCCACAACGACAAGGTAAGGCCAGCCACCAAGACGCATCGCGCCACCGGTGTAAGCGACCATTGAGAACTTTCGCAACGCCGGCTTGCCTTCTTCGGCAGCCTCAGCGGCTTGTAAATTGATCGAAGTTGCTTGTTCTGCGTGATCGGTTGATCGCCCGAGGGAACAACGGCCACGACTATGCAGTCTCGGGATTCGACCGATTCGAACTTAGGAAGGTTCGGAACTGGCTTCGGCGTTAGCCCGGACCGATTTGGCACTAAAGCCCCACGTTCGCGATACGGGGGCGTTCCGTCGTCACATGGGGTGATTGACCTAAGTGCGACATCGACGCGAACGTGCCCAACCGTTGCGTTTGTGGGGGCACCGGAAAACATGCAAAAAGACTGGGAAAAACATGCTTTATCGGCTGGATGTGTTTCAAACCGCAGGGCTGAATGTGTCACACGCGAACGCAATGGCGATCGCAAACGACAGACCCACCCAACCCAAACGGAGAGACAGAGATGAACGCAAACCAGATCGCTTTCGGAATCGAATTCGAGACCACCCTGCCAAACAGCGACACCACACCGATCGGACCCTACCACCACGGATACCAAGTACCTTGGCTCCCGACCGGATGGCGAGCAGAACGCGACGCGAGTATCAAACCAGAAACACCCAACCGCAAGGGATGCGAATTCGTAAGCCCCAAGCTCAAGGGATACGAAGGCCTCAAGCAGATCGAAGACGCGATCGACAAGATCAACGAGCACGGTGCACGGGTCAACGCCACCTGCGGGTTGCACATAACGATCGAATGGAACGGCGACGCAGCGGCCTTGGCCAGATTGATTTCCCTGGTCGGCAACCACGAGAAAGCGATCTTCGCAAGCACCGGAACACGCCGACGCGAACAAACGGTCTACACCAAACGGATCAAACAGTACGGGGACAAAGACGCTGCGAAGAACCGATGCGAAGCGGATCGCTACCACCTGCTGAACCTCACCCACCTGGCAGCGGGTAAGAACCGAATCGAATTCCGGGCCTTCGCCGGAACGCTCAACAAGACCAAGGTGGTCGGATACCTGATGATGGTCTTGGGGTTGGCAGAGCTGGCGATGAACACCAAACGATGCGCGGATTGGGACTACACCAAGAAAGACGGCACCAAGAGTTGCTGGGATCGACCGGGGGCCGGCCTTGGTGAAACAGAACTCAACCGACTCTTCTACCGGCTCGGGTGGACCAAAGGTTGGTACAAGGGTGACCTTCGCAACAAGATCTTCGGTGAGATCACCGGCGAGACCAACCGCGAATGGAAGACGATCAAAAACAAGCTCTTGGAGATGGCCAAGAAATACGACCAAGCGGCCTAGAACCAACCAGACATAGACAACGCCGCCCGACCCGGGGCGGTGTTGTCCATTACTGGAACGATTCATGCGAACCGACCGCAACGGTCCCCCACAAAACGTCTTTCTCGGATATGGCTTAGTAATCCCCCACACATTCATTGCATCGCGACCGGTGCGAACGTCGTTGGTTTGGTGCGATGCAAAACATTCTCGGTAATTGCTGCTGGATGTTTCGGTAATCGGCTTGCTGCTTTTCCAACCGCATGGCTCATGTGTTGTGACGTTCGTTGGACATCCATTTTCAAACAGACGGGAGAGACAAACATGACGATCGACGAATTGATTGCACGCCTCGAAGACTACCGCGATGAGATCGGTGGCGATGCCGAGGTCCGGTTGATGACGCAGCAGAACTGGCCCTTTGAGAACTCGATCTACGGATTGGCATCCGGGGCCGAGATCAACGACTACGACGAAGACGACGAGGATGGAGGTGACGACGACGATGCGGCCGAAGATGCGGTTCTTTTCATCGTCGAAGGCCAGCAGCTCGGGTACGGGACCAAGCGCGCTTGGGAAGTGGCCCGCAACAACTAAACGGGACGATCTTTCGCGAAGCTCGCCCAGAAATGGGCGAGTCTTTTCGCATGTTTTGGAAACCTGAAAACATTTTTTGAAATGTATGCGAATCCTGCTTGCTGTGTTGCAAACCGCATGGCTCATGTTGGTTATCGCGAAACGAAGCACCACCCTTTCCAACACGGAGAAACAAACATGGCCAACAAAAAGATTGATGTATCGGACCTCGACCTGGTGATCACCAAGATTGAAAAGCGAACCTCCAGCGGGGGCGCTTGGGTACGCGGCAAGATCAACAACGCGGTTCGGTTCGAAGCCCTGGTCTTCGCCGAACACGCAGAGAGCGAAGACTACGAACTCGGACGCACCAAGATTTCGAAGCTCTGGATTCAAGACACCCAAACCAAGAAGACCCTTTTCAACTTCGACCGCGGGTTGGATATACCCGCAGCGACCACCGAGATTCAGGTGGTGGTCGACTTCCTCGGATGCGGGTTGGCCGACCTGGTCTGGGGATCCTAAGCCGAAATCCCGACGCGATCGGGATCGTCGCTCGGTAGTGCGAGCGGCCTGACGATGGCAGCTAACCACGGTTCCAATACGGGAGAGAGACGAATGAAGAAGGCAGAGGTCAAGATTGGTGGCAAGTACTATGCGAACGTCACTGGCAAGAAGGTTGAGATTCAGATCGATAGCGAGAAACCCAGCGGTGGTTGGTTCGCCACCAATCTTGCTACCGGCAAAAAGATCGTGATCCAAACCGCGCAGCGGTTGCACGGCGAGGTCGGCAAAAGCAAATCGACCGCGAAAACGCAAAGCGAACCGCCGGTAGAACAACCCGCCGATGCAAATCCGGATGTCGTTCCAATCAAATCCAAGCGGGTCGCCAAGAAGACCGAGGGCCAAGAACCCAAACGCCTGAGTGCCTTGGCTGCCGCCCACAAAGTTCTCTGCGAAGCGACCGAACCCTTGAACGTCCAGCAGATGATCGAAGCGATGACCGCTAAGGGATACTGGACCAGCCCCGGTGGCAAGACACCCCACGCAACGCTTTACAGCGCGATCCTTCGCGAGCTGGCCAAGGGTGAGACTTCGCGATTCGTAAAGACTGATCGGGGACGATTCGTAGCGGCTGGTGCCAACGCCGAGGTGGCCCAGTGAGCGACGATCCGAACTACCGAGTCGCAGACGCGATGCGAAAGGTCGCGCTGCGACTCGAAGAGGCTTTTGAATCGGGCGAGGTCGCTTGCATCTACGCCAACCAACTCGCCGAGATCCTGCTCTCGATCGCCGAAGAGCTAGATCCACCGTTACCCAACCGCGACCAGACCACCAAGACCACGGAGCGCTAGCATGCACATCGGACAGATCCATTTGGTGACCGACCTTACCGACGGCCAGCGGGTTTACCCTGATGCCGACCATTCGTACCAGATCCAATCCGAAGACGATCCCTCGCTCGATACCACGGTCGAGTATGTCGAACGCCGAGGGGATCGATTGATCGCCCGAGGGCACAACGGCCAAGACTATGCGGTCTCCGGTTTGGGCCGATACGAACTCAAGACGATTCGGAATTGGCTCAAGCGCTAGCACGGGTCGGTTTGGCGACAACGCCCCACGGTTGCGATGTGTGGGCGTTTTCTCGTTGGCTGGCCTATTTACCCCAACGTCCGAAGCGACGCGACCGGTGCCAAACCGTGGCGTTTGTGGGGTTCGAAAACATTCTTCGAGAATCCAAAACATTACTTTCCACATCGGCTTGATGTTCTTCCCAAAGCATGGGAACTGTGTCGTAACGCCAAACGAAAACCCCAACGCAAACACGGAGAAACGACGATGACTACCGCAGACAAAAAAGCCAACGAGAAGATCCTTCGCGACGCCTTCCGTACGATGGATCCACACCAAGCCCAAGAGATCCGCGAGTCTTACTACAAAGCGATCGAAGGGATCCACGCCTTGGCCGAGCTCCTCGAGATCGCCGACGCACAACAACCACAGACCGCCGGCCCGCTTCTTACCGAACACCTCCTGGCCTGCGAAGCGATCGACGCGATGAAGAAAAGCCTCCTCGGCAAGATTCTCTAAACGAAAGGAACCGAAACGATGATCGACGCACCCAAAGTCGAAGATCGAATCCGACTGATCCACATGCCCGAGGACCCTGATCCAGTTCCTTCCGGATCGCTTGGTACCGTTCGCGCGATCCATCCGCACCATCGCTGGACGCAGGTCGAGGTCGATTGGGACAACGGCCGGCGCTTGATGCTCTCGCTGCCCGACGATGTGATTGAGATCGTTCGTTCCGACAACTCCAACGCGTAACGAGGCACAACCATGGCAACACGAGCGACGATCGCATACGCACAAGGTGACGGGAGCTTCCAAGCAACCTACCTGCACTTCGATGGCTACCCGGAACATGCTGGAGTGATTCTCAATCAACGATTTACCTCCATCGAGAATGTCGCCGCGTTGGTCGCAGGGGGTGAGCTGCGATGTTTGAGTTCTAGCACTGGGGGACCCGAGTACTTGGCTCGGGCTCGTCCCCCAAAGCATGTTTGCGACCATCGGTCGCTCATGGAGTTCGCACGCAACTGCGATGCGAACTACCTGTACGTCTTCCAAGACGGCCAGTGGCATTGCCACAAGATGTGACGCTACTTCGCGTCAGCCGCACGCATCGGAATCGGGGAGGTCCCCGTTCGCTCTAGGATCGCCGGCTTGCCCGTGAACCGCTGGTACCGATCGACGATGACGTCGGCGTAGAGCGGGTCGAGCTCCATGAGGAACGCATGCCGACCAGTTTGCTCGGCAGCGATCAAAGTTGATCCGCTACCACCAAACAGATCCAGCACGTTCTCTCCTGGTCGCGACGAGTACTGCATCGCACGGACCGCCAACTCGACGGGCTTCTCGGTCAGATGGACCATCGACTGCGGATTGACCTTCTTCACATGCCACAGATCGGTTGCATTGTTTGGGCCAAGCCAAACGTGCGCTGCGCCTTCAGCCCAACCATAAAACGCGAGCTCAAACGCGCCCATGAAGTCCTTGCGAGTCAAAACCGGATGCTGCTTATCCCAAACGATGCTTTGGCTGAAGTACAGCTCGTGGCGTTTTAGGAACGGGGGATAATTTCCAAGATTGGCATACCCACCCCAGATGTAGAAGCCACGACCTGGATCGAGCACCCGAGCGATGTTCCCAAACCATGCATCGAGCAATCGATCGAACTCCTCGTCCGTGACGAAGTCGTTGGCCAGGGGGCGATCTTTGGCTCGAAGTTTCTTATGGGTCGGAGGATGCTTGGGTTTGCCGGTCTCGTGATCGATGCCAAACGACGCTGCGTTCCCTTGGCCACCCTTGAGCTTTTGCGAGGCGCTATCGTTCGAGAACGATGATAGACCTGCAGCGATCGCGTTGTTCGATCGCGGTTCCACTTTGACATTGTAGGGCGGATCTGTGTTGACCAATTGGATCGTTTTGCCACCCAAAAGTCGATCGAGGTCCTCGGGTTTCGATGAGTCACCGCAGAGCAGTCGATGGTTCCCCAAGATCCAAAGATCGCCAGTTTGGGTCACGGCAGCGTCGGGTGGTGCCGGCACATCATCCGGATCGGTAAGCCCTTCTTCGACGTCGGTTTTGAGTAGCTTGAGCAGCTCATCGGAATCGAATCCCAAGAGCGACAAGTCAAAGCCATTGGTTTGCAGGTCACCGAGTTCGATTGGGAGCAGATCGTAGTTCCAATCCGCGAGTTCTGCGGTCTTGTTGTCGGCGATGCGATACGCCTTGATCTGCTCGGGCGTGAGGTCTTTTGCAACGTGGACTGGAAGCTTTTCCAGTCCCAGTTTCTGAGCCGCTTTGAAACGAGTGTGTCCGCAGATGATGACCCCATCGGTGTCGACAACGATCGCTTGGCGAACTCCAAACTCACGGATCGAAGCAGCGACGGCATCGACAGCGTCATCGTTGATGCGGGGATTGTTCGGGTACGGACGAATGCGATCGAGATTCCAAACTTCGATTTTCATCGGAGAGCCTTTCCAGGGGAGAAACGAAACGGAAAGGGTTCAGTCGATGTGTGTTTGTTTGGGTGTTTAGATTGGTTTTGTTGGATCGCTCGGTGGGTTGATTGCTTGGGATTTAAGATTCCCACGCACAAAACAAACTCTCTCTAACTTGGTGACCGTTCCCACGCCCCTAAAACGCTGGAAAATCGTGGGTAGGACCCATGCCAGAGGTCGTCATGAGTGCCAGTTTGGCACTCGTCGCGTGAGGCCCATAAAAGGCCCAAACACGCGAGATGTTGTATTGTTGGCCCTCAACAGCGATCACGCAAGTGCATCGCGTCTGTTGGGCCAAATTTTGCGTTAGGTTTGATGCGGTGGTTGTGAGTTGGTATCGATGCTTCTATGTGATGATCGATGAGCATCGAAGCATGATCGATTCCCCCTGTTCGCTCGATTCACCATTCACCAGGGGGGGCGCGCTCTCACACGTATGCACGCTCGTGCGTACGCGTGCGCGTACGTGTGTGTTACGTGTGTATATGGGTGAAAGAGAGAGAGTGTGTATATATAACTATTTCTTCGCGTGATACCGTGAAAGAAGAAAGAAGTTTTGGTCAACGAATTTACTGGTCTTTTTGAAACTTCTTTCTCCTTTTTCACCTCATTTTAGCCTTTGAGCGACTCCAACTCCGTTCCCCGTTTGATGGTGGTTTTGAGGGATGCCTTTCACCCAAGAATCGATGCCATCGAGCTTGGACCCAGGTTGGCTCGATGGATCATCTCAGGAAACGTCGGTCTTCGAAAACCAGCATCTTGCATCCTAGGCGATTCGGACGCAGAAATCTGGGATGGAAGCTCTCGGCTGCTCACGCCCAGTTTCAATTTGGAACTTGCGGGATTTTGGATTCAGAATTCGCGACACGGCTCGATCGATCGCGTAAACTATGTCTTCATGGTAGGGGATGAAAATAGCGCTTTTACCCAACGTAATTTTTCTTTTTGCTGTTGTGGTGGAGAGAAAGACTTTTTTAAAGTTGTTTTTAGTGGTGGTACTTATGAACCAGGCAAAGCAAAGAATAATTTTTCGCAATAGACTGCGGGTTTCCAAAAATCCAGTGTTCACATGCGCATTTGTCATCTTATTTGGACTAGCATCGAACGTCTGCCGAGGCCAAATGGAGCGGTATGACGCTTACGAAGCAAAATATTTGCGATCTATCGATTGGACCGAAGACTTTTTGAGCGATAATGCTTCAAGAAAAGACTTTGCAGTATCGATGAGAATGGCGAATAGTTTTCCAGAACGAGTCCACGCACATTGGGGTGTGTTTTACTACGATAAAATTCAGGTATACGGCAGCGACAACAACCAAGACAGGAGCGTTTTGGCTGATTTTTTCTCTCGAGAATTTGAGAATGCGCCTGATTGGTGGATAGCCTCAATCAGGACAGTTGTTCTGATGAAATCAGGTTTGTTGCGCTTTAAGCCAATCAAACAGCAAGCCGATGAATCGGCTTTAATCCGCCTTGGAGATCTTAAGCTGGTTGACGGGAATATTGTATCCCCCGAAAAAGGTGCTGATACCATTCCTTTGTCCTATTTGAGCTTCGGAATCCAAGAGCCTTTATTCGCCACTATTTGTTTTCCCAGGTTGGATATTGATAACGTATATGTATGTGTTCACGACTCGAATGTCAGCTCCAAAGTAAGATTGTGGTGCATTACAAACAAGGGCAGGTTGCGATGGATGCAGATCATCGACTTTCCTGAGGCGAGGTTAATGACGTCGGAAATTGGATCGAAATGGAGCAAGGTAGCAATAGAAGTGTTAAATAAAAAAATAGGCGATCCCGAGATTCATGTTTATGGTGTGTGGGAGGATTCATTATTTGTATGTAAATTCGATGCAATAACGGGGAACCCACTTTTTGTCTTCAACTCTTCCTCGTTTCCAGTTCGACCAGCATCGAAGTAGCTGGCAGTTTCCTGTTTCCCGAGAACTGGACAGAAGTAAGAAAATGTCATGTTCCGTTTGTGACACTCCATGCTCCGCGTCACAACATTCGGCGCTTTTGCGCACGAGAACTCGGCCCTATCAGCGCCGCTTATCCAGTCACTTGACCTAAAGACTAACGCTCCATCAGTCAACGACAGTCCGCCAGAGCGGTGAGGGACCATGGGCCTGGCCGGAGGCGATGACCCTCCAGCGCTGCATGACATTAGGGAGAAATGCGTTCTATAACTGGGCGCTATATGAAAAGAACTCAGTGTCTTGCCGTTGCTTTTACCACCAGGCACGAATGGTGCCATCGCGTACCATTCGTGCCCGATGTGATTCTCATCTGCATGGCACAATCACTCCGCTCCAAAGACTAAGCCTCCGAGCAGTCCCTAATCAATCGATACCCTCGGCCGGCTCGGCCTTGGGTCACTCCCGGTACCGACACGATGTCTCCTTGCTGCTCGAGCGTCGTAATGATCTCATAAAACGCTTTCGCATTCATCTTCATCCGCTTGAGCAAGACACTGTGTGGCAACGTTCGATCAGGGGCCGCTTGTAGTTTTCGGATGAGCCGAAGACAGTCGGCATGATACGGATTCTCGGCCACGTGGCTGCCGGCCATGAATAGCATCCGACGCGTTTGATGCGTGACGAATTCAGTGGCCCAGGTCGCTGCGTCGGCACCGATCAACGGTTCCGCGTGGTTCTCACTGATGGCATACAGCAGAGCAAGTTTTCTGGCTTGCTCATTGATCCGCCCCCACACCGTGGTACCGACCGAATCGTTCTTGCTTTCTGCCTTGCGATACTCTGCCTCCGCTGCGACGCGATGATCTCCAAGGATCGCGATCGCCTCGGCGGATTGCGAGACGATGTTTGGAACTGGATGCCAGGACTGAAGATTCCCGTTTCCAGGCATCAACTCCTTCCACCATTTCGCTGTGGCGATCACTCGCTCAGGGATTTCCATAACTTTTGCCTCTTGTCCACCCCCTCGCGCACCACATTCAAGGATGATCATCCGAGCGAAAAACCCGTTGGTAAGCATTCGCTCGGAGAGTGCCTCGTAGTAGTGGTTTGGGATCGCCGTTCCGAAGACCACCAAACACGGCTGATCGATCGCCCCGGGTGATTCCTTGCCGGCCTTGCGACGCATGGGGTACACCGAATTGGCCGTTGAGTACATCGTAAGCAATGTCGACATGAGGTTTTCATGTCGGCCATCCTTCGACTTGCTCATCGACTGGAGCATCCCATCGATCTCATCGGTTTGGAACAGCATGCTCGGCGAGAGATACAATGCGTCTTGAATCCCTTCACCGCTTGAGAATCGCTCCCCAAGCGAGCCGGCTGCACCGATCTCGAATAGGATTCGTGTGTTGAGCTTCCGTGGCCAATCTTTGCCTGCTGAGGAATGGGCGAGCCCAAGCAGATACAGATTGGTCCGATTATCACCTGGGTCACGAACCTTGCGTCCAGCCAGGAAAGCCTGCAGAGCAACGGCACCACAAAAAGCCATCACGTGGTTCGGGTACGGAGCAGTGGCCAAGCACAGATCCATCACCTCGGAGACAAAACCCGGGATTCGCAACATCTCCAGTGGGACTGGTCCCGGATCGACAAGTTCGTTTTTGCTTCTCGGCTCAGTCACAAACTCGTTAGGTTCATGAAGCTGAATGATGGTAGCACCCATCGGATCGCCACCGTAACCTTGCTGGCGTAGAACTCTCGCTGCCATTTCAAAGTCACCTCCGTACTCAAGCCACGCGTAAACCGCAAACGGACTGTATGCGCGGTTCGGTTCCAACGGAGCCGCGTTGCCACTAAAGACATAAAACGACTTGTCCTTCAGGGATGCCGACCAGCCATTGGCCTTGCCCGGGCGACGCCAGAGTTCGTTTTCCGCTTTCTTGACCAAGGTCCAGCCATACTTGATGAGCAGGGCTCGGATGTCACCTCGGTTGTTGAAATCGTCCCCTGGTCGATTCTCGGGCACGAACTGCGAATCCGCAGGAACGTCTGCCGTCGGCAAGTATTCGTTCAGTGACCAAGCAGTCTCCAAGAGTATCTCTCGTTCCTGTGGAGTTAGCACAGGAATCTCGGTGAGGGATCCTTGCTCGAGCGAGTAACCCAAGGTTGGAGCGCAGAGAAACAGCCCCCCTTCGCCACGTGTCTCAATCAGAGTGACCATCGCACCGTCCCGAAATCCCATGGCAAGCTTCATGTTGCCATTGATCGGCTCCGAGCAGCGATAGATCACGTGCTTGCCACCGGACTGGCTAGTCTCGATCACCAGCCGAGCCAATAGCTCGGGCGGGATTTGCTCTTTCCAGGCCTCGAAACGATCACCACCTCGATCGAAGTCGAGCATTTCGAGGTTGCCACTGACTTGACCAGTGACGACGCAAATCGCATCCTCGGGTTTGGAAAACCATTCGACGACCTGCCGCTCTTGCGGGATTCGCAACTGAAAGTTTTTCCACCCCGGAAGGGATGGTCGTTTCGCTAGTCTCTTGGCCGGCAGGACAGACAGACCACTTTCGCGATAAGCCAAAGCGGATGGGAGCAATGATGCAGGATTGGATGTAGTAATCAAAACGGAATCTCCTCGTCAGTAAATGCATTCGAAAAATATTGTGGTTCGAGTGGTTCGGGCAACGGCCCGAGCTCGTAGTCGATGATCCGTTCGTACTCCTCCCCCGAGACGCTGCGCACTTGGATCGCGAGGGTTTGAGCGATCGCTCCCCCTTCGATTCGCGCAAGTGCCTCGTCGGTGGTTTCGGGAACGGGATCACGGGATCGCTGTTTCCACCAAGCCACGGCACGTTGGCGTGCGTAGCCGGAGTGTTCAAAGCAGATCCACTCGGATTTGTGGGAACGCCAGCCGACCATGTAATCGACTCGCATCGATCGAGGTGCGTCATCGGCGGCCCCACGCTTGAGGTGGCTGTAGTAGTGTGTGTCGGTGACTTCGTAGCGCGTGTTGGTGACTTGGCCAGATAAGATGGGTGCTTGGGTCGCTTGCGCTTCGTGGTTCTGTTTTTCAGGTGGGGGGAATTCGAATCCGCATTCCGGACAATTCGCATACCCCATCGCGATGAGTGCATTGCAATGGGGACATTTCTTCGCCGGTGCATCTCCGGTTCCCTGATTGCCTCCAGGTTTGAGCCGCAGGGCATCGACCGGGCCGTGTCTTAAAACATTGCCACCAAAGTCGAGGACTAAACAGTTCTGTTTGCTGGGGTGAAGTCTGAAGCCTCGCCCCACAGCCTGATAGAAAAGTCCTGGTGATGAAGTCGGCCGTACCATAGCCACGCAATCGATGTTGGGTGCATCGAAGCCGGTGGTCAGCACGTTGACGTTGCATAGGTACTTGAGATCGCCGCGCCGGAATTGCTTCAGTAATATGTCGCGAATCTTTGGCGGGGTTTCGCCAGTGACGAAACCACACTCGATTCCATACTTTTCATCGAGCGTTTCGACGATGTGGTTGCCATGCCGAACGCCGCTCGAAAAAATGAGCACGGCGTTGCGGTCGGCTGTTTGCTCCACGATTTCACGGCAAACGGACTCGACCAGCGACTCGCTATCCATGAGGGCTTCGACCTCGTCGGCGACGAATTCGCCGGCACGGATGTGCAGCGAACCGAAGTCGATTTGATCTTTACCAGACTTGGAAACCAGCGGGCACAGAAAGCCGTCGCGAATCAATTCTTTGATCCCGACCTCGTAACAGATCGTGTTGAGGATATTCTCCGGCGCACAGATCGGTCCGTCCTTGAGTCGAAACGGGGTGGCCGTAAAGCCGATGATCCGCACGCGAGGATTCACCATCTTGGATTCGGCGAGGAATTGATGGTACATCCCCTCACCATCAGGACTGATTAGGTGCGCCTCATCAACAATGATCAGATCGAATCGATCAAGCTCGCAGGCTCGCTTATACACCGATTGGATCCCAGCGATGATGACCGGATTGTCCGTGTCACGTCGCTTGAGTCCTGCGGAGTAAATCCCATAGTCAACTTCTGGGCAGACCGCGGTTAGTTTGTCGGCAGTCTGCTGCAGGAGTTCTTTGACATGAGCCAAAACGAGGACGCGACCTTGCCAGAGCGTGACCGCATCCTTGCAGATCGTGGCCATACATGGAGTTTTCCCCCCCGCTGTTGGAATGACCACGCAAGGATTGTCATCGCGATCACGCAGATGGTTGTAGACCGCGTTGACCGCAGCTTGTTGGTAGGGACGTAGTTGCATCGGATTAATCCTCATCAGACTCGTCGTAACAAGCAGGGGTTCGCTCATCGTCGAACACCCGATCTATCCATTCAAAGCCATCGTTCATCATGCCGAAACCTTCTCCAAGTCGAGACGACAGGCTCCGATAGGATTCACGAACCCCATCGCATTCAGGATCGACAGTCGGTTGATTGACTAGACGTTTGCGTGGCACCATCAGACCGCCACATTTAGGGCACTCTTTGATTCGTCTAGTAACAATCACACCGCAATCACTACAAACTTTGCGTCTAAGGTTTTTCACCATGATCACTCTTCCATACATTTCGAGATGCGTACAAAAACCATGCCTCCAGGGATCGGTTCGCGTTTCCAGGTGTCTAGGTGGATGATTTGGCTGTCGTCGTGATAGGCACCACCTTGCCCAAGTGCATCGAGCAAAGCTTTTTGAGTGTTATCCACGTCTCGGCGACGACGGTCGGGTGGATACAGTTCAATGAAGACTTCTAAGTCACCATCGATGGGGCGAACGCCGCGCGCCGCGAGGATCGACACAACCTGTTGACGGAAGAGTCGACCCCCGCGGCTGATGAGCGTCCGTGCTCCCACCCGCCGCCAGTAGTGATTCACTGACGGCGGGTACGGCAGTTCAAGTTCGATCACGAGGGACGTCTCCATGGTGGAGTCGTGTGGCTCGCTTGCTGAGGCTGAGCCGTAGCCGCCGCAGGTTTCGAGTAACCTCGGATCTCGTTGGTGATGTCCCCCGAATCCTCGCGCCTGCGGCACTTGACGTTGATGACCAACGGCAAGTTATGCAGCTCGACCGAGTCGCCAGGGGTCAGAACCCCGACGGCACGGCAGATGGCCGAGAGTTCCGCTTGCGCGATCTGCACCGCAGTCGCATTCGCGTTGTGAAGGTTCAGTCGGGACCAAAGGAAACGACCTTTGTATTCCCCCTCGAGGATCTGGAACGTGAGTTGCAAATAGCTCCCCGATCCGGACTTCGTCGGTTTGAGTTCCGACTCGGTGATGATCGCCAGGTACTTGCCGGCCGGGATCGGTTCGAAATCCGACGACGGTTCGACTTGGTTCGCATTGAAGTTGT
>Ga0315900_10005279_pt1 | contig 17802 bp, 7 predicted proteins | sample LakEriMetagenome_FD_203521 | JGI IMG/M metagenome (GOLD analysis project Ga0315900, IMG submission 203521) | Freshwater fungal communities from buoy surface, Lake Erie, Ohio, United States - Buoy 12 MA114 | ecosystem: Environmental > Aquatic > Freshwater > Lake > Lake biofilm | place: USA: Lake... | reverse complement strand
CGGGCATCGAATCGGTGGAGTCGTGGGTGCGGCGGCTGCTGCACGGGGAGCTGGGCCGGGGCTATGTGGGCGTGCCGCATCGGCTCGACCGGGCCGTGTCCGGCGTGGTGCTGATGACGGCGACCCCGCGTGCGGCGCGAAAGCTCTCCCGGCAGTTTGAACGTCGGGAGATCGGCAAGGAATACCGGGCGGTCGTCGAGCCGCGGGGCACTGGCGGGATCGCGGCGGAGCCGGTCGAGTGGCGGGATTTCATCGAGAAGGTTCCGGAAGAGGCACGGGCCAGACTGGCCGCGGCCGATTCGCCCCTGGCCCGTGAGGCGGTCACACGGGCCCGTCTCCTCACCGTGGTGTCGGCCGCCACGGGCGGGCCACGGCTCGTGCTGCGACTGGCGCCGCTCACCGGGCGGATGCACCAGCTTCGCCTCCAGGCGGCGGTCCGGGGATTCCCGATCGTGGGCGACACGTTGTACGACCCCGCCGCCGACACGGAGTGGGCGGGACCACCGGGCGACTCCTTCCGCGAGCCACCAATCGCGCTCCATGCGGAGCGGATTCGCTACCTCGACCCGGACGCCGGCGGTGAGGTCGTGGCCGAGGCTCCACTGCCTGGCTTCTGGCCGGAGAACGCCGGCTGACCGCCGATCACGGCACGTGGTCCGCTCGCGGCGGCCACCGTGCGGCTCGGAGTGCGGTCGCGGCCCCGGGCCGTGGAAGGCTTTTTCCCCGGGCAGGTAGACTTCACCGCACGGCGCCGCGGCGGCGCCGCCCCAGGAACGACGGCATGACGAGGTTGGTTTCGTTCGGCGTGATTCTCGGCCTCGTGGCCGTGTTCGGCCTGCTGTCGCTCCGGGTGATGGCGGGCTTTCTCCTGCCGCTGCTCCTGGCGGCCATGCTGGTCGTCATCTTCGGTCCGCTCCACCGCTGGCTGCGGGAGCGGTTTCAGATGCCCGAGTGGGCGGCGGCCGGCCTGACGACGGCGTTCGTGCTCCTCATCGTGCTGGTGCCGCTCACGCTCCTGGTCGTGCGGGCCGGCGGGGACGCTGCGGCCATGCTCCGCAGCCCGGACGGCATGCGGCTCGACCCGAAGGTGCTCGACGGCCTGGTGGCCAGCTTCAACGAGGCCACGGGCATGCACATCACGGCCGAGAGCGTGAACGCGGAGCTCAAGAAGCTCGCCGAAGACTGGATCGGCCCGATCGCCGCGCGGGCGCCGGTCGCGGTCGCCAAGCTGCTCATCGGCCTGATCGTGATGACCGTGAGCCTGTTCTACTTCCTGGCAGACGGCCGGCGGATGCTCGAGGCGGTGATGCGGCTGGTGCCGCTCGACGTCCGCTACCAGTGGCAGCTCCTGCAAGAGTTCGAAGAGGTGAGTCGCGCCGTGGTCAGCTCCACGCTCCTGGCCGCGATCGTCCAGGCCGTGCTGGCGGGCTTCGGGTTCTCGTTCGCCGGTCTCGGCAACGTGTTTCTCCTCACGCTCCTGACCTTCTTCGGCGCCCTCGTGCCCTTCGTGGGGGCGGCGGCCGTGTGGGGGGCGGCGAGCCTGTACCTGCTGTTCTTCGTGAAGAACACCTGGGCCGCGGCGGGCCTCGCGGCATGGGGGCTGTGCGTCGTCTCGACGGTCGACAACATCATCAAGCCGATCGTGCTGCACGGGCAGTCGAAGCTCCATCCGCTGCTGGCACTGTTGAGCGTGCTCGGCGGCGTGGGGGCCCTGGGACCGATCGGCATCTTCGTCGGCCCGATCGCGGTGGCCTTCCTCCAGGCGGCCCTGTCGATGTTGCAGCTCGAAATCGACAGCCTCTCCGGCGGGACGGTCCGGGCCGGAGAACCGGCGTCTTGGCCGGGGAAACAGGGGGGCTGGCCCGGTGATCTCCCGCCGGCCGAGGGCGGAGTTGCACGGAAGGGCGACGGGAAGGTGAAATCGTGACCGGTGGCGATACCGCGGAGGGTGAGATTCATGATCGTTGAATGCGTGCTGCTGGTGGCCGGACTGCTCGTGACTGGCATCGAGGCGGCGTACGTGCCGCAGGATGGCGGTGGCGGCGAGTACCTCGTGCGGGTCGAGCCCGACCTCGTGCGCAACGCCAGCCCCTACCAATTCACCAGCGACGTGCCCGACGACGCCCGCGACGTGCGCCGCGTGAAGATCTACGTGGCCGACAATTGGCCGCCGGCGGTGGAGCGGTCGGTGATCGAGGCGGCGCAGCGGCCCCGGCGGCCGGCGCCCGTGGCGGCCACGGCGGCCAGGCTGGTCGATGCCCAGCCCGTCACGGCGGCGGCCAAGGTCGAGCGGCCGTGGCCGTGGCTCATCGGCAGCCTGATCGCGCTCTTTCTGTCTCTGGGAGCCAACGCCTACCTCGGCATGCTGCTCGGCGCGATGCGGCAGCGGTACATCGAAGGCGTGCAGCGCGGCTACGTGCGGGCGTAGTTCACCCGGCTCGCGATCCGCAGTTGCTGAGCGCGGTGCTTCATCGGTTTTCGTACCCGGAGTCCCCGGGTTTCCACCCGGGGCTTCTTGGAGCGGTGACAGCACGGGGCGGACCGTGTGCTCGTGGGACCGGCCCGTCGGATTGCCAAATGCATCCGCACTGCGTTTTCGCCGTCAGCGGCGGCTGCGACGCCGGCGGCCGCCGCGGTCGGCAACGCGACGCGGGGCCGACGGCTGCGGCTGGCTGCTGCCGCCGAAGAAGAAGGCTTCGGCAGGCCAGAGGTCGCCATCCGTGGCCGGCGGCTCGGTGACGAGCGGTCCGGGTGCCGGCTCAGGCTCCGGTTCCGGCTTCGGGGCCGGCGCGGCTGCCGGAACCAAGCGAACCGGCGCCGGGAGCGGCGTCGGCCGGCGGTCCCAGAGCGGCTGCGGGTCGGAGAACGACCGCACGTGCGCCCCGGCCTCGTGGAACGTCTTGGCCACATGCTCGTGACAGGTGAGCACGAGCATCTGCCGATCCGCCGCCTGTTCGGCGATGAACTCGACGAGGACGCGGGCCGCCGAGCGGGCCCGGACGTCGTCGAAGTTGACCAGCGCGTCGTCCATCACGATCGGCAGGCTGACGTCGTGCCGGCCGAGGTCGCGGATCAACGCCAGCCGGAGGGCGAGGAACACCTGCTCCCGCGTGCCGCGGCTGAGCCGCTCCGGATTCCAGATCGCGCCATCGGCGTCGTGCACCTCGAGCCGCGCCTCGTCGATCGCCGTGGTGATCGAGGCATAGCGGCCCTCGGTGAGTCGGGCCAGCCAGCGTGAGGCCTCGCGGAGCACGGGCGGCTGGTGGTCGCGGGCCACGGCGGCCCGGGTTTCCTCGAGGAGCATCCGCGCCCGCTCCAGGACCCGGCGGCGGTCGAGCTGCTGGCCGAGCCGCTCCTCGACGTCGGCCAGTTCGGCCTGCAGGCTTTCGGTGCAGCGGTCCTTGGCGGCGGCGTCGACGCGGGCGGCCACCGACCGGCGGCGATCCTGCGCGGCGGCGAGGGCCGCGCGATGCCGCGCCGTCACGCCGCAGGCGTCGGCGAGCCGCTGCTCCAGCGGCAGCGCGGTGTCGACGAGCCAGGCCTCGACGTCGGCCGGCTCCGTCGTCCGCCGGCGGGCGTCGAGCCAGGCGGTCTCGGCCATCTCCGCGTCGCGCCGGGCCTGCTCGTATTCGGGACGGCGATCGACCTTGGCGAGGAACTCCTTCTCGGTGGCGACTCCCCAGCGGGTGAAGAACTCGCGGATGGCCCGCTCCGCGACCTTCACCTGCCGCACGGCGTGACGATGGCGGCGGCGGGCCGCCTCCAGCCGCCGGGTGAGCGAGCCGCGGCGGCGGATGGCCGCCTTCTCCGCATCGAGCCGCTCCTGGAGGAGCTTGAGATGGTCGAGGGGCGTGGCTTCGGGCACGAGTTCGCATTCCACCAGCAGTTCGTCGATCCGCTTGCCGAATACGGCCAGCTCCTCGCGCTTGTGTCGGGCCTCCTCCGAGAGCCGGCGGCGGTCGTCGTCGAGCGTGAGCAGGGTGTGGCGGTGCGTGGCGATCTGCCGAACTTCGCGGGGCGAGAGCGTGGGGGGCAGGCCGCGATGCTCGAGGGCCCGCCGCCAGCGTCCCCGGGCGGCCCGACGCTCGTCGAGAGCCCGCTTCAGTGCCTGCTCGGCCACTGTCACCTTGTCGCCGAGGAGATGCACGGAGCCCTCGCGGGCGGCGAGCTCCTCGAGGCGGTCGAGTTCGGCCTGGGCCACGGCGAGCCGCCGATCGAGCGTGTTGATGGCGTCGGCGGGAATCTTGCGGTCGAGCAGGCCACACTGGGCAAGCAGCTCCTCCCGCTGCTTCTTGGCCATCTCGTGCTGGCGGCGGGCCGTGTCGAGCCGGGCCGCGGCGGTGCGGTCGAGCGACCAGGTCGTGACCGACGCCAGGCCGGTGCCGGCCAGGCCGAGCGCCGCCAACGCGTAGGCGAGCGACCCGGTGACCTCGGACGGCAGCAGCAGGCCGGAGAGGAGCATGCCCGCGCCGGTGACGAACAGGGCGCCCAACGCCACCAGCCAGGGGATCGGCAGCAGCTGCCCCTCGACGCTCGCGGCGACCTCCCGCTCCAGCCGGGCCACGGAGCCGTCGAGCTCGGCGAGCTGCTCGCCCGTGGTGATCCGCCTGCGGAGCGTGCTCACCTTGTCGCTGGACTGCTCGATCGCCTCCGCGATCGTCAGGCCGCCGAGTGCGGAGCCGGCCCCCTTCACGGAGCCGCGGGTGTCGTCGTGCTCGCGGCGGGCGCCGGCGAGCGCCTTCTTCGCGTCGGCCACTTCGCGGGTGGCGCGGCCGCAGTCGCGAGCCCGGGCGCGGAGCGGCCCGAACGAGAGCGCGAAGCCTTCCGGGAGGAGCACGTCGGGCAGCGCGTCGGCGTCGTGCAGCGCCGGCGCGATCGGCACCACGCGGGTCAGCCCCGCGATGCCCACCTGCTCGCCGAACCGCCGGGCTGCGAGCCGGGCGTGAGCCTCCGCCCGCGCCACGTCGGCGGCGAGCCGCTCCAGCCGTGGCAGTTCCTCACACAGCGCGGTCACGGCCGTGCGGTGCCGCCAGACGGCGGTCTCCCCGGGCAGGTCGCGAAGCAGGCGGGCGAGCTTGCCCCGCCGCTTCTTCCGCAGGGCCGCCCGCCGCTCGAACCGCTTGAGTCGACGGGCCGCATACCGCCAGGCATCGCGGTCGGGATGGAGCAGGGGCGCCGACTCGAGCGCCGTCAGCCGCGCAGCGGTGCTCCGCCAGGCGGCGTGCAGGCTCTCCAGCGGGAGCACGCCCCGGACGACCGCCTCGTCGTGGATCGCCGCGGCGATCCGCGCCTCGATCGCGCGGATCTCCGCATCGAGGTGGGTGAGTTCCGCCCACAGGCCGCCGGCCGCAACCGCGGGCGCGTCGAGCGCCGCGAGCCGGTCGAGGGCCTCCTGCCGCCGCATCTCCAGGGCCCGGATCGGCGACACCGTCGGATCGGTCGAGTCGAGCCGGCCGAGCGCGTCCCGCAGATGGCCGAGCACGCGGGCCACCTTCGAACGGTCGAGGCCGCTGGCCAGTTCGTAGAGCCGCCGGCCGCAGCCCTCGGGTTCGAGCGTCCGCAACTCGTGCAATTCGTCCAGCCCGAAGGCCATGACGCTCGTGAAGGTGGTTTCGTCGATGTCGCCGACGAGATCCTGAAGATAGACGCGGTGACGGCTGCCCGCGCTGCGCGGGTCGACGTCGGCGATTTCGATGAGGTCGCCATGATCGCCGCCGAGGCCCACGACGTCGTCGGCATAGCTTTCCCGCGTCAGGCCGGCGATCAGCGGCCCCTCGTGCCGCCGCTCGATGGAGAGCAGGGTCCGTTCCGGGCCGCCGCGCACCAGCAGCCGGCCGGCGCAGGCGATCTGCGGATCGAGCACGCCGCGGCGAAACAGCCCCTCGAAGCCGAAGAACACCGCCCGGACGAACTCCAGCAGCGTCGTCTTCCCGGTCTCGTTGGTGCCGTAGAGCACCTGCACGCCCGGGCCGAGCCGGTCGATGGTGACACGCGCGAGGGCGCCGAATTTTTCCGCGTCGATGCGTTCGATGAACATGGGGCCTCCGCTGCGGCGGCGAGGGACGAGGACGAGACCGGGTCAGGTTGATTCGACGAGTTCCAGCGCCAGCCAGCCGGCCTCGCGGGCCATGTCGGCCGGAATGACGGGGGCGGGTGACTGCTCGATGGCGGACACGATGTCGGCGAGCGCCGACGAGAACGAGGTGGTCGTGCCGGGTCGGCTGCCGGAGCGGGCGTGGCCCAGCGGCGCGAGGGACTCGCCCGGGGCGGCGACGAGGTCGCGGCACCAGATACGGAACGTCTTGGCGTCGTAGAGCTGCCGCACACGGGCCAGGGTTTCGGCGGCGATCTCCGCCACCCGCACCCGTCGGGCCACGCTCGTGCCGCACTCGATCGAGCAGCGGACGATCTCGAGGGCGGCGTGCCCCGTGGCGGGCAGGGCCTCGAGCGCCGACCAGATCGCGGTCGCCAACTCCTCGTCGCCGCCGGCCGCCGACTCCACCGCGAGCGTGCGCCAGGCGACACGGTGGGTGGCCGTCTCCTGCCAGCTGGCCCGCCAGTCGGTGTGCGGGGCAGCGAGCGATCCGGGGGCGGCGGGATCGCGATGGAAGAGGGTCAGACCGCAGCAGCCGCCGGGGCTGGCTTCATGTTCCGATCGCGCCTGCAGGGCCGGCAGGTGATGCAGACCCGGCGGCAGATGCTGCGGCCGCCGCGAGCCCCAGACCCAGAACGTGGCGGGGTGCGACCAGGCGGGCGACGCCGCGGCGGCCGCCGCGAAGGCGGCCGGCGTGAGCGGCACGACGGCGCGACCGGATGCGTCTGCCGCGAGCGCGGGGTGGACGGCATCCTGCGGCTTCGCGGCCGGTGGCAGATCCCAGCGTTCGGCCTGCCACAGGGACGTATCCCAGCCCACGACGATCCGCCGCTGCAGCGGGGCAGGGCCGTCGAGGCCGTCGGTGGCCGTGCCTGCCGCGGGCCCGTGGGCGGAGGCGATCTCCACGAGCAGACCATGAACATCGAGCGCGAGCGGCGCCAGCGGCGTCACGAAGTGCAGGCCGGCGGGCTCACCGAGCATCCGCGCGATCGCATGGCAGGCGGCCGTGTCGTCAGCGACGAAGACGGTGCGGCAGCCGCGAGAGGCGAGGTCCGCGACCATCGTCCGCAGGGCGGCCGCCTGGGCCGGGCTCGCGCGGGTCGGATCGAGCAGTCGGCCGCAAAGCACGAGTGCCGCCGCCCGAGACGAGACGGCGAAGGCCACGGCCGCGCCGAGCGCCTCCCGGGTGGCGGTGGCGATCACTTCGGCCACCGCCGGCGGTGCGTCCTCCGGGACCGGCAGCGGTCGATCCAGCGCCGGGTCGAAGGCGAAGACGAGATCGGCCATGGCGACACCTCCATGTGGCCGGGCAACGCCGGCGGGCCGCGCACCGACGCCGGCGGGACGCTCGCGGCGCCCCCGTGCCGATCCGTGGCCGTGAATCAGGGAAAGATGGGGGCAATGTAACGCCGCGCGGGCGAACGCCGCCAGCCGAAAAACATCCTTCCGAGACACGCGTGCGCCGCGGCATTGTTTCCGGGCCGACGGCCCGTCATGCCGTCAGCGGCGGGGGGGAGGCGGCGAAGGCGGTGACGAGCGCGGTTGCCCAGGCCTCGGCGTCCGCGCCGGGGCCGACCGCGGCGAGCACACGCCCGCGAAGCAGGACCCCTTTCTCGAGAGCGGAGGAAAACAGCCAGCAGGCGACTGCCATGCGGCCTGCGGTGCGGCGCACAAGCAGTTGCCGCGCGTCCGCAGGATGGGCCGCGAACAAGACTGCCGGGGCGGGCGCCGCCGTCCGGGGCCGGATGAGGAGGCCGGCTGCGTCGGTCGGCGGCTCGGCCCCGCTCGTCCATTTGGCGTTCGCCGCCGCGCCACTCCAGCGCAGGTCCCCGTCGGCCACGTCGGCAGTGACCGCCAGCGCCGCATCGCTGTGGACGATCGCGGTCTGCGCCGAGAGCGTGAGCTCCCAGGCGTGGCAGTCCCCGGCCGCCGGATCAGGGAGCGGCCGCCACAGCGCCGTGGCCCGCAGGCGCCGGGGGTCGGCCGGTTCGTAGATGGCGATCAGGTCGTCACCCCGGAGCCAATGGTCGCCGGCTCGGCAGGGAGTGCGCAGATCGATGCCCAGCAGCGCGTCGCCCGCCGGCAGCACGATCCCGCGGGCCGGGGCGTCGAGGTCGAGTCGCCCGCCGGCGGCCGCGGTCGCGATCCGATCGACGAGCGACCACGCGGGGGCGGTTGATTCAGGGCTGGGCATTGATGAGACGCTCCGTGTGATGGGACGGGATCGCCGATTGTAGCCGGAGCGAATCGGCTACCATGGCCCGTGGGCAGGGCCGCCGTGGTGGTGGCGGCCCATGAATCCGCGCCAGGCCCTCCCATGACCCCGCTCCAATCGGCCGATCCGCTCACCGTCTGCGAGGCCGCCGCGCGGGCGGCCGGTCGGGTGCTGCAGGACTGGGTCGGCCGGTTTGCCGTGTCGAGCAAGGGACCGCGCGATCTCGTGACCGAGGCCGACTTCGCGGCCCAGCGGGAAGTCCAGCGTGTGGTCCGCGCCGCCTTTCCGGAGTACGGCTTCGTCGGCGAGGAGGCGGAGCCGGGGGCGGGGCAGCCCGCGTCGGGGCAGGGCGGCCACGCGGGCAGCGGCACCCGCTGGATCGTCGATCCGCTCGACGGGACCACCAATTATGTCCATGGGTTTCCGGCCTACTGCGTCTCGATCGCGTTGGCCGTCGACGACGCGATCGAGGTCGGCGTGATCTTCGATCCCGTCCGCGGTGAGTGCTTCACGGCGCGGCGCGGCGGTGGCGCCTTCCTCGACGGCCGCCCAATCCGGGTGCCGGCCGTCGCGGCGCTCGAAGATGCGATCGTCGCGGTCAGTTTCCCGCCGCAGGTGGCGGCGGAGTCGGCGGCCGTGGCCGACTTCCTCGCCGTCGTGCCGCGGGCGCACTCCATTCGGCGCACCGGCTCCACGGCGATCAATCTCGCCTACGTCGCCTGCGGCCGGCTGCACGCCTTCTGGGCCCGGCGGATCGCGTGTTGGGATGCGGCGGCGGGCCTGTTGATCGCCCGTGAGGCGGGAGCCACGGTCGAACCCTTCGCCGCCCCGGGAATCGACGTGCCTCTCGATGATCCGGCGTTCATCGTGACGAGCACGCCGCCCCTGATGGCCGAGCTCCGGGCGACGCTGGGAGCCGAGCGGAAGGCCGCCCCGCCGGGTGTCGCATGTTCCGGTCATGACGGTCGTGCGGGCTGCGGAAAATGAGGGACATGGACGCTTTGCGGCGAGTTGCGGGGTAGGCTTAGGGTGGTGCTCACGCGCGACGCGTCGCGGCCCGCCTCCCTGTCGGCTCGGTCCATGAAGCCCTTGCAGGCCAACGTCATGCTCCGCCCCTTGATCGCGGCAGTCCGCGGCCTGGTCGCCGTCGCCTGCATGGTGGGGGCGGTGCGTGCGCAACCGCCGCGGCAGCCGGCCGGGGAGTTGGTGCGGGTCGAGGAGCGCAAGCCCGAGATCTTTTATTTGCAAGATGATTCCGGCGGCCTCGTCCCGGTGCCGGGGTTCCGGTATCGGGACTTCGTCGAACTGTTGCGGCTCAAGGAGGGACTGCCGGGCCCCGCCCAGCCGCCCGCGGCCGTGCTCGAGGAGATCCGCGTGCAGGCCGACCTCGCCGCGGCCGCCGAGGGAACCTGTCCGGCCACCGTGGTGTGCACGATTCGCCAGTCGCGACGGGGGTGGGTCGAGGTGCCGCTCGGATGCGCGGGGCTGATCCTCACGCAACCACCTCTGCATCAGGGCCCGGGCCGGCTGCTCGTCGATGGGGCGCCGGAGGGACGCGGCTATCGTGCATGGCTCGAGGCTCCGCCCGAGGCCGGCGCCGAGCCGCGACACACGGTCACGCTCGAGGGCCGGATTCCCGTCGATGCGCCCATCGGCCGCGAAGCGATCGTCCTCCACCTGCCGGCGGCCACCGCCTCGGCGGTCGAACTCCGCACGGCCCGCACGGATCCCGACGTCGTGGTCCAGCCGCCGCCGGCCGCCCGCAAGGCGCGGCCTCGCGAGGCGGGGGGTACGGACGTCACGCTGTCGGGCGTCGTCGGCACCACCACCATCAGCGTCGGGGCACGATCCGCGGCCGACGCCAGCCGCACGCCGGTGGCGGAAGCGATGGTGGAGAGCGTCGTGCGGATCGACGGCCGTGACGCCGTGACGCAGGCGCGGATCAAGCTCCGCGGCCTTGCGGAGGCAACGCCGACGGTGCGGATCACCCTGCCGCCAGCAGCGACGCTGCGGAGCGTGCGGGCGCCGGCCGCCGAGGTTGCTCGCGGCGGCACGGCGGAGGCCCCGAGCATCGACGTGGCGGTGGTGCGTGGCCCCGACGGCAGCGCCGTCGTCGAGCTGGAGTGCCAGCGGCCGCTGGAGCGGACGGCCGGCGCGAAGGAGGCGGGGCCGTTCGAGCTGGCCGGATTTGGCATCGCCGGCGTGGATGCCTGGCGGCAGTGGGGGCGGATCAGCCTCGTCGTCGAAGGCGAATGGCAGGCGGTGTGGAACGAGGGACTGCGCCGGGTCGATCCGCCGGCCGCCGGCCGGCGGCCGGGCCTCGTCGCGGCGTTCGCGTATGACGCGCAGCCAGCGTCACTCAAGGTGCGGGTGCTGCCGCGACGGAGCCGCGTGGTGATCGAGCCCGAATACCGCTACGGCGTCTCGGCCGAGCGGCTTTCGCTGCTGGCGCGGCTGGGAGTCGCGGCTTCGGGCGCGCCGGCGACCGAGATCGTGGTCGACGTCGATCCCGCCTGGACGATCGACGAAGTCGGCCCCCCCGGCGTCGTCGACTCCGCGGGCATGACGGCGGAGGGGGGACGGTTGCGGATCCCGTTCGCCCAGCCGCTCGCGGGGAACACCGTCGTCGAGATTCGAGGCGGCCGGGCGATCGAACGCGACGTCGAACGACTCACCTGGCGGCTTCCCGTGCCCGTGTCCGGGCTCGTCGGCCCGGCGACCGTCGTGGTGGCCGCCGATAGCGACATCGAGCTGCTGCCCGACAACAAGCGGATCAAGGGGCTCGTCCGCCAGACGGCGGCGGCGCTGTCGCGGACCGATACCGACGCGACGGTGCTCGCCTACCGGCTCGACACCCGGCAGGGCGAGTTCGCGGCGACGCGGCGGTACCTGCCACGGCGCGTCGATGCCACGGTCGCGGTGCAGGCGGTCATGGCCGAGGCCGCCACGGTGGTCACCGAGACCATCCGGCTCCGCGTGCTGCACGTGCCGCTGGAGGTCGTGGAGCTGCTCGCGCCGGAATCCGTCGCCGGCGGCGGCTCTCTCGAGGTACGGCAGGGCGAGTGGGTGCTCGATCCGGTCGAGGTGCCGGAGGCCGGCGCCGCCGAACTGCCGGCCGGCATGCGCAGGCTGCGGGCGATCCTGCCGGGTCAGCTTCTCGGCGGCGGTGAGATCGTCGTGAAGTACACGCTGCCGACGCCGGCCGTGCCGCCCGAGACGACCGTCGCCCACGACCTGCCGCTCGTGTTGCCGTTGGCGGCGCGGATCACGCGGCAGACGGTCGCGCTCGAAGCGCCGGAGCGTTGGTCAGCGGAAGTCCGCGGCAACGACTGGCGCCGGGATGCGAGCCCGCAGCCCGCCGCCGTTTCGCGAATCTGGTCCACGATTCGTCAACAGAACGTCGTGCCGCTGGCGATCGCCATTCGACGCCGTGTGGCGTCCGGGGGGGCGGTGGTGGACGCGGCGCTGCTGCGGACCACCGTGCTCCCGGATCGAAGGGAGGACGTCTTCACCTACGCCCTGTCGGGGGCGGCGGAACGCCTCGAACTGACGCTTCCCGCCGGCGCCGGCGAGATCAGGCTCGACGGCCGCGCCGTGGAAGGCACGCCGCGGGCCGATGGCGGCGTGACGATCGACCTGCCCCGGAGTGGCGGCGGACGGTGGACGCTGGAGGTTCGCCGGCTGGCGCCCCGGGAAGACGCGTGGGAGGCCATCGCGGCACGGTTCGGCCTGCCCGTGCGCGTGCCGCTCGATCCGCCGCGATTCTCGACCGACGTCGTCGAGCGGCGGTTCTACTGGGAAGTGGTCTGTCGGGCCGACGAGTGGATCTTCGGCGCGCCGGCGTCGTGGACATCGCAGCAGCGCTGGCAATGGACGGGCCTCGTGCCCGAGCGGGAGCCGGCGGTGTCGCGGCAGGCCCTCGCCGCGTGGCTGCAGGCTGCCGGCCCCGCGGACGGCCCACCCCGCGACGGCTTCGATCCCGAGCCGGTGGGCCGGCGGGTCGTCTACTCGGGGGTTGGTCGGCCCGGGGCGGCCGCGCCGTGGCTGTTGCCGTCGTGGTTTCTGGTGTTGATCTGCTCCGGGCTGGTGCTGACCGTCGGCCTCGCGGTCCTGCGGTATCCATCCCTGCGGCGTCCGGCACCGCAACTGGCCCTGGCGGGCTCCGCCGTGCTGGCGGCGGCCGCGGCACCCGACGTCGCGGTGCTCACCGCGTTCGCGGCCGCGCCCGGGTTTTTGCTGGTTCTCTTGGCGTGGGCGTTGCAGCGGATGAACGGTGAGACTCCCGGTCACCGCACGGCCTCCGCCGCTCTCGGCAGAGCCGCCAGTTCCTTGACGCGGGCGGCCGCGCCGTCGCTGGTGATCGCCGGATCGGCGGTCGGCGGCGACAGTGCGACGGCGCCGGGGCGGTCTGCGCCATGAGCCGGCGTGCTGCCATGCCATGCCGAGTCGCGGCTGCGCTCGGCGTCGTCGTGTTCGTCGCGATGACGGCCGCCGCCGCGGAGGAGGAGTCGCGGACGCTCGATTTCCTGCGCGTGCATGTGCCGCGCGGGCGTCTGGAGGATGTCCCGTTCGGCGCGGGCCGCTACGTGCCCATGTCGGCGGCGGAGTTCGAGCAGGCCGTCGCCCGCCTCGGCCCCCAGCCCGTCGCCGGCCTGGGAGCCCCGCTGCTGCGGGCCGATCGGGCCCGCTATGTGCTCGCCGTCGATGAGACGGGCCGCCTCACCGGACAGGTGGCGTTCGACGTCGGTGAGGTGGTGGCTCCGGACCTGCGCGAAGTCGCCCTCGGCGCCGTGCGGCCGGGCCGCTGTTCACAGCGCACGGCCGCCGGCACCGGCGATGCCGTCGTGTTCGGTCGACCGGATGGCACGGTTGCCGTGAAGACCCCCGAGGCGGGCACCTATGAGTGCGAACTGAGCGTGGGCCCGGCGACTTCGACTGCCCATGCCTTCACGCTGCCACTCGTGCCGGCGCTGGGAACTTCCGTCGTCGTGCGGCCACCGACGGGAACGCGGCCGACGGTCTCCGGCGTCCCGTTCGGCCAGGCGGTCGTCAGCCGCACCGGGGACGGGGGGTGGCGGATCGAGTGCGGGCCGATCGCATCCATGGATCTGGCCTTCGTCAAGGACGATGCGGGGCCGGCGGCCATGGCGGCGTGGAGCGACGTGATCGTGCGCGGCGGGCGGGTCGACGTGGCGACGGCCCTGGTGCCCCGGGGTGCCTGGACGCATGACGTCGTGAACGTGGTGAAGCCGTCCGACCTGCGGATCGCCGCCGTGCGGCATGCCGCCGACGACCGGCCCCTCGAGTGGACGACGGCCCCGGACGGCCGGACGGCCCGCATCGCCCTGCCACGGGACGTCGTGGGCCAGGCCGCGACGCTGGTCGTGCATACCGTGACGCCGCTTGATACGCGGACGGCCTGGAAGGTGCCGCTGGTGCGGCCCGCGGCCGACGCCTGGGCGGGGGGCGGCAGCCGGGTTGAGATCGATCCCGCGCTTGGCGTGGTCGGGTTGGCCATGGAGAAGAGCCGGGTGGTCACGCCCGAGATCGCAGCCCGCTGGCCGCTCCCGTCCCGCCTCGTGAACGCGCCGGCTCCGGCCGGTGCCGTGCTCCCGGCCATCATGCACTTCGAGCATCAGGCTGAAGACGCGACGCAGGCGATCAGCGTGCAATTCCGCAGGCCACAACTGGACGTCGCCCGGGTGACGACGGTGGAGCTCTCCCCGGGACAGGTGCTGGGCCGGGCTGCGTGTGACCTGCGGGTGGTGACCGGCGAGACGTTTGCGGTCACTGCCCGCGTCGCGCCGGGCTGGATCATCGATGCGGTGGAGATGGTGGATCCGTTCGATCTTGCCGCGGACGTGGAGGACCGCCGCCGGGGCAGCAACGTGGATGTCGACTGGCGGACCGCCCGCGGCCGGGACGGACGCGAGGAACTGCGGATCGGGCTGGCGCTGGCGGCGACACCGCGGCGCAGCCTGGGCCTGCGGGTCGTCGGCCACCGGCAGGGCGTGCCTCTCGGCGGCGAGTTTCGCACGTCCGACATGGACATGGTGCGGTTCGACGGTGAGGCCGCCGACTCGGCCGTCATTGATTTCCACGTCGGACCCGCGGCGATCGTCGAGATCGCCGGAGCGCCGGTCGGCATCTATGCCGTGCCCCCGCGGCTGGAGCGGCTCGTCGAGCCGGGTACGCTCCGCGGCCGCATTCCGGGCGGTGAGCGGGCGGCCGACCGCCGCGCCCGACTCGTGCAGCGCCGCCCGCCGCTCGACGTGCGGGTCGACGTGCGGCTTGCGGCACGTGACGAGCGACTCGCCGAATCCTTCACGTTCACCTGCAGGCCGGAGGCGGCCGCCGTGGATTCCGTCGTGGCGCACTTCTCCGAGCCGATGGGTGATGAACTCGAGTGGTCGCTCGTCGCCCCGGCCGGCGGCGCGCTGGTGGCCCGGCGGCTCGATGCCGCCGACAGCGCCCGCGGAGACGGCGCCCGCAATCCGGCATGCGTCGAATCGTGGCTCATCGAACTCACGCCCGCTTTCATCGGCGCGGTGACGCTCCGCGCCGCCCGCGAGGTGCCCTTTCTTGGGCCGCAACCCGTGCCGCTCGCCTGGGTCGAAGGCGCCACGACCTCGGGCGGCACCGTGCTGATCAGCGATACGGGTCCGGAGCGGCCGCAGGTGGTCAACCGTCGGCTCCGGGAACTGCCCCCGGCGCCGACCGACGAAGGCCGGCCGGCGCCGCTGGTCGAGTTCGCGTTCACGGCGCCACAGGCGGGCACGGAGCCGACGGCCGCCGCCGAACTGGTGCCGACAGCCGGAGCCGAGGCGCGGGCCTGGGCGTGGAGCGAATCGATTTCCTGCTGGTGTCACGACTCCGGGCGGGCGGAGTGCGAGGCGGTGTACGACATCGAGAACCACAGCCGTGATCAAGTGTCGCTGAACGTGCCGCTGGGCCGCCGCGTCGAGTCGGTTTTGCTCGACGGGGCCGTCGTGCCGCTCGAATCGCTGGACGGCGGCGGCACCGCCCGGGTGCCACTTCCGCCCGGTCGCCGGCGGCTGCGGCTCGTCGTGCGGACGTTGGCGGAGGGCGGGCCGGGGGCGGGGTGGTGGCGGGTGGAGCCGGTCGGCAGCGGGATCGACGTGCCGGTCCTCGATCAGCGTCTGCGTCTGTTCATGCCGCCTGACCTCGCGGTGGCGACGGTGCTGGGTGGGTATCGCGAAGTCGGGCCGGCAACGCCGCGGCTCGTGGAGCGGCTGTTTGCCGCCCGCGTCCCGGCGGCCCAGGTCGCCGCCACCGCAGAAGACCACGAGATGGCCACCTCACCGGCCGCAGTCGGCTTCACGGCCCGGCGGTTCGTCCCCGTGTCGGGCCGCAAAGGGGCCGGCATCGTGGTCATTCGCCGCCGGCTCGTCGCCGCGGCGGCGATCCTCGTGGGCTTCTGTTCGTTTCTGACGGTGCTCGGGCTGACGCGGCGCGGTCCGGCCGCGGCGTTGCTGCTCACGGCATTCACCGCCGCACTCGCCGTATGGATCGAGCCCCCGTTCGCCGCGGTGGCGCGGGCCGCCTGGTGGGGCTGTCTCGCGGGCTGCGGGTGTCGCCTGGTGGGTGGTCTCGGGGGCCGGCCGCGGACCGTGGCGGCATGCCTTCTCGCCGCCGGGGCGTGTGCCTTGCCGCAGGGCCACGCCGCGGATCCGCTTGGCGACGAGCAGCCGCTCAAGGTGTTGCTCACTCCGGGGGACACCGGCGACATGGCGCTCGTGCCGGAGCCGCTGTTTCGCACGCTGCTTCGCGGCGGGCAGCCGGTGGCGGCCACGTCGCTGCGGATCATGCGCTGCCAAGTGCTGGTCGAGGACGGCCCCGTGCCGACGCCGTGGCGGATGGTCCTCGACATCGACGCCGACGCCGGCGGCACGCTGGTGCTCGACCAGGGGCCGGGCGAGGCCCGTTGGGAACCGTCCGCCGCCGGCCCGACCACCGTGGAGGTTCGCCAGGAAGGCCGGTTCCTCCGCCTGGTCGCGCCTGTCGCCGGCAGCCAGCGGCTCGAGGTCAAGGTGCAGCCGGCTGTCGATCGCCGCGGCCGTTTGGAGGCGGCTGCGATCCGCCTGCCACCGGCGGCCGTGACGCGGCTCGAACTCGTCGATGGCAACGGGACGGCGATTCCGGCGGCCAGCGATGCGGTGCAGTGCGATCGTGCCGCGGCGGACGGGCCCTTCATGCGGGCTCCCGAAGCCAAGGCCGGGGAGCCGGGATTCGATCTCGCGGGTGCGGCCCGAGCGCGGCTCGTGCGACCGATCGACCGCCGCGACAAACTCTCCGTCGCCGGCCTGACCGCGACGAGCGAGAACGACGTCGCGTGGGACCTCGACGCCTGTCGCGTGCGGGCTCGATTCGACATCGGCGGTGAAGCCATCGTCCGGGCGGTCGTCGTCGTCGCCGATGCGGCGCTCGAGCCGCTCGATGATCCGGCGGCGGAAGGCCAGATCGTGCGGCCGCTCGGCCGCGGCCGCTTTCTCGTCGAGCGACCGGCGCCGGCACCTGGCCCGGCCCGCATTCGCCTCGCCTTCCGCATGCCGCTGGTCGATCCGGTCGGCGCGTTCGATGTGCCGGCCGTCTGGCTGGAGGGCGCGGACACGGACGCCCGCACCGTGCGGCTGACGGCCGCGCCCGATCTGATCGCCACCCTGGAGCCGCCCGCTGTCGCGTCCGGCGAACAACGCGACGAGTTCCTCGGGCCCGGCGGCGACGTGTGGCGGTACGAGGTCGGGAGTGGAGCGGCGGCGACCACGCGCCCGCGGCTCGTGGTCGGCCGCCGGCTGCAGGCGGTGCGCGGTTCGCAGGCGCTGGCTGTCAGCCTGAGGCCCGATGGCATCGACCTGCGGCTGCAGGCGCGGATCGACGCCACGTCGACGCCCCTGGTCGCGATTCCGGTGGAGCTGCCACCCGGCTGCGCCATCGGCCGCGTGACGTTGTGGGAGGACGATCTGGCGACGCCCGCCGCCGGCCCCCGCACGCCGCTCGATCTCCAGTGGTCGATGACCGAGGCCAATCGGCTGACCATCGTCATGCAGCAGCCGCGGGCGGGCCGGTATCGGCTCGACATCGATGGCCGGCTGTCGGTGCGTCCCGCCTCACGCGGCCGCGTTCCGTTGCTGCGGGCAGATCTGGCCGGGAACAGTCCGCTGAGCGTGTCATGGAGCCGCGGTGGCGGCCCGATGGCGGTCGCGCAACAGGCTGAAGTGCCGCCCGGCGCCGCCGGTCCGTCCTATGACCTTGGCGAGGAGCCCGTACCGGCGCCGGATGGGGATGCCGTCAAGGAGCCAGTGGCGGCTGCGATCGCGGCGTCCGATCCGCAGGAGGATCGTGTCACGCGGGTCTTGGTCACGGCGGCGATCGACGATCGTGGCCGGCTGCGCGGGCTCGCCCGCTACGATGTCGTGGCGGCACGCTCCACGCTCCGCCTCCGGTTGCCCCCGCGGACCAGGCTGTTCGATGT
>Ga0315900_10005278_pt1 | contig 17804 bp, 14 predicted proteins | sample LakEriMetagenome_FD_203521 | JGI IMG/M metagenome (GOLD analysis project Ga0315900, IMG submission 203521) | Freshwater fungal communities from buoy surface, Lake Erie, Ohio, United States - Buoy 12 MA114 | ecosystem: Environmental > Aquatic > Freshwater > Lake > Lake biofilm | place: USA: Lake... | reverse complement strand
AACTGCCCGGTGCCGGGGGTCAGCTCCGGGGCCCGCTCGCCGCAGGCGACGAGCGCGGCGGCGACGAGTCCGAGCACGACCGGGCGCCGCCGCGGCAGGTGCCGCGGCAGGTGCCGCGGCAGGTGCCGCGCGTCGGCGCACGGGAAGCGAAAACGGGTTGAGGCCATGCCGGAATCTACGTGAAGGTGGCCCTCGCCTCCGCTATCTTCCCCGCACCATGACCGACGTCGTCGCGCTCGCATCCGAACTGCTCGCCATCGAGTCCCCAACCGGCAAGGAAGGGAAGGCCGTGGACTTCGTCGCCCGTTGGCTGGTCTCGCGCGGATGGAACGTCACCGTGCAGGAGGTCACCCCCGGCCGCGGCAACGTCTGGGCTTCCCGCGGCCGCGGAGCGGTGACACTCTCCACGCACCTCGACACCGTGCCCCCGTACGTGCCGCCCGCGCTCGAGGGCGGCATGCTCAAGGGACGCGGCGCCTGTGACGCCAAGGGGATCGCCGCGGCCATGCTCGCGGCCGCCGACCGTCTGGCGCTGGCGGGCGAGGACCGCGTGGACGTGCTCATGGTCGTGGGCGAGGAGAAGGGCTCCGACGGGGCGAGGGCCGCCAACCACCTTCCCGCCACCTCGCGGTTCCTGGTCAACGGCGAGCCGACGGAGTCGAAGCTTGCCAGCGGGGCGAAGGGCTCCCAGCGCGTGATGGTCCGCGTCCGCGGGCGCGAGGCGCACAGCGCGTACCCGCATCTCGGCCGGTCGGCGATCGAGCCGATGCTGGCGCTGCTGCCGACCCTGCACCAGCTCGACTTTCCCCGTGACGCGGTGCTCGGCGACACCACGTTCAACATCGGTACCCTGCGCGGCGGCACCGAGGCCAACGTCATCCCCGGGCTCTGCGAGTCCGAGGTCATGTTCCGCGTCGTGGGCGACGTCGCGCCGCTACGTGCGACGCTCGAGCAGTGGGCCGCCGGGCGCGCGGAGCTCGAGTGGGGGTCGTACATCCCCGCCCAGCGATTCCACGTCATCGACGGCTTCGACGTCGTGCCGGTCTCGTACACGTCCGACATCCCGCTGCTCGATCGCTGGGGGACACCGTTGCTCTTCGGCCCGGGCTCGATCTCCGTCGCGCACACGCCGGACGAGCACATCGCCGTCGAGGAGCTGCGCGCGGCGGTGGACGCCTACGAGCGGATCGTCCGCTCGCTGCTCGCCGCGTGACGCCGCGCCCGGCACCGGGCGGGCAGCGCCTGCCGGTGGCGGTCCTCGGCGCGACGGGCGCCGTCGGGCAGACCTTCGTGCGCCTGCTCGCCGCGCATCCGTGGTTCCGGCTCGCCGAGGTCGCGGCGAGTGAGCGCAGCGCCGGCAAGCCGTACGCGCAGGCGACGGCGTGGCTCGATCCGTCGCCCATGCCGGCGGCGGCGGCGGCCCTCCCCGTCACCGCGTGTGACCCGGCCGTCGTCGCCGCGCCGATCGTGTTCTCGGCGCTCGACAGCGGCGTCGCCGGAGACGTCGAGCTCGCCTTCGCCCGCGCGGGACGCCTGGTGCTCTCGAACGCGAAGAACCACCGCATGGCCCCGGACGTGCCGCTCGTCGTGCCGGACGTCAACGCCGACCACCAGCACCTGCTGGCGCACCAGCGGGCCGTCCGTGGCTGGACGGGGGCGCTGGTGACGAACTCGAATTGCGCCGCGGCGGTCATCGCGATGGCCCTCAAGCCGCTGCACGACGCCTTCGGCCTGCGCCAGCTCTTCGTGACGACGCTGCAGGCCGTCAGCGGGGCCGGCTATCCGGGGGTGCCGTCGCTCGACATCCTGGGGAACGTCATCCCCTGGATCGCCGACGAGGAGCCCAAGATCGAGGCCGAGCTACCCAAGCTCCTCGGCACGTTGGGTTCGACGGGCATCGAGGGTGCCGGCGTCGCGGTCAGCGCTCAGGTCACCCGCGTCCCCGTCGAGCACGGGCACACCGCATGCCTCGCGGCGGCCTTCACGGGCCGTCCCACCGCGGAGGAGGCGCTGGAGGTGCTGGCCGCGTGGCGCGGCGCCGCCGGCGTGCGCGACCTGCCGAGCGCCCCGGCGTCGCCCCTCGTGCTGGCGGCGGCGACCGATCGCCCGCAGCCGCGGCGCGACGTCATGGCCGGCGGCGGGATGAGCGTCGTCGTCGGCCGCGTCCGTCCCGACCCGGTGCTCGACCTTCGGCTGGTCGCCGTGGGCCACAACGTGGTCGTGGGCGCGGCCGGAGCGTCGGTGCTGAACGCCGAGTGGCTGCTGGCCAACGGCGTCGTCCCGGGAGTCGCGGCGTGATCGTCGTCAAGTTCGGTGGCACCTCGGTGGCCGGGGCGGGCCCGATCACGGCCGCCGCCGAGATCGTGCGCGGACGCCTCGCCCGCGAGCCGATCGTCGTCGTCTCCGCACTCGGCGGCGCCACCAATGCGCTGCTCGGCCTCGCGGCCCAGGCGGCGGAGGGACAGCTGATCGCGGCGCTGAGTGCCGTGGCACAGCTGCGCGAGCGTCACCGGCGCGAGGGCGAGGCCCTGCTCGCCGGCGAGGCGGCATGGCCGGCGGTCCGTGCCGAGCTCGACGCGCACTTCGACGAGCTCGCCCGGCTCGCCGAGGCCCTGCACACGCTCGGTTTCACCACGCCGCGGGCCCTCGACGCGATCGCCGCGAAGGGGGAGCTGTGCTCCGCACTGCTCTGCACGCACGCCTTCCGCCGGCTCGGGCTCGCGGCCGAGCTGGTGGATGCGCGCGACGTCATGATCACCGACGACGCCTTCACGAAGGCGGTGCCGCAGCCGGACGAGATCGCCGAGTCCGCGCGCGCGCGCCTGCTGCCGCTGCTGCGCGACGGCCGGGTGCCGGTGATGGCGGGCTTCGTCGGCGGGACGCGCCAGCGTGTGACCACCACGCTCGGCCGCGGCGGCTCCGACTACTCGGCGTCACTCGTCGGCGCCGCGCTGCAGGCCGACGCGATCGAGATCTGGACCGACGTGGACGGCATGCTGACCGCCGATCCGCGCGTGGTGCCGGAGGCCCGCCTGATCCCGGCCATCCGCTTCGACGAGGCGGCCGAGCTCGCCTCGTTCGGCGCGAAGGTGCTGCACCCGAGCACGATCGCGCCGGCGGTGCGGAAGGGCATCCCGGTCTTCGTGTTCAACTCGCGCAACCCGCAGGGGACGGGTACCCGCATCGCCTTCGACGCCCCCGTGCGCGCAGTGACCGCGCTGGCCGGCAAGGCCGGGGTCACCATCGTGAAGGTGCGCACGGGGCGGATGCTGTTCGCGCTCGGCTTCGCGCGGCGCGTCTTCGAGGTCTTCGAGCGGCACCGCACGGCGGTGGACGTCGTGGCGACATCCGAGGTGTCCATCTCGGTCACCATTGACGACGCGACGCGGCTCGACGCCATCGTCTCCGACCTGCGCGAACTCGGCGACGTCGCCGTCGAGCGACAGCGCGGCATCGTCTCGCTCGTGGGGACCGGCCTCGCCGACGATGCCGGGGCCATGGCCACCGCGCTGGGGGCGCTCGAGGGGCTGCGCGTGCACATGCTGTCGCTGAGCGCCACGGGCATCAACCTCACCATCCTCGTGGACGGCGACCAGGTGACGCCTGCGCTGCGCCGCCTGCACGGCGCCTTCTTCGGAACGGCGGTGCCGGCATGAGCGGGCGGCGACTGGCGGTCATCGGTGACGGCCGGATGGGTCGCGCCGTCGCGGCGCTCGCCCCGGAGCGCGGCTTCACGGTGGTCGCGCACTTCGGCGCGCACGGCGACGCGACCGGTCGCCCGTTGGGTCCGGCCGCGCTGGCGGGGGTCGAGGTGGCGATCGAGTTCACCGTGCCCGGCGCGGCGCCGGCGAACATCCGGGCGTGCCTCGCGGCCGGGGTGCCGGTGGTGGTCGGGACGACGGGGTGGCACGACGACCTGCCGGCCGTCGCGGCGGAGGTGGCAGCGTCCGGGGGTGCCCTGCTGCATGCCCCCAACTTCTCGCCCGGCGTGGTCCTGTTCACCGACCTCGTCCGCGAGGCCGCGGCGCGGCTGGCCCGCGTGCCGGGCCTCGCGCTGCATCTCGTGGACGTGCACCATGCCGCCAAGCGCGATGCCCCGAGCGGCACCGCGCGCGCGCTCGCCGCGGCGGCGGCCGAAGGCAGCGGCCGCGACGTGCCGGTCACGAGCATCCGCACGGGGCACGTCCCCGGGACCCACACGCTCGTGGCCGACGCGCCCTTCGAGCAGGTCACGCTCACCCACGAGGCGCGCGACCGCCGCGTCTTCGCCGACGGCGCGCTTTCGGCCGCGGCGTGGCTCGCGGGGCGTCGCGGCGTGTTCACCATGCGCCACGTCCTCGGCCTCGATCCCCTCCCGACATGACGACCCGACTCACCGGCTGCGGCACCGCGCTGGTCACCCCGTTCACCGCGGGCGGCATCCTCGACGAGCCCGCCCTCCGCGCCCTCGTCGAGTGGCAGATCGCCGAGGGCATCCATTTCCTCGTGCCGGTCGGTTCGACCGGCGAGGCCGCCACGCTCACCCCCGCCGAGCAGCGGCGCGTCGTCGAGGTCGTGGTGGACCAGACCAAGGGCCGCGTGCCGGTGATGGCCGGCGCCGGGGCCAACGACACCGCCCGCGCCGTCGCGCTCAGCCGGGAGATGCACGCCGCGGGCGCGACCCATCTGCTGCACGTGACGCCGATGTACAACAAGCCGCCGCAGCGGGCGCTCGTCGAGCACTTCCGCCGCGTGGCCGACGCGACCCCGCTCCCCGTGTGCGCGTACAACGTGCCGGGCCGCACCGGGGTGAACCTCGAGGCGCGCACGACGCTCGAGCTCGCGACGATCCCCAACGTGGTCGCCGTCAAGGAGGCCTCGGCGAACTGGGGGCAGATGGGGGCGATCCTCGCCGACCGGCCGGCGCACTTCAGCGTGCTCTCCGGCGACGACGCCTTCACGCTGCCCCTCCTCGCCGCCGGCGGGGACGGCGTGATCTCGGTCGCGTCGAACGTGACGCCGCGGGCGATGGCCGAGCTGGCCGACGCGGCGCTGGCCGGCGACGTCGGGCGGGCCCGCGCGCTCCACTTCCGGCTGCTGCCGTGGTTCGACGCGGCCTTCGTCGAGTCGAACCCGTTGCCGGTCAAGGCGGCGCTCGCGATGCTCGGGCGGATCGCCAACCACCTCCGGCTTCCGCTCGTGCCCCTCGACCGGCGGCACGAGGACGCGGTGCGGGCCGCCTTGCGCGCCGTGGGAGCGCTGGCATGAGCGTCGCGGACCTGACCGCAGCGGCCTTCGCCGCCGAGATCGAGCGGTGCGTCGCGACCCCGGCGGGCGAGGACCTCCCGGCCGACACGCGTGCGATCGTGGACGAACTGCTCGCGCGCCTCGAGCGGGGCGACGTCCGCGCCGCCGAGCGCGACGGTGAGGGCTCGTGGCGTGCCGTGCCGTGGGTGAAGCGGGGCATCCTGCTCGGGTTCCGCGTCGGCCGGCTCGTGCGCAGCGGGGGCGCCGCGGAGGGTGCGGCCGGCCTGAGCTTCGTGGACAAGGACACGTACCCGCCGCGCTCCTTCTCCGCTGCCGACGGCATCCGGGTCGTGCCCGGCGGATCGTCGGTGCGGCGCGGGGCGTACCTCGCGCGAGGCGTCGTCTGCATGCCGCCGATGTACGTCAACGTGGGCGCGTACGTGGGCGAGGGGACGATGGTGGACAGTCACGCGCTGGTCGGCTCGTGCGCGCAGGTCGGGGCCCGCGTGCACCTGAGTGCCGCGGCGCAGGTCGGTGGCGTCCTCGAGCCCGTCAACGCGAGTCCCGTCGTCATCGAGGACGACGTCATGGTCGGCGGCAACTGCGGCGTGTACGAAGGCACCGTCGTGCGCGAGAAGGCTGTGCTGGCGGCCGGCGTGATACTGACGCGCGGCACCCCGGTCTTCGACCTCGTCCGGGAGACGGTGCACCGCGCCACCCCCGACCGCCCGCTCGAGATCCCCGCCGGCGCGGTCGTCGTCCCCGGGGCCCGCGCCGTGCGCGGTGCGTGGGCCGAGGCGCAGGGCCTCGCGCTGCAGACCCCGGTGATCGTGAAGTACCGCGACGAGAAGACCGACCTCGCGACCGCCCTCGAGGGGTGGCTGCGCTGAGCCGACGCCCGCTCGTCGTGGACGGCACGCTGCGCGTGCCGGGCGACAAGTCCATCAGCCACCGCGCGCTGCTCCTCGCTGCGCTCGCCACCGGCACGAGCCGGATCCGTGGCCTGCTCGCGGGCGATGACGTGCGCTCGACCGCGGGCGTCCTGCGCGCGATGGGGGTGACGGTCCCGCCCGTCGGGCCGACGGTGACCGTCGCCGGTGTCGGCCGTCGCGGCTTCGTCGCCCCGCCGACGCCGCTCGCCTGCGGCAACTCCGGCACGACCGCGCGCCTCGTTGCCGGCCTCGTCGCCGCGCACCCATTCGCCGCGACGTTCGTGGGCGACGCGAGCCTGAGCCGGCGCCCGATGCGGCGGGTCGCGCGGCCGCTGGAGGCCATGGGGGCGACGGTGACGTTCGGCGGTGCCAAGGGCGAGGGGCTCCCGATGACGGTGCAGGGCGGGGCGCTCCGGTCGATCGAGTGGCGCGCTGAGACGGCGAGCGCGCAGGTCAAGAGCGCGGTCCTGCTGGCCGGGCATGCCGCCGGGGTGCCGGTGTCGGTCACCGAGCCCGCCCCGTCGCGCGACCACACGGAGCGGATGCTGCAGGCGATGGGCGCGAAGGTCTCCCGCCGCGGCGCGACGGTGGCGCTCGACCCGGTCGCGTCGCTGCGGCCGCTCGACCTGGACGTGCCGGCCGATGCGTCCTCCGCGGCCTTCTTCGTCGCCTTGGCGACACTCGCGGGGGACGGCGTGCTGCGGCTGCCGGGCGTCGGACTCAACCGCACGCGCACCGGGTTCCTCGACGCGCTGATGGCCATGGGGGCCCGCGTGGCACGCGAGGACGAAACGGTGGCGGGCGCCGAGCCGATCGGCACGCTCGTCGTGCAGCCGGCCGCGCTGCAGGGGGTGACGGTCGGCGGGGCGGACATTCCGGCGATGATCGACGAGCTGCCGCTGCTCGCCTGCGTGGCGGCCCGCGCCGCCGGCACGACGACCATCCGCGACGCCGGGGAGCTGCGCGGCAAGGAGAGCGATCGCATCGCCGCCGTCGTCGCCAACCTCCGCGCCGTCGGCGTGTCGGCGTCCGAGCTCGAGGACGGACTCGTCGTCGAGGGGACCGACGCGCCGCTGGTCGGCCGCGTCGTGACGCACGCCGATCACCGGTTGGCGATGGCGTTCGGCGTGCTGGGTGCCGCGACCGGCGGCGGGATTGCCGTGGACGACCCGGAATGCGTGGCCGTCAGCTATCCCGGCTTCTGGGACGACCTCGCACGCGTGACGCGGCGCTAGGTTTGCCGCATGCCATTCGTCGTCGCCATTGACGGTCCCGCCGCGTCGGGGAAGAGCTCCACGGCCCAGTGGGTCGCCCGCGAGCTCGGCTGGCGCCACGTGGACAGCGGCGCCTTCTATCGTGCCGCGACGGCGGCGACGCTGCGCACCGGCGCGCCGACCGAAGCGTGGACGGACGAGGGCGTGCTCGCCGCCTCGGCCCGCGTCGGACGCCGCGACGCCGGGACGAGCGTCGCCCCGACCCTCGACGGGGCGCCGTGCGACGACGAGATCCGCGGGCCGGCGGTGACGGGGCACGTCTCGCTAGTCGCCCGCATGCCGGCGGTGCGCGCGTGGGTGAACGCGCAGGTGCGGGCGGCGGCGGAGGCCCATCACGTCGTGGTGGACGGGCGCGACATGGGCACCGCGGTCTTCCCCGAGGCGACGCTCAAGGTCTTCCTCGTCGCCGACCCGTGGGAACGCGCTCGGCGCCGCCTCGTCCAGCGCCTCGGGCGACCGGCCGCCGACGACGAGATCGCCGCCGAGACCGACGCGCTGGTCAAGCGTGACGCGGCCGATGCGACGCAGACCGTGCAGGCGGCCGATGCGGTGCTGATCGACACGACGTACCTGACGCAGGTCGAGCAGGTCGAGCGGATCGTGGCCCTCGCGCGCGCGGCGGCGGCGCGGACGGGCTGACCGGGGCGGGAGCGGCGGGATCCTCCGGGGGATCCTCCGGGGGATCCTCCGGGGGATCCTCCGACCCTTGAACCCCCGGTCCGGTCACGCGATATTGCGAGGCTCGCCCCGGCGTCCGCCGGTGAGCGACCCCATACCCCGAAGCCTCGCCGCGCGGCGAGCCGAATCCCCCGCGCCCCGGAGTTGCCCATGACGGCACCCACCACGCCCGCGCCGATCACGGCGCGCGAGCGCCAGAAGATCCAGAAGGCGCAACTGCGCCCCCTCGCCAACCTGCGCCCCGAACTCTACGACGAGGACGACTACTCGGCGGACGAGCTCGAGGCCATGATGGCCATGTACAACGGCACGATGGCCTCGATCGACGAGGGCGAGATCGTGTCGGCGACCGTGCTCGAGATCCGCGACAACCTCGTGATCCTCGACGTCGGCTTCAAGTCGGAGGGCGCGATCCCGGTCGAGGAATTCCGCGACCTCCCCGACCTCAAGGCCGGGGACACGGTCGAGGTCCTCCTCGAGAACCTCGAGGACCAGAACGGCGCGGTCGTCCTCTCCAAGAAGAAGGCCGACTTCATGCGCGTCTGGGAGAAGATCCGGGTCGCGTACGAGTCCGATCAGCCCGTCGAGGGCGTGCTTGTCAAGAAGATCAAGGGCGGCGTGGTCGTGGATCTCATGGGCGTCGAGGCCTTCCTCCCCGGCTCGCAGATCGCGCTCCGGCGCGTCCCGAACATCGACGAGCTGCTCGGCCAGAAGTACGAGTTCAAGATCATCAAGCTCAACAAGCGCCGCCGCAACATCGTCGTCTCGCGCCGCGTGATCCTCGAGCAGGAGCGCGCCGGCAAGCGCGAGAAGCTCATGAAGGAGCTTGCGAAGGACCAGGTGCGGAAGGGCGTCGTCAAGAACATCACCGACTTCGGCGCCTTCATCGACCTCGGCGGCGTGGACGGCCTGCTCCACATCACCGACATGTCGTGGGGCCGCATCCAGCACCCGACCGAGATGGTCCAGATCGGGATGGAGCTCGAGGTCAAGGTGCTCGACATCGACTGGGAGCGCGAGCGCATCTCGCTCGGCCTCAAGCAGCTCCAGGCCTACCCCTGGAAGGACGTCGCCGCCCGCTACCCGGTCGGCACCCGCGTCTCGGGCAAGGTCGTCAGCATCACCAACTACGGCGCCTTCATCGAGCTCGAGCCCGGCATCGAGGGGCTCGTCCACATCTCCGAGATGTCCTGGACGCGCAACGTCCGGCACCCCTCGAAGCTCGTCTCGATCGGCGAGAGCATCGAAGCGGTCGTGCTCAAGGTCGATCCGAACGAGGAGAAGATCTCGCTCGGCATGAAGCAGACCGAGCAGGATCCGTGGATGGTGCTGCCCCTCAAGTACCCCGTCGGCACCCGCCTCGAGGGCAAGGTCCGCAACCTCACCTCGTTCGGCGCGTTCGTCGAGATCGAGCCCGGCATCGACGGCCTCGTCCACATCTCCGACATGTCCTGGACCAAGCGCGTCCAGCATCCGTCGGAGGTCGTCAAGAAGGGCGACGCGGTCAACGTCGTCATCCTCAACATCGACAGCGAGAACAAGCGGATCTCCCTCGGCCTCAAGCAGGCCACCGAGGATCCGTGGCTCAAGATCGGCGAGTCGTACCCCGTCGGCACCGAGCTCCGCGGCACCGTCGCCCGCCTCATGGAGAAGGGCGTCGTCGTGGACATGGGCAACGACCTCGAGGGCTTCGTGCCGATCTCGCAGCTGCCGAGCCCCAAGGCGATCACCTCGCCGGCCGAGGTCGTCTATGACGGGATGTTCCTCGACCTCCGCATCCTCGAGGTCGATCCCATCCATCGCCGCATCGTCCTGACCGTCACCGACATCCCCGCGGAGCAGCCGCCGCGGCCGGAGACGATCAAGATCCACAAGGACGACGAGGACGAGTCGGCCGAGGGCTGAGCCCCGGTCGTCCCCTGCCGCGAACGCCCGGTCCCCGCTCGGGGGCCGGGCGTTCGTGCGTCAGCCGCTGGGCGGCGGCGCGTCCGCGACCCGACGCCCTCCTGCACGTCCGCGCATTCCAGGCGAACCGTCGGCATCGCCAGCAGGATCGCCAGCAGGGGGAGGAGGCGGAGGAGACGGGGAGACATCGCTAGGCGCGAGAGATGCGTGGTCGAGCAGCGCGCGGGGCCGATGCGCCCGGCACTGGCAGGTATCGGCGGCTGGACGCGGCGCATGAGCGCGCGGGGGACCGGGCGGGCGGATGGCCGTCCGGCGTGGGAGGAGAGCCCCCCGGCCGCGCGATAGCTTCCGGGCGTGTTCCACCTGTCGCCGGCCGTGCAGGCCTTCGCCTTCGGCACCTCGGGGTACGCCGTCGGGGCGCTGTCGGCCGCCTACTACGTCGTGCGCGCCGCTCGCGGCACCGACATCCGCGCGTTGCACAGCGGCAACGCCGGGGCGACGAACGCCGGGCGGGTGCTGGGGCGCCGGGGCTTCGTGCTCGTCTTCGCGCTCGACTGCCTCAAGGGCGCGGTCGCCGTGTGGCTCCCGCGGCTCGTGGAGGCCCCCCCTGAGGTCTGCGGCGTCGCGGCGCTGATGGTCGTCGCGGGCCACGTCTGGCCGCCGCAGTTGCACTTCAGAGGCGGCAAGGGGATCGCGACCGCCATCGGGGCGGTGCCGGTGGCGACACCATGGCTGGCGCTGCACCTGCTGTTGGTGGCGGCGGCGACGGTGCTGGCCACGCGCCGCCCGCACCTCGCGGGACTCGCCGCGGTGGTCGCCCTCGTGCCGGTAGCCCGCGGGCTCGGCCTCCCGGGCGGGCTCACGGCGACGTTGGTGGCGCTGGTGCTCGTGATCCTCTGGGCGCACCGGCGGGACCTGAGCGCCGCCCTCCGCGTCCGGCGCGACGGCGCGACGACGGCCGCGACGACGGCCGCGACGACGGCCGCGACTACCGGTCGCTGATGGCCTCGGCCGCACCGGCGGCGTCGAGGCGTTCGCGAACGGCGTGCAGCAGCTGCACGGCGGTGAACGGCTTCGCCAGCACGGTGCGACCCAGCAGGCGACCGTCCGGGTCGAGGTCGTCGGGGTGTCCGGTGAAGAAGAGCATGGGCTGGCCGGGCCGCGCCCGCTCCAGCTGAGTGGCCAGCGCCGCGCCGCCGAGTCGAGGGGTGCGCACGTCGCTGACGAGGATGTCGAAGGGCGGGGCGCCGGCGGTGGTCGCGAGGCGCAGCGCCTGCGCACCGTCGGACACCTCGGTCACCTGATAGCCGCGCGACCGGAGCACCCGGGCGAGCAGCGAGCGCAGCGGATCGTCGTCCTCCACGAGCAGGATCGACTCGCGGCCACCGGCCACGCTGTCCCGCCAGGGATCGGGAGCGCCATCGGCCGGCGTCGCCGCCTGCGCCGACGCCGGCAGGTACAGCGAGAAGCGGCTCCCCACGCCGACGTGGCTCGTGACCGTGAGCACGCCCCCGTGGTCGCGCGCGATCGCGTAGCAGGTCGATAGGCCGAGTCCGGTCCCCTTGTCCGGCGCCTTCGTGGTGAAGAACGGCTCGAAGATGCGCGAGACGACGTGGGGGGGCATGCCCGTTCCCGTGTCCTCCACGTCGAGCGTGACGTAGGCCCCCGGGGCGGCGAGGCCGAGCCGCGTGGCGTGGGCCTCGTCCACGTCCGTGGTCCGCGTCCGCACGCGGAGCGTGCCGCCGTGCGGCATCGCGTCGCGGGCGTTGACGGAGAGGTTGACGAGCACCTGTTCGAGCTGGCTTCGGTCGAGGTCCACCATCGGGAGCGCCGGGCCGAGGTCGTACTCGAGGCGCACGGCCGGCCCGATCAGGCGGCCGAGCAGTTCCTTCACCTCGCTGACGACGGTGCTGACGTCGTGCGGGGCGAGCAAGGTCACCTGCTTGCGCGCGAACGTCAGCAGCTGGCGCGTCATCCCCGTGGAACGGAGGGCGGCGTCGCGCAGTGCCTGCACGTCGTGGCGGGCCGGGTGGTCCGGGTCGAGCTGGTCGAGGGCGAGGTCCGCGTGGCCCACGAGCCCCGTGAGGAGGTTGTTGAAGTCGTGGGCGATGCCGCCGGCCAATTGCCCCACGCTCTCGAGCTTCTGGGCCTGCCGCAGGGCGTCGGAGGTCATGCGCGCCTCCGTGACGTCCCGGATGATCGTGAGGAACGCCACCGGCACGCCCGCGTCGTCGCGCTCGGCGACCATCCGAACCTCGAGGATCCGGGACGTCCCCTCGTCCGATACGGCGACGTCGCGGGAGTCGGAACCGGTGGCCGGTGCGGGCCCGGGCGGGGTGCCGGCCGCGTCCGTCGACATCGCCCGCCACTCTGCGGCGAGCGCGGCCGGTACGCAGGCGTCGGCGGTCCTGCCGACCATGGTGCCCGAGGGCACGTCGAGCAGGCACTCGAGGGCGGAGTTCACGTAGAGGATGGTCCCGTCGGCCGCCAAGCGCGCGATGCCATCCGGGGACCGCTCGGCGAGGGCGGTGAAGAGTCGGCTACGGGCCTCGAGCGCCTCCGCCATCTCGTTGAAGGCGAAGACCGTGGTCTCGACCTCCGGGGACAGGTCCTTGAGGGTGACGCGCGCCGAGAAGTCGCCGGCGGCCAGCCGCTGCGCGGCCTCCCCGACGGCCTCGAGCGGCCGCGCGACGAGTCGCGTCACCGCCATCCACACGATCCCGATGTCGAGGGCGACGAACGTCACGATCAGGAGCAGGTCGCGCCACAGCACGTGCGCCGCCCCCCGCTCGACCGGATCCATCGCGGCGTCGCTCACGGCGCGCGCAGCGACGAGCAGCAGTGTCGGCAGGGCCGCCAGGATCGCGATCGCGAACAGGCGGGTGCTGAGCGTCACCGACCGGCGGCGGGGAGGAAACATGCTTCCAATCATCGCATACCCGGTGCCAGCGTGACAGTGTCGAGGCTCGGCGCCGGCAGCCCGCCATCACGCATGGCGCGGCGGTGTCCCGCCGCTGGCGACCCCGGCACGCGCGGGCTAGCCTTCGACGCCTATGACCATGCGCGAGAAGCTCGACGAACTGGCCCGCCGCCGCGCCGAGGCCGAAGTGGGGGGCGGCGTCGACCGCATCGCCGCCCAGCACGACAAGGGGAAGCTCACCGCCCGCGAGCGGCTCGACGCCCTGCTCGACGAGGGCTCGTTCGTCGAACTCGATGCGTTCGTGACCCACCGGGCGCACGACTTCGGCCTCGATCGCACGCGGCCTTACGGCGACGGCGTGGTGACGGGGCACGGCCGGATCGACGGGCGCCTCGTGTACGTCTTCTCGCAGGACTTCACCGTCTTCGGCGGCTCGCTCTCCGAGACGCACGCGGCCAAGATCTGCAAGGTGATGGACCTTGCCGTCCGCAACGGCGCGCCGGTCATCGGGCTCAACGACAGCGGCGGGGCCCGCATCCAGGAGGGTGTGGTCTCGCTCGGCGGATACGCGGACATCTTCCTGCGCAACACGCTGGCGTCCGGCGTGGTGCCGCAGGTCAGCGCGATCCTGGGCCCCTGCGCCGGCGGCGCGGTGTACAGCCCCGCGATCACCGACTTCATCTACATGGTCCGGGGCACGAGCTACATGTTCGTGACCGGCCCGAACGTCGTGAAGACGGTCACGCACGAGGACGTCACCATGGAGCAGCTCGGCGGCGCCGATACCCACGCCGCGACGTCGGGCGTGGCGCACTTCGCGTGCGCCTCCGAGCTCGAGTGCCTGCAGCGGATCCGCGAGCTCTTCCGGTACGTGCCGTCGAACAACATGGCCGACCCGCCGCGCGGCGCGGGGACCGACCCGCGCACGCGGCGCGACGAGGCGCTGCTCGACGTCGTCCCCGACCATCCCAGCAAGCCATACGACATCCTCGAGGTGATCCACCGGGTGGTGGACGACGGCTCGTGGTACGAGGTGCAGCCCGACTACGCCGGCAACATCGTCGTCGGCTTCGCGCACCTCGGGGGCCACAGCGTGGGGATCGTCGCCAACCAGCCCGCGGTGCTCGCGGGGGTGCTCGACATCAACGCCTCGGCCAAGGCGGCGCGCTTCATCCGCTTCTGCGACGCGTTCAACATCCCGATCGTGACCTTCGAGGACGTGCCGGGCTTCCTGCCGGGCGTGGCGCAGGAGCACGGCGGCATCATCAAGCACGGCGCCAAGCTCCTCTACGCGTACTGCGAGGCGACCGTCCCGAAGCTCACCGTCATCACCCGCAAGGCGTACGGCGGGGCGTACGACGTCATGAGCTCCAAGCACATCCGCGGCGACTGGAACGTCGCGTGGCCGACGGCCGAGATCGCGGTGATGGGCCCCAAGGGGGCGGTCGAGGTCCTCTTCCGCCGCGAGATCGCCGAGGCGGCCGACCCGGTCGCCGCGACCGACGCGCGCGTCGCCGAGTACACGGCCAAGTTCGCCAACCCCTACGTGGCCGCGAGCCGCGGGTACATCGACGACATCATCGACCCGCGCGACACCCGGCCGCGGCTCATCGACGCGCTCGAGACCCTGCAGGGCAAGCGCGACCGCAACCCGCCGAAGAAGCACGGCAACATCCCCCTCTGATGTTCTCCCGGCTGCTGGTCGCCAACCGCGGCGAGATCGCGCTGCGCATCATCCGCGCCTGCCGGGAACTGGGGGTGCGGTCCGTCGCCGTGTACTCGGAGGCCGACGCCCGGTCGCCGCACGTGCGCGAGGCCGACGAGGCGGTGTGCATCGGGCCGCCCCCCTCGAAGGATTCCTACCTCCTCGGCGACCGGCTGATCGAGGTCGCGCGGGCGACCGGGGCGGAGGCGGTGCACCCCGGCTACGGCTTCCTCAGCGAGCGGGCCTGGTTCGCGCGCGCCGTGCGCGACGCGGGGCTGGTGTGGGTCGGACCGCCGGCCGAGGCGATCGAGGCGATGGGCTCGAAGACCGCTGCTCGGCAGCTCGCCATCGGTGCCGGCGTCCCCGTGGTCCCCGGCACCACCGATGGCCTGCGCGACGCCGCCGAGGCCGCCGGGATCGCCGAGCGATTCGGGTATCCGGTGCTCCTCAAGGCCGCCGCCGGCGGGGGCGGCAAGGGGATGCGCGTCGTGCGGCAGCCCGGCGAGCTCGCCGCCGCGCTCGCCGCAGCGCGCCGCGAGGCGCAGAACGCCTTCGGCGACGACAGCGTTTACGTCGAGAAGTACATCGAGGGACCGCGGCACGTCGAGATCCAGGTCCTCTTCGACCACCACGGGACGGGCCTCGCCATCGGCGAGCGCGAATGCTCGGTGCAGCGCCGGCACCAGAAGATGATCGAGGAGGCGCCGTCGGTGGCCGTCTCGCCCGAACTGCGGCGCCGCATGGGCGAGACCGCCGTCGCGGCCGGCCGCGCCGCCGGCTACGCCAACGCCGGCACCTGCGAGTTCCTGCTCGACCGCGACGGCCGCTTCTACTTCCTCGAGATGAACACGCGCATCCAGGTCGAGCACCCGGTCACCGAGTGCGTCACCGGGCTCGACCTCGTGCAGTGGCAGCTGCGCATCGCCGCCGGCGAGCGGCTCCCGTTCGCCGACGGCACCGTCTTCGAGCCCCGCGGCTGGGCGATCGAGTGCCGCATCACCGCCGAGGACCCCGCGAACGGCTTCCTGCCCAGCACCGGCCGCATCACGCACCTGCACCTGCCCGCCGGTCCCGGCGTGCGGTGGGACGGCGGCATCGAGGCCGGCGGCGAGGTGACGCTCTTCTACGACCCCATGCTCGCCAAGCTGGTCGTCCACGCCCCCACGCGGCCCCTCGCGATCGCGCGCATGCACCGGGCCCTCTCCGAGCTCGTCATCGAGGGCGTCGAGACGTCGCGCGAGTTCCACCTGCGCGTGATGGAGCATCCCGACTTCCGCGCCGGGGACATCTCGATCCAGTGGCTCGAGCAGCGGCTCCCCGAGCTGGCCGCGCCGCCCGTGCCGGTTCGCGTCGAACAGTTGGCGGCGGTCGCCGCCGCCCTGCTCGCGCAGCGCGACCGGACGGCACCGGCGCAGCGGGCGGGGGCCGACGCGTCCCCGGCGGCCGGACGCGCCGCGCCGCGGGACGCCGCCGCCGATGCGTGGCGGCTCGCCGGCCGCCGTGAGGGGCTCCGGTCGTCGTGAGCCCGCTCGCCGCGACACCTGTCGTGCGCACGCTCCACATCGACCGCCTGGCCGCCGGCGGCGACGGCGTCGCGCGGGACGACGGGCTCGTCGTCTTCGTGCCGCGCACCGCGCCCGGCGACGTCGTCGAGGCCGCCGTCCTGCACGACGGGAAGGCCCGCTTCGCGCGCGGGGCCCTCGTGCGCGTGCTCGACCCCTCCGCGGCGCGCGTCGCGCCGCCGTGCGCCCACTACGTGCACGACGCCTGCGGCGGCTGCCAGCTGCAGCACCTGTCGTATCCCGCGCAGGTGCACGCCAAGGCGGCGATCGTCGCCGACGCCTTCCGCCGCATCGCCCGCCGCGAAGTCCACGTGCCGACGGTGCACGCGGCGCCACACCCGTGGCACTACCGCCGCAAGTTGACCCTCGCCTTGCGCCCCTCCGGCCGGCCGACCGAGCCGTGGCGCGCGGGGCTGCACGCGCACGACGACCCGGACCGCGTCTTCACGCTTGCCGACTGCGCCCTCGCCGAGCCGGCCGTCATGGACGCCTGGCGGGCGATCCTGCGGGCCGGTCGCCACCTCCCCGACGCTCCCGCGCTGCGCGCGTCGGTCCGCCGCCTCGACGAGGGCGTCGCACTCGTGGTCGAGGGCGGTGACACCTGGCGCGAGGCCGACGTGGCGGCCCTGGCGGACGCCGTGCCGGTCCTGCGCGCCGCCTGGTGGGTGCCCGCAGGCGGGCGGCGGCGCCTCGTGTTCGACGGGCGCGGTGGTGCCGAGCCCGGGGCCAGCTTCGTGCAGGTGAACCCGGCGATGCACGACGTCCTCCTCGCCGACGTCGTCGCCCGCGTGCTCGGCCACGCGCCCCGAACCGTGGTGGATGCCTACGCCGGTGCTGGCGACGCCGCCGTGGCGCTGGCCCGGGCGGGGGTGCGGGTCACCGCGCTCGAGGCGGATGCCGACGCCGTGACGCACGCCGCCGCGCGCCTGTCCGGCCCCTCGGAGGCCCGGCTGGGCCTCGTCGAGCGCCTCCTCCCCGACGCGCTGCCGGCCGACGTCGTGCTCCTCAACCCGCCGCGCGCCGGCTGCGACGCGGCGGTGCCGGCCGCGCTCGTCGCCGCGAGCCCGCGCCCCCGCGCGGTGCTGTACGTCAGCTGCGATCCCGCGACCCTCGCCCGCGACGTCGCCCGCCTGGCCGGGTGGCGCATCGCCCATCTCGCCTGCTACGACATGTTCCCCCAGACCGCGCACGTCGAGACGCTGTGCGAGCTCGTCCCCGAGGCCGCATGAAGTACCGGGTCAGGATCGGCGACCGGATGCACGACGTCGTCCTCGAAGGCGACACCGCCGTCATTGACGGCGAGACCCTGCGCGTGCACCTCGCCGAGGTGCCGGGGAGCCCGATCCGGATGGTGACGGTCGGCGATGCCGTGCACCGGGTGGTGGCCCGGCGCGAGGCCGGCCGCGGGACCTGGCGTCTGTCCGTGGACGGCTGGACGGTGACCGCGGAGGCGCTTGACGAGCGGCAGCGCGCGATCCTCGAGCGGCAGCGCGCCAGCGGTCCGCAGGGACCGGCCCCCCTGGTGGCGCCGATGCCCGGGCTCGTCGTGCGCATCCACGTGGCCGTAGGCGACCCCGTCGTCGCGGGACAGGGACTCGTGGC
>Ga0315900_10005273_pt1 | contig 17809 bp, 13 predicted proteins | sample LakEriMetagenome_FD_203521 | JGI IMG/M metagenome (GOLD analysis project Ga0315900, IMG submission 203521) | Freshwater fungal communities from buoy surface, Lake Erie, Ohio, United States - Buoy 12 MA114 | ecosystem: Environmental > Aquatic > Freshwater > Lake > Lake biofilm | place: USA: Lake... | reverse complement strand
ACCATGCCCTGGTCAGCTTCGGCGGCGCGGCGGGCCAGGTCTGCTGCCAGGTCGCCGACGCCCTGGGCGTGACCGAGGTGCTGAGCCCGAAGCATGCCTCGCTGCTGTCGGCCTGGGGTATCGGCCAGGCCAGTGTCGGGGCGCTGCGGCAGGCGGGACTGGAGCTGCCGCTCGACACTGCGGGGCTGGCGGCCGCCGGCGCGCTGGCCGACCGGCTCGCGGCCGAAGCGCGGGAGGCCCTCGCGGCCCAGGGCTCTGACGCCGGGACGGTCGAGCGCCGCCTGCTGCTCCGCTACGACGGCGCCGACGCCGCCCTGCCGGTTCCGGTCTCGGACGCATCGACCGCCCGGAGCGCCTTCGAAACCGCTCACCAGCGCCTGTTCGGCTTCATCGAGCCCGACCGGGCCATCCTGATCGGCAGCGTCGAGGCGGAGGCCAGCGCAGCCTCTGCCTCCGCTCATCCCGGCGAAGGCCGGGACCCCGATCAAGGGGCGCGGGACCTTGGTCAGCATCCTGACCGCTCCGACCCGCATCCAGGTCCTGGCCTTGGCCGGGATGAGCCGCTGTTTGTTCAGGCTCACGAGTTCGATCGGATCGACGGCCCCGCCCTGATCATCCGCAGCGACACCCAGATCGCCGTCGCCGGGGGCTGGCGCGCCACCGCGGAGGCCGACGGCCTGATCCGCCTGACCCGCACCGTCCCCCTGGTCGCCACGGCCATCGCCGCCGACAGGCCCGACCCGGTCACCCTGGAGCTGTTCAACCGCCGCTTCATGGGCGTGGCCGAGGCCATGGGCGCGGCGCTGGAGCGGACCGCCCACTCGGTCAACATCAAGGAACGGCTGGACTTCTCCTGCGCCCTGTTCGACGCCGACGGCGGACTTGTCGCCAACGCGCCGCACATGCCGGTCCACCTTGGCAGCATGGGCGCCAGCGTGCGGGCGACGAAGGCGCGGCATCCGGTGCTCCGGGCCGGCGAGGCCTTCGCGCTCAACAACCCCTACTTCGGCGGCACCCACCTTCCGGACATCACCGTCGTCATGCCGGTGTTCATGGAGGAGGACGGAGCGCCGGCCTTCTACGTCGCGGCGCGGGGGCACCACGCCGATGTCGGCGGCATCCAGCCGGGCTCCATGCCGCCGTTCTCGAAGACGCTGGACGAGGAAGGCGTGCTGCTGGACGCCGTACCGATCATGCGCGAAGGCCGTTTCCTGGAGGCGGAAACCCGCGCGGCCCTGGCCACGGGCCGCTGGCCCGCCCGGGCGCCGGAGCGCAACCTGGCCGACCTCAAGGCCCAGATCGCCGCCTGCCAGGCCGGCGCCGCGGCGGTCGCCGACATGATCCGCGCCCACGGCCCGCAGACCGTCGCCCGCTACATGACCTTCGTGCAGCAGAACGCCGAGCAATCGGTGCGGCGGGCGGTCGGCAGGCTGGTCGACGGCGAGGCCCGCGTCCCCATGGACGGCGGCGGCGAGGTGGTGGTCACGGTGAAGGTCGATGCGGCGCGCGGCGAGGCGGTGCTGGACTTCACCGGCTCGGCCGACCAGCTGGGCAACAACTTCAACGCCCCGGCCGCCATCGTCGACGCCGCCGCCCTGTACGTGTTCCGCAGCCTGGTCGATGACGACATCCCGCTGAACGCCGGGTGCCTGACGCCGTTGAAGATCCTCACCCGGCACGGCTCGATGCTGGATCCCGAACCGCCGGCCGCCGTGGTGGCGGGCAACGTCGAGACCAGCCAGCACGTCGTGGACGCGCTCTACGCCGCCATCGGGGCCATGGCCAACAGCCAGGGCAGCATGAACAACTTCACCTTCGGCGACGACCAGAAGCAGTATTACGAGACGATCTGTGGCGGGGCCGGGGCGACGGCGACCCGGGCCGGGACCAGCGCGGTTCACACCCACATGACCAATTCGCGCCTCACCGATCCGGAGATCCTCGAGCGCCGCTTTCCGGTGCGGGTCGAGCACTTCGGGGTCCGCCAGGGCTCCGGCGGCGCGGGCCTCCACAGGGGCGGCGACGGCGCGGTCCGGCGGCTGCGCTTCCTGGCCCCGATGGAAGCGGCCCTGCTTTCGACGCGCAGAAGCCACAGTCCGCAGGGAATCTGTGGCGGTAGCGCCGCGCTCGCGGGGCGTCAGCGTTTGATCGAGGCGGGCGGCGGGGTAAAGGAACTTCCCGGCTGCTTTTCGATTACCGTGCGGCCCGGCGACGTCGTCGAGATCGAGACCCCCGGGGGCGGCGGTTTCGGACCCAGCGACGACGGCGCCTGACGACATCAGTACAGGACCTTCTTGATGGCCCCGATCCTCCTTCTCGCCTTCGCCCTGCTGGCCCAGGACGCGCCGGCGGCGCCCCCCGCCGAAGACGGCCCGGTGGCGACCGCCGCGCCGCGCAAGCAGGACGTCGCCCCGCTGCCGATCCAGGGCGGCCCCGTCTCGGCCCCGTCCGATGACTACGGCTACGTCGGCTGGTGCTTCGGCGCGGTCAGCGGCTACGTCGACCTGTACGACCGGGCCATGCCGGAGGTGATCCGCATCGAGCGCGCCTGGCCGACTCCCGGCACCGAGGAAAACATCAGGGAGGTCTATCCGGCCCAGAAGCGCGACGCCGTGGCCAGCCTGGCCCTGTTCCGCCGCGCCATCGAGGCCGCCGAGAAGGCCAGCCCGACCCCTATCGCCCCGCAGGGCGCCGCCGCCATCAAGCGGGGCCGCGGCGTCTGGACCGGCGCCACCACCGTGCCCAAGGCCCAGCTGGCCCAGTTCTGGATGAGCTGGTCGCCGCCAGCGAAGTGCGAGGAAACGGCGAAGGCGCTGGAGGCCCGCGCCAACCTGTTCGGCCAGGCCCTGACCGCCAACGCGGCCGCCCCGCCAGCGCAGGCCGTCGCCGCCCCGCCGCCCCCCGAGCCGGCGAACGTTCCTCTGGCCGAGGCGACGCCCGCCGAGGCCCCTGCCCCGGACGCCGCGCCCGAGGCCCCGGCCGAGCCGTCGCCGCCGGTTGAGACCCCGGTCGACGAGCCGACCACTCTGGCCGCCGAACCGGCCGCTCCGGCCGCGGCAACGCCCGCCGCCCCCGCTGCGCCGTCGGCCATCGACGATCTGCTGCCGGTTGCGGCCGAGGCCGAGCCTGTCGCCGAACCCGCGCCGCCGCCCGCCCCGGTCGCCGAGGCCGAGGTTGCCGAACCCGTCGCCCAACCCCTCGCCACGCCGGCCAAGCCGAAGCCGACCCGCAAGCCCGGCCTGCGCGATACCCTCAGGGGCCTGCGCGGCCAACAGTAGGTCCGGCCTTTTCGCCGATGAAGTACAGTCCCGGTTGACGCCGGGACAGGATTCCCGCTTGCTGTTGGAAAGCGCGGTACGGCGGCGTCCGGGAGTCCCGGGTCACCGCCGTGGACAGTCGCCATCGCGGGAGGACCACGCCCTTGAGTACATCGCCGCCCCCGGCGCCAGAGCGCCTGCGCCTGGACACCAAGTTCTTCTTCGGCATCGGCTCGGCGGCGGAATCGATCGCGCTCTACTCGGTCAGCGCGTTTGCGATGTTCTACTATAATCAGGTGCTGGGGCTGCCGGCCGAGCTGGCCGGGCTGGCCATCTCCGCCAGCCTCGTGCTGGACGGGATCTCCGACCCGCTGGTCGGGTCGCTGTCGGACCGCACCCGCTCGCGGCTGGGCCGGCGCCATCCCTGGATGCTGGCCGCGCCGATCCCCATCGGCCTGTCCCTGATCGCCATCTTCAATCCGCCGGCCGAGCTGGGCCAGTGGGCGCTGTTCGCCTGGTTCGCCATCTCGGTGACCCTGATGCGCCAGTTCATGACCTTCTTCCACACCCCGCACCTGGCGCTCGGCGGCGAGCTGTCGCGCGACTATCTCGAGCGCTCCCGGGTGATGAGCTGGAACAACTTCTTCACCTGGGCCGGGGCGGCGGGCACCGCCTTCTTCGCGCTGAGCTTCGTGTTCAAGGCCACGCCCGAGTATCCGCGCGGTCTGCTCAACCCCGAGCCCTACGGCCCCTTCGCCTGGGGGCTGGCGGTCGTCGCCGTCGTCATCCTGTTCGCCTCGGGCTGGTTCACCCGCGACCAGATCCCCCGCCTGCCCAAGGCGGCCGAGAACCTGCCCCCGTTCAGCCCGTTCGAATTCTTCGGCGACATCGCCAAGGTGATGCGCAACCTCAACTACGTGTGGCTGCTGGTCGCCTTCTTCTTCCTGTCGCTGATGATCGGCCTGCGGACGGGGCTGAACCTCTACATCAACACCTTCTACTGGGAGCTGACGTCCGAGCAGCTGCGCTGGTTCATCCTGGGCAGCGCCAGCGGCTACATCGCCGGCTTCGTATTCGCCGCCCGCATGCACCGCGCCTTCGACAAGCGGCTGACGATGATCGTCTGGGCGACCGTCTATTCGGTCGGGCCGGCACTGCCCAACATCCTGGGCCAGCTGGGCGTCATAGGCCCCCAGACGCCGGGCCTGCTGGGCGTCCTGATCGCCTTCTCCGTCGTCGGCTTCGCCGCCGCCAGCATCCTGAGCATCACGGTGATGTCGGCCCTGGCCGATGTCGCCGACGAGAACGAGCTGAAGTTCGGCCTGCGGCAGGAGGGCGTGCTCTACGCCACCCGCTCGCTGGCCGCCAAGGTCGACCAGGCCATAGGCGCCCTGCTGGCCGGGATGGTGCTGCTCTGGATCAGCTTCCCGACCAAGGCAGTGCCGGGCGAGGTGCCGGACGCCGTAGTCCAGAACCTCGCCCTGTGGGACGGCGCGCTGGCGGCCATACCGGGCCTGATCGCGGCGGCCTTCTACGCCCGCTACGGCATCACCCGGGCGAAGTACGAGGCGACCAAGGCCCAGATCGCCGCCAGACGCGCCGCCGCTGGCGAGGCGGTGACCCCGCCCCCGCCTGTGGTCGTCGAGATCGAGGGCGTGGTCGACATCGACGCCGCGCCGGGGCCGGGCAAGGCGTAGGGAGACGGGGACAGGCGGCGCGTCCCGATCGGCGCCCTCCCTCCCCCTCGTGGGGAGGGACAGACGCGCAAAGCGCGTCAGGGTGGGGCAAGAGGTGGCCGCCTTATGAGTCATGTGAAGATCGCTGCTCGCCCCACCCGTCTCGTCTCGCTGCGCTCGCCGAGCCACCCTCCCCACAAGGGGGAGGGAGACTGGAGACACGGCTTCGCCGCCTCAACGGACGGCGCCCGAACAGGTTGGGGAGGGGGCGGAGCGCCGGGCCTTCGCCCGGAGCAGGGGTAGTGTTGTACCGTTTCGACGAAGGCTGACGCTCCGCGTGGCCGTTATCTCGCAGGCCCAGGATGCGCAGGGCTGTTCACCCTTTTGTCCCGGACTCTCCCCGCCCGGCCTCTCCGGTCGGCTCGAAGTGCTGCCCACGAACGGGCGGACACGCACACCAGCGCACGCCCGGCGCGGAGGCTTACGTCCCCTCCGCCTGATCCCGCTCGACCACTCCCCGCCGCCGCATCGGGCTGGTACCAGGCGCCCTCCCCCGCGACGGGGACGGTCATGAGGATACGGGCGGTGAGAGGGGTGGGGGATAGAATTGAGTTATCCCCCCATTTTCTCCAATGAACTCAGTCCTCCCCACATCGTGGGGAGGGGGACCGCTCGGAGAGCGGTGGAGGGGTAGCGCAAATCCCCCCTCCTCCGCTCATCCTCGCGGAAGCGAGGACCCAGGTCTTCTGATGCAGCCGCTCAACGCGGGGACTGGCGCACACAGCCCTGACCCTGATTGCGCCGGCCGCAAACCTGGGTCCTCGCTTCCGCGAGGATGAGCGGAGTGTTTGGGGGAGCCTTCCTTCCTCCAGGAGGAAGGGAGACCGCCGTCGATCTCATGGCTGCAAGCGTGCCGCCCGTCCCAGGTCAGTCCGCCGACACGACGCTCCGCGTCGCCGCGCCGCGGCGGAGGGGGCGAGGCCCGTCCTTGAGCTGAGGCGCGACGGCGCGCCCTTCGCGCCGTATGCGGCGGCCACCGGCCGACGCCGCGCCGAAACTGGGACGGGCGGCGATGATCTCGGCATGAGATGAAGGGGGGCGTGCGTCCCCGCTTCCGTCATCCCTCGAAGAACCCGTCATCGAGGGTCTTGATCTCGACGGTGTGGCGCGTGAGCACCCCGACACCATGCCGGATCATCAGCTCGGCGAGTCGCTCTCCATCGATCAACACAACATGGAGGCTTGAGGCCGTTGCGTGCTCGCGTGCCTGCTTCGAGAAGCCGGACGCAGTAACGAACAGACCCTTGTTGGCCTTCTTGATGTTGAGGCGCCGATGAAGCTGTTGATGGCTTCGGGTCCGACGTTGTTCCCCTCTTTGTATCGCTTCGCCTGAATATAGACCCGGTCCAAACCGAGAGGGTCTTGGTGGACCACGCCGTCCACGCCACCGTCACCCGATCCGCCGAGCGCCTTCGCAAGTTCCTCGCGACCCTGACCGTAGTTCATCCGAACAAGCAGCTGGATGATCAGCTGCTCGAAGTCGGCCGGAGGCATCTGCCGCACGCGGTCGAGGATTTCGGCCTTGAGGTTGGCCTCCAGCTCCTTCCGGGCTTCCTCGATACGTTCCTCTGGCGTGGCCCCGGAGCCATCGGCAACGGGCATGGCGGCCGGAGGGGATGATGTGCCGGCCTGCGAGCTCTTGAACCACGCCTTGAATGCGGGCGACGCCGAAAGCGTTTGGTTCGTTATCTGGGCGGGGCCGGTGGCAAGGAGGGCTGAGCCCTCAGTTGTGATCTGGAACCGCCCTCGCTTAGTCGTCTCCAGGAGCCCGGCGCGCGTCATGTAGAACTTCGCCCAGTGCAGCCGGTTGTGGAAGACGCCCTGCATCCCGCTGGGCAGGCGCTCTGCTATCTCATCGTCTGTCAGGCCGAAGTCGGCAGCCAGCGGGGGCATCACTTCCATGATGCTCAACGGCTCCTTGGCCTCGGCGGCCCGCTTAAGCAGCGGCAGCATGGCGCTCTGGTAGTCTGGAATGGCCATCTTCAATCCTGTGTCGCCGCGCTTGCTGTGTTCCGACTAGCAAGCCTCAGGTTGAGATCAAGCCGCTAATCACCTCTTCATAGAAGGCGATTCAGATGCTCGCGGAAGCAAGGCAATAGCAGAATACAGCCCCCCCTACGCCGCCACCTCCGCCCTGATCTCCAACCTCAGCCCCGCCGCCGTGGCGAGGTTGACCAGGGCGCCCGGGGAGACCTTGCCGAGCTTGCCGCGCAGCAGGTCGTTCAGGCGGGGGCGGGTGATGCCGAGGCGGGCGGCGGCGGCTTCCTGGGGCAGGCCCCAGGACTTCACCTGCCGGGCCAGCACGGCCAGCAGGTCGGCGCGGGCCTTCATGTTGGCCGCTTCCGCCGGGGTGTCCGACAGGGCGTCGAACACGTCGTCGAACGTCCGGGTTTCCATCGCTCGCCGCCCTTGCGGTCTATTTCTTCTGCGGCTTGACCGCCGAGCCGCCGGTCGGCGGCTTGCCGTGCTGACTGGTCGAGGGCTGATAACCACCCTGCACCTTGCCGGGGACATGGCCGCGCTCCGCAAGACGGGGCGTTGCTTCAAAGCGCGCGGCCAGCTCCGGTCGGTAACGGCCGGCGCGCAACTCGCGCGGGCCATCGGTAGCCTGAACCGAAGCACGGCGCAGGGAGTCGTCGATCAAGCCGCTCAAGGCCTGAGGCGCGTCAGTCGGCGTTTTGACCTTGATCGACACGGCGGGGTCCCTGCTCATCGACAATATAATGGTACCACACGTCCACGGCGGGCCGATACACGCGCTCGAACAGCGCCAATCCGCGCGCGTGGCGGCGTCGGATGTCGGCCTCCGGTATGGCGTGCCCGCCCGCCGCGATCCGACGGGCGACGCGGGCGACCGCGAAGTCCGCCGACCGCGCTTCGAAGTAGTGCAGTGTGATGCGGTAGCCTCGCGCCCGCCAGGCCGGAAACATCCGCGCATACCCCTCTGACGACAGGGTGGTTTCGACCACGAAATCCTCGCGCCATTCCAGCCGGCCCGCAAGACGCCGCAGCAGTTCCCGGCCGGCCGCGATCGGGGAGATCGGCGCATCGCCTTCCAGCTGAATCTCGTCCGCGTTCAGGAACTCAGCGCCTGGAAAGGCCCTCGGGACGAAGTTCATGGCGAACGTCGTCTTCCCGGCCCCGTTTGCACCGGCGATGAGCACGGCATCCGGCACTCGCCCCGACTCCTACCTTATGCTTGCTTCAGACACGTTAACTACCTAAGGGCGATTTACAACCCCTACTCCACCTTCACCTCAATCTCCCCGCCCAGCTCCCTGAACTTCTTCGACATCTCCGCCATGCCCGCCTCCGGGTCCACGGCCTCGCCAGCCCCCGCCCCGCCCAGCGCCGCGTTCGGGGCCATCCCCGCCGCGAACTCGCGCACTTCCTGGCTGATCTTCATCGAGCAGAACTTCGGGCCGCACATGCTGCAGAAGTGGGCCGTCTTGTGGGCCTCCTTCGGCAGGGTCGCGTCGTGGAACTTCCGCGCCGTCTCCGGGTCGAGGCCGAGGTTGAACTGGTCTTCCCAGCGGAACTCGAACCGCGCGCGTGACACCGCATCGTCCCGCAGCGCCGCCGCCGGGTGGCCCTTGGCGAGGTCGGCGGCGTGGGCGGCCAGTTTGTAGGTGATGACGCCGGTCTTCACGTCGTCGCGGTCGGGCAGGCCCAGGTGCTCCTTGGGCGTGACGTAGCAGAGCATGGCCGTGCCGAACCAGCCGATCATCGCCGCGCCGATGGCGCTGGTGATGTGGTCGTAGCCGGGGGCGATGTCGGTGGTCAGCGGGCCGAGCGTATAGAAGGGCGCCTCGTGGCAGTGCTTGAGCTGCTCATCCATGTTGGCCTTGATCTTGTGCATGGCCACGTGACCGGGGCCCTCGATCATCACCTGGCAGCCGTGCTCCCAGGCGACCTTGGTCAGCTCGCCCAGGGTGCGCAGCTCGGCGAACTGGGCCTCGTCGTTGGCGTCCTTCGTCGAGCCGGGGCGCAGGCCGTCGCCGAGGCTGAAGGAGACGTCGTAGGCGCGCATGATCTCGCAGATCTCGTCGAAGCGCTCGTAGAGGAAGCTCTCCTTGTGGTGCGCCAGGCACCACTTGGCCATGATCGAGCCGCCCCGGCTGACGATGCCGGTGACGCGCTTCGCCGTCATGGGGATGAACGGCAGGCGGACGCCGGCGTGGATGGTGAAGTAGTCCACCCCCTGCTCGGCCTGTTCGATCAGGGTGTCGCGGAAGACCTCCCAGTTGAGGTCCTCGGCCACGCCGCCGACCTTCTCCAGCGCCTGGTAGATCGGCACGGTGCCGATGGGCACGGGGCTGTTGCGGATCACCCAGTCGCGGATGTTGTGGATGTTGCGGCCGGTCGACAGGTCCATGACCGTGTCGGCGCCCCAGCGGGTGGCCCAGACCATCTTGTCGACCTCGTCGGCCACGGTGGAGAGGACCGCGCTGTTGCCGATGTTGGCGTTGATCTTGACCAGGAAGTTGCGGCCGATGGCCATCGGCTCCAGCTCGCCGTGGTTGATGTTGGCCGGGATGATGGCCCGGCCGCGGGCCACTTCCTGGCGCACGAACTCGGGGGTGACGAAGTCGGGGATCGAGGCGCCGAAGTCCTCGCCGTCGCGCACGCAGGGCTGGTTCTGCTCGCGGCGCAGGTTCTCGCGGATGGCGACGTATTCCATCTCCGCCGTGATCTTGCCGGCGCGGGCGTACTCCAGCTGGGTGACCGGCGCCCCGGCGCGGGCCTTGAAGATCGGCCGGCGGGCGGTGAACTGCGGGGCCAGGTGTTTGCCCTGGGCGAAGCCGTTGTCCTCCGGCTTGACCTCGCGCGGCTCGGCGACTTCCTCGACATCGCCCCGGGCGACGATCCAGGGCTCGCGGATGCGGGCCAGGCCCTGCTCGATGTCGATCACCGCGTCCGGGTCGGTGTAGGGGCCCGAGGGGTCATAGACGGTCAGCGGCGGCTCATTGGCCGTGGGGTGCAGCTCGACCTCGCGGAACGGCACGCGGATGTCCGGGAACAGCTCGCCCGACGCATAGACCTTGCGGCTGCCCAGACGCGGGCCGACCGCGACGTCGTCGGTCTTGGGGGAGACGGGGGCGTGGATGTTCATCGGGCGGTCCTCGGGTGTTGAGGCCACGCGGCTTGGGAACTTTCCCCACTCTCCGCTCATCCCGGCGACCCGTCAGGGCGGTGCGAAGCACCAATGCCGGGACCCAGTTGCGAGCGCCGCCCCCAGTCCAGGAACCTGAAAGCTCAGGCTGAATCTGGGTCCCGGCATTCGCCGGGATGAGCGGATCAGAGTGTGGCTCCTCTCCCTTCGCCGGCATGACCCGGATCAGGTTCGGCGCGTCACGGCATCAGCCGAATCTCAGTGGCTTGAGCGCCACCCCGCGGAGAACGGCAGGAGACTAGGCCGGGGGCGTGCGGGGGGCAAGCGCGGGGCGGCTGGATACACACACCCCTCCTCCTCGATGGAGGAGGGGCAGGGGTGGTGGCGTGTTCGCTGCGTTGAAGCGAAGGGCTCAACCGGCTCAGAGCCTCAAGCGCCTTTCCCCGAGCGCCTTGTGAACACCACCATCCCCGGCCCTTCCTCCATCGAGGAGGAAGGGAGAGGTCACACCCCCACCCCCGCCGCCTTCAGCGCCGCCAGCATCGGCGCCAGCCCCTCGCCGTAGCGTTTCCAGCGGGCGACCGATCCGGCGTGGATCGGGCTGCGGACCTGGACGGCGCTGGCGGTGGCGACCGGGGCGGCGTTCTCGTGGAAGGCCAGGCAGGCGGGGTCCCAGTCGAGGCCGCAGTGGGCCAGCAGGCGGCGGGTCTGGCCCTCCTGGTCGGCGACCAGGTCCTCGTAGCGGAAGTTGATGTAGCGGTCGGCGGGCAGGACCTCCGCCCAGTGGTCGGCCAGGGCCTCGAACCCGGCGACATACCGACCCGTATTTTCCAGGTCGAGGGCGTAGTCGTAGTAGGGGAAGCGGGTGGCGAACAGCTGCCGATAGTTGCTCAGGCCCGCGTCCACCGGATGGCGGCGCAGGCAGATGATCCGTGCGTCCGGCAGCGCCCGGTGGATCAGCCCGGCGTAGACGACGTTGAGCGGCATCTTGTCCAGACTCCGCGCCGCGCCGGCCAGCGGGGCGACCGCCTCCAGATAGCGCCGTCCCGCCTCGGCCAGGTCGAGGCCGCCGCCGGCCGCCGCCGCCAGGGTCGCCTCGTCCAGCACCAGCTGGGACGGCGTACCGGCCATCCGCTTGAGAATCAGCGCGAAGTCGGTGAGCTCGCCGACCGAGACCACGTCCGGGTGGCTGGACAGGATGCGGTCGACCAGGGTGGTGCCGGTGCGCGGCAGGCCGACGATGAAGATCGGGGCGGCGTCGGACGCGCCGCGCGCCAGGGGGCCGACGGTGGCGCGGGCGGCGGCGAAGAGGGCCGAATCACGCGCGGGCTCATAGGCCACCTCGCGCAGGCGGGCGGCCTTGGCCCGGGCCAGCCAGGCCAGGGCGCGCGGCGGGTCGCCCGCATCCTCCGCCAGGCGGGCCAGCGCATGGCCGACGTGCAGGGCGCGGTCGGGGTCAGCGTCCGGGTCGGCGGGGAACAGGGCCGCCAGCCGCGTCTCCGCGCCGTCCTCGGCGCGCAGGGCCGACATCTGGGCCAGAGCCCACCAGACGCGGTATAGGTCTGGTTGCAGCGCGACGGCGGCCCGCATCGCCTGCTCGGCGCCGGCGAAGTCCCCGGCGAACTGGCGGGCGGTGCCGAGGTTCTGCTGGAAGGAGGCGTTGCCCGGCTCCTGCGCCACGGCCCGCTCGAAAAGCGGCAGCGCCTGCTCATGCAGGCCCGAACGGCTGTAGACCACCCCGATGGTGTCCAGCGTCAGGGCCTCGGCCGGCGATAGCGCCAGGGCGCGGTCGGCGGCGGCGCGGGCCTCGTCCTGGCGGTTGAAGGCGATCAGGCAGCGGCCCAGGTGCGCGTGATGACGGGCGACGCCGGGCTCCAGCCGCGCGGCCTCGCCAAACAGCTCCGCCGCCTTGGCCAAATTCCCGTGCTCGGCGGCGATGACGCCGAGCAGAAACAGGGGCCTCCCCGACACCCCGGCCTGAAGCGCGCCGAGGCAAAGCGCGTGCGCCTCCCGCCACGCCTGACGAGCCATCAGGCGTTCGGCCTCGTCCAGACTGTCCCCTGTGGCGCCCATGCCTCCCTCTCGCCCGGATCGTCCGGACTCAGCGCAATAGCTGCTTGGCCGAAATGCTCCGGCGGCACATGTTGCACAGACAAGCGTCTGCGGTCGCCCCGCGACGCTGCGTTTTGCGTCAGTTGCGTTGCGTTTCGGTCGCGTCAGTAGCGCCGGCTTCCGGGCCGGGCGGCGGCGGCCTCAGTGTCCAGTTCAAGTCAGCCATCACCTTTGGGGGTATCCATGTCATTCACCCGCGCCTCGCTGTTCGCGTCGATCAGCCTGCTCGCCCTGCCGATCGCCGCGCCCGCTCTGGCGCAGGACACGACCACCGTCGATGAGGTGATCATCACCGCGACCCGCCGCGACACGACGGTGCAGGACGCCCCGATCAACATCGCCGCGGTGGGCGGCGAGGCGATCGAGGCCCGGGGCTTCTCCGACATGGGGGACATCGCCGCCTTCGTGCCGGGCGTCCACCTGGTCGACCAGGGCGGCCGCGACGGCAACCGGATCGTCGTGCGCGGCCTGAACGCCGACCCGCTCGCCAGCTCCGAAGGCGTCGGCAACTCGAACGGCGGGATGGTGGCCACCTACCTCGGCGAAATTCCGATTGTCGTGGACCTGAAGCTGAACGACCTCGAGCGCGTCGAATTCCTGCTCGGACCGCAGGGCACGCTCTACGGCGCCGGAACGATGGCCGGCGCCATCCGCTATATTCCCAAGCGCCCCTCGTTCTCCGAGACGATGCTCGAAATTCGGGGTTCGGGCTACCAGTACGGCGAGGCGAGCTCGGCCAGCTCCGACCTGGGGCTGACGTTCAACCTGCCGCTGGCCGACACCTTCGCGATCCGCGGCTCGCTCGACTATCTCGATGACAGCGGCTTCATCGACTACGCCTATGTGGTCAAGAACATCGGCGTATCGAACCCCAACGTGTTCAACAGCGCCAACACCCGTCGCGTCGAGGACGCGAACACCGAAGAGACCCTGTCCGGGCGGCTCGGAATGCGGTGGGCGCCGACCGACTGGTTCGACGCCAACCTGACCTGGTACTTCCAGGACCAGAAGGTCGGCGCGCGCCAGGTCAGCAGCGCTCGCGTCTCGACCTTGCCTGTCGCTGTCGGCGAGTACGAAAGCGCGCTGCGCGTGGTCGAGCCGAACGACCGCAAGAACAACCTTGTGGCGCTGGAGATGAGCGCCGACCTCGGCTTCGCGACCCTGACCTCGGCGACCGGCGTGTCGCGCTATGAGGAAGGCGGGCAGCGCGACCAGAGCGACCTGCTGATCGGCCTCCAATACGGCTACGAGGGCTTCCCGAGCTTCACCGCCTTCACGCGTGAGGATCAGGTGGAAGACAGCTTCAACCAGGAACTCCGGCTCGTCTCGACGACCGAGGGCCCGCTCAGCTGGATCGTTGGCGGCTTCTACAACCGCTTCGAGTCCGACGCCTCGAGCAAGGAGTTCACGCCCGGGCTGCCCGCCTACTGGGGCATCAACCGCCCCGACGCCCTGGAGTACTATTCGGTCGACCGGACCGAGCTGGTTGAAATGGCGGCCTACGGCGAAGCCAGCTACCGCATCACGCCGGCCTGGCAGGTGACGCTCGGCGCGCGGTACTACCAGTATGAACTGACCACCGCGAGCGCGGTCGATCTGCCGTTGTACAACACCTCGCAGGGCGCCGCGCCCAACGCCATCACGCTGAACTTCCAGAACGGCGGCCAGGAAGACCAGGGCTGGCTGTTCAAGTTCAATACGTCGTACGACATGACCGACGACGTGTTGGTCTACGGCACGATCAGCGAGGGCTACCGGATCGGCAATTCCAACGGCGTTGGGCCCTGCCCGCCGGTCAACCCGATGGTCTGCGCCCTGCCCAACGAAATGGCCTATTTCCCGGACAAGACGCTGAACTACGAGCTCGGCGTCCATAGCCAATGGATGGATCGCCGACTGACCCTGAACGGCGCGATCTTCCTGGTCGACTGGAAGGATCCGCAGGTCGCGGCCGCCACCCTGAACGGCCAGCTGCCGATCACCAAGAACGGCGAGGCCGCCGAGAGCAAGGGCTTCGAGGTCGACTTCGCCTACAAGATCACGCCGGATCTGACCGTGCGCGGCAACTACTCCTACTCGAAGGCCGAGCTGACCGAGACCACCACCAACCTGATCCCGGTTATCCAGCCGCCGGGGTTCAACTCGACCATCGTGTACCTCGACGGCGAGGCCGGCGACCGGCTGCCGGGTTCGCCGGAGACCGAGGCCAGCATCTATCTCGACTACCGCGTGCCGCTGGCCAACGGCCTGGAGCTCGACTTCGCCTACGGGGCCAGCTTCACCGGCGACGTGCTGACGCGGATGGGCGGCAAGGGCGGCGGGATCACGCTTGACGCCTACGACATCCACAACATGTCGGTCAGGCTGTCCGGCGACGCCTGGGATGCCACTCTGTTCGTGAACAATCTCTGGGACACCTACGCCGAGACCGGCGCCCGAAGCACGCCACTCTTCAACCAGGTCGTGTCGGACGATAACGGCGACGACGTCTATGCGCGCAGCTTCTACACCTCGGTGCTGCCGCCGCGCGCCATCGGCATCCGCTTCACCAAGCGGTTCGGGGGGTAGGCGCAGCACTACTTTTCGTTCGTCATGGCCCGGCTTGTCCGGGCCACCCACGAACACTGGTGACCAGGATGAGGGCGCGGCCGTACGGTCGCGCCCTTTTCTGTTGGCCCATTCCGCATGGCTGGCCCGGACGAGCCGGGCCATGACGCCGGCATGTTGGCGCCCCCTGCCTAAAGCGTCCGCGCCGAGAAGGTATCGCACTGCCCGGGATCGCCGGTCTCGTAGCCGCGGCGGAACCAGCGCATGCGCTGCTCGGCCGTGCCGTGGGTGAAGGCGTCGGGGACCACGCGGCCCTGGGTGCGGCGCTGGATGGTGTCGTCGCCGACGGCGGCCGCGGCGCCCAGCCCGTCCTCCAGATCCCCCTGCTCCAGCGCCACCTGGCCGCCGGACGCCGCCGAGGCGCGGGCGGCCCAGACGCCGGCGTAGCAGTCGGCCTGCAGCTCGACGCGAACCTGGCCGCCGTCTGCGCCCTGGGCGCCGGCGCGGGCCTTGCCCAGCGATCCGGTCAGGTTCTGGACATGGTGGCCGATCTCGTGGGCGATGACATAGGCGCGGGCGAATTCGCCCCTGGCGCCGAACCGGCTCTCCAGCTCGGTCCAGAAGGCGAGGTCCAGGTACACTTTCTGATCGCCCGGGCAGTAGAACGGCCCCATGGCGGCCTGCCCCTGCCCGCAGGCGGTCGGCGTGGATTCGTCGTAGATCACCACGTCCTCGGGCGGGCGATAGGCTTCGCCTGACTTCGAGAACAGCTCGGTCCAGACTTGGGTCGTAGAGGTCTCGATGACGTCGACGAAGGCGCCGGCCTCGTCCTCGGGGCTGCCCTGCTGGCCGACCACCTGTTGCTGCCCCGGCGCACCCTGACCGACGATGCTGAACATCTGGCCCGGGTCGACGTCGAACACGAAGATGCCGACCAGCGCGACGATGATGCCGACGATGCCGATGCCGCCGACCGCACCGGTGGGGCCGAGGCCCCGGCGATCATCGATATTGCCGGACCGCTGTCCGCCGCGCCAACGCATGGGGGCTTCCTCGTCAGAATACTGTCGCCGGCACGCTGGCCCGGAAATCGGACGGCGTCTAGCGCGGCCTGTCGCCGGTCATCGCCCGGACCCGGGCCGTCGAGCGGGCCATGGCCTGCGCCATCAGTTCATCCATCCGGGCGGCGTCCCCGGTCAGTTCGGGGACCGGCGCCGCTTCAGCGGCCAGGATCGGCGGCGGCGGGGTAGTGACCGGCGACGCGCGCCAGGTCGTCCCGGTCGCCGAGGGACCACCCGCCAGTTCGCCGTCCTGCAGCGGCCGAGTCGTCGTCTCCGTTCGGCCGCGCTGCTCGCGGGCCCGGGCCTCGCGCTCCCTGGCCTCGGCCCGGACGCGGTCGGCGTCAGGCTGCAACGCCTCGGTGTTGATCCGGCGCTGACAGGCGGGTTCATACGGGTGGGCGAGCGCCGGCGCGGCCGGCGCGATCAGCAGGACAGCAAGGAGAACGGCGCGCATGCAAACCCCCGGGTTCGAGAACAGTCGGGGATTCGAACGCGTGAAACGCCTTAAGGCTTCGAGACCGTGAACCGGGTCAGCTGGCGGCGCGGCGCCTCCCACTCCGGCGCAAGCTCCAGGGCCCGGCGATAGTCGAGCCAGGCGGACCTGGCGTCGTCCAGGGACTCATGGACCAGGGCGCGGTTGTAGTAGGCCTTCGCCGGCTCATCCACGCCCAGCGACAGGCCACGCTCGATCTCGGCCAGGGCCTGGGCGTAGTCGCGGTCGGCCATCATCACCACGCCGCGGTTGACGAAGGCCTCGCCCAGGGTCGGCTCGAGATCCGCGGCCTTGTCGAGGTCGGCGCGGGCGGCGCCATAGTCCTTCGCCCGGGTCAGCATGACACCGCGATTGACCAGGGTCCCGGCGCGGTCGCGGCGATCCAGGCGATCTTCCTGAAGCGCCCGAGTGCAGGTCTGGATCGACTGGCGGTCGAAGCGCCCGGCGAAAGCGGCCTTCGAACAGTCGACGGCGATATCGTTGCCGACGACCATCACCGAGGCGGCGGCGGGCGTCGCGGCGGCCAGGGCCAGACCGGCGGCGGTGAGCAGCGCGAGCGGACGCATGGCGGCCTCCCCCTATTCGCGGGTGACGGTGAAGCGGGTCAGCTCCCGCCGCGGCGCATCCCAGTCAGGGCGAATCTCGAGCGCCTTCTGGTAGTCGAGCCAGGCGGCCTTCATGTCATCGAGGCCCTCATAGGCCAGGGCGCGGTTGAAGTAGGCCTTCTCCGGCTCGTCGGCGCCGAGCGCCAGGCCGCGTTCAATCTCGACGACGCCTTCCTGGAAGCGGCGCTGCGCGACCAGGGCGGCTCCACGATTGACGAAGGCCTCGCCCATGGTGGGATCGAGCTTCACGGCGGTATCGAAATCGGCCCGCGCCTCGGCGTAGTCCTTGCGCCGCAGCTGGATGACGCCCCGGTTCACGAAGGTGGCGGCGCGATCCCGCCGCAGCAGCGGCTGGCTCTCCAGCGCCATGTCGCAGAGGGCAAGGGATTCGCGGTCATCCCGCCCCTCGATCGCCGCCTTGGAGCAGGCGTTGGCCATGCCGCCGCCCAGCACGAAAGCCGCGGCCGAGGCGGACCCCGCGGAGAGGAGAACGGCGGTTGATACGGCAGCGAACGCGAACACTGTCTTGGCGGACATGCGAGTCTCCTCCCCAGCGCGGTGATTTGCTGTCAGATAGTATCACGACTTTCGCCGACAAGGACGCCCCAATGAACCTCGCCCGGTTTGCCCGCGCACGCTTCGCCCACCTGCCCACGCCGCTGGAGCCGGCGCCCCGGCTGAGCGCGGAGCTGGGCGTCGACCTGTGGATCAAGCGGGATGACTGCACCGGGCTGGCCGGCGGCGGCAACAAGACCCGGAAGCTGGAGTTCCTGCTGGGCGAGGCGCTGGAACAGGGCGCCGACACCCTGATCACCCAGGGGGCGGTGCAGTCCAACCACGTGCGCCAGACGGCGGCGGCGGCGGCCAGCTTCGGCATGGCCTGCC
>Ga0315900_10005271_pt1 | contig 17809 bp, 31 predicted proteins | sample LakEriMetagenome_FD_203521 | JGI IMG/M metagenome (GOLD analysis project Ga0315900, IMG submission 203521) | Freshwater fungal communities from buoy surface, Lake Erie, Ohio, United States - Buoy 12 MA114 | ecosystem: Environmental > Aquatic > Freshwater > Lake > Lake biofilm | place: USA: Lake... | reverse complement strand
CTCGAGCATAAGGTCGCCGACGGTCTCTTGGATGAGTCCGGCGCTGAAGTCCATCGAACTCACGCCGAGCGTGGCGTCGAACATGATCTTGCCGATGTTCAGCGCGCCGTCGGTTGATCGCACCGTGCCGATGTTCAGTTGACCGCCTACCGCGACCATGTCGAAGTAGATGCCGTGCCGCGCGGCTCCGGTCGGCGCAGGCATGATGTCGACGCGTCCGTTGGTCGTGTTCCGGATGATCTCGTCGTTGCCGAGCGTGATGTAGCCGATGTCGAAGTTGGTGCCATCCCATCCGATGCCGTTGTCGGAAAGCACTTGGGTGAACGTCCGGTGCCTCCATCGGGTGTTGGCCGAGTGGTACTGCCACAGGTCGCCGTCCACGGGCGTGCCCGCCTGCACGTCGACGCCGTGGACCTTGTGCACCGTGGGGTTCGGGTAGGTGCCCGTGAGGTCGCCGCCTGCCGCGCCGATGGGCGAGGCGCTGCCGCCCGTCTCGAGCGCGACTGACTGTCCGGTCGCGGCCACGCTCGAGTTGTCGCCGGTGGTGCTGATCGTGGTTGTCTGACCTGACCAAGTGACGCTCATGGCATCGCCCTCGCGATGGGTCCGCTCGAGATGTTCACGCGCGCGTTCGTCCCGCTGCGCACGTCGAGAGCGTAGTGGAACATCGCCTCGGTGGGAGCGTTCGTGACGACGGCTGCCTCGAAGGCGACCATGTCGATGGTGAGCGCGCCGGTTGTGCCGAGCGTGAGCCCGGTCGTCTCGGTGAGGCTGAACAGCGCGGACGCCGTAGTGGACTGTCCGCTGCGCCACACCTGCATCCGCCCGGTGTATCCGGTCATGTTGAGCGGCGTGCCGCCAACGCTGAAGGTGATGCTCCGCGTGCCCGGTGCCTGACGGTCGTACGAGATGGGCAGTGTTGCTGGCATGGTTACCCTCCTCCTCCTCCTGGATGCACTGGAAGGTCGGCGCCGCCGCCGAGCCCGGTGCAGGTGCCGTCGATGGCCTGCGTGTTGACGATCAACCAGACGAGGTTGCCGCCGATGGTCCGGTGCGGCGAGAGCACGACCGGAGTTCCGTTGGGGATCTTGACGGGAACGAACGATCCGAGAAGGTTGACGCTCTGCACGCCGTACGAGAGGAACGTCGGCCGGACGGTGTTGCCGAGTTCGCTGACGCTCAGGCAGTTCACGAACGTCCGGCCATTTGCGCGGATGCCGTGCTTGTAGCTCGGCGAGGCCAGCACCCAAGCCTCGACGCACTCGTACAGCCATCGCCCGTACTCGCCTGCGATTGGCGCCGAGTTCGAGATCTGCGCGAGGATGAGCGTGCCAGCCGGCTCGAGCGTCCGGCCGTCCGGGTTGCGCGCGGCGTCGACGATGGACGAGTCGAGACGGGGAGCCTCCGAGCGGCGCATCATGCGAGCCAGCCCTTCAGCGTCCGGTCCCGCTGCGCGGTGTCCGCAAACAGGTTGTTGAAGTTGTCGCTCACGCGTGTCGAGCGCACCCAGCGCACTTCCGCCAGGTTCGATCCGCTCCAGTTGGGGCGACCGTCCGCTCCGTTCGTCGGCACCTGCTCATGGTGCGCCCAGTCGTCGTACAGGAAGTCGGCGATGACCTCGTAGCGCGGCATCTTCGTCTGCTGGACGTTCACGCCTTCGCAGATGACGGTTCCGATTGGAAAGCCTGCGAACGGTTGGCTGTTGATCTTGCCCGTGAACCCGATCACGTTCTGCGTCGCGGTCACCATGTCCGTGATGGCCGCGCTGTACGTCAGCGAAACGCGCATCCGGACCTGCGGAACGTGCATCGTGATCGTCGCGCCGGAGTCCCCGACGGCCGTGCCGCCGATGTTCGAGGACGCGTCGGACGTGGTGGGCGGGTTCGACGTCCAGCTGCGGCGATAGACCTTCGCCAGGCGCGTGACGCTCTGGTACGAGGTGCTCGAGGGGAACACGACGTCAGGCGACGTCGAGATCTGGTCGACGAACGAAATGCCCGTGAATGTCAGGCTGAACGTCAGGCGCTTGAACGTCGGATCGACGACGTACGACCAGCCCGTGCAGCGCATGCCGCGCGAGGCGCGCTGCGTCACGCCCGTCGTCGCAGGGATCAGCTCCTGACCCTGCTTCGGAATCACCAGTTCGGTCACAGCGGCGGCGACGTCGGCGTTCAGCGTCCAAACGGTGCCGTTTTTCTTGGTGACCTGCCGGACGACGCGGTACGAGTTCTCCTCGCCCCAAGCGCCCTCGCTGTACTGGATGTCCGTGTCGAGGTAGTCGAAGTTCGCGCTGCTCGGCATCAGATTCCCAGCCTTCCGATTTGGATGGCGAGCTGCTCAATGCGGTAGTTGAGACTTCCGAGCAGCAGGTCGACCTTGGATTGGTTTTGTCCGGACATCCGGTCCTGCTCCATCGTGCGCAGCTGCGCCGCAAGAGCCTGCGCGACCCGTTCGTCGCTGGTCGTGACCATGGCCGCGCGGGTGGCCGATTCTTGAATGCCCTGCCCCGACAGGTACGCCCCGACGAACGCGGAGAACTGAGAGGTGGCGAGGGACAGCCGCTCGAGCACGCCGGCGCCGCCTTGGTCGACGGACGTCGTCGAACCCAGCCGGGCGGCGTCCATGAACCCGGGCACCTTTGCCGCAGCCTCTGCGGAACGCTCGTTTGCCGCCAGCAGGCGCAGCACTTCGCTGTTCACGGCGAAGGTCTGCTCACCGGTGCGCTGGAACTGCGCAAACGCGTCCGTCGCGCCCTTCGTGAGCTGCGCCATCGCCTCGACGTTCGCCCGCGCGAACCCGGCCAGGGCCAGCGGAGCCGCGAGCGCGGCGCCCGCGGCGCCCATCGGGCCGAGCATGCCTGCCGCCGGGCCCAGCCGGCCGACGCTGCCCATGAAGGCCGTTGCGGCGCCAGCCTTGGGGCCGCCGCCGCCGGCCCCGGCGGGCTTCATCCGCGAGAGCTTGCGCTGGAGTCCGGCCATCTTGTGCTCGATGTGCCGGACGCCGCTGTCGACGTCGCGGGTGTCGACGGTGACGGGGATGACTGCTGTGGGGAGCTTAGAGGCCACGGATTGCCTCCTCGATGGCGTCGCGCACGAATCGGCCCGCCTCGGGCTGCCAGCGCGCGTTGGTGCGGCTCAGGTACATGGTCCGACCGATCCTCCGGCCGAGATTTCGCCGGCCCTTGCCGTCGCGCCAGCCCCGTTTCTGGCTGAACGGGACGATGCGCGGATTGGGATTGCGCCCCGGCCTCGTTACGGGCTTCTGGGGCGTTCCGTCGGCCTTGATGCCCTTCTGCCACACCCGGAATCCGCCGTCCCAGAGGTGGCTTCTCCAGCCGACGCGGGCGCCGTCCTTTCGGATGCCCACGGCGCCCCAGATGACCTTGCCGCGCTTGTACGTCTTGACCTTGAGGGCCGCGTCCCGCCGCGTCTCGAGGTCCTGCGGGATGACTGCCCGGCGCAGCGCGCGCACCGCGAGCTTGCCCCACGCGCGGATGCCCTTGCGGGCGACCTTGGTGCGCACCTCAACGGGGAGGCGCTTGAGCGCTTGGCCCAGCTGCCTGGCCTCGAGCTTGAAGTTGAGTTTGGCGCCTGTCGATCTCACGTCGGATGCCTTCCCAATCGGGGATGTCCCAGATGATGTTGAGCGCCGCGGCGCTCAGCGTCTCGAGGTCGGCCTTGGTCAGGTCGAGGGCGGCGCGCGCGACCTTGCGGGCGCCCTCGGTCAGTCCCGGCCTTCTCCGTACAGCTTCTCGCACGCCCTGCCGATCTCGAGCACCCGCACGCCGTCCTGCTCGAGCACTCGCTCGACCGAGTCGAACGCTTGACGGCCCGACTCGTCAAGCAGGTGCCGCCAGACGAAGTGCGCGTACAGGCGCTCTGGCGTGCTCGCGGAGACCTGCATCGCCTCGATGACGTCAGCGGCCGACGGGCGGCGCAGGGTGACCGTCCCGAACGAAAGTTCGGCCGTCGCGTTTCGGAGCAGCAGTGCGTCTCGAATGCTCATCCGATGGTGACCGCGCCGGTGAACTGGAGCTCGAAGTTGGCGCGCACGATTTCGTTCGTTCCGGCCACGGCCGAGAACGACGTGACGAACGCGCTCCCGGTGACCGTCATTCCCGTCGCGAGCGTGATGACCACGCTGCGGCTCACCGGATTCACCGAGTCGGTCTCGAGCACGGCCATGCAGGGGTCCGCCTGGTCGTAGAAAATCTCTCCCGATGCAGTGGTCATTGCCTGCCCAGCGATGAACGACTTGCGCTGGTCATTGAGGTCGGTGGCCTCGAGCATGTCCGCGTTGTGGTTCACCGTGACGTTCAGAAGTCCGGTGCTTACCTGCGAGTTGTACGAAAGGGCGGCGTTTCCGCTTGAGATCGCTGGCATGGGTCACTCCCTGTAGTAGATGAGCAGTTCACAGACCGCTTCGGCCGGCTGCGCCTCGTCGCCCTCGCCGGACGCCTGCGCCTCGACTCGGTGGCCCCGGTAGAGGAGCGCGTCGATTGACAATGTCGCGTACGTCCCGGGAACGCAGGCCGCGCGGACCTTCGTGCAGATGTCGATGGCGTCGACGGCCTCCTGCGCCACGCAGCGGATCTCGACCTCGGCCTCGCGGATGCCTCCGCTCGAGGCGCCCGTCGATCCGATGGAACCGGGCCCGACGGACGTGATCTCGAACGTGACGGCCGGCAGCGCCGTCGATTGCAGGCGGAATCCGTGCGTCACCCGTTCGTCGGGCACGCCGTTCGCGCCGCCGGAAAGCGTGCCGCCGGCGGTGAGCATTGCGCGCACTGCTGCCTCGATGCTCATGTGACTTCCTCGCAGTCGATGACGGCGACGCGGTCGCGCTCGTCCAGGTTCTGGATCGCGCGGATGCGGAGCGTGCGGCCCCGGACGAGGATGCGGTCGGTCTCCGAGAGCCCGATGCTCCGAACGGTGTTCCAGCGCGCGCGCACCTCGTACGAGCGCACGACGGCCGTGCCGTCCGCGTACTGCCGCTCGTCAGCCGAGTCCGAGCGCAGGTCGGCGCGGAACTGCGCGGCCTGCGTCCAGGCGTCGACCCGCTGGCCGAGCGCGTCGCGCGAGGCGCTCGGCGCGAGCCGGACGGCGAGATGGCGAAGGCGCCCGGCCGAGATCATCGGATCGGGCTCCTGTGCGAGAAGTGCGCGATGATGTGGCGGTACGCGAGCGGCACCTCGGCGAGAGCCGCGACGTTCGACGCCTCCGGGTTGCTGTACCACGCGCCGACCAGCGCCACGATGCACTGCTGAAGCGCGTGCGGCACGTCGGTGAACCCGGCGACGTAGGTGACCGTCGGCTGCGTGTTCTCCTTGATGACGGCCGACGTATCGAAGTCGAGGACGATTAGCTCGTCATCCTCGAACGTGAACCATTCGGCCGCCGGCAGCGTCTGCGTCGCGCCGTTCGTGTCGGTGTAGCTGACGGACGTGATGGCCGAGATCGGCCCCTTGCGGAGCACGGTGCGGCGCCAGCCGGCGATCTTCTCGACCACGGTCTGCGAGCGGAGCAGAACGCCAGTCTCCCGCTCGATCAACTCGCCCGCCGCAATGCACAGCGCGGCGAGATCCGTATCGTCGGATTCCACCTCGATGCGGAGCCGGGTCCGCAGGATGTCGATTGGGATGGGGAGCTGCGGCATGGAAAGGGGATGGCGCGGTTCCCCGCGCCACCCCCCGGGAGACAAAGGCTTAGCAGGTGATCGCGGCGAAGGCGTCGATCAGCATGATGCGCGAATCGGTGCGCGTGTACATGTAGACGATGGTCTCGTCCGTAGCCGCGGCCGAGTACGGGTCGATCAGCGTCTCCATGCCCATGCGGTCGGCGATCTCGAAATACTCGAAGTTGCCTACGACGGCGAAGATGTTGTTGTTGGCCGTGGCCGACGGAACGTACGCCGAGATGCGGTACGGGATTCCGTACAGCGTGCCGGGAACGCCGTCGATCAGGCCGCCGTTGTCGCTCGGCTTCCAGATGTAGTCCGTGGTGTTGACCTTCAGCTTGCGGACCGTCTTGAGGAAGGTATCGCTGAACAGCCAGCTGAACTTGGGACCAAGACGGTACTGCGGCTTGATGAGGTGGACGGTGTCGATCACGTTGTCGCCGGTCACAGTGGTGATCGCCGCGCCACCAAGGTCGGTCACCTGGCTTGCCGCAGCCAGCTTGGTTTGTGCGCTCGAGCCTGCGATGCCCTCGGGATCGCCGCTGCCGTCGCCGATGGTGAACTCTTGCTCGTGGTGCAGACCCATCGAGGTGCCGTGCTTGCGGGCGACGTAGTCGAGGCCGCTGCCGATGCCGTTTGTGCCGATGACATCGGAGAGGTACTCGCGCGAGGCCTTTCCGGCGGTGACGTACTTCGTCTTCAGAAAGGTGATCTTGCTTCCGAAGGTCAGATCGTTCGGCGTGATCGAGCCGCCTTCGGCAACCTTCGCCGTGGTCGGCAGCGCCCCCTCGACGCTCACCTCGCGGGTCGAGTCGATGGTCATGACGGTCGCAAGCTGTCGAATGACGGACGCCTGCTGGCGCTTCTCGATGATGCGGCGCTCGAGGTCGGTCGGCACGGGCGCGTTGCTCGTTCCGGTCGACAGAGCGCGGAAGGCGGCCATGTCGCCGCCGATGATCGCGCCCATGAAGCGCTCGGTGTACTCGCGTCCGGCGTACTGCTTGCGCTTGCGCGCGCTCATGCCGTCGTACATCCAATTGCCGTCGTCGTCGGCGACGCGCGCGCTGAACTCGGGCGCAGCGGCCTCGGCGGCGAGCTTGCGGAGCTGGATGAGCTTCTCGATCTCCGTCATGTCGGAGTCGAGGCGCGCGATCTTCTCGCGCTCCTCGCCGCTGCCGCGGGCCTCGATCTCATGCGTCTTCGCGTCCTTGCGGGCTGCGAACGCCTCGAGGGTCTTGCGGTACTGGTGCGTCAGGTTGTTGAGTTCGGTCAGGGAATCCATGGCGTGATCCTCGCAAGGTGAAGTGCCAGCCGCGAACGTGCGGCTTCGATTGCAGCCGCGTCAACGTGACGCAGGCTGGAACTTGTCTGTGGGTAGGCGGCGTCGACCACGACGCTGATCTCGACCAGCCGCGCCTTTTGCACGGTGCGCTCGGTGCGCTTCGCGTTCCATTCGTCCTTCTCGACGTAGAAGCCAAAGGACATCTCGCCGCTCAGGTCGCCGCGCTCGAGGAGAGCACGCACGTCGTTGCCGAGCGTGGTCTCGGGCAGTACCGCGGCGTAGTGCAGGCCATCCGACCTGTCCTCGAGACTCAGCGTGCCGCTACGCGTGCGGGCCAGCGGCATCGAAGGATCGTGGTTGTAGAGAAGCTTCACGTCCTCGCGTGCGTCGAGCGTGGACTTGAACGCGCCGGGCGCGATCCGCTCCGTGAACGCGCGGCCGTGCTCGACGATCTCGCGGCTCTGCTCGCCGTAGACGGCGGCGTAACCGGACAGCGTGCGTCCTTCGATCTTCTGCTCGGTCGCGTCGATGCTGCGCCTAGAAATCATTGGGGGTTCCCGCTTCCGCGCTGGTGTCGGCGCCGATGTTGGTCGCGCCGCCGCCGGCGCCCATGTTCAAGCCCATGACGTATTCGTCGCCGCCGGCGCGCGGCTCCATGTCGAGCATGTCGCGCGCCTCGTTCGGGTTGATGATGCCGCTCTCGACGCCAGTGCGGAGCGCGGCCATCTGCTCGGCGAGGCTCGGGCGCATGATCGCGTCGGCGTCGAACGCGATGCGCGAGACCGGGCCGACAAGCTTCGTCCTCAGTTCGCTTTCCCACGCGGCGAACCAGTGCGACAGGCACGCCTCGACGTACATGCGGCCGAGCCATTCCATCGAGCCGTATGGCTGCGAAGAGTGCTCGCTCAGGTACGAGACCGGCACGCCGAAGATGCGAGAGACGTCGTGGATGCTGTACTTCCGCGACAGGTCGATCCCCGCCTGATCGACGTTCGACGCGATGCGCTCGACGCGCATGCCTTCGTGCAGGATGATCGGGCGCCCGCTGTTCTCGGGTCCCGCGTGGTTCGACATGAACTTTTCCGCGAGGTTCTGCCGCGCGGGCTCGCTCATCGTGTTCGGATGGATGAACGCAAGCTTGCCCTGGCCGCCGTTCTGCATGGCGTTGAGCTGCGCGGTTTCCTGCGCCATCGCCGTGGTGATCGCGGTGCGGCAGATGCGCGCCGGCGACTCGCCCCAGAGACCGTTGTATCCGGTCGTCCGGATGTGGAGCACCTGCTCGGGCGAAAGGTCGCCGTACTGGCTGCTGCGGTAGAGAGGCTCGCGCCCAGTGATGTCGAGCGTGACCGAGTCGACCTGCATTGGGATCAGCTCGAGCAGGTCGCCGGAGCGGGTGCGGTTGATGAGCGCGAACGAGTTGCCCAGCAGGGTTGCCTGCAGCGTCATCGTCCGGCGCAGCTCGAAGCCCGACATCCAGCGGTTCGGCGAGCGAAGTAGCGCGTCGACGGTTCCATCCTCGACGTCGAGCGGAACGCGCGCGACATCGTTCGCGATGAGGGTGCACGCGCGGAAAACGGCGGTGTGCTGCATCGAGCCGACGGCGGTGACGTATGCCACACGTCCGCTCGGCTCGTTCAACAGCATCCCGGCCTGCGGCCAGAAGCCGAACCAGCGCTGCAACAGTCCTCGGAGCATGGCGGGATCTTGCGTCCTGTCTGCCGTGCAGATTGCACCTAAACAGGGTTCAGATAAAAGATTCCGTTTCGTAGCTTGAGGCGCGCTTGCCGCCCCAGACGTGGATCGCGATCACGCCGGCGACCAGCGGGTCAAGGATGCAGTGCTCCCTCGACTTGACCGGGCGCACGTTGCCGTTCCGGTCGGTCTGCGCGTGAGCCTCCGCGCAGCTGCGGCGCATGACCGGATCGTCGCCGATGACCAGCTTGCCCGACGCCCACAGGTTCTGCCACAGCTGGCAGCCCGGACCGAACGTCGAGATGCCCATGCGGTACGTCAGGAGCGGCACGCCGTCGGCCGTCAGCTGCTCAGCAAGGTACTTCGATCCCCACGCGTCGTAACCGACAGCGCGAATGTCGAACAAATCGCGCAGCTCGAGCAGGCGCTGCCGGATCGACTCGTAGTCGATCTCGCGCCCGGGCGTCAGCGTGAGCTTGCGCTCGGCGGCCCACACCCGGACGGGCATCCGGTAGTCGAGCTCGCGCTGCGCAACGTCCTGCGCCGGCCACCAGTAGTGACCTTGGACCGCCACCCGGCCATCCTCCATCGGCACGGCCAGCACCAGCGCGGACATGTCGAGCGACTTCGAGAGGTCGAGACCGAGCCACGCCGGGCGCCCGTACAGGTCGCGCCACTCGATGGTCTTGCCGCCGGGCCATAGGCTCATGTCGAGCCATCCGCCCGTGTTCTCGTCCACGCGTGAGCAGTGGTAACGGGTGAACTCGGAGCGCCCCATCGGCGAGCGCTTCATCGTTCCCCAGGCGCGCCGCAAGCTCTGCGCGTCCGGCTGCCCGTGCTCGAGGCCGGGGTTCGCCTTCGGCCAAGCGCCCTCGTCCGAGATGGCGTCCGCGGCGTCGATGCCGTAGAGCATGGCGAAGACCGTATCGTCGGGCGATTCGCCGCTGAGGACGGCCTCGGCCTGCTTCACCAGCTCGGCATACATGTTCTCCGGGTTCGATCCCGGCGTCGAGATGATGACGCCGAGCGACTCGCGCCGCTTGGCGCCGGTCGTGAGCAGCTTTGTCAGGAAGCGCCCCTTGAACTCCGCAGCCTCGTCCGCGATCCAGAGCGAGGGGTTGAGTCCGTCGAGTGAGCGCTCGAGCGCGGGCAGCGCCGTCATCTCGCAGTCAGCACTCGGCCGCGTGATCCGGTTGAAGCGCACCAGCGTGGTCGGGTCCTCCAGCCGCATCGCCATCGTCCGCGACGTGTCCAGCAGGATTGCCGCCTGGTCTTCGTTGTTGGCGATCACATGGACCCGTCGCCCTTCGCCGCCCATGAGATCCCAGAGCGACAGGCCGGCCATGAGGGTCGTCTTGCCGTTGCCGCGTGCCACCTGGAGCATGCCCAACTTGAACCGCCGGCGGCCGTCCGCGGCCCAGCGCCAGCCGACCAGGTTGCCGATGACGAACCGTTGCCACGGGTGCAGCACGAAGGACCTGCCGGTGTCTTCGCCGACCAGCGGCAGCCTTGCGAAGAACGCAAGGGCCTCCTCGACTGCCTCGAGGTCGAGCGCGAGGTCGTCGCGCTCGAGGTCGGCGACGAATCGTGCGCAGGCGGCGTAGACCCACTTGCCTGCGGCGCGGCGCCCGCGGAGCACGCTTTCGGCGTACTCGAGCATGTCTGGGTGGGATTGACTCGGCACTATGGGTTATCCACAAGTTATCCACATTTTTGACAGTCGATTGGTCCCGGCGAAAGGTTTAGAGGCCATGTGAGTGTTTTTGCCGTGGCCAACTGGGGCACGTCGGATAGACCCAAAAAAAGGGCTACCCCCCCCCCTCAAAATGTGGATAACTTGTGGAAAACTGGGTCAGCGTGCATGCCGCGCCTCATGGCACTCGTTGCACAGGCTCATCACGTTGGACTCGTCGTAGATGCGGTCAGGGGCGAGGTGCCGGGGCACGATGTGGTGCACGCACTGGGCGAGGCGGTCGCAGTCAGCGCACAAAGGGTGGCGCGACAGCCACCCTTTCCGCCACTTGGACCAGCGCCACCCAAGGTGGATGCCCTTGTCCATGAGCACCTGTGCGCGCACCTCAAACCGAGGTGCTGGGATCGCGTGCCGGAAGGCTTCTGGCATGGTCGGCCTCCACTACTTGCCGAGCGAGGGCCGGCAGGTCACTCAACCTGCACACGATCAGCCAAGGCTTGTAGCTCGAGCGGCACACGACCAGAGGGACCCGCTTGGTTGCGGCCGCGTCCCGAATGGCCTGGTCCATGAACGCATAGGGGTTGAGGCGCTCGGTGCGCTTGACCTCGATGTGGAGGCCCGGCGCGTACTCGCAGAGGACGTCGGCGGTGCCCGCGCGCCCGTTGTACTGCACCGTCCTTCGGCAATCTCCGAGGACTTGCGAGAGAGCCTCTGCTGCCTCAAGCTCTCCTGATGCTCCCTTGCCACGACTGTTTAGAGACATATCCACAACTTATCAACACCTAAAGTCTCTGTCCATGCAGTATGCAAGGAACTTCGGAATATTTCTTTCCCGTCCAGAAAAAAGGCTTGAAACAGCAGATTACTGCTCGTTACGCTTAGCGGCGCTCTGCTGATGCGACGCGCCTCGCGTAACGATGTCAATCTGCGGGTTTCGCCTTCTTCTTCGGTGGTGCAGGATTCCAGAGGTCCGACGGGTCAAGCCCGTCGTGCGCATCGTGCCAAACCCTCGGCGTGACCGAATCGACATGCAGGACCTTCGGCGCCACGGGAGCCCATGATCGGCAGCGCGCCTGCATGGTGACGCATCCCTCCGTCTCATGGCGCAGGAACACGACGTGGCTGTCGGTGGCCCGGCCGATGCTGCCGGCGCCAGCGCCGACGTCCATGGTCTCCTTGCCGCTCTGGCTGCCCTTGGTGCTGTGATGGACGAGGATCGTGGCGGCCTCCGAGAGGCCCGCGATCTGGTCGATGTGGTTGTACAGGGCCGTCATGTCCGAGTTGGAGTTCTCGTCAGAGCCGGCCGGGATGAACCTGTAGAAGGCGTCGATGATGACGAGGTTGTACGCGCCCCGCCCGGCGTCGCGCATGGTGGCCTCGAGGTCCTCGACGCTGCCCCGCGCGCCGCGGATGAAGGCGACATCGACCATGCGGGCGAGGTGCTGGGTGTCCAGGCCGTCTTGGTAGGCGACCCTCCAAAGGCGGTTCATGGCCGTCTCTGGGTGCAGCTCGTTGTCGATCAAAAGCACGCGCCCCGGCTCGCACTTGTGGCCGCACCAGACGGCTCCCCTCACGATGCTCGAGAGCAGGCTGTAGACCATCCACGTCTTGCCTGTCTTTGGCGCTGCAATCCAGTTGCAGACCTCTCCCCTGCGGAGCAGGCCATGCACGATGGGCGGTCTCAGCTTCGGCTCGGTGGCCGGGAGGACGAGGGGTTCGATGGTGAACTTGCGCGGTTCCATGCGGTCACTCCATGAGAAAACAGAGGGGAGGCGGCCGGGTGAACCGCCCCCCCTCCAGAAGAAAGAGTCTGTCGTCAGGCCGACGCGGATGGTTCAGAACGGGATTTCGTCAGCCGTGATGGCGGCCCGCTTGGCGCCGCCCTTGGTCACGCCAGCGATCAGCATGACCGTCTCTCCGTCCTTCTTGGTCCACGGCCGCAGGCTCACGACTACCTTGTCGCCGCGGATGAGCGGGTCGCAGGCCGCGATGACCTTCTCGTCAAAGCAGACGAATCGCTCTCCGGTCGAGAGCTTGAGCGACGCCATCGGCTTGCCGTTGTCGCGCACCTTGACATCCCAGAACGCGACGGTGCCCGCGACGCCGTCCCCTGGCGTCGGCGGCTCCTGTGCTGCCTGCTGCGCCGGCGGCGCGCTCTGTTGCCCGCCGCGCTCGATCTTGTCCGCGAGTTGCCGCAAGGCGGCTGCGATTTCACTTGGCTTCACTGGTCCCTGCCTTTCTGTTCTGGTTGCGAAGTTGAACGATTTCATGCTCGAGTCTCCTGATCGTCTCGGCTGCGCGCTCGAGCATCCGCGCCGTCTTTCTGTCGCCTGCCTCGGTCAGCCGCGCGCGCAGGAAGAGCGCGTCGCAGAAGTCGTCGGCATCCTCGGTGCGCGGCACGGGCTCGGGCTCCGTGCGGGCCGCCTCGCGCTCCTCGCGGAGCTGCCGGGCGAGAACCTCGGAGTAGGACGGCGTTCCGGGGAATCCTGTCATGCCGCCACCCCCTCTCTCGGCGTGTACGCGTATCCCGTGGTCTGCCGAAGCGCGGCGCCGTGCAGCGCGTGGTACTTCTCGACCAGTTCGGCCCAGCGCTCCGCGCCGAGCTCTGCGCGCACGAAGTCCATCTCGAGCGCCATGCAGTCGGCCTCGCGCCGCACTTGGATGAAAGCCTTGATTTCGTCGTGGTAGCGCTGGCGCCAGAACTCCGACATGGCGACGGCTTCGCGGTAGCGATGCTCGGTGATCGGGTCGTGCTCGACTGGGTCTCGGATCACGCGCCACCCCCTTTCCGCATCGCGGAGGAATCGCCGTCCTCCGTGTCGAGGATGACCTGTGGAACCTCAAGTTCCATCCGAATGATCTTCACAGAGGCGTACTGGCGATCCTTCGGCTCGGCTTCGGCAAACACGAGCTCGACCATCTCGGTAAGAGTCTCTGCGGTCGCCACCCTTGACGGCATATGGTGCGTGTAACCCATCGAATCGTTCTGAAGGATCGCCATGTACAGGCGCGTCGTGGTCGTCGGGAAGCGCCGTCCCGTCGCGTCGAAACGAGGCGTCTTTGGCGTCTCGGCGACGGTAGGCGGCGGGACAACGAGCAGGTACGGGTTTCCGACCTCTGTTGCTTTGAGAATACGCTTGATCCACTTCATCACGCGCCACCCCCCTTCCGCATCGCGGCGAGCACCGAATCGGCCTGACAGACCGCCCACATTGGAAACTCATGGGCGTTCTCGGTAAATTTTGGGTTGGAGTTGAAACCCGTCAGCGCCGCGCACACAAGCCGCTCGCGAAGTTCGCGGTCGCGGTCGGCGGGAGGGTGCTGATCTCTCCAGCGACCGCTCTGTAGTTCCAGCGTCTCTACTCGCTTTCGCAACGCTGCTCCCTCCGCGACGAGGGACAGATTCCCTTCCCGCAGCCCGTCCCGCTCCGCGACGAGCGCGGCGAGGGCAGAGTGGAATCCGAATCGCGACTGCGCCGCCAACAAGTCGAGCAGCGCGTCGATGTCGTTGTTTGGTTCAGGCATCGGAGTCCCTCCCCGTCTCGTAGATCAGCACCACGAGGTACGCGATGGCGAGGCAGACGCCCATGCCGCCGAAGATGATGACGCCCATGCTCATGCCCGCACCTCCAGTCGGGGGCGCTGCCACTCGCTCTGGAAGTGCTTCACGACCGTGTACGCGTAGACGGCGCGCCGGACGATCTCAGCGCGCTCGAGGCCTGTCTTCGTGGCCTCCTGCTCGATCTCGGCGTGCGTCTCCGGAAAGAGCCGGACGCTCTTCGTTGCCTTTGTCTTCTGCATGACTGCCTCCTGCGGCCGGGCCGCGTTACCACACGGTAACCATCGGCGGATGGCCTGTCAACTCACCAAAGATTCTTCGGACAGGTCGCCGCAGGCATGGTGGCCTTGACCGTGAGCCGCGCTCTCGAGCGCTCGCCGCAGCCGCACGCGCCGCAGAATCCGACCTCGTCCTCCGCGCTCGGCAGGCGCGACGGGCAGGCCGTGCACAGCGCCAGGCGCCTCTCGGCGACGTCCGGCGCCACGGGTCCCTCAAGCGCGAGAGACGCCTCGGCGTTGACGTAGGCCGCCGTGCGCTTCGCCTTCGCGGCGATGGCTTGAAGAATCGTGCGGCCCTCGGCCGGCGCGGTCGAGTGCGGGCAGACCGAGCAGACGCCCGGAGAGGGCGTCTCGCCGAAGAGAGGCAGCGCAAGATCGTTTGTGCAGCGACCAGCGACGTGGTGCGTGCAGCTCATGTGTACACCCATGGCGTCGCCGGGCAAGCGGACTGCTCGATGCTCCAGTCGTAGCCCGTGCAACTGCTGAGTTGGCGCTGCACGTCGACGAATCCGCAGTCTCCGGAAAGCAGGGTGTCGGTGGTCGTGCCGAATCCGTAGGTACGGAGCGGCTCCCACGAGCCGCCGCCGTAGATGGCGTCGCAGACGCCGTCATCGGATTCGTCGCCCTCGCACTCGGCTCGGAACACGCAGCCGAACGCTCCGACGATGTTGACGTTGGCATCGAGCACGGACGAGCCGTCAGGCAGCTGGCCCGTGCATGGAATCTGGCAGCGGCGCTGCTTGTACCAGCCGAGACAGCGGTAGTCGGACGATGTCAGGGTGTCCAGGCAGTTGAACGGGGTGACGTAGGAGAGCGTGCCGCCGACGCAGCGGAGCGAGTACGGGCCGTGGGTCGCGGGAACGTAGTCCGTCTGCGCCCAATCGCAGTCGGCGCCGGTAAAGACGTTCACTCCGTCCGTAAACGCCAGAAGCTCAACGTCCGAGCACGCGATGGCAAAGTCGCACACCTCGACGGTGTGGTGCCAGACGCGGCTCCCTTCCGATATCGGGGTCGAACATCCTTCGGCCGTTCCGGTGTTCTTGCAGGTCACGTGAATGCAGCCGGAAACGAACTTCGTGACCTGCCACGTCTGCGCGCGCGTGTGGTTCTGCGAACTCTTCATGCACCGTGCATCCTCGCGCAGAGAGACGGTCGCCTGCACCTGAAAGAGCACGTTCCCGTAGTAGCCGCACGTCGACGATTGCGGGCAGACGATCCGCGTGAGGGTCGCCGCGACCGCCTGCGTGACGGTGACCGAGATTTCCCACGCCCGCTCGTAGCAGACGTAGCTCGTGCACTCGCACGGCGGCAGCGGCCCGCCGATGGCGAACCTGTAGTTGAAGTTGATGCCGTTGACGAGGTAGGACGAGGCGCACGGGCAGCTGCTCGAGGGACATGGCTCCCCTCCGAGGCCGCAGCAGCATTGCATGCTCCCGTAGCTCATCGCTGCTCCTCCGACCAGTCGTAGCGCACGACGGTCTGCCCCTCGAGGTCCTCGGCGTCGACCCAGCCGACCTCAACCAGCCGGCCGTTGTCCATCATCGCCGCCCGGACGCTTCCCCTCGCTTCGAGGATCAGCAGCGGCGAGTCCGGCGCGGCGACGTATCTCGGCCCGCACCCGGTCAGCAAGGCGGCTGCCGCCGCCGACAACGCGCACCACGCGAGGGCGCGACGCCCACTCAAGCAGGCTGTCGAGGATGGCTTTGAGGGCGGCATAGATCAACGCGCGCCCGCCTGCTCGCTCGTCACGTTGTTGTCACGGGCGAACAGCAGGCCGACGCCAGCCACGCAGGCGGCGATCAGAGACGCGTAGTCGGGCGAGGTGAGCGGGTCGCCGTCCGAGAGCGCGGCGAGCGCCGCGCCCGCGGCGGTGAGGATGGCTGCGATTCCGGCGATGCTGGTTCGTGGGCTACGCATGGTTGCGCTCCTGTTGGGTTCTGGCTCGGTCTAGTTCACGCTCTAGGAATCGTACCCTCTCGGTGAGCGCGGCGATCTGTGAGCGTAGGTCGGACAGGGTTCCGTGAAGCCACGCGCTCGCGCCGAGCACGGCGACGAATGGGGCGATGATTGCGGCCAAGGTCTCGACGGTCATGGCTTCCACCCTCCCGAAATCTTGCCATGCGTGTGCACGGGCACCCAGTCAGGGATGATCGAGCTGTTCTTGAGGAACGGCAGGCAAGGCTTCCACACGCCTGCGACCTTGATGTAGACGGGGGTGCAGTAGAACGGGATCATCGGCTGGCCTCGTAAAGTGCGCGGGTTGCTGGTTCGTCCCAGTCGGTGCCGTCATCGTTCAGCACTTGGAACGTGCTGCCGTCTGCGGCGACGATGTGAGCGATGGTGGGTTCCATGTCATGTGGCTTTCAGGATGGATCCGATGGTGAAGCGTGCCTGTGCGCCCGCGCCGTTCGTGTAGCCGACCCGGGCGTATCGCCAAGACGGACGGTGCACGATCTCGGCGAAGAACCCGCCGCCCGTCACGGCTGCGGTGGCCACGCTCTTCACGCGCCGCCAGTTGGTGTTGTCGCGGCTCATCTCGAGCCACAGGGTGCCCGTCACGTCGCTCTCGGCGCTGACCACCAGCTCTTGTGCGTAGGTCGTGGCGACGTTGAAGGCGGTGGCGGTAGCGACGCCAGTGAGGTCGCGCGAGGTTCCGGTGAACGTCGCCGCTGCTCCGAGCGCCGTGGACGAATCGTCGTACCAGATGCCCGCGCTGGCGACGAATCCCATGCGGACGTTCGAAGCCACCGCCGTTGCGTTGGCGCTGACCGTTCCGGAAACAGGCTGGGTGGCGAGGAACGGCGAGACATCGTTCGGAGACGAGGCTACGTGGATCGTCGTGGTTCCAGCCGTGGTTGCCGTCGAGAGGCGAAGCCGTAGGTATCGCGCCATGCGCGGAATGACCCACAATCCCGCTGCGTTGAACGTCGTGGCCGACGCGCCCGGGTTCGTGAACATCGTGGCTGCCTGCCACGTGCTCGCGCCCGTGTCGTTCGACCATTCCGGCGTCACGACGCCCGTGGTGCCCATGCCCTGGCAGTGGATCGAAACCGATTGGTTCGCGTCGAGGTCGACGGTCAAGAGGATCGTGTTGATGGCGATGACGCCGGACACGTTGTAGGTCTGCGCCGTCTGAAACTGGGCGACCGGAAGCGGCGCGGTGCGCTCGACCAGCGTGGCCGCGTTGTTCGCGCCAAAGGTGAGCTTGACGCGCTGCACCTCCTCCGAGGAGACGGTGTCGGATGCGAGGACGGTTCCGAAGGCGGGCAGGGTTACGCTCATGTCACTGGTACCTGTAGTAGATGTCGCCGTCGACGCCGCCAGATGGCGCGGCAGTGCCCGACGTGAAGGTTGGGAGCCGGGTGTTGTTCAACCGGACCTCTCCGGCGAAGAAGAGGTCGATGTCTCCGTTTACGCTCTCGAGCATAAGGTCGCCGACGGTCTCTTGGATGAGTCCGGCGCTGAAGTCCATCGAACTCACGCCGAGCGTGGCGTCGAACACGATCTTGCCGATGTTCAGCGCGCCGTCGGTTGATCGCACCGTGCCGATGTTCAGTTGACCGCCTACCGCGACCATGTCGAAGTAGATGCCGTGCCGCGCGGCTCCGGTCGGCGCAGGCATGATGTCG
>Ga0315900_10005270_pt1 | contig 17810 bp, 16 predicted proteins | sample LakEriMetagenome_FD_203521 | JGI IMG/M metagenome (GOLD analysis project Ga0315900, IMG submission 203521) | Freshwater fungal communities from buoy surface, Lake Erie, Ohio, United States - Buoy 12 MA114 | ecosystem: Environmental > Aquatic > Freshwater > Lake > Lake biofilm | place: USA: Lake... | reverse complement strand
GGTCGCCACCGGGCATTACGCACGCATCGCCGACGGCCAGCTCCTGCGCGGACGCGACGCCGACAAGGATCAGACCTACTTCCTCTGGGGGATCGAGCGCGGGGTGCTCTCGCGCCTGATGATGCCGGTCGGATCGCTCACCAAGGCGGAGACGCGCGCCGTCGCGCGGGAGCTCGGCCTCCTCACGGCGGAGAAGCCGGAGAGCCAGGAGATCTGCTTCGTCCCCGATGGCGACTACGTGAAGGTCTTGGAGCGTGAGCTCCCCGCCGATGCCCCGGCGCTACAGCCTGGCCCCATCATGAAGAGTGACGGCACGGTGATCGGCGAGCACGCAGGCTTCGCGCGCTACACCATCGGGCAGCGTCGTGGGCTGCCGGGCGGCGGGAGCGAACCGATCTTCGTCGTGGCGCTCAGGCCGGAGACGCGCGCCGTGATCGTGGGCCCGCGTGAGGAGCTCCTGGGCCGTGGGCTCATCGCCGATGAGGTGAACTGGCTCGTCGACCCCGCGCCACGCACCGGCGACGCCGTGCAGGTGCGCATCCGCCACCGCGCGACCCCCGTCCCGGGGACGATCGTACGGCTCGACGGGGGCGAGATCGAGATCGTGCTCGAGGAGCCGGTCTACGCGATCTCCCCGGGCCAATCTGTGGTCTTCTACGCCGACGATGTGACGCTCGGCGGTGGGGTCATCGCGCGCAGCAGGCGCGCGCTGCCGGTGCGCGCGGCGTAACCTCGGCGGTGACCGACCGCGCGTCGTGCACGGTCGATGCGAGTCAGCGCTCCAGCCCAGCTCCCTCGGCGAACGCGATCAACAGCTGCTCCTGCGCCTCGGTCAGCGACTCGGGCGCCACGATCCGAAGCTCGACGAGGAGATCTCCGGTCTTCCCGCCCTGCGTCACGCCCTGCCCGCGCACGCGGAGCCGCTTCCCACTCGCCGTCCCCTTCGGCACGGAGAGGGTCACCGTCTTCTCGTCGATCGTGCGCACCGAGAGCTTCGTCCCGAGCGTGGCCTGCACGATGTTGAGCGGGAGCTGCACGATGAGGTCGCGCCCCTCACGCGTGAACACCGGATCGGGCGCGACCTCAAGGGTGATGTAGAGGTCCCCCGCCGGCCCGCCGCGCACCCCGGGCCCACCCTGCCGCGAGAGCTTGATGCGCGAGCCAGGCTCACTCCCCTGCGCCACGGTGATGCGCACCGACGTGCTCACGCCATCGATGGTGAAGTCGAGGGGGACCTTGCCGCCGAGCACCGCGGTGCGAAACGGGATCGTGAGCGTGGTCTCCACGTTCTGTCCCTTCTCCGGCCCCGCCGGTCGTCGAGTGCCCCCACCACCGAACATCGAGCCGAAGAGGTCGCCGAACCCTCCGATCCCGGAGATGTCGAACTCCTCCATGCGGGGCCCGCCCGTGGGCCCACCGGTGGGCCCACGCCCACCGCGCCGCGCGCCGCCACCCGGGAAGCCGCCACCGGGATAGCCACCAAAGGCCCCGAGCCGACGCATCTCGTCGTACTCACGCCGCTTCTCGGCATCCCCCAGCGTGTTGTACGCCTCCGAGATCTCCTTGAAGCGCTCCGCCGCCTTCGCATCCCCCGTGTTGGTATCAGGGTGGAACTGCTTCGCGAGCTTGCGATAGACGCGCTTGATCTCGTCCGCGGTCGCGGACGCCTTCACCCCGAGGACGGCGTAGAAGTCCTTCTGACTCATCCGTTCCACTGCTGCACGACGACCCGCGCCGGACGCAGCAGGGTGCCGTTCAGGAGATAGCCCACCTGATAGACCTGGGCGACGAGACCGTCCTCGTCCTTGGAGGCCGCCGAGGCGGTGGTCAGCGCCTCATGCACCGCGGGATCGAAGGGCTTGCCCATGGGATCGACCACCTCGAGCCCATGCCCCGCGAGCGACTTCATCACATTGCGATGGACGAGCCCGACCCCATCGACGACGGTCTTCGCATCGGTCGTCGCGGGATCGACCGTCGCGAAGCGCGAGAGGTCATCGAGGGAGTCGAGCACTCCGCGCAGCAGATGCTGCATCCCGCGGAGCTCGGCCTCCTGACGGTCGCGCACGGCGCGCCGCTTGAAGTTCTCGAACTCGGCGTACAGGCGGAGGTACTTGTCCTTCTGCTCGGCGAGTTCCTGGGCCACCGGATCGGCGGCGGGGGCCCCAGGGTCGGACGCGGCGTCAGCGCCGATCGGCGCCCCGTCGGTCACGGAAGCGTCACCGGCCGATCCGGTCGCGGGGACATCGGGGGATTCGTTGGTATGCAAGTCGGTCATCGGCGTAAGTTCGCGGGTTGCCGATAGATGAAGCAACGCCCGTGCCGCTACCCCGCTGCCGAATCGGCAGTTCCGAGCCCCCGAAGGAGCTTGGCGAGCGCCGCCTGGGCACTCCGCTGCCGGATCTCATGCCGGTCCCCGATGGTCACGATCCGCTGGGCCGAGACCGACCCGCCAACGTCGAGTCCGATGCAGACCGTACCGACCGGCTTCTCGGGGGTCCCCCCACCGGGACCCGCGATCCCGGTGATGCTCACCCCCACGTCGACCCCGAAGCGCGTCCGGATCCCCGCGGCCATCTCGCGGGCGGTCTCGACGCTCACGGCCCCATGCTCGGCGAGCGTCGATTCGCGCACCCCGAGCTCACGGACCTTCACCGCATTGTCGTAGGCGATCACCCCGCCCATCACCGCATGACTCGCCCCCGCCATCGCCGTGAGGCGCATCCCGAGCATCCCCCCCGTGCAGCTCTCCGCCACCGCGATCGTGCGCCCTGACTCGCGTAGCGCCCGCACCACCACCTCGGCGAGATCGTCATCCCCCTCGCCGTAGATCCACTCGGCGAGCGGGGCGCGCACCTGCGCGGCGGCGGCATCGAGCCGCGCGTCGGCCTCCTCAGGGGAGGCGTTCCGCACGGTGAGACGGAGATCGACCCCTTCCCACCCGGGGAGATAGGCGAGCGAGGCTCGGAGCGCCGACCGATCGATCCCCTGCAGGAGATCGGCGACCGCCGACTCGGCGATCCCCGTCGTGCGCAGGGTGCGCGAGCGGACCACGCGCAGACCAGCCTCGCCCCCCATGCGCTCGATCATCGTCGGGAGGAGGACATCGGCGAGCATCCCGCGGAACTCGCGTGGCACCCCGGGGAGCATCGCTACCCAGCGCCCCTGCGCATCCTCGAGCCAGATGCCGGGAGCCGAGCCATGGCCGTTGGGGAGGATCGCGGCGCCTTCGGGGATCATCGCCTGCGCGCGGTTCGCCTCCGGGAGCTCGCGCGACCATCGCGCCTTCCACCGCGCGCGCAGCGACTCGAGGATCCCCTCGTCGAGGGTCATCCCTCGGCCAAAGAGCGCGGCGATGGAGGCCTTGGTGAGATCGTCGGCGGTGGGTCCGAGCCCGCCGCTCGTGATGACCGCCCCGGTGCGCTCGATCCCTGCTCGCACCGCGGCGGCGATCTCCTCCGCGCCGTCGCCGACGGTAGCGCGCCGCACGACACGGATCCCGACCGCCGCCGCCTGCCGCGCGAAGGTCGCCGCGTTGGTATCGATGGTGAACCCCAAGAGGAGCTCATCACCGATCGAGACGAGTTCGACGTCCATGGGCGATCCCTCGCGAGCGCTCAGCGCACGCGGGGACGTCCGAAGACCTCCCCGTGCCGCGAGAGGTAGTCGACGAGCGACCAGAGCGTGAGGAGCGTCGCCACCACCATCGTCACCCCACCGATGAGCCCGATCCCCTGGGCGATCGCCATCGCGGCCCCGCCATGCCACTGCTGTTCATCGAGCAGGAGCTTCACGGCGAACCAGAGATAGGAGGCGCCCATCCAGGTGTATTGGAACCCCGCCTTCCACTTCCCGAGTCGCTGCGCGGCGATCACGACCCCGCGCGCCTGCGCGTACCCACGGAACCAGGTCATGAAGGCCTCGCGCCCGAGGATCACGACCAGTACCCACCAGGGGAACCAGATCGCCTCGACTCCCCAGGTGGTGAAGGCATAGGCACTACGCTCGGTGAAGGCGGGGAGCCGGCCGAGCAACGCATCGTCTGGCGCCCCCTGCAACAGGAACATCGGGATGAAGGTGCCCAGCAGGAGCAGTTTGTCGGCGAGGGGATCGAGGATCTTCCCGAGATCGGTGATGAGCCCGCGCTCGCGCGCGAACTTCCCATCGTAGTGATCGGAGATCGCGGTCACGAGATAGAGCACGAAGGCGAACACCCGCACCCCGACCGACGGGAGGAAGGGCAACGCCGCGACGATCGGGGCGGCGACGATGCGCGCCGCGGAGATGGTGTTCGGCAGATTCATGGCACGAGCTCCCGTACGAGGCGTTCTCCCACGACGGTGAGCGTCTCGAAGACCCCGACGCCGGTGAGCGCGACCGCCTCCTGAGACGGCGCACGGATCGCGCCTCCGGCCGACTCGACCAGCGGATTCAGTGCCGCCTCCAGCTCGGCGATCGGCAGGGCGCGCGGCAGGTCCCGTTTGTTATACTGGATCACGTAGGGGAGCTGCGCGAGCTCGAGTCCGTGCGCCGCCAGATTGTCATGCAGGTTCTGCATCGACGCGATGTTCGCGTCCATCCGCTCCCGATCGGAATCCGCGACGAAGACGATCGCATCGACCCCCGTGAGGATCAGCCGACGGGTCGTATCGTGTACCACCTGCCCCGGCACCGTGTAGAGGTGGAATCGGGTCTGGAACCCGCGCACCTCGCCGACATCCACCGGAAGGAAATCGAAGAAGAGGGTCCGCTCCTGCGGGGTGGCCAACGACACGAGCTGGCCTCGCGACGCTGGGACGGTGCGACGATGGATCACCTCGAGATTCGTCGTCTTCCCCCCGAGCCCAGGGCCGTAGTAGACGATCTTGCAGTGGATCTCACACGCGGCGTAGTTCGTGGAGGGCATCAGATCGCGCGCCGTGCGGCGAGCGCCTGCACGATCGTCCCCCCATCGGCGTACTCGAGGTCACCTCCCATTGGGAGCCCACGCGCGAGGCGACTCACCGTCGCCCCGGAGGCGCGAAGCTGTTCGGAGAGATAGAGTGCCGTCGCATCGCCCTCGAGGGTCGGATTGGTCGCGACGATCACCTCGCGCGCCCCCGCCTGCATGACCCGCGAGACGAGCGGGACGATGGTGAGGTGCGAGGGCCCGATGCCATCGAGCGGGGCGAGACGCCCCCCGAGCACATGGTAGACCCCGCGATACTCCCCCGTTCGCTCGATCGACGCGATGTCGGACGCCTCTTCCACCACACAGATCACCTGGCGATCGCGGCGCGCATCGACACAGATCGCACACTGCGCGGCTTCCGTGAGGTTGAAGCAGGTATCACACGGGCGCACCCGCTCGACGAGGGCGACCAACGCCTCCGCCAACTTGCGGCTCTGCGACGCCGGCTGCCGAAGCAGGTGGTAGGTGAGCCGCATCGCCGACTTCCGACCGATGGTCGGGAGCCGCGAGAGTTCGGTGATCAGCTCGTCGATCGCCGACACGCGATCAGAATGGGAGCTTGAAGGGGAGACCACCCACGCCGAGCCCCCCCGCCACCTTCTGCATCTCCTGCTCGGCGAGCTCACGGGCCTTTCGCTGCGCCTCCTGCGTGGCGACGGCGACGAGATCCTCGAGCATCTCCACGTCGGCGGGATTCACCACCGTCGGATCGATCGAGACCCGTTTCACGGTGCCACGACCATCGGTCTCCACCGTGACGAGGCCACCCCCCGCGCTCCCCGTCACCGAGAGCCGCTGGAGTGCCTCCTGCGTCTCCTGCACCTTCCCCATCATCTCCTTGGCCTGCGACATCATCTTCAGGAAATCCATCGGTCGCTCAATCGAGGAGTTCGAGGTCGAGGGCCTCGACGGCAGCGTCGAGGAGCGGGGACTGCTTGCGGAGCATCGCCATGCGATCGGCCTTCACCGCCCCTTCGTTCAAGCGGCGCGGCGCGCGATCCGCCTCCGGTGCCTCCACGCGGACGGCGACCGTCTGTACCCCATCGAACCGCTGACGGATCGCCGCGAGCACGGTGGCCGTCCCACCCGAGATCAGCTCGGCATGCGCCTCGGAGGTCACGGTGAGGGTCACCGTCCCGCTGGCGGTCACCGCCGAGGGGGTCGCATGCGCGAGGGTGCTCGAGAGCATCAACGCTCCATGCTCCCCATGCACCGCATCGGTGATCGATTCCCAGCGCTCGACGAGGCGATTCAGGTCGAGCGGGATCCGCGGACCAGGCGTGGCCTCCGCACGGTCCGCGACCACCGGGATCGGGGTGGTAGCAGGGGCCGAGGCGCGCAGTGCCGTGGTCGATGACGGAGGCGCCGCCCGCCGCGAGGCGGGAGCCGCCGGAGCCGCCGCCGCGCGCGGCGCCCCACCACTCTCGCTCACCCCGCGCAACACCTGCTCGAGATCGAGCGTGCGATCCAACAACGCGCACCGCACCAACAACGTCTCGAAGAGGAGCTGCTGCTGTCCGCTCCGGCGCATGTGCGGCTCGAGCTCGGAGACCAGATGGAGCATCCGGAGCAGGTCACCGGCGGAGAAATCCCCGGTCCGTGCGGCCAACGCATCGCGCACACGCTCCGAGAGATCGGGGAGGGTGCCCCCGAGCACCACCGCCAACTGCGCCCGCAGGATGTTCGCGAAGTCGGTGAGGAGGATGCTGAAATCCACGCCATGATCGGCGAGCCGCGCCACCGCCGAGAAGACCTCCCCCGCCTGCCGCTGGGCGACGAGCGCGAGGAGCCGGAGATGTTCCTCTTCGTGGACCAGCCCGAGCGACTCGCGCACACGCTCCGCCGTCAGCGTGTCCCCGCCGAGCGAGAGCGCCTGGTCGGTCAGCGAGAGCGCATCGCGCATCGAGCCGTCCGCGGCGCGCGCGAGCATCGCCAGCGCCTCGGGCTCCGCCGTGATCCCCTCCGCCGCGAGCACGGTACGCAGACGCTCCCGCACCTCGGCGGGCCCGATGCGACGCAGGTCGAAGCGCTGCACGCGCGAGAGCACCGGCGCCGCCGCCTGCTGGATCTTCTGCGGATCGGTCGTCGCGAAGACGAAGATCACCCGCGGTGGTGGCTCCTCGAGCACCTTGAGCAGGGTGTTCCACGCCTCACGCGTGAGCATGTGCGCCTCATCGAGGATGTAGATCTTGTGGCGATCGTCGCCTGAGGGGGCGTACATCGCGCGCTCGCGGAGCTCGCGTGCATCGTCCACGCCACGATTCGACGCGGCATCCATCTCGATCACATCCAGCGAGGCCCCGCCGCTCCAGATCCGCTGACAGGACGGGCACTCCCCGCACGGCTCATGATCGGGGCGCTTCTGCTCGCAGTTGAGCGCCATCGCCAGCACACGCGCAAGCGTCGTCTTCCCCGTCCCGCGGGGCCCACAGAAGAGGTAGGCGTGCCCCAGACGATCGGAGCCGATCGCGTTCCGCAGGGTCGTCGCCACGTGCGACTGGACCGCGACATCGGCGAACCGACGGGGGCGGTATTTCCGGGCGAGCGCGAGGGACATACCCGAAAGATAGCGCCCGGAAACAGGCTCGCGCGGGGAGCGTTCCGGACGAACCGGCTGCTCTCCCGCGCGAGTGCCCCAGGCCTGACGGAGCGACGACCGTCACACGTACCGTTGCTGCCTTTCGGCCCTGGCGGGATTGATGGACTGACGCCCCCCGGGACCTGGGACGACCGGAAGTTAACCGGTCGTGGGGCCCCGGGGCACCCGTCCCGAGGTGACATGCCGGAGGGCCTGCGGGAAGACCAACTGCCCCGCCATCACCTGCCCGATCGCCGAGAGGGTCTGCTACGGGGAGGCGGTCTTGAGCGCGAGCCGGTCCGCGACCTGCACCTTGGTGAGCCCCTCGGCGGTCGTCACGCCGCCATGACCTCGGCGAGCACCGTGGAAGCGCGCGCCAGCGCCACATCGTCGATGTCGAGATGCAGCACGCACCGCACGCGCGTCTGGTGCCACGCGGTGACGAGCACATCCGCGGCCTTGGCCCGCGCGACGACCTCCGGTGCGGTGAGTCCGCCAATGAGGTCGCACATCACGATGTTCGTATCCGGCGAGACGACCTCGACCCCGGGCACCGCGGCGAGCGCGGCGGCCAAGCGACGCGCCCGCGCATGATCCTCCCCGAGCCGTGGCAGGTGCTGCTCGATCCCATGGAGCGCCGCCGCCGCGAGGATCCCCGACTGACGCATCCCGCCCCCAAACCGCTTCCGCACCTCCCAGGCGCGACGCATCGGCTCGGCATCACCGGCGAGACAGGCGCCGACCGGCGCCCCGAGCCCTTTGGAGAAGGAGACCATCACCGTCGACGCGCAGGCGGCGAAGTCGGCGAGCGGTGTGCCGGTCGCCACATGGGCGTTCCAGAGCCGCGCCCCGTCGAGATGCACGGGGAGCCCCTGCTCCGCCGCGGTCGCCTGGATCGCCTGCAGATGCGCAAGTGGCGTGACCATCCCGCCCGCCCCGTTGTGCGTGTTCTCCGCACAGACCAGCGAGGCGCGAGGGGCATGGATCGAGGCGGGCCGGAAGGCGGCGCGCAGCGCATCGGCCTCGAGCACCGGCGCGCCCCGCACCACGCGCACCTGGAGACCGACGAGTCCGGCGGTGCCGGCGATCTCCCAATTCACGATGTGGGAGTCCTCGTGCGCAAAGAGCTCGGTCCCCGGCTCACCAAGCAACCAGAGTGCGGCCTGATTCGCCATCGTCCCCGAGGGGAAGAAGAGCGCGCTCGGCTTCCCGAGCAGCGCGGCGACGCGCGACTCGAGGGCACGGACCGTCGGATCGCCATCCAGCACATCGTCCCCGACCTCGGCCTCCGCCATCGCCCGCCGCATGGCGGCGGAGGGACGCGTGACGGTGTCGCTCCGCAGATCGATCGGGTTGGGACTCATCGACGGATCGCGTCGGAGCGGCGCTGTCGGGTCTGCTCCATGATCTCCGAGAGGTTCATCTCGAGCGTGGTGGAGCGATCGATCAGGAGCTCGGTGCGCGGTGGGAGCTTCCCCGCCTCGATGAGGCGGAGTTCGGTCACATGCGCGACCTCGGCGCCGACGATGAAGATCAGCGCGGCGTAGTAGGTCCAGAAGATCACGGTGAAGATCGCGCCGAGCGTCCCCGTGTAGAGCGAGGCGGGCGCCGACTGCAGGAAGAACGCCGCGAAGAGCGCGCGCGCCACCTCGAACATGACCGTCGCCGTCGCACTGCCGGCAATGATTGGCTGCCACGGAATGGCGCGCAGCGGCAGGAACCGATAGAGGGCAGCGAATATCCCAAACACCACCGCGAGCGAGAGCACCCGCCCCGCGGCGTAGACCAGCGTGGACGTCGTCCCCTGGAGCACCCCCTGCCCCGCGAGCGTCGCCCCGACCTGGCCCGAGGTGACCGCCAGCCAGGTGTTGGTCGAGACCCAGAGCACCACGAGCAGGAGGGAGAAGAGCACGAGGTTGATGTCAATCAACTTCCCGTGCACGAAGCTCCGCTCCTTGCCATGCATGAAGACGAAGGCGAGCACATTGCGGAGCGTCCCGAAGAGCTGCGAGGCGAACCAGGCGAAGCTGAGCGCCCCCCCCGCGCCGATCGCGGCCCGCGTGCGGACGATCTCCGCGAGGACGGGATCGAGGATCGACCCGCCCCCGGCGGATGTCGACGGGAAGAGATTGGCGAGCACCCCCTGCACCGCGGGGGCGACGGTGTCCGGGGACCGACGGAGTAGGAACCCGAGCCCCGCTGCGAGGAGGAGGACGAAGGGGATCCCAGCGAGGAGCACATTGAAGGCGACCCCGCCTGCGAGGAAAGTTGCGTCGTCCACCTGAAAGCGCCGCAGCACCGCCCGGACGAACATCACGGCCGTGCGGATCGGCCCGTCCGAGGTCCCCGCCGGCGCCCTACTCACCGGCGTCCGCGTCATCCGGCGCGGCCTCGACGACCGCCGCCATCCCCGGCGCCTGGCGCACCACCGCGGGCTCCGTCACGAAGCGCTGCACCCCCGCCTTCGTCCCGCGCACCGCGAGCTGATCGAAGAGGAAGGCGAACTTCGCGTCGTACGCCTTCGCCAGCGCCGTCTTCACCTCGGCCGGGAGATCCCAGAGCTGCCGCTTGAACGGACCGAGCGCCTTCTTGCGCGTCTTGTAGAAGAACTGCTCGTCGGAGTCGCCCGCCTTCCGCTCCTCCGCCGCATTGGTGCGAAGCCAGGTGTAGATCGCCTCGCGCAACGCAGCTGGGAGATGATCGTACAACATGTTCTGGAACCCCGTCGCGAGATGGATCTCCGAGGTCTCGGTCCGAGGGAAGTGGTTGAAGGCGCCATCGGGCAGGGTCGAGGCCCCATGCTGCACCGCCCCGGAGAGCCCGTACTGCTGCCGCGCGACGCGCGAGAGATCCTCGAGCGTCTGGAAGTCGAGCGCGACATCGGCGATCGACCCATCGGCGAGCACCACGCCCCCATGCGAGGTCCCCGACTGCACCGAGATCTTCGAGAGCCCCACCATCCCCGGCGCCTGCGCGGCCAAGGTGCGATTGTAGCCGTCCATGAACGCCTCGAGCTCTGGCACGGTCGAGTTCTCCGTCCCCACCTCGCCGATCTCCCCGCCGAGCGAGACGGTGATCCCCTTCGGCTCGAGGGCGCGTGCGAAGCGCGTGAGCTCCACCCCGAGCTCGTAGTTCAACTGTTGCTGCGCATCGAGCGTCGGATGCGCGAGATCGACCAGGGTCGAGGTGTCGAGGTCGATGTTGTAGAAGCCGGCGGCGATCCCCTCGCGCACGAGCTGCTTCACCGCATCGAGCTCGGCGGTCGGGTCGGCCTTGTACTTCTTGGCATTCACCTGGAAGTGATCGCCTTGGATGAAGACGGGGCCACGGAACCCCTCGCGCAGCGCCGCCGCGAGCGCGACGCTCACATACTCGTCCGGGCGCTGTTCCGTGTAGGCGATCTCGGAGCGCGCGATCTCGAGGATGAAGGCGCCGCCATCCATCGCGATCGAGGTCCGGAAGATGGAGCGCATGGTGTCATACGACGCACCACGGATGTTCATCGCGGGCACCGTCACCGGGGGGACATCCCCGCGACCGCGCGCCATGTAGAAGCCATGGATCGACGCCGGATAGATCCCGACGGCGCGTGCCGCCTCCCAGATGATCCAGCGCGCCCACGCGCGCTCGTCCTCGGCGCCGAAAACGGCGTGGCGGGCGAGCGTGTCCATCATCGGACCAGCGAGCGCCGCCGGATCGGTGACGGAGAGCTGGCCACCGGAGACGACGATGGCTGGGGCGATGGTCTGCTGCACGGAGGGAGGAAGCGTCGACATCCCGGGAAATCTGCCGGCCCCCCTCCCGCGGAGCAACGCGCTATAACACCCAGTCGGGGTCGGAGGCGGGGAGCGCCTCCCAGACCGACCGCATGGTCGACCACCCCGGATGCCCGAACTGGTAGTACGTGAGCTGCTTCCCCAGCTCCACCCCGGGCTGGTCCAAGGGATCGATCCCGTAGAGCTGCCCGGCGTAGATCGTCGCCAGTTCGAAGAACATGAAGAGCCCGCCGAGGTGCCAGGGATCGGCCCGGGTGACGCGAAGCGTCATCGTCGGGCGCCCCTGCGTCGCGAGCGCCCCCGCCGTGGCGCGGCACTCGGCTCGGAGGAGCTCATGGAAGCCATGTCCCCCGAGGTAGGCGAGCTCCGCCGGCCCCTGGCCGGGGATCGTGAGCTCCCCCCCCTCGGGCTCCTCGACATCGAGGAAGGTGACCGTCTTGTCGATCGGCCCCTCCATGAAGAGCTGGACCTGCGCATGCTGGTCGGTCGCCCCGACGGCGACGATCGGGGTGGGCCCCACCGGGTCCCCACCGGGCGTACGCTTCCCGAGGCTCTCCGCCCAGAGCTGCACGAACCAGGGGGCGAGGTCGCGATAGGCGTCGGAGTAGGGCATCAGCACATGCATCCCCTGCCCCGCCTCCTGATGTGCACGCCACTGCAGGAGGGCGAAGGCGAGCGCGGGGTTCTCGCGGATCGCCCCGGTGGCGCAGCGATCGCGCATCGCGACGGCGCCCGCGACGAGCGCATCGACATCGAGCCCCAAGAGCGCCGCCGGCAGGGTCCCGACGGGCGAGAGCACGGAGAAACGCCCGCCGACGTTCGGCGGGACCTCGAACATCGTGATCCCCTCAGCGGCGCCGACGTCGCGAAGGACCCCCTTGTCCGGGTCGGTGACGAAGACCATCCCCTGCCTGGCGGGGACCCCCGCGGCCGCGAGCCGTTCCCGCACCAGGAGATACTGCGCCATCGTCTCCGCCGTGCTCCCGGACTTGGAGACCACCAGGAAGAGGGTGCGGTCGAGCGCGACCTGCTCGAGCACCCCGCGCACCGAGCGCGGGTCGACGTTGTCGAGGATGTGAAGGCGCGGCCGTCCTCCCCGCTGCACCGACGGACGCGCGTTCCAATCGCGCGGGAGGAGCGCGGTGCGGAGCGCGAGGGCGCCGAGGGCGGAGCCCCCGATCCCGAGGACGACGAGATCGTCGTAGCGGCCGGCGCGCGCACGCGCCCACGCGATCACCCGCGCGCGCTCCGCGCCCTGCGCCTCGAGCTCGCGGAACCCCAACCGTCCGCGCCCGGCCTCAGCGAGCAGCCCCGCATGGGCCTCCACGGCGCGCGGCGCGAGGGAGGCGAATCGCCCCGCCGTCACCCCACTCGGCACGGCACGCCGGGTCATCCCGGTGCAATCGAGGTGGATCGTCATGCGTCGGGGATCTCCACGGTGAGACCGTCGTAGGCGGGCTGGATGTCGGCGGGGAGCTCCGCCGTGAGCGCCGCATGGGCGGTCTGATGGGTCAGATGGGTGAGATAGGTACGCGCCGCCCCGACGCGCCGCGCCGCCGTGACCGATTCCTCGACGGAGAGATGCGTCGGGTGCGGGGTGCGGAAGAGCGCGTTGAGCACCAACACCTCGGCGCCGCGCAGGATCTCGACCGCGGCGTCGGGGAGCGTCTTGGCATCGGTCACATACGCCAACGGCCCGATCCGATACCCGAAGACCCGCGACCGCCCATGCGGGACCTCGACCGGGATCACGGTGAAGCCCCCGATCCGCGCGGGGACGCCCGGCGAGAGCACATGCCCTGCCGCCTCGGGCTTCGAGGTGCCCGGCAGCGGACGCATCGTCTCATCGAACACGTAGGTGAACTTCTCGCGCAGCGCCGCGATCGTCTCGGCCGGCCCGTAGATCGGGATCCCCCCGCTCCGCCGGATGGAGATCGCGCGGATGTCGTCGATCCCATGCGTGTGGTCCGCGTGGTCATGCGTGTAGACCACCGCGTCCACGTGGTGGATCCCCGTGGCGATGAGCTGGAGCCGCAACTCCGGTGGGGTATCGAGGAGGAGGCGCTCACCGCCCTGCTCCACCACGGCGCCGACCCGGGTCCGCTTATCACGCGGATCCTCCGAGCGACAGACGGCACAGTCACACCCGATCTGCGGTACCCCGAAGCTCGTCCCTGTGCCGAGGAACGTCAGCCTCACACCGTCTCCACCTTGAGCAGATTGGTCGTCCCGGGGATGTTGAACGGGACCCCGGCGGTCACGAGGATGCGCTCCCCCGCCTCGGCGAAGCCGTGCCGCAGCAAGAGTCCGCGCGCGATCGTGAGCATGTCCTGATAGGTCTCCGCTGGCGCGACGAGAAAGGGGATGACGCCCCAGACCAACGCGAGCTGGCGGTAGGTGCGCGGCTGGTCGGTGAGCACCACGATGCGCACCCCTGGACGGCGCGCCGCCATCACCCGCGCGGAGAATCCGCTCTTGGTGAAGACGACGAGGGAGTGCGCGCCCATCATGCGCGCCGCGGTCACCACCGCCGCCGCGATCGTCTCCTCCGTGGTCGCGGAGCCCGGCGCCACGCGATCGAGCCCTTGGCCACGCGTCACCTCGGCCTGCTCCGCGGCCCCCGCGATCCGACGCATCGCCTCGACCGCCAGCACGGGATATCGTCCCGCCGCGGTCTCCGCCGAGAGCATCACCGCATCGGTCCCGTCGAGGATGGCATTCGCGATATCGCTCGCCTCGGCGCGCGTCGGCCGAGGATGTTCGATCATCGACTCGAGCATCTGTGTGGCGGTGATCACCGGACGCCCATAGCGCGCGGCGAGGGCGATGATCCGCTTCTGTTGCAGGGGGACGGACTCGAACGGCAACTCGACGCCGAGATCCCCGCGCGCGACCATCACCGCGTCGGTCGCTTGGAGGATCTCCTCGATGCGCTCGAGGGCGGAATCCTTCTCGATCTTGGCGACGATGAGCATCCCCGCCGGGAGCAGCGTGCGGAGCTGCGCGATATCCTCGGGACGTCGCACGAAGCTGAGCGCGAGGTAATCGAGGTCCTGCGCGACCGCGAAGGTGATGTCGGCGCGATCCTTCTCGGTCAGCGAGGGAGCGGAGACCTCGATCCCCGGAAGGTTCATCCCCTTATTCGAGGAGAGGAGCCCCCCGACGCGGACGGTGCAGTGCACCCGCGCCCCCTCGATCCGGTCGACCTGCAGGTCGAGCAGCCCGTCGTTCACGAGGATCGTCGCGCCGGGCCGGACATCCTCGGCGATGTGATCGTAGGTGACGGGGATCTCCCCCGCTTCCGCCTGAGACTCATGGACGAGGGTGAGCTGCTGTCCCTGATGGAGGTGCAGCGGCTCGGGGAGGACCCCGATCCGGATACGCGGCCCCTGCAGGTCCCCGAGGATCGCGATCGGGAGCCGCAGCTCGTCCGCAAGAGCGCGCACCGTCTGGATCACCTGGGCGTGCTTGTCGTGCGTCCCGTGCGAGAAGTTGATGCGCACGACGTTGACGCCGGCCTGCAGGAGCTGACGGATGACGCCGGCGTCCGTCGACGACGGGCCCAGGGTCGCGACGATCTTCGTGACGTCGTGACGCGTCGGACCGGGTGCGGCAGCTCGGACCGTCATCACGTCGCTCAGTGCCCGCGGAGTGTCGCGGTCTTCGCCTCGATCCCCGCGATCAGCGTGTCGAACGACTTCTGGAAGCTCGCGAGGCCCTCGACGAGGAGCCGATCGGTGACGGCATCGAGATCGATCCCGAGGGCCGCGAGATCGGCGAGCCCCTGGTCGGCCGCGGCGAGGTCGGCGTCGACCGTGCGCCGCGTGATCCCATGGTCGCGGAATGCCTCGAGCGTCGCGGGGGGCATCGTGTTCACCGTATCAGGACCGACGAGCTCCTCGACGTAGAGGACGTCACGATACGCCGGGTTCTTGGTGCTCGTGCTCGCCCAGAGCGGCCGCTGCACCTGCGCCCCCTTGGCGACGAGCGCCGCCCAGCGCGGGCCGGCGAACCGCTCCTGGAAGAGCCGATACGCCCGCTTGGCGTTGGCGATCGCGGCCTTCCCCTGCAGCGCCTTCCCCCGCTCGGCGGCGAGGGTGCCCGCGGCGACCAACGCGTCGAGGCGTGGGTCGATCGCGCCATCGACGCGACTCACGAAGAAAGAGGCGACGGAGGCCACGTGCGAGAGGTCCCCGCCCTTCGCCGCCCGGTCCTCGAGCCCGGCGAGATAGGCCTCGATCACCCGCGCATGCGCCGCGACCGAGAAGAGGAGCGTGACGTTGACGTTGAGCCCATCCGCGATCAGCTGCCGGAGCGCGAGGCATCCCTCGGCCGTGCCCGGCACCTTGATCATCACATTCGGCCGATCGACCGTCTTCCAGAGGCGGTGCGCCTCGGTGATCGTCGCGGCGGCGTCATGTGCCGACCCCGGGGAGACCTCGATGGAGACGTAGCCATCCTGTCCCTTGGTCTGTCGATAGACGTCCGCGAAGGCATCGCAGGCGACGCGCACATCATCCGTCTCGACGAGCTCGAAGAGCCCCCAGGCGTCGAGCCCCTGGGCCGCCCCATCGCGGAGCTGCCCATCATACGCCGACCCCGTCGCGAGCGCCTTCTCGAAGATCGTCGGGTTCGAGGTCATCCCTGTGAGGGCCTCGTTGCGGATCCGCCGGGTCAACTCACCGGACTGGAGGATCGCGCGGTCGATGAAGTCGAGCCAGATCGACTGACCAGCGGCGTGGAGCGTGTGAAGCGGGGTCGGCGACATACGTTGGGAGGGGTCGAAGGTCCACCCCAAAGTTAGCGGGAGGTCGAGGCGTCCGCGTCACCCGTTGACTGGCGCATCCCCTGTCGGACCATCCGACCCCACCCCGTGTGCCCGCGGAGATACTGCCAGAGCCCCTGCAGTCGGAATCCTAATGTCACGAGTCGGAAGACCGTCCCCTCGACTACTGCAAATCCCAGCAACCGGAGGAAGTCTCCGCGCGCCGAATACCGCCGGAAGCTCACCTCCTCCATGATGAGTGCCAACCAGGTCAGGGTGAGCATGTAGCCATACCCGACGACCAGGAAGAGGAGCGCGTAGTCCCGCACGTCGCCGCCGAGGAACAGACCAAGGGCCAGAAAACCCCACCCAAGCAATTCCACCACCGGGGCGAGCATCTCCCCGAACAGGTAATAGGGCATCACCAACGTGCCGATCCGTCCATAGCGCGGATTGAACAGCATGTCGCGGTGTTCGATCAGACTCGCGATCAGGCCGCGATGCCACCGCTGCCGCTGCTGCGCCAGCACCCGGAGCGTCGAGGGGACCTCGGTCCACGCCACCGGATCCGGGATGAAGGGCAGCGTCGCCGCGATCCCCTGCTCCGCGAGGTACCGGTGCAACCGGATGACGAGCTCCATGTCCTCGGTGATGTTCCCAGCTCTGTAGCCCCCGATCGCTTGCAGGTACTCCTTGCGGAAGAGCCCGAATGCCCCGGAGATGATGAGGTTGCCGCCGAGGCGGTTCCATCCCATCCGTCCAAAGAGGAAGGCACGGAGATATTCCACGACCTGCGCCCCGACGAGCCAATCGGAGGCGACGCGTGCCGTGATGACGCGACCGAACCGCACGGTGCATCCGTTGACCACGCGGACCGTTCCCCCGACGGCGGCGATGTTGTGCTCGAGGAGGAAGGGACGGGCGAGACGCAACAGGGCATCGGGCTCGAGCACCGTATCGGCATCAACGGCGACCACGAAGGGATGCCGGGCCGCGTTCATGGCCGCGTTCAGGGAGTCGGCCTTCCCTCCGTTGACCTTATTCAGCACCAGGAGACGGGAGTACCGACGCGACCGGTAGTACGCGCGCACCGGTTGGCTCGGGACCCGGAGCGTGGATGCAGGTGGCACCTCGTAGAGATCGAACGCCTGGATCAGCTGTGCCATCGTCCGATCCGACGACCCGTCGTTCACCACCACGACCTCGAGCGCAGGATACTCGAGGGTGAGGAGGGAGAGGACGTTGGCCACGATCGTCACCTCCTCGTTGTGCGCGGGCATGAGGAGGGAGAGCGGGGGCAGCGCCTCGGAGGCGAGGAGCCGCTGCAAATGCTCGTCCGCCGCCATGCGCCAGTGCTGCCAGAGCTCCGGGACGGCGAACATCAGCAGCACGGCATGGAAGCTCGAGAAGACGAGGAGGTAGTAGAGCGCGGCCTGGGTGGCGAAGCCGAGGATGGGAGCGAGGACGGTGATCAACGGCGCGCCTCACGCGTGCTCGAGGTCGATGAGTGCCCCGTCGGAGAGCCCGTCGACCATGGTGGCGGTCTCGCGCGCATACCGATACCCGCTGTCACGGGCCCGTCGAAGCGCCGCGCGCCCTGGGGCACCTGTCTCCGCCAGCGCGACGGCACTGCGCAACCGGACCAGCCACACCGGATCGCTCAAGGCGATGGTGAGCGCGGGGATCGCCGTCCGTGCGGCGAGGTGCCCGAGCGTCCTGGCCGCGGCGGATCGAACCGAG
>Ga0315900_10005266_pt1 | contig 17819 bp, 15 predicted proteins | sample LakEriMetagenome_FD_203521 | JGI IMG/M metagenome (GOLD analysis project Ga0315900, IMG submission 203521) | Freshwater fungal communities from buoy surface, Lake Erie, Ohio, United States - Buoy 12 MA114 | ecosystem: Environmental > Aquatic > Freshwater > Lake > Lake biofilm | place: USA: Lake... | reverse complement strand
CAGAAGGGGGAGCCACTCTCTGGATAACACCAACTATCTACTTGATCGAAAGTGGCGAATTGAATTCATTTAAAGTTATTATAATGTAACAAAAACGTTACATAAATGGGTTGCGGCTCAATGCACTGTTAATTTTTGAAGCTCTTTGTTTGATGGCTGTGAAAGGATGTGTTCATTTGGACATTTTTATAAAAGCAACCTGCTGGTTGGTTTGTGGTCATGGAGCAAAAATCCATCGTCAGGCTTTCGGGAAGGTTCGCGGGAACATTGACTGCTCGATACCTGCCTGGCGAACCCACGTTTCTTGAGTGGCTGTGGAAGGTGTTCGGTGGGCACCAAGTGACGATGCGCCATTCGGATGCCAGGGCGGTGGGAAGGGCTTGTTTTGGACCTGTCTGCGAAGCAGGCGTTGATCATCAGCGGAGGCGCAGTCGATGGAAGCTGCGCCTTGACCTTCCGGGTTGCATGACCCATGTGACGAGCCCAGTCATGCCTGACCTGCCTCAAACTCTCGCCATTGCCTCCGACCACGGCGGCCTTGACCTCAAGAACGCCATTTTCAACCACCTGCTGGAAGGTGGCTACAGGGTTGAGGACGTGGGGGTGTTCACCACGGAAAGCGTGGACTATCCGGATTATGCCGAACTGGTGGCGGCTCGGGTTCTGGATGGCCGTGCGGATGCGGGCATTCTGGTGTGCACCACGGGCATCGGCATGAGCATCACCGCCAACCGTCACGCCGGCATCCAGGCCAGTCTGGTGCATGATCCTGAAACCGCCGCCATCACCCGTGAGCACAACGCCTCCAACGTCCTCTGCCTGGCCGGCAGGACGACTTCCATCGAGATCGCCAGGCAGATTGTGGACGCCTGGCTGAAAACACCTTTTGCGGGCGGCCGTCACGCCCGCCGAGTCTCCAAAATGAACAAGCAAGCCCACCCCCTCAGCATCCTCGCCGCCTCCGATCCCGCCGTCGCCGCCATCGTCGACGCCGAGCAGCATCGCCAGCAGAACAACATCGAGCTCATCGCGAGCGAGAACTTCACCTCGCGTGCCGTCATGGCGGCGCAGGGAAGCTGCCTGACGAACAAGTATGCCGAAGGTTATCCGGCGAAGCGCTGGTATGGCGGATGTGAGGAGGTGGACAAGGTCGAGCAGCTGGCCATCGACCGTGCCTGCGAGCTCTTTGGGGCGAAGTTTGCGAACGTGCAGCCCCACTCCGGCTCCCAGGCGAACGCCGCGGTCTATTTCAGCGTGCTGCAGCCCGGCGACAAGGTGCTCGGCATGAACCTGGCCCACGGCGGCCACCTGACCCATGGCAATCCGGCGAACTTTTCCGGACGCTTCTACAACTTCTGCCAGTATGGCGTGAGCCCGAAGGACGAGCGCATCGACTACGACGAGCTTGCCGAGGTCGCGCAGCGTGAGAAGCCGAAGATGATCACCGCCGGGGCCAGCGCCTATCCGCGCATCATCGACTTCAAGAAAATGAGCGAGATCGCCAAAAGCGTCGGCGCCTACCTGTTTGTCGACATGGCGCACATCGCCGGCCTGGTGGCTGGCGGCGCTCATCCCAGCCCGATGGAGCATGCTGATTTTGTGACGACCACCACGCACAAGAGCCTGCGCGGTCCGCGTGGCGGCATGATCCTCACCAACAGCGAGGAGCTGATCAAGAAGATCAACAGCCAGGTGTTCCCCGGCGTGCAGGGCGGGCCGCTCATGCATGTCATCGCGGCCAAGGCGGTGTGCTTTGGCGAATGCCTGAAGCCGGACTTCAAGGACTACACCGCCCAGATCGTCAAGAACGCCCAGGCCCTGGCGGCACGTCTTGCCGAACTCGGCTACCGCATTGTCAGCGGCGGCACGGACAACCACCTCATGCTGGTGGATCTGCGTCCGAACGGGCTGAACGGCAAGGTTGCCAGCGAAACCCTCGACCATGCAGGGATCACGGTGAACAAGAACGGCATTCCGTTCGACACCGAGAAGATCACGCTGGGCGGCGGCATCCGCATCGGCACCCCGGCCGTCACCACCCGGGGCATGAAGGAGGCCGAGATGGTTCTCGTCGCCGACTGGATCGACCGTGCCCTGAAGAACAAGGACAACGCCGCCGTGCTTGCCGAGATCAAGGCCGAGGTCTCCCGGGTGAACGAACGTTTCCCGGTGCCGTAAGCCCATGTCAAAGCCAGCCAGCGCTTTGCATCGTCTTCGGGGCCCGCAGTTCATGCTGCGGGCCCCGCTTATTTTTTTCGGCGGGGGGTGAAGTCTGAATCAGGCACAGCTGGGGGAGCCTTTTTTTCTGGCTTTTCCTGGCCAGGAGGGGCTGAATGATGCGTTCTTTGGTTATTCCTTATGAAAATCACTTTCACTTCACTTTTCTTCCTGGCGGCTGTTTCCCAGGCTGCAGACTGGCCGACCTTTCGCGGTGCCGATCGTACCGACATCAGCCCTGAAACCGGTCTCTTGAGGCAGTGGCCTTCGGCCGGCCCCCAAAAGGTCTGGATGAACGAGGACGCGGGCCTGGGCTATTCCGGTTTCGCGATCGTGGGCGGAACGCTTTACACCATGGGTTCCCGTGACGCCGTCGAGTTCGTGATCGCGATCGACACGGCGACCGGCAAGGAAAAGTGGTCGGCGGAGGCCGGCGCCCTGCTGACGAACGGCTGGGGTGACGGTCCAAGGGCGACTCCCACCGTGGATGGTGACAAGGTCTATGCGTTGAGCGGCAAGGGAACGCTGGTTTGTCTGAATGCGGTCGATGGCAAGAAGCTGTGGAGTGCCGAGATGGTCGAACTGGGCGGCAAGGTGCCGGGCTGGGGTTATTGCGAAAGTCCGTTGATTGAAGGGAACCTGGTTGTGGTCACCCCGGGCGGTGCCCAGGGCACCCTGGCGGCCTTTGACAAGGTCACGGGCAAGCTGGCCTGGCAGTCCGCCGAGTGGACGGATCCCGCCCAGTATGCGAGTCTGATCGCGGTGAGCCACAACGGTGCGCGCCAGCTCATCCAGCTTACCATGCAGAGCATCGCAGGGGTGAACGCCGCGGATGGCAAGGTGCTTTGGAAGACGGAGTTTCCGGGCAAGACGGCGGTGATTCCAACACCTGTTTTCAAGGACGGGCAGATCTTTGTCGCCGCAGGATATGGGGTCGGCTGCAAGTCCGTGAAGGTCGGTGCCGGCAACGCCGTGGAAACCCTTTATGAATCCACGGACATGGTCAATCACCACGGCGGCGTCATTCTCGTGGGCGACCATCTCTACGGGTACAACGACAAAGCGGGCTGGACCTGCATGGATTTCAAGACGGGTGCGGTGAAGTGGGCGGACAAGAAGGGGCTGGGCAAAGGCGCGATTCACAGCGCCGACGGCATGCTTTACCTGCTGGAGGAGCGCACGGGGACCGTGGTGCTGATCGAGGCCAGTCCCGAGGGCTGGAAGGAGCATGGACGGTTCACCCTCAGCCCGCAGACGACCAACCGGAATCCCAAGGGCATGATCTGGACGCATCCCGTGGTCAGCGGCGGCCGGCTGTATCTGCGCGACCAGGAGCTTCTGTTCTGCTTTGATGTCAGCGGCAAATGAGGATTTCACAAGAGGCTGCGCGCCGGTTGAAGACCCGGGGCAAGCGCCGTCAAAACATGGTTTCCCGCTTGCCTCTCCAGGCTTGAAACGCTAACACCCATGGAAGCCTGGCACGCGGCCTGCGTTGCCGATTCACCCTGTCCCCGCATGGTACACGCACACCTACACCGAGCAACTTTTCACCGCCGCCTGGGCGCTGGGTTGTGGGTGCTGCTGCTGATGGTTTCGGCCCCCCTGGCACGAGCCTTCGACACCGTGGTGCTGGATGCCGGGCATGGGGATTTCGACCGCGGCGCGGCCATTGGATATGTTTACGAAAAGCACCTGGCGCTTGATACGGCGCGGCGAGTGCAGCAGCTTCTGGAGAAGGCGGGGCTGAACGTGGTGATGACCCGTTCGCGGGATGTGTTCGTGCCGCTTCCCGGCCGTGCTTCGGCGGGGAACAAGCATGGCAACGCCATCTTCGTCAGCATTCATTACAACTACAGCCGCGGAGGCGGCGGTGCCGGCGCGGAAAGCTACTACTACCACAGCAAGGGTTATGCCCTGGCCGCCTACATCCAGGCCTACCTGGTGCAGCGCACGGGCATGTCCAACCGCGGTGTCAAGCACGCCAGCTTCCACGTCATTCGTGAAACCACGCGCAATCCCGCCGTGCTCATCGAGTGCGGGTTTGTCAGCAATTCCACCGAACGTGCCAGGATGATGACGGGAGATTTTCGCAACCGGATCGCCGAAGGCATCGCCCAGGGCATCGTGTCCTACAAGAAGTCCAACTGAGGAGGCCCGCCCATGCTCGTGACTTGCCGGCAGATGCAGGAGATCGAGCAGAGGGCTTTTGAGCTCGGTGCCGACGCCGGGGATCTGATGGAGAAGGCGGGGCTTGGGATTGCCGCGGAGGTGCGGCGTTTTTTTCCGGTTCCAGGCACCCTGGTCATTTACCTTGGAAGCGGCAACAACGCCGGTGATGCCCTGGTGGCCGCCCGGGAGCTGCAGCAGCTTGGCTGGCGGGTGCTGGCGCGGCTGAGCGGGCTTGTTGAAAGGCTCAAGCCTCTGCCCCGAGCCCATCTGGACGCCTTCAACAACCTTCACCTGCTCAAGTCTCCGGTGAATGCCGCCGAACTTCAGCGGCCGATCGTGCAGCTGGACGGCCTGCTCGGCATCGGAGCCATCGGGGCGATGCGTGAAGAGCTGAGAAGCCTGGCGGTTGAGATGAACGCCCTGCGCCGGGAGCAGCACGCCTTCACGGTGGCCATGGACATTCCTTCAGGACTGAACGGTGACACGGGCGAGGCCTCGCCGGACTGCGTGGAGGCGGACGTCACCGCCGCGGTCGCCTGCGTGAAGGCGGGGCTTGTCGCGGATGCGGCCACCTCATGGGTTGGGCGCATCGCCCTGGTGCCCGTGACCGGGCTCGGGGCGGGGGAGGATGACGGGCCGATGCTGCTGACGCCGGAGCTTCTGCGCAGCTGGCTGCCCCGGCGCAGCTTTGAGTTTCACAAGGGCCAGGCCGGGCGTGTGGGCATTCTTGCCGGCTCCCGTGGGTTTCTGGGGGCGGCGGTGCTGGCCTGTGCCGGGGCTTTGCGTGCCGGGGCGGGGCTGGTCACGCTGCTGGTGAAGGAGGATGTTTACCCGTTGATGGCCGCACGCCTGCCCCCGGAGGTCATGGTGAAACCGGTCAGGGATTACCGTGAAGCCCTGGAGATGAATTGGGATGCCCTGGGGATCGGCCCCGGCCTGGGTTTTGAAGCCGCCGACGAGGTGCTGAACGTGATCCAGTACGCCGCCGTGCCCGCCGTCGTGGACGCCGATGCCATCACCATGATCGCCAGGACGGAGGTGCCGGTTTTCCTGACCTCGACACCGCCCCGTCTGCTGACGCCTCACCCCGGGGAGATGGCCCGGCTGGTGGGCGATGGCGAATGTCATCCCCGGATCACACAGGCGGAGATGTGGGCCATGGCGCATCCCGGCAACGTGCTGCTGCTGAAGGGCGCCCGCACCGTCATCGCCACGGAGGGGCCTCCTCCGCTCATCAACTCCACCGGACATCCGGGCATGGCCACCGGCGGCATGGGGGATGTGCTGACCGGCGTCTGCGCCGCCTTTGCCGGACAGGGCCTGGATCTCTACAGGTCGGCGGGCCTGGGGGCCTGGAGCTGCGGGCGTTCGGCGGAGCTGGCCGCGCTTTCGCAAAGCCAGCTTTCAGTGCTGCCGATGGATGTCGTCGGTCACCTGGGCGCCGCTCTGAAGGAGCTGGAATGACCCCGTATTGCCGGATCCTCCATGCCGGGACGGGCGAGATTCCATTCATGCCTGCGTATTCACCGTCATGCTGAAAGCCTTCATCAGTTTCCTTGCCGCCGCCCTGCCCGCGGTGGCGGTTGATTTCATCAAGGACGTCCAGCCGATCCTGCGTGAGCATTGCTATTCCTGCCATGGCTCCGGCAAGCAGGAGGCGGCGTTCCGGCTCGACCACAAGCCCAGCGCGATGAAGGGCGGTGATTTTGGCGTGGCGATCAAGCCCGGGCATGCCTCGGATTCCACCCTGGTTCATGCGATTGAGGGAAGGAACCCGAAGCTGCGCATGCCGCGCAAGGGGGGGCCGCTCTCGAGCGATGAAATCGCGGTGATCAAGTCCTGGATCGACGCCGGGGCGCCATGGCCCGACAGCGCCAGCGTGAAGCTGGAGAAAAAAACGGATCATTGGGCCTTCAGGCCGCCGGTGAAACCACCGGTTCCCGGCAGGCCTGGAATGAACCCCGTCGACGCCTTCATCCAGGATCGTCTTGCCAGGGAGGGGCTGAAGCCTTCGCCGAGAGCGTCTGCAGAAAAGTTGGTCCGGCGGCTCCACCTCGACCTTGTCGGGCTGCCGCCGCCGCTGGAGGCTGCGGGTGAGGATTACGCGGCCCTGGTCGACGAACTGCTGAACTCGCCTCATTATGGCGAGCGCTGGGGCCGTCACTGGCTGGATGCGGCGCATTACGCCGACTCCAACGGCTATGAGAAGGATCCCATGCGCTTCATCTGGTTTTACCGCGACTGGGTGATCAAGGCCTTCAACCGCGACCTGCCCTACGACCAGTTCATCATCCAGCAGATCGCCGGCGACCAGCTGCCCGGCGCGGGTCAGGATGAGGTCGTGGCCACCGGCTTTCTGCGCAACTCCATGGTCAACGAGGAGGGGGGCGTCGATCCCGAGCAGTTCCGCATGGAGGCCATGTTCGACCGCATGGACACCATCGGCAAAAGCATCCTCGGGCTCAGCATCGGCTGCGTGCAGTGCCATGACCACAAATATGACCCGGTCACGCAGGAGGAGTATTACCGGATGTTCGCCTTCCTGAACAACGACAACGAGCCCTGGCGCGTGGTTTACACCGCCTCGGAGCAGATGCGGCGTTCGCAGGTGCTGTCCGCGGTGCGCGGGCTGGAAGAGAAGCTGAAGCATGAGCACCCCGGCTGGGAGCAGCGCATGGAGGCATGGCGGAAGTCCATCCGGCCGCAGCCGAAATGGACCACGTTGAAGTTTGAGGACGATCCGAGCGGCGGTGAGAAGGCCTTGCGCCAGCCTGACGGCAGCATCCTGGCGCAGGGCTACGCCCCAACCAAAAGCGAGGTCAAGTTCATGGTGAGGCAGGGGGCGCCACTGAGGATCGCCTCGTTCAGGCTTGAGCTGCTGAACGACCCCAACCTGCCCGCCTACGGACCGGGACGTTCACAGAAGGGCACGGCGGCGCTCACGGAGTTCAATGCCACGATGAAGGTGGACGGCAAGCAGGTGCCGCTGAAGTTTGTTCGCGCCACGGCCGATTTTGGCGAGCCCGAAAACACGCCGCTGGCGGCCTTTGCCAGGGATCAGGACGCGGCGAAGGACAAGCGTGTCACCGGGCCGGTCGCCTACGCGATTGACGGCAGGGCGGAGACGGCCTGGGGCATCGACTCAGGCCCGGGGCGCCGCAACGTGCCGCGCAACGCCGTGTTTGTTCTGGAGAGGCCGGTCGAAGTCACGGATGCCTCGGAACTGACGATCGGGCTGAGCATGAAGCATGGCGGCTGGAACAGCGACGACCTCCAGACGATGAATCTCGGGCGCTACCGCATCAGCGCCTCCGAATCCGCCGAGGCCGAGGCGGACCCGCTGTATGGCGGCAAGCCCGTTTTCAGCACCTACAGAGGCACCGTCGCCGAGTGGAAGCCGGTGAACGACGAGATTGAGGCGTTGTGGAGGCAGCATCCGGAAGGCACAACGACATTGGTGCTCGACGCCCGCGAGCAGCCGCGCATGACCAGCGTGCTGAAGCGGGGAGATTTCCTGAAGCCGGGTGAACGGGTCGACACCGGCGTTCCGGCCGTTCTGAACGCGCTGCCGAAAAAGGCGGACGGTTCCCGGCTGACGTTTGCGAAATGGCTGGTTTCAAGGGATGCGCCCACCACGGCGCGAGCCTTCGTGAACCGCGTCTGGCAGGCCTACTTTGGCACCGGTCTGGTGGAGACGCCTGAAGACTTTGGCACCCAGGGCGCGAAGCCCAGCCATCCCGAGCTGCTCGACTGGCTGGCCTGCGAATTCATGGATCATGGCTGGAGCATCAAGCACCTGCAGCGGTTGATCGTCACCAGCCAGACCTATCAGCAGGACAGCCGTGTCACGCCGGCGCTGCTCGAAAAGGATCCCTACAACCGGCTGCTGGCCCGGGGGCCGCGTTTCCGGGTGGAGGGCGAGATCGTCCGTGACATCCAGCTGGCCGTCAGCGGCCTGCTCAAGGAGGAGATCGGCGGCCGCGGCGTCATGCCGCCGGCGCCGGAGTACCTTTTTCAAAAGCCCGTCAGCTATGCGCCCTTCCCCTGGAGGGTCGAGGAGTCGGACCAGAAGTACCGCCGCAGCGTCTATGTCTTCCGCCGCCGCAGCACGCCTTATCCGTTCCTGAGCACCTTTGACGTGCCGAACGGCGAGTCGAGCTGCCTTCGGCGCGCCCGCAGCAACACGCCGCTGCAGGCCCTGATGACTCTCAATGAAACGCTGAGCCTGGAAGCGGCCGGCCATCTGGCCGAGCGCATGACCCGTGCGGGCGGCGGTGATGACAAGGCCGCCATTGAGCATGGCTTCCGTCTCTGCACGCTGCGTTTGCCAAACGCCAGGGAGATGACGGTGCTGATGACCCTGCTGAACCAGCAGAAGCAGGCTGCCGAGGCGGACGCGCTGGCGCCGATGACCGTGGTCGCGCGCGCCCTGCTGAACCTGGATGAGACGATCACCAAGGAGTAGTCAGCGCCGCATCACCGGAAGCAGGATGTGGGACGGATGATCCGCGTCATGCAGGACGGTGTTCACCGCCGTCTTCATCCGCCGGTGCTGCTGAAGCGGCTCGCCGGTGTTGGGGTTGATGTCAAAGCGCGGGAAGTTGCTGCTGCTGATGTCGACGCGCAGGCGGTGGCCTTTTTTAAACACATTGCTGGTTGGGTAAGGACGGATGGTGAGCGGGCAGGCCTTGCCGGGCTCCAGCAGCTTCTCCTCCTTCAGCGAGTCGCGGAAGCGCGCACGGCAGATGCCGTCGGCGATGTTCAGGTCAAAGCCGCCGGGCCAGTGCGGTGAAGGCGGATGCACGTCCACCAGCTTGGCGGTGAAGTCGGTGTCCACGCAGTCGGAGGAGACCCAGAGCCGCACCTCCAGCTCGCCCGTGACCTCCAGGTCGGCCTGCAGCGGCTCCGTTTGAAAGACGAGGATGTCGTTGCGGGAGGAGAGGGGCAGGGGCTGCTGCCAGTTCCAGACATGAGGGCCTCCGCGCTGGTCCCAGGCGCCCTGGAGCATGATGCCGTCGCCGCTGGAGATGTTGCCGCCGATGGTCGGCACGGGCTGGCGCGGGTCGAAGACATAGCTGGAGCTGCCCTGCTGCGGGCTGGTCGAAAGCACGCCGCTGGCGCCGAGGTAATAGGGCGTCGGCCGGCTGCCCCTGGGGGGCCAGGTGTCGGAGTCATGCCATTCGCCGCCGTGGCGAAGCAGGCCCTGCTCGGTCCTGCCGCCGTCGCCGGTGCCCATGGTGAAGTAGCGGACCTTGCGGGCGAAGGGCGCGCTTTTTCCCACGCTGTTGGTTATTCCCTTGAGGGCATGGTCATACCACTCCAGCCGCCAGGCCAGCTCGTCGGGGATGGCGGCGTCGGTGCCGAAGTCCACCTGTCCATGGCTGCTCTTGGACTGCTGGCCGTGGATCCACGGGCCCATGATGAGGAACACATCGCTTTTGAGCGCCGGAGTGAGGGCGCGGAAGTTGGCCGTGGTGTTGCCCGCCCAGGAATCGTACCAGCCCCCGACGAGGTAGACGGGGATGTCCTTGTAGCCGGCGGCGTGGTCGATGATGTTGTTCTGCCGCCAGAAGTCGTCATCGGCTCCGTGGCGCATGGCCTTGATGAGCCAGTCCTCGTATTCCGGGGCCAGCTTCAAAGGAGTGAGCCCGTGCCTCAGGGGCAGATGGGGCAGGTAGCTGAGGCGGTTGTCCGCCATCTCCTTGAGCACCTTCTCGGTGCCTGGATCCTGGGCGGCGTTGCTGCCGCGGCCGGCGTTGAGCATGATCCAGTTCCAGAACCGCATTTCAAAGGCGCCGGCGTTGCGCATGGACTGCACGCCGCAGTTGGAGACGGCGTCCACGGGGATCACGGCGGCCAGTCCGGGAGCCCCGGCCAGGGCCATGGCGTGCTGGGTTCCGCCGACGTAGCTGGTGCCCATCATGCCGATTTTTCCATCGCTCCAGGGCTGGGCGATGATCCAGCGCGCGCAGTCGGCGCCGTCCCCGCCGTCATCCGTCATCCAGTGCCAGACGCCCTCACTGGCATAACGACCGCGCGTGTCCTGGGCGACGAAGACATAACCGTGGCTCGCGAAGTGTTCGCCATGCTTCCTGGAGCCCTTCTTGTTGTAGGGGGTGCGGGTCAGGATGACTGGCAGGCGGCCGCTGTCGCCGGCGGGCCGGTAGATGTCGGTGGCCAGCCTGACACCGTCCGCCATCGTCACCATGACGTCGGTTTCGACGAGCACCTCCGGCTTGTCCTGGGCATGCAGCAGGGCGGCGGAGAGGCTGAGCAGGACGATCCGCCTCAGGGGCGGCGGGAGGTGGCGTGACATGGTCAAACACAAACGTTACGGGGAGTGAATTTTGTTTCCGACTTCGTCCTTGAAACCCGGTTCGCGCCCTCCAATCGGGGCATGTTCATGAGCGGATTCACCGGCACACTCAATCCACAGCAGCGTCAGGCGGCCACCCACATCCACGGGCCGCTGCTGATCCTCGCCGGTGCGGGCACGGGCAAGACGCGCGTCGTCACGGCCCGCATCGCCCACATGATCAACGAGGGCGTCAAGCCGGAGCACATCCTGGCCGTGACCTTCACCAACAAGGCCGCGGCGGAGATGCGGGAGCGAGTGAAGGACATGTGCCGGGACGGCGCCGGCAAGAAGGTCGTGCTGGGCACCTTCCACGCCTTCTGCGCGCGGCTGCTGCGTGAGTTCGCGCCGAAGGTCGGCTACAAGCAGAACTTCGTCATCTATTCGCAGAACGAGCAGATCAGCCTGATGAAGCGGGCGATGAAGGACCTGCTGGTGAAGGAGGAGACGCTGGATCCGCAGGCCGTGCTGTCACGCATGAGCAAGGCCAAGAACTATGGCGAAAGCCTGGGCGACCCGAAGGAGGACATCTACGCGGCGGTGGCCGAGCGCTATTCGAACGAGATGCGTGCGCTCAACGCCATGGACTTTGACGACCTGCTGTGCCTGGGGGTCGAGCTTCTGGAGAAGAACGACGACGTGCGCTCCGTGCTGCATCGCCGGCACAAGTTCGTGATGGTGGACGAGTTCCAGGACACGAACTCGCTGCAGATGCGGCTGCTGCGCGCCCTGGTGCCTGCTCCCTACAACGTCTGCGTCGTGGGCGACGACGACCAGTCGATCTACGGCTGGCGCGGCGCGGAGATCACCAACATCACTCAGTTTGAGGACTTCTTCCCGAACCCCACGGTGGTGAAGCTGGAGGAGAACTACCGATCGACCACGCCGATCCTGCACACCGCCAACAGCCTGATCAAAAACAACGCGGGCAGGCGTCCGAAGAGCCTGTGGAGCCGCAACACCGGCAGCGCGCCGGTGCGGCTCGTGGCCGTGCAGGATGACAAGGAGGAGGCTGACATGATCGCCAAGGAGATCGAACGCGCCTTTTATGCCGACAGGGAGCCCTACGACAACTTTGCGGTCCTGTTCCGGACCAACGAGCAGAGCCGCGTCCTGGAGCAGGCCTTCCGCCAGCGCAAGATCCCCTACCGCGTCATCGGGGCGCGCAGCTTCTTCGACCGCCGTGAGGTGAAGGACATCGTGGCCTACCTGACGATCCTGCACAATCCGCATGATGACATCGCCCTTCTGCGCGTGCTCAACACGCCGACGCGCGGCATCGGCAACGCCACGGCCGAACTTGCGAGGGACCGCTCGATGGAGAAGCATCACAGCGTCTGGGTGGCGCTGTGCGACGAGGATTTCCTGCGGCAGATTCCCGAGAAGGCGCGTACGGCGATCCGCGGTTTCACGGCGATGATCAGCAAGTATGCCGCGTCGGCGCAGGGCGAGGGCGTCATGCTGGCCGAGCTTGCCGAGCATCTCATCCTGGAGACAGGTTACCGTGAGTATCTTCAGAAGCTGGCGAAGACGCCGGAGGATTACAATGCCTGGGACAACGGTCTCAAGGAGCTGGTGAAGCAGATGGCCAGTTATGACGAACGCAACCGCAGGGACGGGCTGGCGGGCTTCCTGGACGAGATCACGCTCAATGACGAGCGTGAGGAGAAGGATGACATCGAGAAGAAGAAAGGGGTCTGCCTCATCACCATGCATGCCAGCAAGGGGCTGGAGTTTCCGGTCGTCTATCTGCCCGGGCTGGAGCAGGGCATCCTGCCGCACAAGCGCAGCTATGAGGAGGGGCGGGTGGACGAGGAGCGCCGGCTTTTTTACGTCGGCATCACCCGGGCCAGGCAGAAGCTGACCATCAGCTTCGTGCGGACACGCGTCAAATGGGGCAAGCCGCAGACGGAGCTGCCAAGCCCCTTCCTCAAGGAGCTGGACCGGACCCATGTGCATGAGATCGACTACAGCCGCCACATGAACGAGGCGGTGGGCCAGGAGGAGGCGACGAACTTCTTCGCGGGGCTCAAGGCCATGCTGGCCGAGGGATGATCCGAGCGTTCAATTCACCTGCAGGAGGCGCGCCTTGCGTCCGGAGGGAAGGGATACGTCATCTCCCGCCCTGGCCCCCATGAGCCTGGCGCCCAGCGGTGATGCGGGCGTGATGACCATCACCTCCCTGCCTTCCACCGTGACTTCCAGGCCGCCTTCGGCCGGGCCCATGAAATAAAGTTCGTTCAGCCCCTGCTGGCCGAGTTCGACCAGGGATCCGGCCCGGACCGAGTCGGAAAGGGAGCTGTTGAGCGCGGCAAAGTCCTGTCGCGCGGCCTGGAGTTCGGCGACCCTGCGGGCCTGGCCGCGTGCGACGTAGGAGGCCTCCAGCGTCCGGGTGTCGTACTTGTTCTCGGCCTTGCTGTCGGGATCCGTCGCTGCGGCAAAGGAGGCTCTGGCACCGCGCAGCAGCATCTCAAGTTCGGCGTCGAGGCGGGCCAGGATGGCGTTGATGACGGCGGACTTGAGCATGAAGATGGACGTTGAACGGGAAGGGTTTGGGCGGGTCGGAGCCGCCGACAGGAGGCCCGCCTAGATGGGATTCAGGGCTCCCCGCTGGTTGCGGCTGCCGCAGGCCGGGCACTGACTGGCCGGGCCGGTGGTGGCGGGCTGGTAGTTGCAGTTGCAGATCCGGCATTGGATGGCGATGCGGCGGCGTCGCACTTCGCGGCGGCGTTCACGCCACAGGGTCCATGTCCACAGCGCGACGACGAGGCTGACGCCAAGCAGCATCACCACGACGATCAGGGTGCCCAGGTGGAGACGAATCATGGCGCGGACTCCCTCTTGTTGTCCCAGTAAAAGCCGGCCTCAGCCCATTCCAGGTCACCGCCCTTTGCCGATCGGGGTTCAAAGCGTGTGTCGGTGATGGCGCTGCGCAGGCGGTCCATGATCTCCGGATCTTCCGAGGCGTTCAGGGGCATGGCGATCTGCACCCGGCCTCCGGCGTCGATGCCGATGCGGAAGGCGACCCTTTCAGGATCGGTCAGGGGAATGTCCTGCCAGGCGGCGGGGGTGAGAGGCTTTCTTTCTGAGGCGGGGGAGATCCGCAGCCTGAGCCAAGATGGAGGCGGGGCGGAAGGAGCCGAGGTGGAGGTGACGACCGGCAGGGGCGGCAGGATGTCGTCAAAGGTCATCACGGGCAGAGGCGCGTTGTCGTCGCTGGACGGAGTCTGGCTGCCCGGTGATTTCAGCTTCATTTCGTAGCCTCGGATGCCGGGGCGAAAGCCGGGGATGGCTGCGGCGGAAGGCAGCGAGGAGAAGGTGGGCGATTCATTCGGGAGCAGGGTGAAGCTGCGGTCCATGGCCCGGTGGATGAGGGCGCGTTCGGCGGCCACCTCCGGGTTGAGCAGGATCATCTGCTGCGGCCTGGCGATCATTCTTGGAGCGTCCGGGGTGACGATGCGGAAGATGATGAACAGTGAAGCGATGCCGAAGAAGGTGAGGAGCAGGAAGGTCGCCAGCCAGGGAGCCCGAGCCTCCTTTCGGTGCCAGTCGAAGATCAGTCCTGGGTCCTCCTCGCGACGGTGCTTCATTGCAGGGCGGCCTTGGAGTCCGTGGCAGGCGTGGTTGACACGGCAACCTCATAGCCAAGCTCCATGGCCATGCTGCCGATCTCGGTGAAATGCCCGGAGGGCGCCAGTCTGTCGGTGTGAAGCAGGATGCGGCGTTCGCCGTTGCGATGGCGTTCGAGCTCGGAGCGCAGCTCGGGCCAGCTGACGCGTTTGCCGTCAAAGTAGACCGAGGCGTTGTCGCCCCCGGCGACGGTGATGATGTGGGCGCGGTCAAAGCCGGTGAGGCGGCTGCTGGAGCGGGGTTTCTCCACCTGGATGCCCGACTGGACCACGAAGCCGCTGCTGAACAAAAAGTATACCAGCAGCAGCAGGATCGCGTTGAGCAGCGGGGTGATGTAGAGCCAGGGGCTTTGCCTGGGCAGGTGGCTCTCAAGCTTCATGGCGCGAAGGGAGGCGGGGCGTCATGAGTGGGATTTGCGGCCGCGTCCGCGGGCCTGGGCCTCCTCGGAGGGCTGGCGGAACTCCACGATGTTGTCCGCAGACTTGGCGTCCTCGATGAGGTTGACGATCTCGACACCGGCGCGCTCCAGGTCATGCATGATCGAGCGGGAGCGGGCGCTGAGGAAGGCGTAGAAGAGGTAGGCGGGGATGGCGACGACCAGCCCGAGGGCGGAGGTGATCAGGCTTTGATAGACGCCGCGGGCGACCTCCGCGGGCGTGGTGATGCCGTTGGTGTTGGAGAGGTTGGTGAAGCTGTCCAGCAGTCCCACCACGGTTCCGAGCAGGCCGATGAGGGGCCCGGCGTGAGCGATGGCGTTCAGGATGGCCAGGTAACGCTCCAGACGCGGCACCTCGAGCTGGCCGGCCTCCTGGACAATCTCCTTGAGCTGCTCACGCGTCGCGTTGTGGCGGAGCAGGGCGGCGTGGATGACCCGTCCTGCCGGGACCCGGGTGGCCACGCATTCCTGAAGCGCCTCGGGGAAGTTTTTCCGACGGATCAGGGCGGCCAGCCCCGCAAGAAACTCACCGACGTTCATGCTCGCCCGGTGGTAGTAGGCCAGGCGTTCCAGGAAAATGGCCAGGGCAAAGCCCAGGCAGGCCATCAGCAGCCAGACCAGGGGGCCGCCTTTGGAGATGAGTTCGGTCATGATTCGGGAAATGGGGGTTGTTGGGATGAACTCCAGCCTGGCCAGGCCAGTACCAGGAGATCATCAGGAGCAGAATGGATGCCTCTTGATTAGAATTCCAAAAAACGCCACAAGTCCAGCCTGCATCTTCCCCTGAGCCAAACATTTTGACCCCTCCTGCCTCCAGCCCCTCCTGCGCCCGGGTTCTCCTGGCTGAAGAGAGCCTGCCTTTCCGGCGGGTGATCCGGGAGGCTCTGATGTCGTTCCGGAACTGCGAGGTGGACGACTGCCCCACCGCCGAACGTGCCTTTGAACTGGCCCTGGCACGCCCTTACCAGCTTTTAATCCTGGCCCTGCCCCTGCCGGACATGAGCGGCATCATGCTCGACCGCTTGATCGCGCGGGCCTTTCCGCTGGTCCACCGGGGCAGTCTGACCGCCCCGCCAGTGATCTTCCTGGCCCGCCCCGAGGATGCCGGGGAGCTTTCGTCCCACCAGCGTGATGCTCGTTTCCGGGGGGCGATCCCTTATCCGCCCCGCCTCGACATCCTGCTTTCGCTCACCCAGGGCCTGCTGCCCGACAGCCCGGCCCAGCCTGTCCTGCCTCCCCGTGTTTCCTGATTCTTCCCATCCCTCTCCGGCCGTCAAAATTTGCGGCATCACCCAGGAACAGCAGGCCCGGGACATCATCACCCTTGGAGCCGATGCCCTGGGCATCAATTTCTGGCCAAAGTCGAAGCGCTATCTGCCTTTGGAAAAGGCGGGCTGGCTCCACGAGATACAGGGCATGACCACGCTGGTGGCGGTGCTGGTCAATGCGGACGCCAGGACCCTCGAGACCTTGATCGAGCAGCGGCTGGTCCATGTGCTGCAGCTGCATGGTGATGAGACGCCGGCCGAGGTGGAGGCGCTTCAGGCCTGCGGCCTCCAGGTCATCAAGGCGCTTGCCGTCCGTGACCGCGAATCCCTTCGGCGCATCGGCGAGTATCCCTGCGAGTCCATTCTTCTCGACGCCTACAATCCCGGCCTTTACGGGGGCACCGGGGAAACCTTTCCCTGGGACCTGGCGGTGATGGCCAGGGAGCAGTATCCGGACAAGCGCATCCTGCTTTCCGGAGGGCTGACGCCTGCCAACGTCCGCCAGGCGGTCGAGGAAGTGCGCCCTGCCGGCGTGGACGTGGCCAGCGGTGTGGAGTCCGCGCCGGGCATCAAGGACCTGGGCATGGTCCGTGAGTTCATCGAGCAGGTGCGATCCGCCGTCGTGGCTTGATCCTTGGGGGCGGCTGGCTTTGGTGAGGACGATGTCCTCGCTTCCTCCCGACCACGCCTCCGTCTCCGCCCTTCTTCGCCACCGCCGCTCCATCAAGCCCGCCGACCTGGATCCGGCGCGCGGCGTTGACCGGGAGCTGGTTCTGCAGGTGATCGAGGACGCCACCTGGGCGCCTAACCATGGATTGACCGAACCCTGGAGGTTCCATGTCTTCACGGGGGAGTCGCGCGTCCTGCTGGCGGGCGAGCTGCAAAAGGCCTACCGGGACAGCACGCCGGCGGAGGAGTTCCGCGAGGACAAGATGCGCAAGATGGGGGAGAACCCGCTGCTGGCTCCGGTGGTGATCGCCTGCGTCATGGAGCGTCACGGCGGAGGCGGGAAGATTCCTGAGATCGAGGAAATCGAGGCCGTGGCCTGCGCGCTTCAGAACCTGCAGATCAGCGCCACGGCGGCCGGGCTCGGCGGTTACTGGTCTTCCCCCCCTGTCCTGGAGGCTCCGGCGTTTCGCCAGTGGCTGGGCATCCGGGCCGAGGATCGTTGCTTGGGCCTGGTCTACCTGGGCTGGCCGAAGGCGGAGTTGAAGTGGCCGCGCAGCGTCCGGCGTCCGGTGCTGGACAAAGTGGTCTGGCGTGAAGGGACGGCTTGATTCCCGGGCTGCTGTGGCAAAGCCTGTCCTTGGTTTCCGATTTCACGCATCATGCTTCTCCCTGAACTTCGCTCCCAGATCTGCGAGGCCAACAAGGCCCTCGTTCCTTCCGGCCTTGTCCGTCTGACCTGGGGAAATGTGTCCGGCATTGACCGGGCCTCCGGACTCTGGGGCATCAAGCCGAGCGGCGTGGATTACGAGGCGTTGACACCGTCGGACATCGTCCTGCTCGATCTGGAGGGCAGGGTGGTGGAGGGTTCACTGAGGCCTTCCTCCGACACCAAGACGCATCTGCATCTCTACCGTGAGTTCCCCGGGATTGGCGGCATCACGCACACGCACAGCCTGCATGCCACGGTGTTTTCCCAGGCCGGTCGAGAGCTGCCTTGTTTCGGCACGACTCACGCGGATCATTTCCACGGCACCGTGCCTGTGGTGCGGGCTCTGACGCCTGAGGAGGTGGCTGC
>Ga0315900_10005264_pt1 | contig 17821 bp, 15 predicted proteins | sample LakEriMetagenome_FD_203521 | JGI IMG/M metagenome (GOLD analysis project Ga0315900, IMG submission 203521) | Freshwater fungal communities from buoy surface, Lake Erie, Ohio, United States - Buoy 12 MA114 | ecosystem: Environmental > Aquatic > Freshwater > Lake > Lake biofilm | place: USA: Lake... | reverse complement strand
CCGCCTGTCACCGCCAGTGCCCCGTCCCGCCACTTGCGCGCGGGCGAGGAAAGCGAGGGCGGCTGCTTGGGCAGGAGATTGAGCGCGAGCAGCAGCAGCAGCACGGTCACCACCTCGACCGAAATCTGGGTGAGCGCCAGATCGGGGGCGGAGAACTGCACGAAGGCGAGCGTGACGATCAGGCCGATGACGCTGATGAAGATCAGCACCCGGAACCTTTGGCGCGCATCATTGATGACCGCCGCCGTCGCCGCGATCAACAGGGCCCAAGCGGCGATGGCGGCCGGTGGTGCCGGCAGGCCAGCCCGCGTGCCCGTAAAGGCTCCGCCGCCCGCCAGCGCGCCCTCGATCACCAGCGCGGCGACGACCGCGAACAGGGCGAACACCATCCGCTGGAGCGAGGGGGTATGCACCGCCACCATCGCCTTGCGTACCCAGCGGTCGGCAAAGGCCAGCGCGCTTTCGAACAGGTGCTTGGCGTCCGGGAGCGCGAGGCGCTCCAACACCAAAAGGATTGGCGCGTGTCTCCACAGCAGCACCGCCCCGCCGATGATGGCCAGAACGCTCAGGATCAGCGCGGAATTGACCCCGTGCCACAGACCAAGGTCCAATACAGGCGCGGGCGCTCCGGTCACTGCGGCTGTGGCCGCACCCACCAGCGGGGCGGCTAGCACCATGGGAACGAGGCCCAGCAGCACTGCCAAGCCGGTCAGCATGGCGGGCGGCGCCCACATGCCCGGCGCCGGATCATGCGCCCGTGCAAAAGATTCGGGATCGCGCGGCCGACCGTAAAACAGATGCGCGGCAAGACGCAGCGAATAGGCGACCGACAGGCCCGCACCGATGGTCGCCAGCAACGGCACCAGCCAGGGCTGGGCGAAGACCGTGATATTGGTGGTTTCATCGAACATCATCTCCTTCGAGATGAACCCACCCAGCGGCGGCAACCCCGCCATCGAAGCGGCGGCGAGTGTCGCGATCAGCGCGGTGATCGGCATCGCCTTTGCCAGCCCGCCCAAACGCCGGATATCGCGCGTGCCGGTTTCGTGATCGACAATCCCCGCCGCCATGAAGAGCGCGGCCTTGAAGGCGGCGTGGTTGAGGATGTGCAGCACGGCGGCGAGCGCGGCAGCCTTGAGCGAGAAACCCAACAGCATGACGAGCAGGCCGAGCTGGCTGATCGTGGAATAGGCAAGGATCGACTTCAGATCGTGCCGGAACAGTGCCACGCCGGCGCCGAACACCATCGTCACAAGGCCGACGGTGCTGACGATCAGGGTATAGGCCTCGGTCCCGGCCAGCACCGGCCACAGCCGTGCGAGCAGGAACACCCCCGCTTTCACCATCGTCGCCGAATGAAGATAGGCGCTCACAGGGGTCGGCGCAGCCATGGCGTGGGGCAGCCAGAAGTGGAACGGGAACTGCGCAGATTTGGTAAAGCAGCCAATCAGCACCAGAGCGAGAATTACGGGGTAGAGCGGCGAGGCCTTCACCTCGGCTCCGCGTGCAAGGATAGTCGCCAGATCGAAGCTTTCGGCGGCCATTCCCAGCAACACCATCCCCCCGATCAGCGCGAGGCCCCCGCCACCGGTAACCGCAAGCGCCATGCGCGCGCCCTGTCGTGCCTCGGGCTTGTGTTGCCAAAAGCCGATGAGGAGGAAGGAGGAGAGACTGGTCAGCTCCCAGAACACCAGCAGCAGCAGGACATTGCCCGCGATCACGATGCCCAGCATCGCGCCCTGGAACAGCATGAGGCTGGCAAAGAAGCGCGCGCTTGCCTCGCCGGACGCGAGGTAGCCATGGGCAAAGATCACCACCAGCAGGCCAATGCCGAGGATCAGGCCCGCGAAGAGCAGCCCGAGCGGATCGAGCATCAGGGTCAGATCGAGACCGAGCGCGGGCACCCAGCTGACACTGGCCGACGGCACGGCTCCACCGAACACCTGCGCGGCGCAGCTGGCAAGCAGGGCGAGGCCGGCAGCGCTCGCCAGCCCCGCGATGCCCGAATGCACCGCGCGCGCGGCTCCGGCCGTCAGCGCGATTGCCAGCGCGGCAAGGAAAGGCAGAACCGCCAACGTGAAGAGCATCAAGCCTTCAGCCATGGACGGGTCCGCTCAGCGCCTGTCGGCCGAAAAGGCGCACGAGCGAATCAATCGCCTTCGAAGTCCATCAGCGCCCGCACTTCGATACCCGCAGCGCGCAGCCGGTCCGCACCGCCCAGATCGGGCAGGTCGATGACAAAGAGCGCATGGCTGACTTCGGCCCCGGCGCTGCGCAGAAGTTCTGCCGAGGCGAGCGCCGTGCCCCCGGTCGCGATCAGATCATCGACGATCACCACATTCTGTCCGGGCGCGATCGCTCCCGGGTCCATTTCCAGCCGGTCGGTGCCATATTCGAGCGCATAGTCGATGCCGATGGTAGCGATCGGCAGCTTGCCGGGCTTGCGCACCGGAACGAAGCCGATGCCGAGCTGCACCGCCACGGCCGCACCGAAAATGAACCCGCGCGCCTCCATCCCGGCAATCTTGTGCGCGCCCGCCTCGCGGGCCGCAGCCGCGAGGTGATGGACGCTCGCCGCCATGCCCTGATGGTGACCGATCAGCGTGGTGATGTCGCGGAACTGGATGCCCGGTTGCGGAAAATCCGGCACGGTGCGCACCAGCGCCTTGAGCTCGTCGGGCGAGAGATGCGGCGGTGTCATGTCGGAAGGGCCCCTTTCCCGACTTTAAAAGCACAAGCGCCCCGCCATCCGCAAGGGATGACGGGGCGCAATTGCTTGAAGCCGGTGGAAGAGGCTTACTTCTTCTTCGGCTTCATCCCGGCCCAGATTTGCTTGTAGCTGAGGAAAGCCAGCATGGTGGCGAACAGCAGGAAGCCGATAACGAACCAGCCGGTCTGCTTGCGCTCGATCAGCGAGGGCTCGGCAGTCCAGGTCAGGAAAGCGGCAACGTCGGCGGACATCTGCGGGATGGTCGCGTTGGTGCCGTCGGCATAGGTCACCTGCCCATCGATCGCGAGCGGCGGGGGCATCGCGATGTTCACGTTGGGGAAGTGCTTGTTGAAGTAGAGACCAGCCGGAGTTTCGAAGCCGACCTTGGCAGCCTTCTCCGGATCGGCCTCACCATAACCGACCAGCAGGTCATAGACGTAGTTCGAACCGTCATGACGCGCCTTGGTCATCAGCGAAAGATCAGGCGGAATGGCGTTGTTGTTCGCCGCAGCCGCCGCAACCGCATTCGGATAGGGGCTCGGGAAGGCGTCGGTCGGCTCGCCCGGACGGGTATTGGTTTCACCGGTCGCGGGATCGATGCCCGGAACCGTCCAGCTCGCTGCTTCGGCGTCAACCTCGGCTTCGGTGTAACCGAGCTGCCGGAGGTTGCGGAAGGAGACGAACTTCAGGCTGTGGCAGGCCGAGCAGACTTCCTTGTAGACCTGGTAGCCGCGCTGCAGCTGAGCCACGTCCCACTTGCCGAACGGACCGTCGAACGAGAAGCCGCCCTTGGGGCCGTGGCCGTGCTCGTAGAAGGCGTAGGACGGCTGCTTTTCCGGCGCCGGGCCAAAAGCGAAGTTGTAGGCACCGGGAACCAGCGACCACAGCACCAGCACCGCAGTGATGGCCAGGCCGAAGATGATGCCTCCGAGACGAATAGTCATGACCGAACTCTTTCTCGTTATCGGGTCAGATTGCGTTTGAACTGCTCGCGGCCGATCACTCGGCCGGTTGCAGCGAACCTTCGGACGCGGCGGCCGTGTCCTTGCCGAGCACCGCTTCGGTGATCGAGAAGGGCAGCGCCTTGGGCACTTCGATCTGGCTGACGATCGGCAGGATCACCAGGAAGTGCAGGAAGTAGTACGCCGTCGCGATCTGGCTGATGATCACATAGGGTTCTTCTGCCGGGGCACCGCCACAATAGGTCAGCACCGCCATGTCGAGCACCAGCACCCAGAAGAACTTCCGGAACAGCGGACGGAAGCTGCCCGAACGCACCGGGCTCTTGTCGAGCCAGGGCAGGATGAACCAGATCAGGATCGAGCCGAACATCGCGATCACGCCGAGCAGCTTGGCCGGGACCAGCACGATACCGGTGAAGGGAATGGCAAGATCGCCGGTGAAGGCGCGCAGGATCGCGTAGAACGGCAGGAAGTACCATTCGGGCACGATATGCGCCGGGGTCGAGAGCGGGTTCGCCTCGATATAGTTGTCCGGGTGGCCCAGCGCATTCGGCGCGAAGAACACGACTGCGGCAAACAGCACGAGGAACACGCCGAGGCCGAAGCCGTCCTTGGCGGTGTAGTAGGGGTGGAACGGCACGGTGTCCGATTCCTGCTTCACTTCCACGCCGGTCGGGTTCGACGAGCCCGGGATGTGCAGCGCCCAGATGTGCAGGATCACGACGCCCGCGATCACGAAGGGCAACAGGAAGTGCAGCGAGAAGAAGCGGTTCAGCGCGGCATTGTCCGGCGCGAAACCGCCCAGCAGCCACACCTGCAGCGGCTCGCCAACCAGCGGGATCGCGCTGAACAGGCCGGTGATGACCTGCGCGCCCCAGAAGCTCATCTGGCCCCACGGCAGCACGTAGCCCATGAAGGCGGTCGCCATCATGAGGAGGAAGATCACCACGCCCAGCAGCCAGATCATCTCGCGCGGAGCCTTGTAGGACGAATAGAAGAACCCGCGGAAGATGTGCAGGTAGATCACGATGAAGAAGAAGCTCGCCCCGTTGGCGTGGGCGTAGCGCAGCATCCAGCCGTAATTGACGTCGCGCATGATGTGCTCGACCGTCGCGAAGGCGACGAGGCCGTTCGCAGCATAATGCATCGCCAGCACGACGCCGGTGACGATCTGGATCATCAGGCAGAAGCCGGCGAGCACGCCGAAGTTCCACATGTAGTTGAGGTTGCGCGGAACCGGATAACCGGCCCCGACCGCGTTGTAGACGAGGCGCGGCAGCGGCAGCTTCTCGTCAAGCCACTTGGTCAGAGCGGTCTTCGGTTCGTATTGCTTGGCCCAGGCGAAACTCATGGCGTTCTCTCGGCTTTATCGAAGGGAATGGTCGAAAAGGGTTCGGTGTCGTTCAGATACGCCGGCTTAGCCGACGCGGATGACCGCATCCGAGGTAAACTCGTATTCGGGAACGTGCAGGTTCTTGGGCGCCGGGCCCTTGCGGATGCGGCCAGCGACATCATAGTGCGAACCGTGGCAGGGGCAGAAATAGCCGCCGAACTCGCCCTTGTTCTCGCCCTCGGCAGCGCCCAGCGGCACGCAGCCGAGGTGGGTGCAGACGCCCATCGTGACCAGCACGTCCTCATGGCCTTCCTTGGTGCGCTCGGCCAGGGTCTGGGGATCGCGCAGCGAAGCGGCATCGTCCTTCTTGGCGGCGGCGATTTCTTCGGCGGTCAGACGCTTAACGAACAGCGGCTGCTTGCGGAACACCGCCTTGATGCTCTGGCCCGGCTGGATCGCGCTGACATCGACTTCGGTGGTGCTCGCGGCAAGCACGTCGGCCGAGGGGGACATCTGGCTTACGAGCGGGAACAGGACGGACGCCCCGCCAACCCCGGCCGTGCTGAGCGCCGCAATGTGAATCCAGTCGCGGCGGCGGACGCCCTCTTCAGAGCCCGTTTCGCTGATTACGGCCGTGTCAGAAGCCATGTCGTCTTACCCTGCTCGTCTTGCCGCGCCGGGTAAACGGCCTGCGCGGCGTGGTGTTCAAAATGCGGAGCGCAAGCCCCGCGACAATTGACGTCGATTGATCCCCGCTCCGGCGCAATGTGCGGTTGTTGTCCACACACCTCACCCGGAACTCGCGGGGGCAATTAACGGCAATCCAGCGAGATTCCAACCGTGTTTTAAGAAAGCTCTGTTCGCGCCTGCGCAAGAAGCCCCTATGGCAGGGCGATCATGCTGATCTGCCTGCCATAATTTGCCTCGCCCGCCTGCGTGGACCTGCGATGCGAATGGTAACGCGCAACATGCGACAATGTATCCCGCCCCAGATCAGCAATTTTCCCGAGGCCGGCCGCGGCCAGTCGCGCCATGATGTAGCCGGGCAGGTCGAACTGCCAGCGCTCCACCCCCTCGCGCAGGCCAGCGGGGGCGAAAAAGCGTGCATCCTCAGGTGCAAAGCGCGCCCGGAAGGGCGCATCGACCTCGTAGCTGGGCTGCGCGATGGTCGGCCCGAGCACGGCGGCGATATTCTTTCGCGATGCTCCGAGCGCCTCCATCGCAGCGATGGTGTTTTCGAGCACGCCGTCCACCGCGCCGCGCCAGCCGGCATGGGCCGCGCCCACCACCCCGGCCTGCGCGTCGGCAAACAGGATCGGACCGCAATCGGCGGTCACGATGCCCAGCACCACGCCGGGGGTCGCCGTCACCACGGCATCGCCCACCGGGCGGCCTTGCGCGCCATCATCCCATGGTGCGGTGACCGTGACGACATCGGGGCAGTGCACCTGATGCGGCGCCGCAAGCTGTCCGCCCCGCCGGATCGCTTCCGCAGCGGCCGCGCGCAGGGCCTGCACATCGGCGGGATCACCCGGTCCGCCGAAACCGAACTGGTGCTCACCACCCGCGCTCCCGAAGAAGCCGTGCGGAACCCCTTCAAGCAGCGGGCTGCGCTCGATCTGGAAGTCCGTCACCTCAGCCTTCCAGACTGCGGCTGGCCTGCTCGAAGGTGTCGCGCGACAGGCTGGGTGCGGCCAGGATCCGCTCCAGCTCGGCCTTCATCAGCGCCGCGCGGCCCGGCTCGATCCGGCGCCAGCGCCCGAGCGCAGGAATGAACTTGGCCGCCGTCTGGGGGTTGATCGGATCCAGAGCGAGGATCACATCGGCGACCATCCGGTAGCCTTCACCGCTGGCCGCGTGGAAACCCTGCGGATTGCCGGCAAAGGCCATGTGCAGCGAACGCACGCGGTTGGGGTTCCTGAGGGTGAAATCGGGATGCTCGGCGAGGCCGCGCACCTGCGCGATCACATCCGGATTGAGCGAGAGCGCCTGCAGGGTGAACCACTTGTCGATCACCAGCGCATTGCCCTTGTAGCGCTCGTAGAAGGCCGCAAGCCGCGCCTCGCGCTCGGGGCCGGCGAGGCTGCACAGCACCATCAATGCGCCCTGCCGGTCGGTCATGTTGTCGGCCGCGTCATATTGCTGTGCGGCGAGTGTCGCGGCGCGCGCGGGATCGGCGGCGGCGAGGAAGACGAGCGCCTGGGTCTTGACCTTGCGCGCCCCGCGTCCGGCCGGATCGTCGAGCGCAATGGCCGAGGCGCGGGCATGCAGCGCCTGCAATTCGACCGCCAGCGCAGTGCCGATCGCGGCCTTCAATCCCTCGCGCGCGGCATGGATCGCACCCGGATCGGCAAGCCGCGTTCCGGTCGCCATGGCTTCGAACAGATAGGTCTCGGACGGCAGCATCATCAGCTCGCCGCGCATCGCATCGTCGAGCGCCGTGTCGGCAAGGCTGGAGCGGAACGCGCCGATGATCGCTGCCTCGCCCGCAGCCTTGTCCTCGGCCGACAGCGTCCCGCCCGCCACGCCGACGAGATGGCCGACCGCAAGCTCCTGCAACGCCTCGGAACGGGCGAAGGGATCATCGTCATGCGCGGCGAGGAACACCAGATCCTCGCGGGCCAGCAGGCGCGCGATCGCAACGGGCGCCGTAAAGCCGCGGTTGATCGAGACCGCCGGATCAGGGCCGGAGAGCGGCAGGATGAAGGTCTGCTCGGCCTGCACCAGCACCACCAGATGTTCCGCGCCCAGCGCGCCGGTCGCGCGGGAATGGACTGCGATGCGCAGCGGGATCGGCATGGGCTGCTTGTCGGGCTGGCCGGGGGTGGCAGGCGCGGCCTGCTTGAGCGTCAGCACCAGGCTGTCGCCCTCGATCTTCTGCGACACAGTGACGCGCGGAGTGCCGGCCTGAGAATACCACAGCCGGAACTGCCCGAGGTCGATGCCTGCACCATCCTCGATCGCCTTGACGAAATCCTCGCAGGTCGCCGCCTCGCCGTCGTGGCGGTCAAAATAGAGATCGGTGCCCGCGCGGAACCGCTCCACGCCCACCATCGAGCGCATCATGCGGATCACCTCGGCCCCCTTGTTGTAGACGGTCGCTGTGTAGAAGTTGTTGATCTCGCGGTAGGAATTGGGACGGATCGGGTGCGCCAGCGGGCCTGCGTCCTCGGGGAACTGGGCCGCGCGCAGGATCCGCACATCCTCGATCCGCTTGACCGCCTCGCCCCGCATGTCTTGGCTGAACAGCTGGTCGCGCAGCACGGTGAAGCCTTCCTTCAGCGAAAGCTGGAACCAGTCGCGGCAGGTCACGCGGTTGCCCGACCAGTTGTGGAAATATTCGTGCGCGATCACGCCCTCGACCGCGTCGAAATCGGCATCGGTCGCGGTGTCGGGGTCGGCCAGCACATATTTGGTGTTGAAGACGTTGAGCCCCTTGTTCTCCATCGCCCCCATGTTGAAATCCGAGACGGCGACGATGTTGTAGAGATCGAGGTCATATTCGCGGCCGAACACCTCCTCGTCCCACTTCATCGAGCGGTGGAGTGATTCGACCGCGTGATCGGTGCGGGCAAGGTCTTCGGCGCGCACCCAGACATTGCATTCGACCACGCGGCCCGAGCGGGTGGTGAAGGGCTTCGAATTGGCGACCAGATCGCCCGCCACCAGCGCGAAGAGATAGGACGGCTTGGGCCAGGGATCATGCCATTCGGCCCAGTGGGTGCCATCCGCGCCCTCACCCGCAGCGATACGGTTGCCGTTGCACAGCAGGATCGGAAAGGCGGCTTTGTCACCCGCCATGCGCACGGTGTAGACCGAGAGCACGTCGGGCCGGTCGGGGAAGAAGGTGATGCGGCGGAAGCCCTCGGCCTCGCACTGGGTACAGAGCATGCAGTTCGAGGCGTAGAGCCCCATCAGCTGGGTGTTGGCGCCGGGGTTGATTTCGGTCTCGATCACGATCGCATGACTGTCGCCGCGCAGGGGCACGATCAGGTCGCTGCCGTCCATCCGCCAGTCGGCAGGCTCGCCATCGACGCTGACCGCGAGCGGCTTCAGGTCATCGCCGTTGAGGCGGATCACCTCGGAGCGGTCGGCCCGGGCGTTGCGCTGCACTGTCAGCTTCGCGGTGACGCGGGTGCACTCGATACCGAGATCGAAGTCGAGCGCCACCTCGGGCACCAGCCAGCCGAATGGACGATAATCCTCGCGCAGGATCACCGGCGGCCCATGCGGCGAGCGCGCGGCGTCGGCGATTTCGGGGTTGCCTTCGGGGTTCGTCGGGGTGGTAGCGATATCCATGGCCGCCGATTTAGGTTGATTCGCGCAGCCGTCCAATCATTAGGTTGGGACCATGGCGCATTTGCTGATCTTCGGGCTGGGCTACACCGCTGCGCGCATCAAGGCCGCGCTGGAGGCCAAGGGCTGGCGTGTCGACGCCACCGGACGCGCAGGCAATCTCGCTTTCGATACGGATTTCGAACGGATTCGCGACACGATCGGACAATGCGATGCGATCCTTTCGTCGGCTCCGCCCGAACGGGTGACCGGCGGAGACGATGTACTGCTGACCTATGGCGCCGCGATCGATGCGGCGACAGACAGGGGGGCGTGGGTCGGCTACCTCTCCTCGACCGGGGTCTACGGCGACAAGCAGGGCGCCTGGGTGGACGAAGCGACGCCGACCATCGCGCAGAGCGGGGAAGGCCGCCGCAATGCGCGGGCCGAGGCGGACCTTGCATGGCTGAACCTCGGCGCGCGGGTGTTCCGCCTGCCCGGCATCTACGGCCCGGGCCGCTCAGCGATCGACCGGGTGCGGGCAGGACAGGCGCGGCGGATCGATCTGCCCGATCAGGTCTTCAGCCGCGTCCATGTCGAGGATATCGCCAGCGGCGTGATCGCCGCACTGGTGCGCAACGCGCCTAGCGGAGCCTATAACCTCGGCGATGACCTGCCGTGCAGCGGCAACGAAGTCACCGAACATGCCTGCCGTCTGCTCGGCCTGCCCTTGCCGCCGCTCGAAAGTCTGGAAGAGGCCAACCTCTCGGAGATGGCGCGCGGCTTCTACATGGAGAACCGCCGTGTCGCGAACGGCAAGGCCAGACGCATGCTGGGGTGGGAGCCGCAATATCCCACCTATGTGGAAGGATTAGCGGCGCTGCTTTGACCGCAGCGCCAGACCCATCCCCAGCAGCGCCAGCGCCATGCCGCCTGCCGAGAGCACGTCCCACTTGAAGCCCTCGAACAGGGTTGAGAGCAGCATCGCCACGCAGACAGTGACGATCCCGTTATAGGCGGTTTTGCCCGCGCCGATCTCGCGCACCAGATTGTAGTGCAGCGGGAATGTCACCACCGAGCCGATGATCGCGAGATAGGCCGTCCCCGCCCAGAAAGCCCAAGCGCCCGGCACGTGCGGCGGGCCGGCGGTGGCGAAGGCATAGGCAAGGTCGAAGATCGTGCCATAGAGCATGGCCCATGCCAGCAGGCTGACCATCGGCACCCCGCGTCCTGTCGGGTTGGCCTGCACCACATTGGCGATCGAGGCCGCCAGCATACCGCCGATGGCGAGGACGATGCCGAGGCCCACGTTACCGCCGAGCGGCGCCGCGTTCCATTCATGCACCAGCAGCATCGCCACGCCGACAATCGCGACAAGGCTTCCACCGACGAAGCCGCCCGCCGCCCTCTCGCCGATGAACACCCGCGCGAAGATCGCATTGGGCACCATCAGCAGCGCGAACATCACCGCGACGATGCCGGAGGTGATGTGGTGTTCGGCATGATAGACGAACAGGAAATTGCCCGAAAACTGCGCAATGCCGACGCCCAAGGCCAAGAGCTGCTCGGACCGGTTGAGCCGCAGCCGGTTGCCCATCACCACCGCCAGCGCGAACAGCGCCGGGGTCGCGAGCATGAAGCGGTAGAACACGCCCCATGCAGCGGGCACATCGGCGATCTGTCCGGTGATCACGAACCAGGTCGAACCCCAGATCGTGCCGGTCAGCATGAAGGGGATCAGCACCCGCGGGCTGAGCATCGATGGCGCGGCAGGCGTGGTCACAGCGCGGCAATCGCCTTGCCGAGCGCGGCTGCATCTTCGGGGCGAGTGTTCCACGCGGTGACGAAACGCGCCGATTCCGGCCCCCAGTCGTAGAAGGCGAAGTCCTGCGCGCGCAGCGCCTCGCGCTCGGCGGGGGTCAGATGCACGAACAGCTCGTTCGCCTCGACTGGATGGAGCAGGCGGTCACCGCAGCCCGCGGCGACCTCGCCCGCAGCGGCATTGGCGTGGGCGGCATTGGCGAGCCACAGCCCGTCTTCCAGCATCGCGAGGATCTGCGCGGCGAGATAGCGGCCCTTGCATTGCAGATGCCCCGCGCGCTTGCGGCGATAGCGCACCTGGTGTGCGGCCTCGGGATCGAACAGCACCACCGCTTCCGCCCCCATTCCGCCGTTCTTGATGAAACCGAAGGCGAGGCTGTCGACCGGCCCGCTCGCTGCGCGCGCCGCTGCTTCGGGCGAACCGCCCAGGAAAGCCGCCGCATTGCCGAAGCGCGCACCGTCCATGTGGAGGCCCAGCCGCCGCTCCTTGGCAAAGGCACCCAGCGCCGCGAGTTCATCGGGTCGATAGGTGCGCCCATATTCGGATGCCTGGGTGATCGCGATGGCGTGGGGCTGGACCTGGTGCACGTCGTTGCGGATCGGGTCGATCAGCGCCGCGATTTCGGCAGGGGTGAGCTTCGCGCCCTCGCCTTCTGCCAGCATAAGCTTGGCGCCGTGGAGGAAGAAGCCCGGCGCGCCGCCTTCGTCGACCTCGATATGGGCCTCGCGGTGGCACACGACCCCGCCATGGGGCGCGCACATGGTCGCCAGCGCCAGACAATTGGCTGCCGTTCCCGTCGCCACCCAAAGCGCGGCGCACTCGCGCCCGAACAGCGCGGTGAACCGCGCATCAAGCTCGGCCGAGAGCGCATCCCCGTCATAGGGATTGTCCGGATGATCGGCCGCGCGCATCGCCTCCCACAAGCGGGGGTGGACGGCAGCGGCGTTGTCGGAGAGAAAGGGCTTGGGTAGGGTCATCGCAAACCGCCTCTAGAGCGCCGCGCGCGCTTGGCAAGCGGGAGGACGACACATGAGCGACACACACGCCGAGGTTAGCATCACCCACCACGTGCAGGGCGGGGGCGGATGCTATTTCGCAAGGCTCGCGGACAGCGCTGAACAGGGCTATCTCGAATGGGAGCCGGGCGGCCAGCGGGACGGCGTGGAAGTCCGCATCGCCGCGCACACCATCGTCCCGCGCGCAATCGGCGGACGCGGCGTGGCGGCGGCACTGGTGGAACGACTGGTGGAAGACGCGCAGCGGCAGGGATTCCTGATCCGTCCCGATTGCTCCTATGTGGCGGCCAAATTCGCCGAAAACCCCGGCTGGGCCGCGCTCAGGGCCTGATCGAGCCGCGAGTAATCAGTCGCGGCGATGGTTTCGAGCACGCTCGCCCGCAGCGCCCGCGCTTCGGCCAGCGGCACCCCGGTGATGGCAAAGGTGCCGCCCGCTAGCCCGAGATGCACCGTCGCATAGCCGCGCCGCCGCGCAATCGGCCCCTGCGCAATTTCGACCGAGTGCAGCTTGAGCCGCGTCGCGATCCGGCTTGTCGGCGAAAGCAGCCCGCTGGTGGCAAAGATCTGCGCCTCATCGAGGGCAAAGCGGCGGAACTCCCAGGCATAAAGATTGGCGGCAACCGCAATCACCGCCATCCCGAGCGGGATGAAGGCAACGCCGAAAGGCGCAAAGATCGCCGCCGGGATTGCCGCCAGCACAAACACCAGCGCATCGCCGATCGCCTTGTCTGTGCAGTGGCGCTTGCTGGCGCGATGCCAGCGCGTCGTCGTGTCGGGCAGGTGGAAGTCCGCCGCAGCGACGATCGGCGCGATCTCCTCCATCTTCGCAAAGGGGGCGACCACATGGCTCTCGCCCCCGGCATCCTGCGCAAGGCTGACAAAGCTAAGCCCGTGCCAGCCGAAGCGGTAGCGCAAGAGGCCGGTGTCGATCACCAGCCCCTGCACCCGGTGCGCGGGAATCACCACATCGGTGCGGGTGAGCAATCCGCGCTGGCGCCGGAAGCCCCGCGCCGAGCGGGTGAGGGTAAAGCCCCAGTCGCGCAGGATCGTGCGCACCACCCCGGTGCCGAAGCCGAGCACGGCGAGCCCGACCAGTCCGATGATCGCGCCTGCCGCCTGGGCATAGGGGCCGAGACTGGCAACCGTGCTGCCCTGCTCCTTCATCCAGAGGTACCACAGATCGGCGTTCCACACGTCGATATCGGTGACGTTGTCGAGATATTGCAACGCGCCGCCGAGTACGGCGAAGACCGCGAGCGAGAATTCGAACAGGCCGAAGGTGACAAGCCGCCGCGGCGACATGGCGAACAGAACCTCGTCCTCCGACGGCGCAGTTTCGGCCGGCGCGGCAGGATCGGCGGGTGTTGCCGTTGCCGCCTGTTCCTCATCGCGGCGTTCGCGCACCAGCTGGCGCAGTGCCTGCCCTTGCGCATCGGTGAGATATTCGAGCGCGATGTCTTCCCCCGCTCCCGCACCGGTCTCGAACTTCACCGCCACCAGCCCGAGCAGACGCGGCAGAAGCTTGGCTTCGAGGCTGACGTCCTGGATCCGCTCGTAAGGCACCGAACGCGCCGAGCGGCTGACCAGCCCGCTTTCGAGCCGGATGTCGGTCTCGCCGATGATGTAGGTGGTGCGGCGCCAGCCGAGATAGGTGACCAGCCCGCCGATCACCGCCGCCGCCAGCCCGACCCCGAGTGCGAGCAGCAGCCGCTCGTCTCCGCCAATCCCCGAAAAGGCGATAGCGATGGCGGGAATGATGGCGCTGCGGATGCTGGCCAGCGCCTTGATGACAACGCCGAGCGGTGCGGTGCGCTGCTGCTCGATCACATCGTTTCCCGGCGGATATGGGCGCGGATCTCCTCGCGCATCTCGCGCGCCAGCTCCTCGCCAAGGCCGGGCAGGGCAACCCCGGCATTGTGATTGCCCGCCGTGTGGAGCGTTAGCGTGGCGATGCCGAAAAAGCGTTCGAGCGGGCCCTGATGGACGTCGATATGCTGCACCCGGCCAAACGGCACGACCGTGTCCGAACGGAACAGGAGCCCGCGCACCACCCGCAGCCTATCGGCACTGATCTGGAATCCGCGGGCATTGTAGCGGCTCTGCGGAATGCGGATCACCAGCGCCAGCGCGATCACGAGCACCGGCCCGGCGATGATGCCGCTGGGAAACAGCCCCTCGCCCCGAAAGGCGGATTCAAGAATCAGCGATCCGGCGAGAAAAGGGATCGCGGTCAGCACCGTACGCAGCCGCAGGGCGTGGGCGTAATTGGGGTGGAGCTTTGTCAGCGCGCCATCGTCATCGAGCGGCTGGGGAACGGGCATCTGATCCATGGTGCCTTAGTGGCGCAATACAGCGGCCGCACGCAAGCGATTTTCCCGCATGACCTAGCGCATTTATGAGGGCGACGGGCCGCGCCAAGGCCCCTAGAACCCTCGGCAAAATGATCCGGGAGAGACCGCCATGACCATTCTTCACTCCAGCCTCGGCCCCAATCCCCGCCTCGTGCGGATGTTCATGGTCGAAAAGGGCCTTGAGGAAGGGCGCGATTTCACCCGCGTACATTACGACATCATCACCGGGCAGAACCGGCAGGACGCGGGCTACATGGCCAAGAACCCGCAGGGCACCACGCCCACGCTCGAACTCGACGATGGCACCTGCCTCACCGAAAGCTGGCCGATCTGCGAATATGTCGAGGAGCTGCACCCCGAACCCAATCTGTTCGGCGAAACACCGGTCGAGCGCGCCACGGTGCGCAAGTGGGCGCGGCTGTTCGATCAGGAAGTCGTGGTGCCGATGACGATGGGCTTCCGCGCCGGTGCGGGCCGGCCGATGTTCGCGCCGCGTATGAGCGTGGTCTCGGTCGAGGCGGGCGCGGAGCTTTCGGCGCTGGCTGACGAGAAGTGGCGGATGTTCGATGCCATTCTGGGTGGCAGCAATCACATCGCGCTCGGCCGCTTCACCTTTGCCGATCTGATCATCTTCGCCTTCGCCAATTTCGGCTTCACCGTGGGCTGGAAACTGCCCGAAGGCACCGACAATCTCGCGCGCTTTGTCGACACCCATAACCAGCGCCCTTGCGCCGCGATCTGGCAGCAGGCCGAATAATGCCCGACCTTTCGGGCAAGGTCGCGATCGTCACCGGCTGCGCCAGCGGGATCGGCGCGGCAACCGTGCGGCGGTTCGTGGCGGACGGGGCCAAGGTGTTCGGCACCGACATGAACGCGGAACGCGGCGCGGCGCTGTGTGCCGAAACCGGCGCGCTTTTCGCGCAGCAGGACGTGTCCGACCGGAGCGCATGGCCAGCCATCGTCGCCCGCGCAGTGGAGACCTTCGGGCGGCTCGATATTCTCGTGAACAATGCCGGGATGGTCTCGGGCGCAGGCATCGGCGATCTCGACGACGAAGATATGTTCGCCGCGTGGGACAAGGTGCTCGCCGTCAACCTCACCGGCACGATGGCCGGCTGCCGCGCCGCGATTGCAGCGATGCGCGACAATCCGGGCGGCTCCAAGGGCTCGATCATCAACATCGCCTCGACCACCGCGATTGCCCCGCTGCCGACCGATGTGGGCTATTCGGCCAGCAAGGGTGCAGTCAGGGTGCTGTCGAAGTCGGTCGCCACGTGGTGCGCCAAGGCTGGGCTCAACATCCGCTGCAACACCGTGATCCCCGGCGCGACCCATACGGGCATCCTCGATGCCGCCGAGGTGCAGATGCCGGGCTTGATGGCAGCCGTGGCGAAAACCTCGCCCTTGAACCGCCTCGCCGATCCGTCGGAAACGGCAGCGGCAATCGCGTTCCTTGCGAGCGACGAATGCCCGTTCATGACCGGCGCGGAAATGCTGGTCGACGGCGCGGCGATGGCGATCCATCCGGGGTTCTGATCAACCCCCGCGCATTTTCTCCAGATAACCGCTCGGCCCCATCTGCGCGGCGGTCCATGCGAAGATCGCGAGGCTCGCAAGGCCCGAGGCAAGGCACACGCCGAACACCGCCAGCGCCAGGGCGCTCGCCCCGTAGGCAGGCGTCAGGGCATCGCTGAGCCCGCCGATCACCGCAAGGCCCAGCGCCTGTCCGACGAGGTTGTTGAAGAACAGCGCGAAGGCCACGGCAAAGCCGCGACTGGCGGGCTCCACCGCGGTCTGGATGCCCGACAGGATGCCCGCCTGACTGGCGACGTAGATTGCATAGGCAAGGCCGAACCAGCCGAGGAAAGCGGCAAACCCACTCGACGAAAGGCTCAGCGCCAGCGGCACCACGCAGCCAAGGCTCACCACCCCCGGCAGCCACGCCCGCCAGCGCTCGTCCCGCAAGGTCAGCCAATGGGTGAGGTATCCGCCAAGGATCGGCCCCGGGATCCCGCCGAGGAAGAAGGTGAAGCCGAGATAGAGCCCGACGTCGCCGGTCGAGATCGGGAACTGGCGCAGCATCACCGCCGCCATCCAGAAGGCCAACGCATAGCCGATCATGATCTGCACCGCCCAGCCCAGCGCCAGTCCCATGAACACGCGGTTGGTGACAAGGCTCATGATCGTGCGCCCGAGCGGCAACTGCGTCATGTCGGTGCCTTTGGGGGCATAGCGCCCGCGCGGCGGCTCGCGCACGGTGAGAAACAGCACCGCGCCGAGCAGCAGGCCCGGCAGGCCCATCAGGATGAAGGCCCAGCGCCAGTCGAACCATTCGGCCAGCTGCCCGCCCACGATCAGGCCCGTGGCAGTCCCGACCGTCGATCCGAGCGTGAGGAAGCCCATCGCCTTGGCGAGTTCATGGCGCGCGAAGAAATCCGCGACGATGCTTTGCGAGGAGGGGCCAGAACACCCCTCGCCCACCCCCACGCCGGTGCGGGCGAGAAACAGCGTCCAGAAACCCGTCGCCATGCCGCAGGCGGCGGTCATCAGGCTCCAGAAACTGATCGCGGCTGCGACGATGTTCTTGCGGACCGAACGATCCGCCAGCCGCGCGGCGGGGAAGCCGGCGAGGACATAGACAAGGCTGAACGCCGCCCCGCCAAGCAGGCCGAGCTGGAAGTCCGACAGCTGGAACGCGGCCTTGATGTCCTCGACCAGGATGCCGAACACCAGCCGGTCGGCAACGCTGAAGGCGCTGGTGAGCGTCAGCAGCGAAAGAACGTACCAACGATGGACGCCCGGCTTGTCGCCGTCATCCGCCTCAGTGGTGCGGGCGGGCGTAGAGGCCATTGTCCACCGGGATCGTCAGGCCGTTGAGGAAGCGCGCCTCGTCCGAAGCGAGGAACAGCACGCAGCCCGCCACATCGCGCGGGTGGCCGAGCGCATTGGCATCGAGCGGGCCTTCGGGGATCTCCATCGGGGTCTGCCCGCCGCGGCCCGAAATGCCCATCACCATCGGCGTCTCGATCCCGCCGGGCGCGAGCGCGTTGACGCGGATGCCATAGCCGCGATCCTGGAAATCCATCGCGAGGCTGCGGGTCATCCCCGCAATCCCGGCCTTGCACGCGGCATAGGCGGGGATGTTGCCATAGCCCATCAGGGCTGCGGTCGAGGCCATGTTGATGATCGAGGAGCCGCCCCCGCCGACCTTCTCGTGGCGGTTCTTCATCAGCGGCACGGCATATTTGCACCCGAGGAAGGTGCCCACGACATGGATGTCGAGATGCAGCTTGAAATGGGCGAGGCTGCAATCCTCGATGCTCTCGAAGATCACGTTGCCGGCATTGTTGAC
>Ga0315900_10005262_pt1 | contig 17824 bp, 7 predicted proteins | sample LakEriMetagenome_FD_203521 | JGI IMG/M metagenome (GOLD analysis project Ga0315900, IMG submission 203521) | Freshwater fungal communities from buoy surface, Lake Erie, Ohio, United States - Buoy 12 MA114 | ecosystem: Environmental > Aquatic > Freshwater > Lake > Lake biofilm | place: USA: Lake... | reverse complement strand
GCGTGGTTCCGCCGCTTGAAACGATGGGTGCGGTTCCTGTGACGCTGGTGACGCCGCTGGCTGCGGGATCGGCAAATTCGACGCCCGAAAGATCCGACTTGGTGCGGAGAATCTGCCCTGCCGTGCCAAGAGCGAGAGTCGTGACTGCGCCTGCGGTGGTGGTGACTACTGGAAGGCCAGAAGTGGAGCCGACTTGGCCCGAAGAATTTATATTGCCGTGGGCGTGCGAAGCCGCCGCAAAGTCGCCAGTGGCCGAGGTTGCCGCTGTGCCGAGGCCGAGCGCAGAACGAACCTCTGCGCCTTTTGTTCCGACTGCGCTGACAGTGCCCTCATCATCGACAATTAGCGGTTCGTAAAAGGCCGCGCCTGCGTTTGGCTCTTGCTGAATTTGTGTCAGAGCGATGTTTGTAAAAGCTGCTTTTCCAAAAACATCACGCAACACAAGCGTTTCTGGAATATCCAAAGCAGTTGCACCGCTGGTGATGTCGCTGGCGGCGTGGGTGTGGGTGGCTATGGGTTGAAGCGTCCAAACGCCGCCTAAAAGGCGGAATCGCCAAGAACCAGCTACGGTTGTCGTGACTACGGACTCTTTGGAACTGATGTAGCTGCTGCCCGTCCAAATATACCGCTCAATTACTACAGAGCTTCCACTTGCTATTGCCCCAACAACTACAACAAGGTCATCTCCATTTTGCGCCGAGTCCGTCGTAAGGCGCGGGAGCGTAATTGTTCCAACTGCGTCAATGGAAAAAACGCTTGAGTTGAGTTGCACGTTGCGGCCTTGAGCCAATGCGTATGTGCTTGTTGAGTAAAAATCGTTTGTGCGTGTTTCCAGCGCATACATCGCACCGATTGCGGCGGGTGTTAGCGGATCACTCCCCGCCGCCGCATGGCTGGCCGCGTGAGAGGTCGGGGTGCGGGAGTTAGTGAGGCGAGTGTCGTTGCCGAGAACAACTTCGGTCGAAGAAGCGTTGCCCGTCTTCGGTGTGCGCGTAGAAACGGAGTCCTGCGCGGCATTGCGCTGGTAATTGGACAAAAGCGCCTGATCGACAACAGGAGTGTCGCCCGCGCCCTGCGGGCCAAGCGCCCAACTAGTCGCTTCCCACGGATAGGTCGTGTCGCCCGTGCCGATATAATACTTTGCCGTTTGCGGGACATTGCCAAGCACCCATTCCTCTTCGCCCTCATCCCAATAAAGAGCGTAGCCCTTCGCGGATTTGTAGATGGCCTTGCCGTTGTCGCTGCCGTCACGGAAATAAATGCCGTTCGGCTCTCCGCTGCTCAATGTTGTGTCTGAGACATCGACGGCATCGCAGTAGATGGCCGATGGCTGGTGCGAGTGGTTGGTCAGTTCGATGGTTCCCGAGGCGTTGGGAACGGTTAGCGTGCGAGTGGTTGCCGTGGTGATGCCCGAAAGATCAAATTTCAATTCCTTGGTCGGGTCAGCAGAGTTGTATAGCTCCCAATTCCCGTCTGCATTCACTTCGGGAAACGCGCCAAGGTAAGTCCAGTCCGCGGCCACTCCATTGTTCGCCGTGCGGCAATACAGTCCAGCGGGCCGTCTGTTGATTAGCCACACGCCACTGCCAGCCTTGGCGAGATAAACGGAGTCGAGCGGAGGTGTCCCAAGGGTAACGGGCAACGCCGTCGGGTCAGCCACTACCCCATTGATATAACTCGCCCCACTCCCGACGAGGTCGAGGTTCCCCGTGATCGGGTTGTAGTCAAAGGTCGCCACGTTAAGTCCAGTAGATGTCCTTCACCTCGTCGCCGTTGTAGCGGATGTTCTTTGTGGCGATGAGCGTGCCCGTTTCGGTCGCGGGGTTATAGGCGGAAAAGTATTCGATCTTGGTCACCTTTCCGCCCGTGTAGGTGAACTTCTCCGCGGTCGCTCCAGCGGGCTTATCCGCCGACAACAGCGCGGGCTTGCCGTCTGGGCCTTGTGCCACGAGGACGACTTGGCTGGCAATCTTGTTCCAGTCTTGAATTTTGACGCTCATTTAATTCCTCCGCGGATCGTGTTGTGGATGTCGCGCAGCGAAGTGTCGAGTTGGTGCAGCGAGGCGTTGATCTTCTCGCTATGCGCGTGCCGCTGGTCGCGTTCCTGTTTCAGTTCGATAAGGAAAGAGTCGCGGGCCTTGTCGAGATGCTGAATGAACGCAGGCGCGACCTTGACCAAAAGCATGATCGCGGCAAAGGCGACCAGTCCGAAGCTGCCAAGTTCTGCAACCGTGCGAAGCCAGCCAAACTCAATCGGCACAGCCTCCGTGGCGAGCAGGCCGAATGTGCCCGCGCCAAGCGAAAATGCGGCGGCTTTGACTTCAAAGATCATATCAGTTGCCGAATACCACAAGCATTACAATGGGCGGGTTGTTGACTGTTCCCCCTGAATCGTTGCGCGTCTCAAATGAAAAACTTGAGGTCGAAAACACATAGTTTTCAAGACCTCCAATCCCACCATGATCTCCAACAACGACATAATTTGCATCGCTCATTGGCGATGAAAAGTTGACGGTAAAAGCAGCGTTCGCGGTTTTTGCCACACTTGCCACATTGTGGGACGCCAAAATTGTTGCATTCGATCCAGACGCTCCAGCCCCATCAAAACGCACCCACGCCTTGGAAATTTGTTTTTGCTCGGTGCTGCCCAGCTTTGCAACGGTGACGGCATTGTCAGCCAATCCCGTATTTCCCACTGTTCCAAAACCGATAGACGTTCCGCTTCGACGAAGTACTGCTCCGTCGCTAGATGCGGCGATGTCCGCGGGAGCACCGCTGCTGTTTGCGCTGCGCCCGATGACTGACAACGCGGATGACTGACGAAGTTTGGCATTGGTCACGCCAGTGGTCGTCGAGGTCGAATCTGCAATCAGCGCGGTATCGACAAATCCGCTGCCAAACTTTCCTCGGCCCGTGGCGTCGGCGGTAAAAAATCCGCTGGCAAAACTGGAAAGCAAAACGCCCGCGGTGAGCGTCGTCCACGATCCAGCGGTGCTGCCTGTGGCAACGTAGGCGATGCCCGTGTCACGCTGCGTGCCAAGCTGGCCAACGAACTCTGGAACGGCCAGAGCGCGCTCGCCTGCGTCGGCAAAAGTCTTCATGCCAGCGGACACGCTCAAGGTGACGCCCGAAAGCGCGAGGAAGGTTTTGACCTCCGAAATTGTCATGGCCTTCGGCTGGTTGTTTGCATCCAGACCGATTAGCGTGTTGGCCACGGCGACCAGTTCGTTTTTCGCACCGCTGCCCTCGGTTACTCTAAACGTGCTACTGATGGCTCTGCGGTTTTGCTGCGCGATCTGGGTCAGTTTGTCCAAGGCCCGCTCGTGTGAGGCCGCTGGGAAGTCGCCTCCCTCGGCATAACTGGTCGTCTGGGTAACGGGCACGGTGCGGTAAATTGTCAGCGTGGAGGTGGCAGGGACGGCGACTGATGTTGTCACCGTGCCTCCGTTGACGTCGCCCGCACCCGTGTGGTTGGCCAGCGTGACCGCATTTTCAACGCCTGTCGCTGTGACCTTGGCTGTCGCCGCGAGGTGGCTGTTCTCTTGAAAAACAAACGGCACGGCGTAACTCGTCGAGGTCGAGTTGTTGCCTGTGTAGGAGATTGACGAGATGTCGCTTTGGACGGCCATAGGGTATTGGTTTGACTAAACCTTCGCGGGTTGCATGGGTCAAAAGATTATTCGTCGCCCATGCGCTCCCACGCCTGCACGAGCGGGCGCACGAGGTTAAGGGCTACGGCGGGAGCGGCGAGCGGCGGGGTAAGCGCGATGGAGCGCGTGATGTTCGTCCACTCTTTGACCAGCGCGTCTGGGTCGTCGAAGTTGAAGGCGTCGTCGAGATTGTTGAACGCCTTGAATGCGGTGTCTGCTGTGCGGATAAGCGGGTTCTGGGTGGGCGTGAACCACCGCGCCTCGGTCAAACGCGACAGCACAACTTCGCTGACGCTGCCCACCAAAAAGTATCCTTGCAGCGGAGCCAGCAGCAGGGCGCGGGCAAACCCGCCCATTGACCACAAGTCCTCGTCGTCGTCATCGCTGGTCGCGTCTCGGAACGCCGTGGCCAGCACATGGGAAACAATAGCCATCATCTCGACGGCCACAATGCGACGGACATGGTCTTTCCAGTTGCCTTGGCCCGTGGCCAGCCCGCGGACGCTGTCGGCCAGAAGGGCGGTCTTGAGGCGCGGGTCGGACATGAAAAGGAAAAAAGTTTTGGCAAACACATTGCCGCTGTTTTCGATGTTTGACTTCTGCCCCATGAGCACGGGCTGTCCGTAGCGGTAGATCATGGCCTCGACCGCGTCCTTGGCCGCTTGGTCGGCCATTGGCTCGGTCATGCCGCTATCGATGGCATCCTTGTAAGCCGCTTGGTAAACAATCGCCCCAGAGATCGAAAGGCCCGCGGAATCCACATAGTTCATGGGCATCATGGCCAGTTCGGAAATCTTGGCCCCGCGGCGGAACATGGAGACAAAGCGGCTGAACAGGAACCGCGTCTCCGCGGTGGCACCGCCCTCCAAGCGCGTTTGCAAGATGTCGGTTTCCCACACCTTGCGAATCGCCCGCATTAGCCCAGCGGGATCGGACATGGCCGACGCGATCTGGCGGCTGTCCAAGGCCAATGGGGAACGCATGAGGTTGTCGGTCTGCATCATCAACGACTTGAGGTTGAAACCCAGCAGCGAGACAGACTGACCGCCAATGGCCGCGCCCAGCATGTTGTTAATCCACGCGATCTCCCTGCCTTTGTTGCCGCCGCGCTGTTCCATCTGCTCTGCCCAGCTATCTGCTGTGGCGAGAACGCCGTCGCCGTAGCGTTGGGTGATGGCATCACGCACCTCTGGGTTGGACAAAAGCGAGCGGTATTCCCGCGTCAGTTCGGCAAAGGCCACCCAGTGCGCCTGTTGAGCGATGTGCTGTTGCAAGACTTCCAAGCCGTCCTTGTTGGCAATCTTGGCCGAATGGGTCACGCGGGACTTGGCAAAACTGGGCTGGCCCCCCGCGGTTTGCGGCGATCCGTCGAGGCTGACGTCCTTGACCTCCTTGGCGTTAAGGAAACGGGCGGGCGCGTAGTTCTTCACCATTGGCATGTTCATGCCAAACATGCGGGAGTAGACTGGATTAGTCAGAGCGTAGCCGCCGCCGTAGATGCTGCGCGTCACCTTGAGAATCGCCTGCGACACGGGGTCGGAGAGAAGGTTTTCCAAGTCCTCCGCACTGTCGTCGTTCCAACCTTCACGCCGCATCTTTTCTTGGATGTCGGACTGCTGCCACGAGAGCCATAGCTGCATGGCCGTCGCTCGGTTCATGCTGATGCGTGTCTCGTCGCCGCGGTAGACCACTTGCTTGATCGTGACGTATTGCTTTTTTGTGTCCCGCGGAAGCGAGGCCAGTTCGTCGGCCAAAGTCTCGACGTCGGCCTTGGACAGACTGCCTCGGTCGGCCAGACCGCGGACGATCTTCTTGGCCAGATCGATGGCGATCTCGGTGTTCTTGACCTTGCGACCTTCCAGCTTGCGGATGACGTTGGACTCCTCGCGCTTATACTTGACCAGAGCCTTGCCCGTGCTCATGCCAGCGGCCTTGGCCCCTTCGCGCAGAGCGTTCAGAATCTTCTTTGTGTTTTCCAGTTCGGCCTTTGCCGCGCTGATGTCGGCTTGGCGTAGCTTCTCGGAGAAGTATCCGCCCAGCTTGTCGCCAAAGATGATGGTCGCAAACTGCTCAAAACTTTTGTGGTCGAGGTCGAGGGCGTTGATGTTTTGCAGGAAACGCTTGAGCGCGGTGGGGTTTTCAAAGCGACCCTTGTCAGTCGGCTTGCCAAGGATGACCAAGGCGTCGGCCACGCGCTGGCGGTTTTCTTCGATGCGGGCGGTTTCCTTGATGTTCCACGCCTCGCGTCCTGCCTTGAGTTGCCCCTGCAACCACTCCAGCCCGTAGGCCATCGTCTCGGACGGGCGGTTCTTCAAGTCGCCAAAGGTGTTGACGATTGTCCACTCCTCGGAAAGTTCGGAGATGCGCTTTTGGCTGTCCTGCGATGACTCGGTGCTGGTGATGGCGGCTTCGATTGCGGCCAGCCGTTCCGCGGTTTGCTCGTCGTCGAGTAGCGAAGCGCGGTAAACCGTGTCGGCAAACTTTTGCGTCTCGGCCCCCAGCGTGCTGCGCTTGACTCCGCTTTCGCCAGCCTTCGGACGCGACTTGTCGAGCACGCTGAAGATGCGCTCCATGAGGTCGCGCTTGTAGTAACGCTCCAGTTCTCGGTCGATTTTCTTGAGGCGGTCGATAAGGAAGTTGGCGATGGCCTTATCTCTGCGCTCGTCGGTGGTGTTGGCCACAGTGCTGTAGCCTTCGGGTAGTTCGGTCTTTTTCTGCGCTTGCCCGATGTTCAGCCCCTCACGCATCCACGCGCTGATGATTGCGCCCGCGGGGTTCTTGGCCTCGCTGACTTTCTCTTGGCCCTTGTAGACGTCCACGGGCGCGATGCCAGCGAGGTTGGTGTATCCGCCCACGCGACCGCGGACTTCGGGCGGAAGCACCTTGAGGATGTAGTCGAGGAAACCAAGGTCGTTGAGCAAGCGCGTGCGGTCGAAGTCCTGCGGCAACGTGTCGCCACGCATGGACTGCATGATCGGCTGGTTGCGCTCCAGTGCCGCGGCAAGGCGTTCTTTGAGCGCGGCATACTGCGCGATGCGCTCGGAGGGCGAGCGGGCGAGTCGATCCATCGCCGCCGACACTCGGTCGATTTCGGACTGGGTGGAGATGGAGTAGTTGGAAACTACGCCTCGACCTTCGGCCCAGTCTTTTTGGAGGGCGTCGGATATCGCCCGCCTACCGCGAAGCCACTCAAGTAGATCGGGTGTGAAGCGGGAACTCGCTTGAAGAAGCGACCCGCCTTCTGGGTCTGCTGACCAATCGTGGACGGGGCCGTATTCTCCGACGGTGTAGAGTTCTGCAATGTCGGCTTGTTGGCCATATTCTGCCTGTATCCTCTCGGAAAATTGCTCGTCTGTCAACGCAGGAAGGCCCGTTTCCGCGTCGCGGAAGTTGGCAACAATCACTTCGGTGGGCGACACTTGCGTAAATCCCAGAGAATCATGCACTTTGACTAAACCTTGTTGAAGCTGGTCGAGAAAATCCGACGTCAGTTGTTCGCCAAAATCCAACTTCACCGCAAAATTTTCCAAGTCGCCTTTGACTACATAGCCCTCTTTGCCATCTGCGTAGGCTTGTGCTTCGGCTTGCGTGGCAAAGCGTCGTTTCGATCCCTTGGATGATTCGGCGTAATAGCTCTTCTCGTTTTCCGCGCCGTATTTGATGTAGCGCATCCACGGCACTGCATCTTGCCTAAAGATGTATTGAATGGCGCGGGCGTAAGCGCGGACAACATCGTCATCGTATGTTCCGCTCGGTTTGTTCGGGAAAAGTTCTGTAATGACGTTTGGAGTTACTCCTGTGCCATAACCGCCAGAAAACAATTTGCTGACATTAATAGGAACGCCAAGCATTGCGGCCAGCATGTCGTTGCCATTTTCGTCGAAAATGATCTCGCGGCTGGCTCGCGTAAACGCGGCTTTTTGTGCGGTCGGCAAATTGGCGATAACCGCACCCTCTGGCGTGTTCGTAGACGGCACAGACTCCCAAAGTGCGCGCATGCTGACGCTGTTAATGAAACGGTCAAAAGCACCAGCGGCCATGCTGACGTCGAGCTTCTCGGAAAGAAGCGCAAGGGCGTTGGTAATCCACCTCTGCATGTGGCGTTTTTGCGCGTCCTTGTCTTTGAATTCGCGCACCAGCTTGCCCTGCGCGTTCTTCACTTTGACCATGTCCTTGGCTTTCATGGACTGGGCCTCTGTGAGGTCTTTGACTTCTTTGGTTTCGGCTCGTCCCTTGATGGCCGTCCAGAGCATGGCTTGGATTTGGTGAGGCAAATAAGGGGGTTCGCCTTCGGGAAGCGCGGCGTTAAGTTCGGCGGCAATCCGATTGAGTTCGCGCTCGGCAAATCCAAACGCTCCCGTTCCAGCAACGTCGGTCAGCGCATCGCTATCAAAACCAAACGCACGGTAAACCCACATGTCCACCGTGACTGGCTTTTGCAGCATTTCATAGACTTCGGCATCCAGCTTGAGCTTGGCCACCTCGGCAGGCGGTAGCTCCTTGAGCAGGACATACATGATATTCTTGTAAAAGTTGTCCGTCTTACGCCCTGCCCAAGGCTGGTTATCATAGAGAACAGATTTTGCTTTTTCGTCCTGCGCCCCAGTCTTAACCGCAAAATCTTCCTTGGCCGCGTTGACCGCACGCTGGATGTAGGCGCGGAGCGCGAAGTAAGTGTTGACCTCGACCGTCGCCTGCGGGCTGTAGATGGCGAGCAGTTCGATGAACTTCTCGGCTTCGACGACGTTGTTGTTGAACATACGGAGGACGGCGCGTCCGCTGTCCTCATACCAAAATCTGCCAGCAGCACCCTCCTGCACGAGTTGGTAAAGACGTTCGCGCAAACGCATGTATGCCTCATCGCGTCCGCGGCGTGTTTTCGGAGAGTTGATCCACTTCGGTGCGCCCTTATATTTTCCGTCGGCTGTGCGTAGCGGAAGATACGGATCGTTGTCGCCAAGTTTTCCGATGCTGTAGTTCTGCGTAATCGCGGGCGTCTCTCCGCTGGCCCACCGCTCCAGTAGTCCATGCACCCGCGTCCACTTGGCCGACTCCAGCGTCATCGCCGTGGAGTTTCCTGCATCGTCTTCCAGATCGACATACGCTCCGTTGGCAGAAACAACGACGTCCTTGAGCACGCGAACTTGTGCCGACGTCGGTCTGGCGCGGCTGTGCATGGAAATCGTGCCGCTGTTGGCGTCAATGCGGATCGCTCCCAAGCGCAGAAAATCCACCATGCTGGCCCACGTTTCCTTGTAGCGCGGCATGCCGTCCCATTCGATCTCGCGGTGATCGATGCTGCGCTGGTCTTTGAGCCAGTCGCCCTGCTTTTTTGACGGAGCAAAAACCAAATCCTTGCCCTGCACGAAACCAGAGGCTTGGGAACGCCCCGAAAAGTCGAGCATGGTTCCGTCGGGCAAAACGTAGCCCGCTTCGTAAATGGACGAGGTGACGCCAAAGCGGCGTTTGACGCTCTCAAAAATCTCCTCCTTGGAATTGCCGTTGATGCTTGTGGCGACGGGCGTTTCGGGACTGACGGCGGTGTCGGCCCCGCGCATGTCTTCCAACAACGCGATGGAGTAGTTGGACATGGTCGGTGCGCCCACCTCCTGCTCCGTGCGCTCGCGGGCGCGGTCTACCAGTGCCTGCTGGTTGACGCCTACCGCTTCGGCCAACAGTGCCTCAAAGTCGCGGTCGAGTTTCCCCTCGGCGCGGAGTCGGGCGAGGTTGTAGGCGCGGCGGAAGATGTCGCGTGCGATAATGGCCAAGCGTCGGAATACTCCGCGCAGGCCCGCGGGGATTTGCTCCTCGCGGATGCTGCCGCGGAAATACGCCACGGCAACGTCGGAAAATGCTTCGATGACGTCGGTGTCCGTCTCGGTGCGGAGCCTGCGCTTGATGCGGTCGCTGTCGATTTGCGGGAGCACTTCGTTGAGTTGCTGGCGAACCCAGTCCATCGTGACGCGGTTCTCGGCCAAGGCCCGCTTGAGGTTGTCTTGGGCAAACTCGCGCATGACAATGGTCGCGTCTGCGCCCTCGTTGATGCGGATGATGGAACGCCAGATGCCCTCGCGCAGTTCTCCTTGGTTGCTGCCTGTGACTGGGAAGTTGGCCAGTTCGGCGGGATCGTTGATCTCTTGGCCGAAGAAACGGACAGTCTCAAAAAGTTGGTCGAGGTTTTGCTGCGTTGGGTTGGCCTCGTAGTCGGTCAGCAGAGTTCGCGGGGAATTGTCTCGGATAAACGTGGCCACATCCTCGCCGCGCTGGCGGGCCTCGCTGACCCCTTGGATAAACTGCATGGCCTCGTTGATTCCCGTGTGGACGTCGCGCATCTCGCGCTGCACCGTCTCGCGGCGGGCCGATACCAGTGCCTGCTCCGCGGCGGTCTGGTCGGTCGAGCGGGCCAGTTCCTTGCCTTCGGGCGAGAGGACAACGTAGTCGGCTCCCTGCTTCTCCAGACGCGGCAAGGCGGCGGGATTGGCCCTCTCGCGCAAGGCGATTGATTCGTCCACGATGCGCTGGGCGGCGGCTTTGACCAGCTTGGGGTCGCGCTTGGCGTATTCCTCGCGCAGCTTGTCTTGCGCTTCGTCTGGCGTGGCGGAACCTGTGATGGCATCGATCTGCTCTTGGCTAAAGCCCGCCTTTTCCAAGTTGTCCTTGTTGGTCAGATAGTTCTCGCCGCGCTTGATTTCGCGGTAGGAGAGCGCACCGATGCCCATGAGCGAAAGCGGCAGGAGGGCGACAAACTGCACCGCCAAGTCCCGCGGTATGCTGGCAAGGTCGAGTTTGTATTGCGGGATGTCTTGATCCAGTGCCGCGCCAATGGTCTGCACCAGCGGGAACGTGGCGTTTTGCAAAATCTCCTGCGCGTTTTGTTCGGCCAACACGCCCGCGCCCCCGATGAGGATGCGGGTCAGATTGCGCTGGTTGGGGTGCTGGAGACGTTTGACTAAACCGCCCACAATGGGAAGCCGACCCGTGATCGTGTTGACCTTCATGCGCTCCAGACCCGCTTCGATGGGCGCGGAAATCGCGGCAAGCAGCGCGGCCTTGTCGGGATCGACGTCGGGATACTCCAGCATGATGCGGTCGTAGTTGCTGCTGAACAAAGCCGACGTCACCGCGGGGATGCCCGCGTAGGGAACCGCCGCCGCCGCGGTGTAGGGAATGCTCTGGGCCGCGCCGTAAAGACCTTCTTCGACAATGGTCGGAAGGAAGGTGACGGTTTTGATCGGATCAATAACCCGCTCGGCCAAGTCGCGCAGTTCGCGCTCGACCTTGAAGACGCCCAGCTTTTTCTGGATGTCGGCCTTGGCCTGCTCGCGCTCCTCTGGCGTGATCGGCGTGGTGCCCGCCGCGCTGTAGGATTCGCCCGCTTTGAAGACGGGTTGGTCGCTTGTGAGCAGTCGAAGGTCGCCGCGCAGGGATTGTTCTTTGAAGTTGCGCGGGACGGCCTCGGTAAAAGTCGCCGTGCCTCGTCCAAGGGATTCGGCCATCTGATACCAGAAACCTTTGTTGGTCTGGTTGAGTTGGGCGAAGCTGCCAGCCAGTTCGTAGATGGCCCTGCGCTGGTTGTCGGGCAGTTGCGAGAAACGCCCCGCCAGTTCCTGCATGTCGGGCGACTCAAAGCCTTGGTCGCTGTTGGCCTGCTGCGACAGCGCGTTGAAAATGAAACTGGCCTCTGGCGCAAACTTGCTCTGGGCGGCTCGGACTTTGATGTCCAGTTCCTCGGCCTTTTCCCACAGGCGCGACTTTTCCTCGTCGTCAAAATACTCGCTGGCCGCATCGATGTCCTTGGCCACGCTCTCGACAAAAGGCGTGTCGCCTCCCGACAGCGCGTCTTGCAGGCTGCGCTGGATGACGCCGTCCATGATCTTGCGGGCGGCTTGCTCCTTCTCGTTCTCCCGCTCAAAGCGTTGCTTCTGGTAGTCGAAAAGTTCGCGGGAAGTGATGGTCTGCTTGCCCAGCATCTTCTTGGCAAAGCTGTCCTTCTCCGCATCGTAGATGGCCCGCATGTCCTCCAGCGGCACCTTGCGCGTGTCGGCCATGTAGCCGATCATCGCTTGGCGGTAGGCGTAGTCGTCGCCAAACGGGCTGACCTTGGCGGCTTCGGCTACGCCCTTCTGCTTGGCGATGGAGTCAAAATAGTCTTGGTCGGTGAAGACCTTGTTCCAGTGGCCGCGGTTGGCCACAAACGGAGAATCATAGCCCGTGCGTCGGCTGGGCGGTGCTCCCGCGGAAACCTCGCGGCCCTCGTTGAGCATGGTGACGCTCATGCCATCCCAAGGTCGGCGGCTTTCTTGGAAAGACGCTGGCGAACCCAGTCAATGAAGTCTTGGTTGGTTTTGATGTCGGACAGCCACTTGTTGGCGCGGATCACGCTGGAGGCGTGGCCCTTGCCGCCCGTCTCGTCGAGCGTGGCGCGGAAGTCGCCGTCGGGGTTGCGGAGGATGGCAGGGCCAGCACCGATGCCTTGGTAGTGGACGACGTAGAGTTCAAACGGGTCGGGGTCGCGGCCAAGGGCGCGGCGGGCCGCGGCGATGTTCTCTTTGGTTTTGGCTAAACCCGCACGAATCTGTCCGTCGAGCGTGCTGTCGCTGCCGTAGCGTTTGCGGTCGCCGTCGAGCAGTTGGAACAGCCCGCGGGCCGACGAGGTGCTGATCGTGGTGTTGGGATTGAAGTTGCTCTCCTGCGCCACGAGCAGCATGAGGTGCGGCGTGAATTGCCCCAGACCCTCCTGCGTGGCCATGTTGGTGATCTGGTTGGCGATGGGTTGCTTGGTCGGAGGAAGCGACAAGGCGACGTCTGCGCCCTGCGGCGGCATGGTCTGCACGGCGGGCAGCGGCTCGTCCTTGTCCAGCCCTTCGGTGAGCGACGAGCTTCCCCACGAAATCCCCGCGGTCATCACGTTGGGGTTGTTGGCGTATGGGCCTTGGACAAAGGGCAGCAGTTTCTGCCACCAACTTTCCTCGTCTGGCCCCTGCATAAATTTTGCACCTCCGTCGAGCTTGTCCTCCAGCACGCCCTTGAAACGCTCGTAGGCTTCCTCCTCGGTCAGATCGGGATTCTCGCGCAGCATCTGGCGCACCGCGGTGGTGATCTCGTTGCGCTTGCTCTGCACCTTGCCGTAGGCGTTCCAGTCCTGCGGCACTTCCACCTCGCGCTCGCCTTTCTTCACCTTCTTCCATCCGCCGTCGTCGCCCAGTTGGCCCCAGTCGGCCAGCTTCTTGGTAAGGTCAGTCAGACCCGCGGCAATTTGGTCGGCGCGGTCTTTGCGTCCTTCCTTGGCCTTGGACACACTCTCGTTGAGCTTGTCGAGAAACGGCTTGCGCTCGCCTTCGGGCGCGGTGGAAATGATCTCCTGCTGGAGCTTCTGGTAGTTCCGCATGTAGGTGTCGGGGTTGGACACGCTCGCGTCCTTCTCCGCGTCATAGGCAAAGAGCTTCTGCCACAGATCGCTGTAGTATTCGTCCTTCTCGGCCTTACCCTGCGCGGTGTCGGCGTATTTCAAGGCGCGGGCGTTGATCAGCTTGTCCTTGAGTTCGCGGGGCGCATCAATTTGCGGGTCGCTGAACGCGGCTTCGATGTCTTTGTCGGTGATGGCCGCGCTGTCGGTTTCCAGACGCTCCAAAAGGTTGTTGGTGAAATCCTGCAAAAGTTGCCCGTGCTGCCCCTCGGCTTCGCGGCGTAGCTGCATGACCTCTTCGGGGCGCAGGCCGTTGGGATATTTGCCGCTGGCTTGGGCGTCGCGGAACACGCGCACTGCCTCGGCGGGCTTTTGCTGGATGTATCCGCGCCAGTTGGAAATCTTGCGATCCTGCATGATCTTGATTTCCTGCTCCTCGGCCTGCTCCTTGGTGCGGACGCCGTTGGCCACATCGCGGGCCAGTTGGCCGACGGCATCTTCGTCGCGCCCTTCGTTGACAGCGCGGGCAATGTAGTTGTTGCTCTCCTGCAAGCCAGCCTGCAAAAATTTCTTGTTGGCCTCAACCGTGATGGCCGCGGTCGAGTTGCCCGCCTGCCTTTGGTAAAAGGCGTTGAGTCGAGCGCGTCCGTCGGGCGTAACCTTCATGCCCTCAACTTGCGTTTGCAGCTTGGGCAGATACTTGGTCTTCCAGAGTTCGGTGTGCTTGTCGGGTGAAAGTCGGCTCGACTCGACCTCGTGCTCGGCCAGTGCCTCGGAGAAGGCGCGGTCGGCGGCGGCATACTGGAAATCGTCGTTGGCCGCGGCCATCTTGTTGGAAAAGTCGTTGAGTATTTGCGCGCCTTCCCACATGCCGCGGCTCAAGCCGACCATGCCCGCCCCGACGCCGTCAAAGACCTCGCGGCCCAGCACGGGCATGGTTTCGATTTTGGGCACGCGCACCGCGCCCGCGGGGGCCATCGACAGGTTGCCGACGCCGCTGGACACGTTGGGGATTTGCAGTGTGGGGATGTTGGCCATTATCGGGGAAGATTGCTCAAGGCGTTGGCCGCGCTGCCAAAGCCGCTGATCAGCGATCCGTAGCTGGACATGCGAAGCGCGCTGGCTTCGTTGCGGCCCGCCATGAGAAGCGGCCTGTTGAACGCTCCAGCGTTGGCCGCGTTCCACGCATAGCCACCCGCCTCAAACTGGGCCATGCGCGCCTTGAATCCTTCCAGAGCGGCCTGCTGGTAGAGGCCGCTGCGCTGGGAGTCGGCCTTGTAGATTTCGTCGGCCACGGCCAGTTCGCCAAGGCCCGCCGTTTCGGCCATGACCATGAGGGGCGAACCCGCGCTGGTCACGCCAGACTTTCCGTACTGGGCGCGCTGCAAGCCAAGGGCGCGGTCGTTTTCCTCGCGCATGCGCCGTGCCCGCTCGCGGGCCTCCTGCTCGACGCGGGTCGCCTCGTTCTTGGCGATCTGCGCGTTGTAGTTGAAAATTCCAGCCTGCGCCTGCGCCTGCTGCATGGCCATCTGGTTTTGCATTTCCATCTGCGCCTTTTGCGTGGCGTAGTTGTACTCGGCCATGCGCTGCGCGGCGGCGGCTTGCTGCTGCTGTCCAAAGAACGACATTCCTGCGCTGGCCAAGCTGGTCAGCGCGGTGGTGATGGCGAGCGGAACGGCGAACTGCGGCATCAGTCTTGGCAAAGGGCGAATGTCCTCGCCAGCCCCTCCTCGGCCCTGTTGAACCCGCTGCGCTCCAGCATGCGCGATACCGCCTTGGGCGCAGTGCACAAAATCACGGCGTAGCCGTTTTCCTTGGCCTCGGCCTTCAAGTAGGTGATGGCAAAGTCAAAGCATTGCATCGCGTCCTTGAGCGCGAGCTTGGGGCGCGTCACCGCGCAGTCCAGAAAGGCCACGGGGCAGGAAAGCGCGAAGTACAAAAACAACGCCGCGCTGTCCTCGCCGTCGCGCTGCACCACCACGCCCAGTGGCGGGAGCAGATTGCGCGGCGTGGCGTCTGCGCCGTGCGCCTCGCACCACTCGACAAGCATGGCGTGGTCTTGGTCGCGGTCGAACATCCGTAGCTGAAGGAGCGAACTCATGGGTTTAGTCAAAACTTATAATGTCAATCCCCGAATGCGTCCACTCTTATGACCAGAGCGCGCACGGTCAGCGGGTAGGGTTGGGTCTGGCGCAGGAGAAAATCGCCGTCGAAGGAATAGTCGCCCGCGACCACCACCTCGCTTTCGCCCGTGAAGACAGGCGGGCTGGCGTCCATCGCGTCGTTGAAGTCGCGTGGGTAGAGCCAGAGCCACTCCGTGCCGTTGGTCGAGGCTTCCCCGCCCAGCGACTTGTAGAGGCTGACCGTGGCGCGGTTGAGACGCTTGCGCCGACCGCGGGTCGCGCCGTCGCGCAGTTGGAAGTCGAGCTTCATGGGCTGGATGGTCGAAACAAAGGGCAGGCCGACCAGCACCTTGCTGGCCGCTTTGGCCAAGGTAATCTGGCCTCCCGAAACGACCGCATTGGGCTGCACCGCGCCGTCGGCCAAGACGCCGACCGTTTTGCCGTTCAAATACGAGAGGCCCGTGATCGTTGCGGTGGGCGTACCGCTGTAGCGTTTGGCGCAGTCCAGATACCACCAGTCGGCCTTGGCCTCGGCCTCAAAGTTGACGCGGTTGTCGGGCTTGAATCTTTCGATGTAGCGTTTGGTCACCCCGCCAATCGTGCGGTTGACGCAGAGCCAAACCTCGTCGTCCGCACCCGCCAGTCCGTAGACGGTGGCCGCGGATTCAAACAGCCCGTCGGTGGTGTGCCGATGCCACGCGACCACCTCTTGGTCGCGCTCGTAGGTCATGCCGATCAGTTGGCCGTCGCCGCGCACCGCCCAGAGGATGGCGTCGGGTTGCTGCTGGTAGGCCATTTCGGCTATCTCGCCCGTGGTGATGTGCTCGGCCAAGACGCAGAGGTCGGGGGCGACCCAGCTATCCCTGCCAAAGTCGTAGGTCAGTTCGCGGACTTTGCGCCCGCGGCGTTGGATGAAAAGCAGGACGTCGTTGAGAAGCACGGCGCGCATGTATTTGCTGCCATAGCTCGACTGCTTCTGGGCCTGCACGTTGGTCGAGGAAAACGCCTTGCCCGAATCAAACCCGCCGATTGTCCACTCGTCTCCGCTTGTGCCCAGCATGAGACGCTTTTGCGAGAACATCCATGCGATGCGGTTGCCCTCGGAGCTTGCCACGGAAAACGACAACCCGTCGTCGTCCTTGCTGCCCAGTTGGAAGTCTTCAAAGTCGTCCACCTTGGAGCACCAGACCGTGTTGGGTTCGCTGCTCGTCCCGCCGAAGCAAAGCCTCTGCTCGTGGATGGCCACGGCCCGCGGGTAGCCGCGTACGTCGGAGAACGCGGCCTCGCTCCATTGCGCGGTGGCGGTGATGGTGTTGCCCAGCCACTTGTCGATCAGCACGGTCGCGGTCTGGCCGTTGGCCCCGATGCTGTTGACCGTGAAGGTTCCTCCGCTGTTGAAGTCGGTCGATTCCAAGAAGACGCGGGCGTTGGTGTTGCTGACGTAGTCGCTGATGCGGAGCTTGAGTCCGACCCGCTCGTCCTCGCTGCCCGACGCGGTGAAGTTGCGCGCCGTGGTCAGCGAGGTGAACTCGCGCACCGTTTCCATCTGCGAGAGGTTCTGCACGGCCACATTGCTCGCCGTGGTCGCCCCACTGTTGGCCACGGTGAAGGTGTAGGTGTTGGCGTCCACGCGGGTCACGGTGAAGGTTCCCGCGAAGGGCGAGGCCGTGGTCGAGACGATGAAGATTTCGTCGCCTGTTTTGTATCCGTGGCTGGTGCGGGTGGCGGTGGCCGTCGTCCCGCTGCGCGAAAGGCTGGTCGCGTCGCTGCCTCCGCCGCTGTCCATTTTGTCCCGCGGAATGCGGAGCAGACGGATTTTGCCCTGCCAAGTGCCGACCGTGGTGATCGACCACGATCCTTGTATGTCGAGGGTGGCGTCGCTCACCTTGTTGCCGTCGATGGTGATGTTGATCTCGCTGCTCTTGCGCGGCCACTGGATGGCCCACTGCGAGTTAACATGGCCGCTCTGGAAGGTGTTGCTGTTCAAGTTGGAATCCTTGTCGCGGCCCGTGATGGTCACCGCCGACCCCGACGACGCGCTGGCTTCCAAGGTGACGGGGGTCACGTTCTGGTCGAGCACGGGCGGGTACTTCCACTTGATGCGGTCGAGCGTCCACTTGTTGTCGGCCAGACGGGAGAGCTTGCGCGGGTGGTGGTTGGCGTGCGCGATGTACATGATGTCGTTCACTTGCGCGTATTGCAGTTCGCGCAAATCGTCCTCGGTGTAGGGCGAAGGCAGTTCCAAGACGCCGCTGGTTGGCTGCGCGTACCACTTGGCCGCGTCGGTGGCGAAGGACGCGCTGGCCGTGTGGTCTTCCAGCGCAAGGTACACCACGCCGTCGTTGTAGACAAAGTCGCCGTCCTTGTAGGCCGTTGCCGTCACCCACGGGGGGTTGCCCGTCGGGTGCATGACGATCGTGTCGTTGCCCCAGAAGCGGATGTACTGGTGGCCACATTCCAAGACAAAGCGCGTGGTCACGCTGTAGTTGAACCCGATCAAGCGGCAGCGTTTGTCGGTAAACTTGGCCTCGCCCAGATACTCGGTTCCCGCCCGACGGGTCACCCCGCCGTAGGTCAGCACCAGCATGTTTTCCAGCGTGCGGCAACCGCTCGCGTACTTGGCGACGTCGGTGCGGGCGTCCATG
>Ga0315900_10005261_pt1 | contig 17825 bp, 21 predicted proteins | sample LakEriMetagenome_FD_203521 | JGI IMG/M metagenome (GOLD analysis project Ga0315900, IMG submission 203521) | Freshwater fungal communities from buoy surface, Lake Erie, Ohio, United States - Buoy 12 MA114 | ecosystem: Environmental > Aquatic > Freshwater > Lake > Lake biofilm | place: USA: Lake... | reverse complement strand
CTGTGGATTGGAGTTTCCATATCTCACTTGGTACTGCCTTTAAAGTCGTGAATCTATTTCCGTTAAATTTTGATATTGATGACTTTGCATTTGCACTTCCAAAATAAATATTACCATATGTATCTTCATTTATTTCATCAATTCTATTGTTAAGCAAACCGTGCTTTGTTGTGTAATTTATCAAAGTCTGGCCGTCATATCTGTACACTCCTTTTTCCCAACTACCAAACCAGTATATATTATTCTTTTCTTGATAAATCACCATAATGTTACTTCCAAGTTCCTTTAAGGTGTCACCAATTGTATTCAGGTTTGCAGTATTATCCTTATTAGAGTTCTGACCATTGCATGAAACTAATGTAAAAAGAATACCAAAAAGTAAGAGTGTTGATAATTTCATTTCGTGTGTTTATTGTTTAATAGAGTCTGTTGTAGAATAGAAGATAGCGGATTGATGCTTTGTGAAGTGGCAAATATTCAAGAGATCATTTGAAGAACTGAATCAGCCTTTCGCTAAATTCGAGTTATGAAAAGTGTCAATATCTGGATAGTAAATCAAATTCATCAAAGTCTGTAATATCGGATAGTCGTAAAAGCTTATTGATTTTAATTTTATTGGATGTTGTTGTAAATATTTCTTCACCACTGTCCGCATTTTCATTGTGTATAGCTTGTTAAAATGCCCATAAATATGTGATGTAATTATAGAATTCTTTCTCTATCTATGCTCACTTCAGTTTTTTCATGTGTTGATTACCAACAAGTGATTTCATTTGGGTAATCGCAATCTGATTCAACTGCTGTAACCGTTCAGACTGCGAAAGTCCTTGATTGATGAGAACCGCATTGATACTTTCCAGATTAGAGAGTACTACAAGCTGTTCAATCGTGGCTTGGTCTCGTACATTTCCATCCTTATCGGAATTATTATCTCTCCATTCCTTAGCTGTGAAACCAAATAAGGCCATGTTGAGCAAATCGGCTTCATTGGCATACACAATTCCGATTTGACTTTTGCTCAACTCTTTGGGTATTAGGTTTTCCTTGATTGCATCGGTGTGGATATGGTAGTTTACTTTGGCTAAAGTTCTTTGCAGATTCCATTCTAATTTAAGTCTTTCATTTTCATCAGCTTTTAGGCGTTGGAATTCTTTAATGAGGTAAAGTTTGAAGCCGGAGCTTACCCAAGATGCAAACTCAAATGCAATATCCTTATGAGCGAAAGTCCCACCATTTTTGCCTTGTTTGGATACAATTCCTGTAGCATTAGTGCTTTCAATCCATTTTGAAGGAGAAAGGGTAAAAGCATTAGAACCAGCTTCTAATAGAAAGGAGTCGAATTCGACCCCTTTAAAGTCAGGGTTATTTAGCTGCTCCCAAATACCTAAAAACTCAATGGTTGTACGGGAGCGCATCCAGTTTTTAACCACATCCTTAGGTTCTTCGGCATTTTTATTTCTAGCAATATCGGTAAGCGAAATGTAATCTTCATTACTACGCTTAAAGGTGGTAATCGGGATTCCTTTTACAATAATTATTTCATTTTTAGCCATATTCAACCCTTTTATTTACCCCTCAAATTCGAGCGGTTTAGTTTTTTTAATCCCAATGTGCAAATAATTATAGGTCTTTTGTTGAGTTGTTCCTCTTTATTCACAGCTACTTACTTTTACTCGTGATACACCGAAATAACCACGCATGTAAATGATTTGTTTAGGTAGCTTTTATCTTTTACGAAAGTACATAATATTTCTACTCATCATCAAAAAGGTAGAGCATATACTGTACATTTCTAGTAATTAAATTTCTACCCATTTCCCCTCATCATGAAATTGAATGTCAAAGCGATAATGTATCTTACCTACATTGAAATTACCTTTCTAAAAGAGATGAATACATACCATCATTCTCCCCTCACTCCCCTTTCTCATATCCTTCATAATAATAAGACTGCTCAATTCCCTTGAATATGATTTCTCTGTTTTCAATATCAGCTGTAAGTTGCTCGGCTATCATTGTTCTTAATTCGAGATCATTGATCGGACTTCGCTCCATGGCTTGAAGATAGACATGCTTGTCATTGCCTGCCAATTATTCTGACATCCAATTGAACATGTCTATCGTAACAATCCAGATTGTCCCTAAACCGTGCCTATCTTGTGCAAGTTTTGTCTACTTTGTAGTTGTGTTAATCGTGCCAATCCTGTAATCGTGATAATCCTGTCTTGACTACACATTAAACCTAAAATACATGATATCACCATCGTGCACGATATACTCTTTGCCTTCTACTTTATACAAACCGGCATCTTTTACGGCTTGCTCATTGCCCAAGCGTTTGAGATCATCATATTTCATGACTTCCGCGCGGATGAATCCTTTTTCAAAATCGGTATGAATCACGCCTGCCGCTTGTGGTGCGGTTGAATTCTTTTTCACGGTCCATGCGCGGACTTCTTTCTTACCTGCAGTGATATAGGTGATGAGTCCGAGCAGACTATATGCCTCGCGAATCACGCGATGCAAACCAGGTTCTTCCATGCCCATGTCTTGCAAAAACAAATCACGATCATCGGCTTCCAATTGCGAAATTTCGGCTTCTATTTTAGCGCAAATGGGAACGACAAGCGAACCCTGTTGTGCAGCATATTCTTTCACTTGATCAATATATGTATTACCCGATTTCAATCCTTGCTCATCAGTATTCGCGATGAACATTACGCGCTTGTCGGTGAGCAAAAACAAGGAACGCATGAATGGCTTCTGCGCATCATCAATGGGAAATAAATTCGCGGTCTTTCCCTCATTCATGAAATCTCTCAGCTTCAAGAGAAATTCTAATTCTTCCTTTGCATCCTTGTCTTGTCCTCGCGCCTTTTTCTGCACGGTCTCAATCTTCTTCTCAACTGATTCCACATCTTTCAAAAGCAATTCCGTATTGATCGTTTCGATATCGGCAACGGGATTCACATGATTGCTCACATGAATCACATTCTCATCCTCGAAACAACGCACCACATGCGCGATTGCATCCACCTCACGGATATGAGATAAAAACTGATTGCCGAGTCCTTCACCCGAAGCGGCACCCTTAACCAAACCGGCGATGTCAACAAATTCAATGGTCGTGGGAACCACGCGCTCTGTTTGATACATCGCATCCAAGACTTCCAATCTGGCATCGGGCACATTCACGACTCCGACATTCGGATCAATCGTGCAAAATGGATAATTGGCGGCCTCCGCCTGTACAGATGAAGTGAGTGCATTGAATAATGTTGATTTGCCGACATTCGGCAATCCAACGATGCCACAAGCGATTCCCATGGTTGACACACGAAAAATGAAGAATAAAGAAAGGGCAAAAATACTGCTTTGAGGGGATTTCCCGATGCCCAGCCGTAATTCTATCTCAAACGCCATGTGCATTCTATGTGAACATGCTATATTGGTGCAAGTGATTGAAGTATTCAATCATGAACATTTCCAACAATTGGCATATGCCCACGGAGTTTTTTATGAAACAGAATGTTGGTACGATCGACAAAGTATTGCGCATCGCAATTGCCTCAATCATGGCTTATTTGTATTTCTCTGAAACTGTTACCGGCACGCTCGGCATTATCGCACTCGCTATTGGCGCAGCGGCACTCATCACAAGCGCGGTTGGTTTCTGCGGACTCTATTCAATCATCGGCGTCAATACCTGCAAGGTAAAATCATGAATCAATGGGATGAACGCTTCTCCGCAGAGGAATATGTCTATGGCACAAAACCCAATACATTTCTCGAAGAGCAACTTTCTCTGTTGAATCCCGGCGCTATTCTATTCGCATGCGAAGGCGAAGGTCGTAATGCGGTCTTCGCCGCCTCGCTCGGCTGGAATGTTTCCGCATTTGATGGAAGCAAGGAAGGACAAAAAAAGGCAAATAAACTGGCTGAACAGACTGGTGTTACAATTGACTATCGCATTGGTGATGCAACTGAAATTGAATATCCATCCGAATCATTTGATTGCATCGTATTCATCTATGCACATTTCCCGGCCGATATCAGAACCTTTATTCATCAAAGAGCCCTTCAATGGTTGAAAGTCGGGGGTACGGTTTTACTCGAAGCATTCAATCCGGAGCAGATTCCGAGAACTTCGGGCGGACCCAAAGACATCACTATGCTCTATACTCCCGAAATCCTCATGCTTGATTTCGCAGATGTGGATGATATCGCTATTTCGATCGAGACCGTACACTTGGATGAAGGACCTCTCCATCAAGGCAAAGCGGAAGTCATTCGCATGATTGCCAAGAAGTAAATCGAGCAATGTGACATTATCACCTATTTCTTTTCTTCGATTCCTTTGTTTTGTGACCATGAATATTTCACCCTATATCAAAAAAGCAGTCATTGGCGCCATCCTTGGTTCGATATTGGGCTATGCCTATTATCACTTTTATGGATGTGAACGCGGTTGCGCCATCACGGGAAATCCCTTGATCAGCACAATCTATGGCGGAGTCATGGGTTCATTATTCATCGCAAGTTTTCAAAAAGAATCACAAAAGGAAGAGTCGAAATGATTGAAGATTTGATCAAAAATGGTACCGGCACCATCATTGATGTCAGAACTCCCGCCGAATTCATGGGCGGACATGTTTCAGGTTCCATCAATATTCCGCTTCAAGAACTTGAACAGCGCTTTGAGGAAGTAACTACTTTTACACAACCTCTTATTCTTTGTTGTGCATCCGGCGGTAGAAGCGGTATGGCAACGCAATTCCTTTCATCAAAAGGTATTGAATGTCATAATGGCGGCGGATGGATGGAAGTTAATTTTTATCAATCTCAACAAGGATAATCTATGTTCGGTTTACTGAAAGAACTATTCGGCATCGGTCCCAAAGTGGATTTTGCCGATTTAATGAACAGAAAAGCCCAAATCATCGATGTGAGAAGTCCGGGCGAATATGCTTCGGGTCATATCAAAGGTTCTATCAATATTCCTCTTGATTCACTCGGCAAACACTTGTCGAAAATCAAGAAAGATTCTCCCGTGATCACATGCTGTGCTTCAGGTGCAAGAAGTGCATCTGCAAAACGCATGTTAATTACTCAAGGTTATGCTGAAGTACATAATGGTGGCGGCTGGGCAGGTTTACAATCCAAAATCAATAGATAATCATGTCTCACATATTTCATGGACTCATGAAAAATATATATCTCTTTTTCTTAAGCGCATTATTGATTGGTCTTTTCTCTTGCTCTGAGACGCAGACGCAACAAGCAAAGACTTTACTCTCAGCGAGTGAGTTTTCTACACTCCTTCAAAAAACATCAGGTGAGATTATTCTTGATGTGAGAACACCTGCAGAATTTCAGGGTGGACATCTCGCTGAAGCAGTGAATATCGATATCGGTGATCCAGCATTTCAGCAGAATATCGCTCAACTCGATAAGTCCAAAGAATATTTCGTGTATTGTTTGAGTGGCGGACGTAGTGCTTCTGCAGCAGACTTCATGCGCAATATGGGTTTTTCAAAAGTCTATGAAATGGATGGCGGAATGATTGCATGGAGATCGGCAAATCTACCCGAAACAACTGATCAACCTAAGGCCATGAAAACCGGAATGAATCAACAAGAATTTTTAAAAAGCTTGGAAGGCAATACTCCCGTTCTTGTTGACTTCTATGCTGAATGGTGCAAGCCATGTAAACAAATGCAACCTTTCCTCGAAAAGATGGAGAAAGAAATGGCCGGTAAAGTCATCATCAAAAGAATTGATGCAGATCAGAATCCCGCGCTTCTTCAATCAATGGGAATTGAAGGCATTCCATATCTCATCTTGCATGATGGAAAGAAAGTTGTGTGGAATCATATGGGTTTCATCGATGAAACAAATTTGAGAAAAGAAATGTCGAATACATTGAAATTCTAAACATGTCTTTTTCTAAAAACAGAAACGCTATCCTTTTTGGATAGCGTTTTTTTTATTCTTCATTGTGTTCTTCAGATATCGATTGAGTTCCTGATTCCGAGCTTGCCGGTTTTGCATCCAAAAGAATGATCGAATCTGCTATGATTTCCGTGACTGTTCTTTTGGATCCATCACGACTTTCAAAAGTTCTATACTTCAATTTTCCTTCAACATAAATCCGTGATCCTTTATGCACCATTTTGTGTACGATGTCTGCAAGATTTCGATACTGCGAATTCCATACGACTATCGTATGCCAATCAGTGCTTTCTTGCAAAGCACCATTCTTATCCTTCCATGATTCTGAAGTTGCGAGACGAAATGTCGCAACCGCGGTTCCTCCTGATGTGAATGTATATTCAGGATCTTTTCCCACATGTCCAATCAATTGGACCTTATTCAATGAACGAGACATAGCATAACTCCTACAAATGAAACAATCCCCAATATGAGTTTATAATGTTAAACCCACTCCTATATTCCAATATGTGATATTCATCGGTGAAGCAGTTTCAAAAGGCCAATTCATATATTTTCTACGCATCTCTTTCATGCCATACAGCACTGCACTCTTCAACACAAAATGCATGACGGGTTGAGATTTTGGCGACATTTCAGTAAAGTTTTCGATCAAGCGATCCACAGCATTTCCTGCCAATCCTTCGATGATTTCCGAACCCATCCAATACCAAAAGAGATGTCTGGGCATGACTTGATTCCATGTATAACCACCGGTCAATGATACAGTATTACTCACTCTGAATTCAAGTGACGATGTCATTGATGAACTCAATCTCATCGTGCCATCAAAGTCCATTATGTTTTGCCAATCAGCCGGACCCTGCATGAGTGAATATGTTCGAGGATTGATTGAAGTCCAAGATGTATTGTCTTCAACAGTAAGCATCAATGTTGAACTTCCCCATTGATATCCATATCCCATGCCATTGATAAAACCAAGACTCCAAAAGTCAAGCGCATTTGTATTTGTCAGAGGAACACCTTGATACAATGAATCGCTTTGTTGTAAAGCTTGTGCTGATCCCAATGTAAGTGATATTCCATTTTTATCTTGAATGATCACTTCATCGGATTCTTTATGTTCCTTTTCCTTCTTTACTCCAATCGCAATTCCATAGATATCGGTATTTGATATCTCACCCGACATTCCCTGTCTTGATAATTGTGCATTTCCATAATACACATCCAGGAATGGTTTTTTTACAGATACATCAATCGTATCATTCTTCGCTCTGTATTTTCTTCTTCCGCCTTGTGCAAATATCAAAGTACTTGAAAACAACAAGGTCAAAGCAATAATCATCGGGGTAGTATATCTCATGTTCATTTCCTTATTCTTCACCAAAATATCAAAATTGTTATTCTATCCCATCACTCAAAATTCCCAATAAAAAAACCCCGATCTTTTTGGATCGGGGCGATATTCATCCTGCATATTCAGCGACATCTTTAATTTTTCTGATATCGGGAAGAGAGCCTTTATCCCTTCTATGCATTGCAATCAATGCTGAAGCATAAATTTCTTTCCAGGTCAAACCGAATTTCTGCATGAGTTCTTCAGGTTCACCACTACCACCAAAGGAATCTTTCACACCAACAAATTCCATTGGTACAGGGTGATTTTTCACAATTGCTTCTGCAACTGCGCCACCCAATCCTGCATGTACCTGATGTTCTTCTGCGGTGACAATTGCGCCACATTCTTTGGCAGCGGCAACTACAGTCTCAAAATCAAATGGCTTGATGGATGGACTATTAATTACTCTTGCTTTGATTCCTTTCTCAGCCAATTTATCTGCCGCAACCAATGATTCCCAAACCATGGAACCACATGCGATCAATGCAATATCATTTCCTTCACGCAATACTTGTGCTTTACCCAATGCAAAAGAATGATCGGGAGATGTAAACAAAGGAACAGGTGAGCGACCAAAGCGAATATAAGCCGGACCTACATGTTCGCCGATTGCGATTGTTGCTTTGCGAGCTTCTTCATAATCACAAGGAACAACAAGTGTCATGTGAGGAAGTGTACGCAAGAATGCAACTTCTTCAAGCACTTGATGTGTCGCGCCATCAGGACCAACACTGATACCTGAGTGACCGCCACCGATTTTCACATTGGCTTCATTATAACAAACAGAAATACGCAGTTGATCTGCATTTCTCAATGCGCAAAAAGCACCATAACTTGCGAAAAATGGAATCTTTCCTGAAAGCGCCAATCCGGCCGCGATGGTTGTCGCATTTTGTTCGGCGATACCGATAGAGAAAAATCTATCAGGAAATTTTTCCTTGAATAATGATGTCATCACAGAACCTGTGATATCACCACCGAGAACAACAACATTGCTATGTCGCTCTCCAAGTGTCACCAAACCATCTCCAAAACCAAATCGTGTTGGCTTAGATCCATATTGTTTAAAATCTTCCATAATACTCTCTGTTTAATTGTTTTTTGAGGTGATTTTCCGGACAATACAATCGGCCGGAATCAAAGATGAAACAATGGTTTGATCATTGAACCAAGTTTCATCTCCTGTGGCAATGATTTCAACAGCAACACGATTATTGATGAGACAATAAATCTGCATTGTTGATTCATACGGACTATATCTGCTATAACCAACTCCATTCGGAAGAATGATCTTCTGAATTTCCATACCCGTTTCTTGTGTTTTTGGCAATTCATATCGATAAGCAACGGTTGAAGCCGCTCCGGCATAATCTGCCATAGTCATCGTGATTGTTCCACCCGGATAAATATATTCACCGGTGGTTTTGGAAACCTTTATTCCTTGAATTTCAACTGAACCAGAAGAAGAAGGAAGTTTGTCTACACCACGAAATTTCATTGGCAAACATTCTTTCAATGCAGAAGGAGAAATACCTTTCGACATTGTAGTATCTATTTTGGGTTGATTCGCAAATTCCAAGTTTTGATATTGCTCAGTATTCTCATTTGCCGGATCTTGTTTATTGTCAGAACAAGAAGTCAAAACAACAACAAATATCAAAACTCCAAGACTCAATCTCATTTCAATTCACCAAGTGCTTGTTCTGCTTGCTCTTTATTTGGTGGCATGCCATGCCATTTATAACTGTCTTCCATAAATGAAACACCGCGTCCCATATATGTTTTTGCAATAATTGCTGTTGGTTTTCCGGTTTTGTTTTTTTGATTGTTCAAAAAGACATCAAAACCTCTTTGGAGATCATCAAAATCATGACCATCCACAACAACAGTATCAAATCCAAAAGCTTTGCATTTTTCATCGATTGGATACACATCCATGACATCCGGTAAACGGCCATCAATTTGACAATCATTATTGTCGATGATCCAGCAGAAATTGTCAAGCTTGAAGTGATGCGCTGACATCGCGGCTTCCCAAACAGAACCTTCTTGCAATTCACCATCACCTGTCAAACTATAAACTCTGCGATCAGTATGATCCAACAATGCATCACTTATCGCCATCCCCACTGCAATTGAAATACCTTGTCCGAGTGAACCTGATGATGTTTCAACGCCGGGTAATCCCATATCTCTTCCGGGATGACCTTGCAAGCGAGTATTATACTTTCTAAGTGTTGCTTGTTCTGCTTTCGGATACATCCCTGCATTTGCCAATGCGGCATACATGACAGGAGCCATATGTCCTGCACTCAACACAAAGCGATCGCGACCTTCCCAATCAGGGTTTGTATTGTCATAACGCATATTTCCATTGAAATACAATGCAGTGAAAATATCGGAAGAACCAAGTGGTCCACCGCTGTGACCTGAACCGGCAAGCACTAACATCTTGATGATGTCTCTTCGGATTTCTTTGGCAATTTTTTCCAATTCTGCAGAACTCTGGCGCTTATTCTCAAAGGTCTGTGTTCCAAACTCTACTTCTGAAGACATATAACTACCTTTTGTGTGAGTGTTCAAGAAAATTGTGGTGTATGTGCAGAAAGCCACTCATCGGCTACATTTATGATATTTTCTATGGTGTCTGCAGCAAAAGGTGATTTTAAATTTCCGGATTTAACAATATTTAGAAATGTTTGGCTACCACCTATTTCACAAATATGGAGATAATCCTTCATCGCTTCTTCTTTGTTCTCGCGTGATTTCACCCAGAATTGCAATGCACAAATTTGAGCCAATGCATAATCAATATAATAGAATGGTGTTCTATAAATATGTGATTGGAATTGCCACACTCTTCCTTCAGCTGCAACTGGATTGTCTTCATATGTGCGCCATGGAAGATATTTTTTCTCCATCGCAATCCATTGTTCTAACCTGTCTTTTGGTTGAGCTTCAGGATTATCATAAACCCAATGTTGGAATTCATCCACCGCGCATGCATATGGAAGGAATTGAATAGACTTCACCAAATGTGCATACTTGAATTTCTCTGTTTGATCTCCAAAGAAATTCTTCATCCATGGCCATGTAATATATTCCATACTCATGGAATGAATTTCAGCGGCTTCATAGGAAGGCCAACGATATTCAAGTTGTTTGTGTTTGCTACTTAAAAAGCTTTGTAAAGCATGTCCTGCTTCATGTGTCAAAACCTCAACATCATGCGTGGTTCCATTGAAGTTTGAGAAGATAAAAGGGAAACCATATTTCGGGAAACTTGAACAATATCCACCAACAGATTTATTGGGTCTTGTGACAAGATCCAAGATTTCTTTTTCTCTCATCATGGAAAAGAAAGAATCTGTCACGGGTGACAATTCTTTATACATAACAGATGCTTGATCCACAATCCAGTCGGGCTCGCCTTGAGGATTGGGATTGCCATCGGCAAATAACAAACCTTCATCGTGGAATTTCATTTCTGATAAACCGAGACGAGCTGTTTGGTCTTTCTTGAATTTATGAACAAGAGGAACAACCACGCGGGAGATATGATCACGAAATCCCGCAATCATTTCTGGATTATATTCAGTTCTCCCCAATTCTTTATATGCCAATTGTGTATATGTGGAGAAACCTAGTTTTTTTGCCGCACTGGTTCTGGTTTTTACCAAATCGTGATAGAGGGAATCGAGTTCTTCGGAATGTTGACCCAAGTATTCAAAACGACTACTTTGTGCTCTTTTTCTGATAGATCTGTCTGTTGACAAAACTTTCGGCTCGAGTGATGAAAGATTATAAGTTTCACCATCAAATTCAATCTTGGCTGAAGCGAAGATTTCTGCATATCGTTGAGTCAAACGAGATTCCTCAATCAATTCATCTTTGATTTCGGGTTTAAATGTTTCCAAACTCATGCGGAGTTTTTCTATAAACAGGGTACCCCATTCTTTTTCTATCTCAGAAATAAAAGGAGAATTCACGATTTCTTTGATCAAAGTGGTATTCCATTCATGCATGGTCGGACCATTTGTATCAAAAAAATCTTTCTCGGCTTTTGCCCATTCATCTATGATGTTTTGAGAAAATCGGATATAGATCAAATTCGACAATGTTGACAAATCTATGCGGATATCATTCCACTCTTCAATTATATCCAATTGTTCTTTGGCGGTAGTTGCTGATGTGAAAGAAGATTGCAATTCTTGATACTTTTTTTGCAATTCATCAAGATTGGGTCTTTCATAAGGGATTTCTGATAATTTCATCTGTGTTTCTCTGTCGGATAATAGCTTGGTTGTTTCTCTAATAGCGTGGCAAATTTACTATAACTTTTGCACTTTTAGACCCAAGGAGCTTGATTTCATCTAATTTTGTGAATATTCTCAAAAAGCACCATGAAAAGACTGAATTTTATACAAAAAACCCTCGATTGCATACTTATTCTACAAGGTAAAGCTCCGGATCCTGAGATTTTCCGTTATTTCCCTGATACCCTCCTCATTGCTACAGATGGAGCGGCAAATGGATTGTTAGAAATAGGGATTATACCAAATATCATCATTGGAGATTTGGATTCTTTTGACTCCTCTCTTCTCCCGGAAAACTCTATTTCTGAGATAATTCAAATCCCGGATCAGGAGAAAAATGATTTTGAAAAAGCCCTGGATTATTGTCTTGAAATAAACCTTCAAGATATAGCGGTTTTTGGTATTCACGGTGGTGATTTCGAACATTCATTGAATAATGTGAGTGTTTTGTGGAAATATGTTGAGTGTTTTTCAAATATCACCATCTTAGATTCAGCTTCAAGAATAGCCGTTCCTGTGTTTTTTGACATGATCTCTGAAGAACTTAACCCACAGGAGATAATTTCCCTCATTCCTTTTCCTCATGCCAGATTAAGTACACAAGGTTTCCGGTGGAATCTAAACGATGAAGTCTTGGAGTTGAGTAAAAGAGAAGGTGCTAGAAATATAAGTTTGGCAAACTCTGTGCAAATACTTCACCACGAAGGAAGGTTTTTATTCTTTTGTGATTCTCGTCTTCCGGCTTTACCTTTATTCACCAATTTTCCCTCTTAATTCTTATTTGATTAAAATTTAATTATTAAAGAATATATACTATAGAGTGTTGATAAGTGGAAAAACAAGTGAATTACATATTTTCTATTCTTAACTCTTTGAAAACACTGAAAAGAAAATTCACTTACTTTTGTGGAAAGAATTGTGAAAGAAATAAAAAGATTCACACCTATGTGTATAGTCTATAAACCCTTTTCAATTTTAGGTTGATAAACACTTAGACGAATCTTGTTTTTCCACAAAATTCACTCATATGTTAAGAACTTTGTGGAAACCATTGCAATACCAAATACTTCATTGACTTATGATAATAGCTATCGGTTCGGACCATGCGGGATTTACTCGCAAACAAGAAATATTGGAACATTTACAGTCTCAAGGTCACGAAGTGAAAGATCTTGGAACATATTCCAAGGATTCCATTGATTATCCCGATGTGGCTGTTGAAGTGGCAAAACAGGTGGCCTCAAAAGAAGTGGAAAGAGGAATACTTGTTTGTGGTAGCGGAATAGGAGTATCGATAGTTGCAAATAAGACCGAGGGCGTAAGAGCCGCGAATTGTGTCAATGAGGAAATGGCATCTTTATCCAGACAGCATAACGATGCAAATGTATTGGCATTGGGCGAAAGATTAGTCGATACAAAAACAGCATTATCAATGGTTGACATCTTTTTATCTACACCATTTGAAGGTGGAAGACATCAACAAAGGGTAGATAAAATTCACGATTTAACAGGTCGTTAAGAAGAAACACATCCCAAAACCACAGCTCTTTTCGCACCGGTGACACTTGGAATATTCCCTGGTAAACCACCTAATGAGCGCCAACCAAGATAGGCAAAACATAATGCCTCTTTGATATCAGCATCAAACCCCAATTCTACAGATGTTAAAAATTCTGCTTCCGGCAATTCTTTTTGTAATCTTGCCATCAAAGTTGGATTATTTGCACCACCACCGGTGACCAAAATTCTTGATGTAGGGTTTCCAAACAATCTTATGTTTTCAGCAATTGACCAAGCTGTGTAATCGGTTATTGTTCTTACTATGTCTTCACCCGGAAAAGTATTCACAAAAGACACTTCCAAAATATCTTGTAATAAAGAAGCGTTAAACATCTCTCTTCCGGTGGATTTAGGAGGTTTTTGAGTGATAAATTCCAATTCACACAAATTCTTCCATAACCTCTCCAATATTCTTCCCTCACTGGCAAATACCCCGTTTTCATCATACTGTTTTCCAAAAAACCGCTTCATGGCCAGATCTATCAAGATATTACCTGGACCGGTATCAAATGCCATTATTTGTTGATTTCTATCTCTTGGAATTATGGTAAGATTTGCCATGCCACCTATATTGATAGCTATGGTGTCTTTTTCATCCGAATACAAAAACTCAGAATCAAATATAGGAACAAGGGGTGCTCCTTGACCACCCAAAACCATATCTCCCGTTCTAAAATCACCTATGGTTTTCAAATGTATTTTTGCCGCCAAACCAGGTATAGACAATAATTGAAGAGTATGGCCGATATCGTCTCCATCTTTCGGCGGAGAATGCCAAACAGTTTGTCCATGTACCGAAAGAAGATCACATTCTTGAGAATCAACCCCCTTTTCTAGTAGGAATCGCTGAAGATACTCAGCATGCAATCTTGTAATCTCATAATTAGCATGAGAGACATCTTCAATGGAAATGGTATCTTGCAAGAAACGAGTTAGAAAATCTTTTTCTTCCAATGTATAAGAATACATAGCTTTTTCTTTGATGGAAAAACGATGTTTGCCTTCCTCATCAATTGAGAATTCGGCCAAACAAATATCCATGCCATCCAGAGAAGTTCCACTCATCATCCCGATGACTCGACGAGGTGATGATAACCATTGTTGATATTCAGACAGGTACATGATCTATGAAAATAGGATTAATTGGTTATGGAAAAATGGGGAAAGAAATCGAACAACAGATTTCTCAAACCGGACATGAAATTACGGCTATTTATTCTTCGGAAAGACTTTTTCTTTCAGACTCATCACCTGATTGTGATGTCTTTATTGAATTTTCAATACCTTCCGCCGTTGAGTCACATATAGAACATGCGATTCAATTGCAAAAACCTATAGTCATTGGAACCACAGGTTGGTATAATTCTCTACCTGAAATCAAAACAAAAATAGGTGATGCCATTGGTTGTGTGTACAGCGGAAACTTTTCGCCTGGAATTCACATCATGAAAAAACTTGTCGCTGAATTATCCAAAAATCTATCATCAATAGGTGGTTATGATATTTCTATGATGGAAAAACATCATAGGCATAAAAAAGATAGTCCTAGCGGTACCGCTCATTTATTGGGTTCAGCTGTGATAGAATATTTTGCCGGAAAAGAATATATAACTACTTCACCGGATGATATTTTGCACTCTACAAAGGCTTTGCATATTTCTTCTTTGCGATGTGGTGATATTATCGGGGAACATGAAGTGATAGCTGATTCCATCATTGATACAATTTCAATTTCACATAGTGCAAAAAATAGAAGTGGATTTGCACAGGGCGCAATTCTCGCCGCGGAATGGATTGAGCATAAAAAGGGTCTTCACGAATTTTCGGAATTCTTCACATGAAAAAACTATCTGTATTGATTATTGCAATATTAATGATAACCGGACTTTTTGCTCTAACAGAAGCTCCTGACATTATTATTAGACCAGGAGAACCAATCGCTTATTTTTCACCCGAAGAAGAAGGCGTGATTATGGAAGTGACCGTCTTGAATAAAGGGGGCGAAACATTACAAATCAAAGAGGTGAAATCTTCATGTTTTTGTGCATCTGCGATTGTGAATAACCCTTCAATTAGACCCATGGGAAAAGGAAAACTCACATTTCAGATAAGTACATCTAGAATGCACGAAGATTCATTGACAAGAGTGGATTTTACCGTGATCAGTAATGCAAAGAATGCAAATTTCCCCATTCCTTTATTGCTTATCAATAAGAAATTCATGAAGGGTTCAAATAACAAGAATTAAAACCCTACATCAAGTCCCAGCGTTAAGATATTGAACTTGCTGATATTATAATCAAGACAAACTCCAAGACTTCCAAAAGTCTTGCTGATACCCATCGTAAATTTCACAGCATTATCATTGAACATTGCACTTGTGAATTGGGGTCTTTGATCTCCTGGATACAATGGAGGTCTTGGATCATCTGAATCCAATGGTAATAATCCCAATTGTCTTTGTAATTCTTTCGGAAGATAAAAAGTAAACTTAGTATCTATATTGATTTGTTCATAAGCAAATCCTGAATAGAAATTAAAACCCTCCCACTCTTTAGATGCTTGTATATTCAAACCCATGATAGTTGTATTTGCAGACAACTGCGAGTTAGTTGCACCTACAGAGTTTTCTATAGAACTTCCTTGATATACAAATTGCGCCGCTAGATTAAATGGTGCATTTTCCCAATATTGATTAATACTGTGTTTTATGCCAATTCCCCAAAAGGAGAATTTACCAACAACAGTATCATATTTTATTGAAGGAATGAATCTCAAGAGTAATTCTGTACCCATAAAAGAACCAATCTCAATTTGAGGCACACCGGCTACAACAGTATTGACATTTGCTCCACGAGCGAGTGTCAAATAATTTGGAAGACCGGTTATGGTTGACATGATGCTTTGTTTCAATTCTGGTGTCAATGCATTGTAAACCGTACTCAATAAAGGATCTCCACCCGATACTTGATCAGACAAATATTGTTTTCCAATCACAAATTTTTCATCTCTGTTTCCATAGACGGTTGCGGCAGAATCAGGAAAAGAAAATCCACTCGTTGGATCATTCAATCCTTTTCCAAAAAGATATTTCATAATAACAACCACAAGACCCGTTGTGTCGTTTATGGTCGTAAGAGATGGGTTGAGTACATTTAAATTCACAAGATCTTTATCATTGACCACTCTTTTAATGAATTGATCTTGTGTTATGACAGGAGCAAAAGGCGTATAAGTTTTTTGATCATCTCTCACAAAACCCAACATTGATCCAACACCAACTCTGAAATACAAACCTGTATCAGGAATTACTGCTGTGCGAAAGAATCTAGAATTCGCGGTAGCATTGAGAGTTTGTGTAAGTGGTTGCATAAATGGGTCTGCATTTGGACCAAGCAATTCCACAGAAACTCTTCTGGTGACTTCAATATTTATATCATTTTGCTGAGGTTGAGCAATAATAGAAATGCTCATTAGGCAGAAGAGAAAGATGATCATTTTCATATATCTTCAGATCCCGATGCTAATTCAAAACTAATTTCAATTGCTCCATCAAGAGCTGTTCCCTTGGGATCAATAACAGTGAAATTACCACCTTTTTTTATTCTATTGAGTAATTCTTTTGATACCAAAGTATTGTTCTCAAGCAGACCACCAAGGAAAGAAACCGTTTTGGATTCACCTTGGATATTCTTCGCAACAGCTTCTATGTTTTCATAGAGTCTTTCGGCCGCTTCTTTGATGATATTCATACACACTTTATCCCCTTTTTCCGCTTCATCAAGAACCATTGGTGTGAGGTGATGATATTCAAATACTTTGTCCATGAATGCTGAAACAATCGATCGTGGATATTTTAGATTGATTTGAGGATAGCGATCTGAAAGAGATTCCAATAATGATGTGCTCATCCCGCGACCATCGATTGCTTTTACACAAGCTGATAATCCTTTTTTTCCGATCCATGCACCACTTCCTTCATCGTCGATTTCTATTCCCCAGCCACCCGAACGAATCAGTTCACCTTTTGCATTTTTTCCAAGTGTGATTGTTCCTGTTCCTGCTATCAACATGATTCCAGGATCAGTTCCTATTGCACCTCTCAATGCAATTTCAGCATCACTTGTTGCTATCATGTCATGAAGATTAAAACCCGAGTCTTTTGCAATTACTTTCAGAAGGTGCGAGAATCTTTTTCTTTCTTCTTCGAGCCAAATACCGGCAACCCCAACCACAACAGCATCAATTTCTGATTTTTCAATTCCGGCATCCTGCGTCAAATCAGATATCAATTGCACCACTCTTTCACATGCTTCCGTGAATCCCACAACACCCACTCGCGTGGATCCGATCACTCTTTGAACATGTTGATCACCAAAAACCAGGCGTCCTCTTGTTTTGGAACCGCCACCATCGATACCGATTACAGTATAGTCAGATTTCACTTTAAAGCCGGAATGCATGAAACAATATGATTCCGACAAAAGACATCATCGTTTGAGATCAATCACCAAAAGGGAAATATCTGTTGGTGAAACCCCAGGTATACGCGAAGCTTGTCCGATTGAATGTGGCTTAATTTTCTTGAGTTTTTCTCT
>Ga0315900_10005258_pt1 | contig 17829 bp, 14 predicted proteins | sample LakEriMetagenome_FD_203521 | JGI IMG/M metagenome (GOLD analysis project Ga0315900, IMG submission 203521) | Freshwater fungal communities from buoy surface, Lake Erie, Ohio, United States - Buoy 12 MA114 | ecosystem: Environmental > Aquatic > Freshwater > Lake > Lake biofilm | place: USA: Lake... | reverse complement strand
CGTCAGCCCGATCGAGGCGACGGGCTTGCGCGCGATGCGCACGAGCAGCAGTACGCCGGTCCCGACGAAGAGGATGATCCACAGGATCAGGCCGAGCCAACCGAGGACCGCCCCGAACTGAAGCGCGACGTTATGTGCGGCGGAAACTCGGAGCACGGGGCCGAGGAGTTCGACGTAGGACTCGGGGCGGTACTCCGCTACGTAGCGTGAGAAGCCATCCGGGCCCGTGCCGAAGACGGGCAGGCCGTTCATGATGTTGATGGCCGACTGCCAATATTCCTGGCGGATGTCGAAGGTCCGCTCTGACCACAGGCGAGCAAGTGGACCGAAGGCGGAGAACGACAGCACCAGCAGGACGCCGCCGATGACGAGGACGACCGCTGAGGCGGCGAGGCCCGCCACGCGGAAGCGCCCCCGGTAGAGAAGGGCGTAAGCCACACCCAGGGCAACAACCCCGGCCGCCAGGGCGGCCGGCCCCTGCACCGAGTCGGTCTGCCAGGAGAGAAAAGCGAGCACTACGAAGAGGACGGCCCCCCAGATTCGCTGCCACAGCACCGCCTGAGTCAGAGCGCGACCGAGGGCGAGGACAGCGATGATCGCGAAGTAGCCCGCTGCGAAGTTGGTGTTGCCCATCGTTCCGGAGACCTGCCCGGCGGCCCCTTCGGGGATGTTGACTCCGCCGACCTGAAGCAGGCCGATGAGCGCCACGATGCTCGCTCCGCCGAGCAGCCAGGTCACTGCTCGCGCAACTTCGCGGGTGGTCAGAGTGGTCGATCCCAGGAGCAGTACGACGGCGCCGAGCCAGGCGAGCCAGCCGTCGCCGCGACCCCACCAGCCGAAGAGGGAGTTCCACAACGGCGCGCCGGAGGCGAAGGTCGAAATCAGGCCCCAGAGCAGTATGAGTAGGGAAGCCGCAGCGGGCACGAGGATCGTCCAGGACGGACGGCCCATGGCCTTCCACCGCATGAATACTGCAGGTGCGAGAGCCAGCCCTCCGCCGATGAGCAAGAGCAACTTGATGTAGGTCAGCGGGTCCGCAGCGCCAGGGAGCCACGCAAGCGCGACGAGCGATGCAACGATGCCGAGGGCATCGGCGAGGCCGAACTTGCGCATGGGAGCACCCCGATCGATTGGACTTGACGGGAGCCTACCGACTCGCTTCGCCCCTTCAGGGCCTGCTCCTCTGCGCGCCTGGCTCTCTTAGGGCGAGGCGACGATCTCCGACCGGGCCTGCCGTCTCTGGCGGGCCTCGCGGGCAAGGCGCCACCCTGCTCTCAACGTCGACACGGGGTGCCGTGCCGAGGATTGGAGTATCTGCTTCTCACCGGGAAGTCGTTCCCCGCGCTGGTTCCAGGAGTGGAGGTCTCGGAGCAGGAGAAGCGCCCGTTCCCGCGCATACGAGGAAGACTCGTATCTGGCCAGCTCTTGACTCACCGCCACGTCGTCCACCTGATCAAGCAAAGAGGGGCGCCATGCCGCGAGCAGTCTCTGAGTGGCCGAGCGCTGCTCTACTTGGCGCGAGTGCGTGATTGAGCCTGCGGCCATTGTCCAGTCCACGACGGGTCCAGAGACCCCCACGAAGTCTCCCTCAGCCGCAAGACGTAGCCACAACCCCAGATCCTCGGCGGGGAAGTCTTCTTTCCGGTAGCCACCTGCAGCAATCACCGCATCTCGGTTGAACAGGACTCCAGGATGCGGGATGCGCTGCGGGTTGATGAGACTCAACGCGACGAAGGGATGACCAAGCGCGCAAGGGAGGTACGTCGACATCCTCTTCGATATGATGAGCCGATAGTCGCCCGTGACGAGCGATACGTGTGTTTCCAGGACCTCTCGCTGAAGGTCTAGCCGGTTCCTCGGGTAGCGATCATCCGCATCGGCTCTAGCGATCCATCCATGTGTGGCCTCGCGGATACCTAGATTGAGCGCACCGACGAGACCCACGCCATCCGTTGTTACGATCCTGATGCGGGGATCCCGGCTTGCCCATTCAGCCAAGATGTTCGGCGTCGCGTCGGTGCTTCCGTCATCGAGAGCAAGCAACTCGTCATCCGAGCCCATGCCTGCGACTAGGTCTGCCACCGCCCTGGCGACGTGTGAGGCCCCGTCTCGGACAGGCACCAAGACGGAGACTGGCTCAGGTCGCATAGGCCGAGCACGCTCCTAGTTCGCCTAGACTTAGAGCATGATCTTAGCCAACGTAGAGGCAAACTCGGACCGTCTCTCCTGGCAGACCCGGTCGGAGTGCGTGAGTCATCTGCTGGGCACGGGTGCAACCCAGACTGGGAGCAGTCCATTCTTGTGTGGAGCCAGGGGCCAAGACCTAAAGAATTTGTCCAAGCGAACCGGCGAATGACGGCGGGCCTTGGCGATGCTTGAGCCTGTCCAGGAGTTGATGAGCCCTTGAAGGTACGCGAAGCCATTCGAGCGGCATTAGGCCTGCTCAGTCCACGCGACAGGCGCCTTCTCACCGTTTCGACACTGCTCCAAATGTCAACTGCCTTCCTGGATTTGGCTGGAGTGCTACTGCTGGGTCTAGTTGCCTCCGTCGCCGTCACTGTTGTTCAGGAACAGCCGCCGCCCGAACTCGTTCAGAATCTGTTCGACCGCGTGGGAGCACGAGACGTTTCGGACCAGGAAATGGTTCTGTACCTCGGCTTAGCTGCTGCATCTGTTCTCCTCCTCAAGAGTGTGGTCTCAGTCATTCTGATACGTCGCATCCTGCGCTTTCTCGCTAACCGGCAGGCACTCGTATCAGCACGACTTACCGCCGAACTCTTGTCGAGACCTCTCCCCGAAATCCAGCGCCGATCCAGTCAGGAGACCGCTTACGCACTCATGGGAGGCGTAGGACAAGCTACTGTCGGCCTGCTGGGCCAAACAGTCATTGCAGTTACCGAGGTAACGCTCCTAGCTGTCCTGGCTGTCGCGCTCCTCTTTTTGGACCCCATCGTGACGATGGCATCCATCGTGTTCTTCGCGTTAGTCGGCGTCGTGCTGCAGCGTCTTCTCGGTGCCTGGGCCGAAAGACTTGGCAGCGAAGCGGCCAGTTACGACATTGCCTCCTTGAATGCGGTCCAAGAAGCAATTGCGGCTTATCGCGAGGTGACCGTTTCTGACAGGCGAAACTTGTACGTTGACCGGATTCAGGGCTTACGTTGGCAGGCAGCGCGAGTGTCCGCTGAATTCGGATTCATGGGGCAAATCCCCAAATATGTTTTCGAAACGGCCCTCGTCATAGGCGGATTCCTCTTGACCGCCTCGCTCTTCCTGAGCCGTGACGCGGTAGCGGCGGTGGGCACCCTGGCGCTCTTTCTTGCAGCTGCCTCGCGAGTTATGCCATCACTTCTCCGGCTGCAAGGTGCTGCCCTGGCCATCCGAGGAGCTGCTGGCGGAGCCGCGGCCACGTTTGCACTCGCCGCGGATCTAGCATCTCCAAACGGGGCAACGGACACGCCTGTTCTTCCTCTCCTCATTCGAGAGCGCATAGCCCGGGGAAACCCAGACTTTCGCGCAGACATTGTTGTCGATCATGTGACTGTGACCTACGCACAATCAAGTCGTCCGGCGCTGAAGGACGTCTCCCTCGTCGTCAATCATGGCCAATCAGTTGCCTTCGTGGGCAAGAGTGGCTCTGGGAAGTCGACACTTGCCGACGTGATTCTTGGTGTTGTGTGCCCTGACTTTGGACGTGTCCTGGTGTGCGGTGCCTCGCCGGCAGACGCCATCAAGGCTTGGCCAGGAGGCATTGGATACGTCCCACAGGAAGTTGTACTGGCCAATGACACCGTTAGGTCAAACGTTGCGCTGGGATTGCCGAGGCAGGCAATTGATGACGATCTCGTCTGGGAGGCGCTTGAGCGAGCGCAGTTCTCCCAGTACTTGAGAAAGGAACGTGAGGGTCTGGACATGGTGATCGGAGAGAGAGGAGTTCGCCTTAGTGGAGGACAAAGACAAAGGCTAGGCGTAGCCCGAGCTCTGTTCACCAAGCCGTCACTGCTCGTGCTGGACGAGGCTACAAGCGCACTTGACGCTGAGACTGAGAAAGACATCACAGGAACAGTTACCGAAATGAAGGACAGTGTCACCACCATCATCATCGCCCACCGGTTGTCGACGGTTCGCACCGTGGACAAGATGGCTTACTTGGACTCGGGGAGGCTCATCGCGTTCCTACCCTTTGATGAAATGCTCGAGTCTGTTCCCGCCTTTCGCCGTCAGGCGGATTTGATGGGTCTGCTGTAACTGCTGGACGCACTTCGATTTTCCGCGATAGGTGGTGCCGTCGCTTCAGACAGTCGGCTGATTGAATGGCGGCCCACCACCGCCGGGGCCGACCCGCAAAGGACGACTGGACTTGCACCCAGCCGGGCCGGCTCGTTGTGAGCGAATACTCAGGGTAGGCAGCAGATCGGTGACGTGGGAGCTCCGCGCGTTCATGGAGAGCAATTGACCAAAGTGCAGGTCTACTCTTGATGCGGCTTTGCAGCGACCCCTACGATGCGTGAGGAAATTCGAAGTGCAATCGCGAACCTTCAAAAAGTCACTGGCTCACAGTTTTGGACTAGTTGGAGTTCACTGATTGAGCAGCTAGTTGGAACTAATATGAAGCCAGACATCCCTGGCCAAACCTCCAACTACAAGCTCTGCCGCGTGCACCTCGGCTGCTTCCGACGCAAGCCAAACTGATGCGCGAGTGCGTAACGATTCGAGAAGCTCAGTGTCGAGCCCCATCACAGTTTCGACAACGTGTTGAGGATCCATTCCGCATTGCACAACGAGGGAACCGGGGATGCCGAATTGCTCTAAGGGCGGCCCTACATAGAGTGGAACTACTCCGTGGACTAGAACATCGAAGAGCTTCTCCGACACGTAGTCTGCTGAGTTTTCAATAACTAGTGATGCGGGCGCGAAAGAGAGAGCCTGCCTCTTGGTGGACGCCACTCCTAAGTGCCGCCTGGGACGCCAATTCATGGCTTGTGCCGCTAGGGCCAAATCCGGTGGGATGTACTCCTGCGCGGACTTGACGCAGGCTCTTGCGGCGCGCCCCCAGCGCCTGATCGGGGGGTCCGACCAACCACGGCCAAACATGGCAAGGCGTATCCCCTGCCGGTCGAATTCTCGTCCGATTCGCCGTCGGAGACCGTACAAACTTCCTGGAATCGCACTGTACTTGTCGCCGCTCAAGGCAGTCACATCGTAGGGATACTGCTGAGCAATCGGGATGCGGTCGCCGCTGATCGCTTGGGGCCAACGGAAGACGGAAACCCTAGTTCCAGGGAACCACATGGGAGAGCCCGCGAAGACAACCGAGAAGTCGCCCTCGAGAACGGTCCGATGCGTGTACGGACTCGTGACGCGCGGTTCCAGCACAATCCCGATCCGCCGTGAAGGCGCCACGGAGTCAAGTAGTCGCCTCCTGTCTCGATAATTGTTGAACGAAATGATCCAGGAGGAAGAATCGATCGTTGAGGCATCGTAGGTGACGCTGAGCCCCAAATCCTGGAGCACGCTGCTGAAGGTGCACCATCCCATTTCTTCAAGAGTCGGGATGCCCTTTGGCGGCAAAATCAAGACGTGCCTAGGCATGCAATGCAACCCTATCCTTCCCGATCGATTTACACTACGACGATCCTAGTTGCGAGAGACCGATAAGCCCTACGAAAGACGACCATGCGCCTGCTGCACTCGAGAGCTCGTGACGAGGGCCAATCCTGGGCTCAGATTGTCAGACACTGGTTACCTAACTGGCGGTGGGCGGCTCTGCGCATCGCAGAACGAGTTCTAACGGGAGGCGAGATCGTCGCCCAGACTAGGCACCACTGGGTAGAGGGCTCAATCGACTCCGGAGCCCACGTAATCAGTCGATCAACTAGCTCTCCTCTCGAGGTTCGTGAGCCGGAAGTGCTCGTGTGGGGCGCCACGGGTGAGCGTCGTTCAGTGCCCGATCCGTACGTATCTGAGACGCGGTACACCTATCGTCTTCGCGATGTCGTGGTCGACCCGGGTACAGGCGTTCCTTGGACGCCGGAAGGTGTAGTCCTCGGTGAGGTAAACCAATTCGGCGTCGATCCCCGCTGGACAGACGTCGCCTTGGAGTGGAGCAAGAAGCCACGGCTGAAGCACAGTGGGAAGTGGATGATCTGCGCCCCAAATCAGTCAAACTACTACCACTTCTTGGTTGAGGAATTGCCTGCCCTGCTGTCTTCCCTGAGTGCGGTGGGCGGGGAATCAGTCGAGATCGTAGGTGTCTGCCGCGATTCCAGGGTTCACGCTTGGTTGCGCGAATTGCAGATTCCGTGGACCCAGATTCCGAGGGCGACCGTGCAGTGCGAGCGGTACATCGTGTCCGGCAGGCGCTTTCAAACGCCCTCCAGTAGGGACTGGGAGCTGCTAAAGGGCCTCGATGTACTGAAGCCAACGGGTGTGAGTCCGTCTCGCGGGGCCGAGAAGATCTTCCTTAGTCGGCTCGGCTACTCAAGACAGATTCGATGGGAAGGAGCCCTGATCGATCGGCTTCGTTCACAAGGCTGGTTCATCTTTGACGGGGCAGAGTGGACCTTGCGTGAGCAGAGACAGATCTTTGATGGAGCCAAGCTGGTAGCAGGATTTGCTGGTGCAGCCTTGGCAAACATCGTTTGGATGAGACCAGAGTCCCGTATCGTTTGCCTCTCACCCCCGGACCCAAGCCACGGATTCCTATGGGACCGATTAGCGGCCTTGTCGGGTGCGGAGTACTCCGTATGTGATGTGTCCGCGGGGGATTCACTAGCCGGCGCATGGCAGACGCTGCAGTACGCCTTCGGCTAGAATCAGGGCATGAACTCAAAGTTGCGTACGGTGCGGGAGGTTGCATACCTCAACCTGTCAGCAATTCATGAGTCACTGGCGAGTGATTTCCACGAGGCTTTGGACAGAGTCTTGGACTCCAGTGCTTTCTCCGGAGGTGCAGAGGTAGCGGACTTCGAATCAGATTTCGCGCGCTTCTTAGGAGTGACTGAGTGCATCGGCTGTAGTAGTGGCTCTTCAGCCTTGGTTCTCGCGCTTGAATCGCTCGGTGTAGGGCCGGGGGATGAGGTGGTCGTGCCGTGCAACTCTTTCGTAGCAAGCGCGGAGGCAGTCCGTCGCACGGGTGCAACGCCAGTTTTTTGTGACGTCGATCGACAGAGTTATCTGATGGACCTCAAGTCAGTCGCTTCTAAAGTTGGACCGCGCACACGGGCGGTCATTCCCGTGCACCTGCACGGCAACGTCGTTGATATCCCGAAACTGCGAATGGCCATTCCTCCGGAAGTGCTGATCGTAGAGGATGCAGCGCAAGCGCACGGCGGTGGGCTTGGAGGCCTAAGCGTCGGATCGATGGGGGACATGGCCGCTTTCTCCTTTTACCCTGGCAAGAACCTAGGCGCACTGGGCGAAGCAGGGGCAGTCACTACCAATTCCCGTGAGTTGGCAGCACAAGCACGACTACGCCGCTCTTGGGGTGAGCGAGAGCGGTACGTGCACAGTATTCCGGCATTCAATGAGCGAATGGATGGCTTACAGGGCGCATTCCTGAGCATCAAGCTGCGTCACTTCCCCGCTTGGGAGGAATTCAGGAAAATGCAAGTTGGCATCTACCTGGAAGCACTTAAGGGGATACAGGGCGTGAACCTGCCTGACAACTCCAACCCCGACCGGGTGTGGCACATTTTCGCGCCCGCCTTTGAGTCTAGGACCAGATTGCGCGAGCACCTAAGTGAAGCGGGAATTCAGACTGCGATCCATTATCCCTTTCTCATTCCGCTGCAGCCCTCATTCGGACCTGATTTTGGCCAACCGGAAGACTTCCCAGTTGGCCTTCACCTCGCGGAAACCATTCTAAGTCTTCCGTTGGGCCCGCATCTGAAACAAGCCGACCTGGAGTACGTCATTGATGTCGTCGTCGACTTCTACGTCTGATTGTGCAACGTCCGGGGCAGGTAAACTGAAGGCGAGAATCGCCCTATCGTGGACGAGCGATGACAGTTAAGTTCGCACAAATTTCGGGCGGTAGTTCCAGAGACACCTCGCAGAGCGCCCTGATGGCTTCTTCACCTGAATCAACCAACTGCGCGTTTGACAGTGGCTTGAGGAAGAAGCCCTGAACCTCGGAGATCTGCCAACCCGCGAACTCGAGCATTTGCGTGAGCGAACCGAGGGAATACACTCTTTGGTGCCCAACGGTGAGATCTCGCGCACTCAGATCATCAAGGTTGCCGTGTAGTCCCATAGCTACACCCACTCTGCGATGAATCGACTCTGCGTTTGGAACCGTGATGACGACATGGCCTGAGCGTGGCTTCAACCAGCGGGCCAGCAACGCGAGAGTTCCGGCTGGATCATCAACATGCTCAAGTACATGTGACGCATAAATCCAGTCGAACTTAACCTCCGGCAGGAAGTCCTCGAATAGGGTCTCGACAATCTGAGCGCTAGATCCCCTGTTCGCAGCATGCTGCCTTGCCCTTGACGCCAAGGAAGGACTTCCCTCTAGGACGGTGTAACGCTCGTGGAGGCACAGCCTGTCAAAAGTCACGCCATCGCCATAACCCATTTCCAAAACGGCCTGGTCCGCCCCAAACCTACCGACCAGCCAATCCAACTCAACTTCCTGGCAGATTCGCTCGATGAACATGTCACTAGCACTGCCAGGTACATGGTACGCCTGAGCAATTGCCTCAAGATCTTCAACGGTAGTCATATTTTTCCACCAATTGCTGTGCCGCCGCCAGCCCTCTGACCAGCGATTCATTGAAGTTTAATCCTAGATTGGCACCAAAAGCTCCGTCGAGAGGAGCGTAGGGGGCCTCATCTACTTGGGGCCGCGAAACTGGCACAAAACCCGTCATGACGTCTCCCGGACAAAGGGCTCGGATCCCAAAAACTGATTCGAGAAGTTCGCGTCCTTGTTCCAAGGTCGCATCATGATCCTTGGGATTGCCACCGGCTTCCAAGATGGCTGAAGTGCCCGAGACCGTGCGCCTAAAGGAGATTCGGAAGAATCCGTGTATTGGCTGCGTGATAAACACTGATCTTGGAGACGTTTCATCAATGCAGAAGTGAGCAACGGCTATTGATACACGCCTCCGGGGTCCTATTGGGGCAGCGAAATCCAAGACTATGCGAGGCTCCGCTTCGCTGGTCACGCTGTCGGTCAACTGACAAGCAGTTTGATCGATGGCTTCATCAACGAGTCTAGAAACGAATGTGGCTACTAGGCCACTTTGGTCGCTCCAGAAGTCGACCTTTGGCAAGCGTTTACCCGACGTCAGGAAATCCGAGACCGACGACGGCCAATACAGGGGCATCCAGACCAAGCGGTGGTCCGAAGCGAGAACTTCACCGTCGGGTACCAAGCAAGACAAGAAATCAGAAAAGAACTCCTTTGTCATTCGGGGACCCAGCGCACGCGTCAGAACTTCCGCAAGCTGTATGCCGTGTATACCGCTCACGGGACTGCTCTTGTGACGAATATCATTGTCCCAGGAGATTCTTTCCTCCAACTCAGCGGCGATCAACCGCCGTTCAGTGTCATCAAGGGAGTCGAGAGCATCGAAGCAGTCTGCAATGAAGTAATCCGGGAACTCCTCACCTCGGTAGAGTGTCGTCACCGCAAGCTCTTCTTTCCGAAGTCCGCGGGCCTTCAGGAACGCGAACGCCTCCGGCAGGAAGGGTCGAATGTCGGATCCAATTTGGCCGCAGTAGTTGGCTAGTGGTGCAGCCACTGCACCTCTGAAGTCAGGCTCTAACGCAACCATGCCTAGGTCCTGCAGCCCAATACTGCAGCTCCCCGGCGTCCATCCCCTAAAGTGTCCCCCCACTCGAGACCGTTCCGCGACCCATAGATGATCGATACCGCGCTGGGAAAGCGCCATGGAAGCCGCCAAGGCATCAATTCCCGCCCCAAGAATGGCCACATCTTGTCTGTGCCTCATGCACACCTGCTGGGCTTCTTACACACGAGAAGCAGTTCGGCGCCGAACCCCTCAAACACGTCCGCCAGCCTATCCAGGGACTCGATGTCCTCAGATGTCAGCCGGCCCGCCGCGTGAAGGCTATCCATCTGAGCACTGTCTAAGGGCTTTAGTGGAAAAGACTCAGACGCGACGACTTCAAAGCCTGCATCCTTCAGCAAGCCAGTCCACTCGGCCTCCGTTCTGGCCGCAGATTGCTGCATCTTGCGTTCGGTATCCGTCTGGTCTGAAAGCGCAGACAGCAGTCCCAGACCCACGCCGACAAGACGATGAAGCGAGTTGGAGTTGGGCACCACAAGCACAAGCCAGCCTCCCTCAGTAAGCAAGTGATGGACCTGGCTGAGGGCAGCACGTACATCAGGAATCTCGTGGAGAACACTTGAGGCAACAACCAGAGTGAAGGACTTACCTGTGCCTTGAGATAATGCAAAGAATCCTTCCAACGTTCCGCAGAAGACCTCTAGCGAGGGTCCACTTTGGTCACATTGTGAGAGTTGTTCAACCGCCCACTCTAGTGGCTCTACTACGGTGACGTGCTTAACCGGAAGTTCGGGTGCAAGAGAACTCAGCCCAATTCCAATTTCCAGGGCACTGCCTAGGTCATGTTGGTCAGCGATTCCTTGGACAATACGGAGAACCCTTCTACGTCTGATCCCTTCAAGTGTCCTCTCGAATGGCAAGGCGAGATACTCTGAGCTGTACCGTGCAAGATCTCGCAAGTTAATCCCATCTCGATTCTTTGTGGGTGTCTTTGTATTCCGGTTTGCAGTACCGGCCTTCTTCCCGACATGATCTCTCTGCCGCATCAAGGAAGGCCGCTATGTGCGTCGAGCGGATTGCATCCTGCCTCGAAATCTGATCATGATCATCACTAAGGGCGAGCCGCAACTTCCTTGTCAGCGCTGACGAGCCCGACACTAGAGGGCTCCGGACTTCGGCCAAGCGGTAGTCCAACAGAGCATCTTGCGATGATGAGCTCTCTGCAGCAAACACGCGTACTGGCTCGTTTACGCTCAAGTCATCCCACAGCGCCATCCCCGCTCGAGCATGGAACGACATCGAGCGGATCTTCGCCGGACTAACCCAACTGGTGGCGATGGATACAAAGGGGAAATCGGCACCCCGGATCTGGATGGTTGCGACTGAGGGATGAGTTGAACGAAGCGCACGAACAGCTGAACAGCTGATTTCAAGGTCATTCCGCAACTGAAATAGCGCGTCCACAATGCTCAAGTCGTGCACGGTAAGATCCCAGAGTACGCTGGTGTCGGGGCGAAAGATTCCAAGGTTGTGACGTGCGCCATTCACGAACTCGATTTCACCCAGATTCTCAACTTCACGCGAAAGCACGTCGAATGCGGGCGTTTCCAAGAAGGTGTAGTCGACCATGAGCGCTATGCCCGCCTGGCTCGCCAAGTTCAAGAGGGTAACGGTTTCTGGGTAACCGATACCGACTGGCTTCTCGATGATGACTCGCCGGCATGGAGTCTCGGATAATGCCAGGAGACATTCCCCGTGAGCTGCCGGTGGGGTAGCGACTATCGCCAAGTCAATGTCGCGAAAGGCCGCAAGTTCTATGGCGCTCGTGACCTTGGCACTTGGGTACTGCTTCTCAGCGAGCGCCCGACGATGTGAGTCCCGCTCAACGATTAGGCATAGATCGGCTTCCGGGTAGCCCGCGATCGTGTTTGCCCAGTTTGGACCCCAGTATCCGAATCCGATGACTGCAACACGTGCGGTTCGACCTTGCGAGTAGGTCATGATGGGAGTCTCGCCAGACTCTCGCTCTTTTGACTCGCAAGTCGAGATAGCACGACATCCCAGGTGCTTCGCGAAGAAGCGTCCGCACCGAGGTTAGCCTTGAATCGGTAGAGTCCAGCATCAACGCACCCGTTGGATGAACTGGTACCTAGGTCCAAGAACGCCTTCCCTTCGTGTCTCGCTCTGTCGGTAAGCCACGAGCAAAGGCTCGCAACAGCTGACATTGACCTTCCGGTGGGGGTGTCACCCCAATAGAGGACGTAGCTGGTGAGGTCGTCAATCTCCACCGTCAGAGACGCCGCCACGGGCTCTTCCGCATGGATGGCTACACTCGCACGGTACGTATCTGGGTAGGTATGCAGAAGGTGCAAGAACTTCTCCAACTCCATCGACAAGGTAACTCCCCTGCGGGCTCGATTGCCTGCAAGAAGAGTGTGTACAGCTGCCCATTCTCCGGCTTCAGCGGCGCGAACTTGGCCGCCAGCTTGAGAAAAGCGCCTGGCTCTTTTGCGGTTCCCCTTGCTCCAGCCTACAAACGGTGTGCGACCCACCGAAACATGCTGGTTCGTGTCCTGCACACCCGCGGAAGCCAGGCGCTCAAGGGCGCCTGATTGCTCCGCGAAGAGACTGGGACGAAAGTACGTCGGTGGGAGCCTAACTCTCAGGACTGAGCGCCCCATTGCACGGGCAAGGTGCGCGATCGAGATCCACTCCGACTCCCATTGATCGATAGTTCTAGCGTTGCCATCCGTGGGCCACAATCCACCAAAGGTGGCTCTACCGGGCACCATAATGATCGTTGGCGTTACCGTCGCCAACACCAGACTTGAGCCCCAGGGTGACGCTACCTGGATCTCCGTTAGCGATGGGTCTGTCGCAGCAAATTGCGCGGTCCAGAACACCGGCATCGAATCATTCACCGGAGCAATCTTGAGCACACCTCCTCCTAAACGGCTCAGACATGTCATTAGGCACGAAGCGCGAAGAACGTCGCCACGAACACCCTAACGCCCCGCTGCACAAAGGTGCGGAGCACGAGAGGGCGCCGGCCACGGGAGCATTTCATCGATTGCCTCAGGGCCCACAGTGGAAGTTGACCAAAGCAGCTGGCGGTGCCTCGCGCCCTCGGCGACCACGGGTCACGCTAGTGGTCCCCGCGTCCCCGGCCCCGCCGATACTGCGCCATGCGCAAGTACAGTGCCCTGCACGGCAGGCTGCGACACTATCAAGAGAACAAGCCTGATTTGACCCAGCACTTGTGCCATTTGAGACCTTTCTTGATCTCCAGCACACCACCTAGGGGCCGGCCAGGCGAGTCAGGACGAGCGAAGCGAACGGCAGAAGAGCGCCGCTGGCGCACGAAGCATATTGAGTTTGCAGAGCTGCATTATTTGCGAAACGGTCGCGCCATCAAGGCTTGCAGGTGTGTTGTCTTCTTGCCCATCACGTTGCCTTCTTGCCGTCTATACGGGCACCCGAGCCTCGTCTCGGACATACGTGCAAATAGGTGGGCCCGGGAGTTTGCGCTCCCGGGCCCACCCGTCAATCAGTGCCTAGCTTTTCGACCGACTGTGTCAGTTGGCCGGGATGATGACGCGGTTCGACGTGGTCGCACCGTCATCAGAGGTGACGTAGGCGTAGAACTTCTTGCCCGTCTTACGCTGCCAGGTGAACGAACCATCCGTGATGACCGGACGGGCCGAGCCCTCAGCGAACGTGGTCTCACCGGGGAAGCGGAAGTACGGAATGACCGTCTTGCCGTCCTCGATACCGGTGACGACACCGTCAATCATGATGCCGGGCTTGCCGCTCACCGTGGTTCGCGAGCCGGTGATCGTGATCGACTTCGTAGCCGGGCCGGCGCCGATCTTGATCAGCTGGACCGCAGTCAACTTCGGAGCAGCGATACCTGCCGGAGCCGTGTACGTGGTGCCCTTCGCGGCCGACTGAGCATCGAGCACGAAGGTAACCGTGCCAGAACCCGTGGGACCTGCGATGACCACGATGGACGACGAGCCGGTGGTCCCGGTCTTGACATCCACGGTGTTCGAGAATCCACCGAACAGCACATCGCCGGTCGCTGTGCCACCGGCGACCGTGGTCGACCCGCTGGCAACAACGTTGCCGAACATGTCGCTCACGGTCACGTCCGTGCGGCCGATGCCGCCCCCGTTCAGAGTCTGCTCATCCTTATCGACGGTGACGTTGTAGGCATCCTTAACGGTGTTGATGGCCTTGATCTTGCCGGTCACCGTGACGCCACCCGAAGCGAAGGTGATGTCGTGGATGCCCGTCTTGGTCGCCCACACGTACACAGGCGTGTTGTCAGCGATGATCACCGACTGCGTGCCTCCTGAGTACAGTGTCGTGGATGTCGGCTGTGTGCCCGACACCTTGACGCCGGTCGGAACAGTCACCGTGATCGGGTTACCAGGATTCGTGTCAGGCGTGAACGTTGCGTAGCTTGCACCGTTGCCGGGCACTGCCTCAGCACCCGTAGCCACTGTGAACGTGGACGTCGTTGCTGTGGCGCCGACAAGACCCGTCAACGTGTCGCCACCGGTCGCCACGCGCACCTGCGGTGCTGTGGTGATCGTCGCGGCGGTGTTGCTGAACGAGCTCGGCGTTCCCGGCACCTGGCCGACCGTCAGGGTGTTGATGTTGCCCGACGTCGTGTACGTGATGGTGAGGTTGGCCGAATTCGTCCATGTGCCGCCCGTGACGGGACGCACGCGGACGAGGTAGGTCTCAGAGCCGTTATTCACGGTCGTCGACAGCGGAGTCGCCGTGACACTCGCGAGGCCCTTCGAGTCCGTCGTCGTGGCCGAAACGGTCGCTGTTGTCGGCGCAGTGCGAACGAGCTCCACAGCCCAGCCGCTGAGCGGAGTGCCGAATGAGTCCTCAGCGGTCACTGCGATCGGCGTGGAGGCGCCGAGCTTTGCCACAACGGGGCCCGTCGGAACCGTCTCAACGAGAGCGCCAGGTGTCGTCTGAGTCACCGTGATGGAGCTGTTGCTGACCGCGGTGTTGGCGACATTAACTTGCTGGACCGTGAGCACGGCGGGCGCCACGAGTGCCTGGCCACCGAGGGTGTAGGTGAGCGTGGCCTTCTTAGCTGCGTCCGTAGTCACGTTCGAGATCACCGGCTCCGTGTAGACACCGCCGTTGAGGAACGCGGTGCCGCCGCTCAAACCGCTCAGAGATGCGGCAAAGCGGAGCTGGTTGCCTGCAGCAGCGATCGTCGTGTCATCAACGGTCACGGTGACAGTAGTCGTGCCTGCAGGAACCGTGGCTGACCACGGACCGGTGGCGACGGCATTGAGCGCGTCAGCCGGGGTCGTGACTGCCATGTTGGCGACCTTGGTTGACGATACCGTTCCAGACTTTACGACCGTCGCAGTTGCCGCTGCCACTCCCGACGCGGGAAGGGTACCGAGCGGCGTAGCCGTGATGGTGCTCGTTCCCGCCGACTGGGTCTGGATCGTGTCGTCGAACGTTCCGAACTGCAACTTGCCCGTCGTGTCATCACCGGTCAAGCTCGTGAAGGCAATTGTGTCATCCCCGCTCGAACTCATGGTTACTGAGTCAACTGTCTGAGGCTGTGTGACCTTGCCGGACGCGTCCAAGAGAGAGACGTTGACTGTGGCCACGCCGCCCACGAGTACGGTCTGTGTCGTCGGCGTCAGAGCAATGCTCGCCGGTGAACCCGCGGTGGTGAAAGAGAAGGACACCGTATCGGTGCCGTTTGCCAGGATGCCGGCGTAAAGGCCGGCGACGTCGACCTTGAAGCGGATCTCCGTGTCGTCTCCACTGACGTGGGCGCCGCTAATGGGAGTACCGTTCTGAGTCAGCGTCACCGTGTCGTCAACCGTCACGCCATCGGGCTCGAAAACGGTCATGGTGGCGCCGCCCGTGGGGGCCGTGGTGAGGTCCACGACGCCTGTGGCGAGAAGGCCTGTGCCCCTCCAGCCCATCTTGGCTGCGGGGATGCTGAGAGTGCCGCCTGTGGCGCGGACGGCAGAGACCGTTGCCGTCGCAGTGGCCTTGGGCTTGATGCTCGGCTTGGCAGAAGCTGCCGGAGCCGAAGCGATCGTGAGCATTCCCAAGGCCAAGGCACCCGCAGCAACGCCGGCAAGCGCGCGCTTGCCAGTACGCATTGCGTTAGACAATGCCTTTCCTTTCGTTAACGCGTGCCCGTTGTTTGGTCCGCCCGGGGCCGAAGGATCCATTTCGGTGGTCCCCGGCCGGAACGAACGCCAAGCACGCTGATCCGGATCGGAACGGCCGTAGGGAGACCGCTCCACGCGGTATCTAAGCAGGTCGAGGGGGAAACGCCCGTGAATGGGGCGCGTCTCTCAGGCATTTCCCAACGTGGGAGGTGTTGCTTGAGCAAAGGTGTCCGGTTTTCCGCCGGGCCTCGGGGGATCGGGGGATCCACAGGTGGGTTATCCACAGGTACGCCGTGCCGCGGCCCCAGGCCCGCATGCGCGCCTATCTCAGCCAGCACCCCAGACCCGCAATCGCGCGGATTTTGTCCGATTCACCCGATATGTGCATAATGTGCTGGTTCCTGCGGGGGAGGACGTCCCAATCGACCTCCCCGCCCGGGGGCGCGGGGTCTCCGAGGAGGCCTCATGACCGCGATCCTGCCGCTGCCGACCGACTTCTCCCTCGGTACGCCGTACCCGCCCTCCGACGAGTTCCTCCCCACCGGCCGCACCCCCCTGGGCGACTACCTCACGTTCTTCTGGCTCCCCCGGCGGCTGCCCGGCTGGGCCGAGGGCACTCGCCGCTACCGCACCTGGACGGTCAACACCCTCCTGGACTCCCCCCTGGCGCGCCGCGCTATCGAGGACCTGGGGGTGCTGGAGATCGAGCGCTACTTCGCCCAGCGGGCGATCACCCCGTGGGAGACGACGGGCGAGCTGCCCAAGGCGGGCTCCCTGAAGGGTCTCCACGACACCCTGCGCGCCTCCCTCAACGACGCCAAGAAGTACGGCTTCATCCGCGACAACCCCTGCACCGGCGTCGAGCTGCCTCGCGCCGAGACGACCCAGGCCAAGATCTGGACGCCCGAGCAGGTGCAGTCCTTCCTGGAGTCGACCCGCCGCTCCCGCTACGTCACCCTCTGGCGCCTCCTCTTCGCCACCGGCCTACGCCGCGGTGAGGCCCTCGGCCTGCAGTGGGCCGACGTCGACTGGTCGGGCCCGCGCCTCACGGTGCGGCGCAACCTCCAGGCCGACTCCCGCGAGGGCAATGTGAGATACGGCCCGCCGAAGTCGCGGCGCTCCACGCGCACGATCACCATCGATCCGGGTACGGCGGAGGAGTTGGTGCGCTGGCACCGCATGCGCCGGACCGAGCACAGCGCCTGGCTCGCGGACCTGGAGAAGCGACTCAACGGCTACCGCACTCCGGGTGCGCGCCTGCCCGAGCTGCCGCGCGAGTTGCCCGACGACTCCCCCATCTTCGCGAATGCCGATGGCACGCCGATGCTGCCCTCGACGGTGTCCGACACCTTCCGCCGCCAGGTGGCGAAGTCGGGGCTGCCGGTGATGCGCCTGCACGACGCGCGGCATACCCATCTCACGCATCTGCTGCGGTCAGGGGAGCCGATCCAGAACGTCTCGGCGCGCGCCGGCCACGGTTCGTCGTTCACGACGCTCACGACCTACGCCCACGTGATCGCCGGCGACGACGAGCGCACGGCCGCCAGGGCGGCGGGCCTCTTCGGCGACTGATGCAGATTTCGGGGGACTCGCGCCTGCGTCCACAGCCACCCCGCAAGAGCAACGCGGCGGCTGGGCCCGGCGGGTCGGCCAAGCCGCCCCTGTTGGGCTACTCCGCCTTGGCTATGGCCTGCCGGGAACGGACCTGACGGGCGGCGACATTTCAGTCTCGGCATAGGGGCTCGCAAGCATGCGCTCGAATCCCGTGAAAGCTTCGAACAGGCCGACCGCTTCGAAGGCACGGTTGCGACGGCCCATCTTGATTTGACGCACGACTCCGGCGTCGACCATGGCCGTGACTGCCTGCGAGACCGCGACCGTGCTGCGGCCGAGGAATGCAGCGG
>Ga0315900_10005254_pt1 | contig 17847 bp, 23 predicted proteins | sample LakEriMetagenome_FD_203521 | JGI IMG/M metagenome (GOLD analysis project Ga0315900, IMG submission 203521) | Freshwater fungal communities from buoy surface, Lake Erie, Ohio, United States - Buoy 12 MA114 | ecosystem: Environmental > Aquatic > Freshwater > Lake > Lake biofilm | place: USA: Lake... | reverse complement strand
CATGTAGTAGGTGCTATGTCACCAGAAACTCCACCCGGAGCGTCTGCGAAAGTTCCATCACCTCGTAGGAATTTTGTTGCGTCACCAGCAACAGGAGCAGGAACTAGACCTTTAGTTCCACCGCTACCAGAATCCCCAACCATTACGTCAAGGATTGATGTAGCGTCACTAGCAGAAAGATCTTCAACGTTACCAGTACCAGATGTTTTACGACCTTTGAGAGTAGAAGTAGCAACTTGCGCGAGTTTTGGATTCGTAACCGCATTTGCTTCTATGAATTTAGTCTTTATCCTAGACATTTGAAGTTTCCTTCAGCTCATCCGAGCCAGCTTCGATATTTCAATCGGTAATTAGACGGGTAGAGATTTCTCCCTACCCATCACTATACTAGTTGTTATTATGTTAAGTAAGAGTAAGAAATTACTAGTTTATCGGTAGCTACTAGTTCAGAAGCACCACCTGTAGCTAGGTCACCAGCGAAGGTGATACGAGTAACTCCACCAGATCCACCGGTAAGAGATACAGTGTAATCAACGCCTTTTTCTTGTAGTAATCCACCAATAACAGTGAGGCTAATAGAGTTGTCAGAAGCACTTGCACCATGTACAGCGTGAGCCAAATCTACGTATTGGTTTGTGATATCACCAGCAATCAAAGTGATCTTTTGTTCTGTTTGCTTTAAAGACTCAATCTCATTAGAACCATTGATCTTGATAGTTTCAGCATCAACTTTAACTCTTAATTGACCAGCAGCATTTCCCGGATTGGTAGATTCCAAACCAGAACTAGAAGCTAAGTCAACAGAAATGATCTGACTAGAAACAGAGATCATGTCTCCACCAGATAAAGAAGCAGCACTAATTGCAGAACTAATAGCAGAATTTAGTTGATCGTATTCAACAGAATCACCTGTTGCACTACCAGCAGCAAGACCAGTAATCTTATTACCAGCCATTGCAATGTTGCCAGACATAGAACCACCAGCAAGTGGTAAGTAATCAGCAAGTGCGGTGTTTAATTGGTCGTATTCAACCGCATCGCCTGATAGAGTACCAGCAGCCATGCTAGAGATTTTTCTACCTGACATATCAACAGTACCATCAAGTTTGATAATACCATTACCAGCGTCAGCTACTAAGTCAATGCCAACAGCAGAAGACATCAAAATCTTACCACTACCATCGTCCATGTCGAGAGATGTAGTGTTGGCAGAATTTTTAATTGCGTATGTGCTTACGTCTAAGTCACCACCAAGTGTAGGACTAGTATCTTCAACAATAGATTGAATACCAGCAGCAGCAACCGCAGCAGCATCTGCGTATGCGGTAGTTGCAATAGCGGTACTGTTATCTCCCGGAGATTGTGTAGGAGCGGTAGGAGTTCCAGTGAGAGCAGGAGAAGCTAAATCAGCTTTAAGATCAAGTTGTCCTTTATTTACAGCATCACCAGAAGCTGTACCGTCTGCCATGTTGGTAACCTTGTTGGTTGCACCCATATCAATCTTACTATTGAGAACAACACCCGCAGCACCCGCATTTAAGTCAATGGTATCACCATTAATGATAACGCTATATGTAGGATCGTTAGCTTGTAGAGTTAAGTTTGAACTTACTGCATCAATCAAAATACCATTTGAATCTGTTAATACAGTACTACCAGACATTGCGAATGAACCACTACCAGTAATACTAAAACTGTTTAGATCTAGTGAGCCACCAAGTTGTGGAGAAGTATCTTCAACTACAGCAGAAATACCGCCACCAGCAGTTACAGCCGCATCAACATAAGCAGTAGTAGCAATTTGTGTTGAGTTAGTAGAAGGAGCTGCAGTAGGAGCTGTAGGAGTTCCAGTCAACGCAGGAGAAGCAAGGTCAGCTTTCAATGCAAGAGCATCAAACACCGCATTCTGAGAAGGAGCTACGTCTGTAATTCCGTCTGTAATACTGTCAGCAACAGCCGCAGTTTTTGCTCTAGTATCTGTAAAATATAGATTTGTAGCACCTTCTGATAAATCATCTGTATCTTTACCACTTAGAGAAGAATCAAATCTTGCTTCTGTGTAATAAAAGTTAGATGCGCCTTCAGAAACGTCATCGCTATCAAGAGATACAACACCAGTTTGTCCGTTTACTGACACAACTTCATTTGAGTTGATTGATTTTTCCCAGATAGATCCACTGTAAACCGCGAAGTCACCTACGTTAAAAGAGATAGCACCAGCACCGAAATCGGTACTACCAGCAACACTCGCTCTGTATACATCACCCGCATTACCAGTTCCGTTAGCTAATGTTGGAGAGTTTGTAGAAGCATTCCAGTTTCCTTTGTATTCCATGATGGAATTAGGGAGCTGGGAAGATGGGATTTTTCCACCGGCATCAAGAGTTGCGATACCGTCGTTGGCACCTAGCAAAGAAGCATCTAGTAAATCATTTGCTCCAACTTTTGGAACAGATACAAAGACCAACTCGTCTGAGCTGTTAATTTTGAGGATGTCAATGTCAGCATTGTTTGCTGCATTTCTACCACGAATTGCTTGATCGTTATCTAAAAGGATTTTTGATCCGTCTACCTGATTACTTCCAATGAACTTCTTTTTGATTTGTGCCATGATTTATATATCTCCTTTTAAGATACGTAGTTTATTATTAATGTCATTCCTGATTCAAGTAGAGGCTCTAGTCCTAGACCATTCCAAGAAAGTGTTGTTCCGGAAACAGTGTAATCTGTTCCGTAAATTTGCATAGTGCCTTCTGCTACATCAAGCATTACATCACTAGATTCTAGTGGTGTATTTAGAAGCGTAACCGATTTGTTTGCAATATCTGTGCTATCTAATGTGAAGTATTCTACATTGTTTGTTGTAGAACTTCCACCACCGCCACTAGTTGACGGTATAAGACCAGCATACTGCAACGGATTATAGCGGAATCCCATTACGATATTCTTTCTGCTGATAGTAGAACTTGTCTAGTACCATCGCTGTAAATGTTTTTAATGACCATCAACGTATTCCCGTTATCAGAATACGTAATAGTTTCAGAATCGTTTGCAACGTTTGTAGTAGTAGTTGCGATAGAAATCTTATGTCCTACTTTACCAGCTAGAAAACCGTCTACCGACGTAGTAGCAGTTTCCTGATTGTACGTAGATTGTTGAGTCTGGTTTGCGTCCCGTTCTGACAGTCTTTTTGATGTTGTACTCATACCTTACCATTTTCCTAGTGGACATTTCATAGAATTCAATCCCGCTTTAGCCTTGAGGAAACATCCACATTCCCCACACTGCATTTGACCTGCTAAACTTTTTAAAGAAGGACAGTCTTTACACGTATCTAACCTTCTTTGCTTTTCTTCGTCGCTAACTGTTACGTCGTTTCCTTCTGCAACATTTTTAGCAACACTTTTAGCAGATTCTAAAGCAAGCTTAACTTTGTTAATTAGACTCATTAACTTCGCTCAACGCTGTTAGAAGTTGACTAAAAGAGTTTTTATCAAACGAATCTCCACCAACAAATTCACCATTAGCAAATACAAAAGTGTACGGAAGAGTTTCGCATTGATATTTCTCAAAAAATTCTTTATTAGAATCTTCTGCTTTGATATTAATGACTTGAACACCCTTTGCTTTTGCGTCGTTAATAAGATCTGGAAGATCGCTTTTAAACGCTTGACAAGCAGGACAAGTATCTGCTAATGTATTAACAAGAACATGACCGAATTGTTTACTCTTATCAAGAGCATCTAATCCGGTAGAAAATCCGATAGTTTCGATAATATTATTCATAAATATAGGATATCCTTTCTGTTTTTATTTGTCAAGTGTTATTATCGAGCACCCATACAAATTACGTTACATGTATCCTGAAGAGCTGCACCTGAAGTTGTGTTAATTACTGCAACAGAAAATGTGCTTGCCGTTAAACCAGAAGCATAACAACTACGTCCAGTAATTGAGTTTGTATTTAAGTTAGCAACGCAAGTAGGTGTAGATGCGAAAGGTGTCGTCATTGTAATTGTACATACACTTCCAGAGCAAGTACTTGAAGATACGAAAGAACCAGATTGACTGGCTACGGTAAATGAACCACTTGCGCTAGTAGAACCTGTTACTCTCTCAATCCTCTCAGCCCCACTAGAGTTAGAAGTGACTGAGCCAATTAAAATTGGGGCTGTTTGAGAATAGTATTCTTCTACGATGATAACACCTGAACCACCCGCTCCACCTCCAGTAGCTCCGCCTGCTCCTACTGTATAAGAATAAGATAATGCAGGATTACTTATTAACGCTTCAATGTATCCACCTGCTCCTCCACCAGTACCAGAATATCCAGTAGCTTGTGGAATACCTAAACCTGCTCCACCTGAACCAGTGTTAGCTTTACCTGCTGCAGAGTTAGATCCGCCTGCGCCTCCAAATGGAGAAGCTGCTCCCGCACCTCCGGGAGAATAACCGCCTGCAGGAGGAGATGTTTGACCAGACCCTACTCCACCACTAACTGCAACGATGGAAATAGCCGGAGAAGCTACTGTAGCAGTACCGCCTGCGCCCCCAGACTGGTTTGTACCCGATCCTGCGGGACCACCTGAACCTCCAGTAGCAGTTAAAAAAGTACCAAAAGTAGTGTTACCGCCTGCAGATCCTGCAGTACCAGTGTTAGATCCTGCTCCGCCTGATCCACCTCCACCTACCATTTTTACTTTAATAAAAGTAGCTCCAGTAGAAGGGGTGTAAGTACTTGATCCAACAGTAGTGAATGTCTGAATAGTAGGAGCTTTCTGTTGATTAGCAGCAATAACTTGTTGAGCAGATGCTACATCTGTGCCCGTTTTTTGACATGTTACAGTAACTCCCCTAGCTCCGTTAGTACCTACTGAATCGAATGTTCTATAAGTAAACGTAGTGGTAGATGTAGATGTGATCTGAGCAGTAGAAGTTACGGTAGCTCCATCTAAGGAGATCACGCATATTGGAGTAGATGCAAAAAATCCTGTAACAAATGTACAAGTATAAGAACCAGATCCAGAACATGAAGAGATAAAATTACTAGGAGTCTGATCTGATACAGATGCTCCACTTGAAATCCTAGCATTAAATACTGTAGGCTTATAATAATTACCAATGTTTGTTGCTCTACCATAATTGACATTTGCAATATTTAAACTAGATGCTCCACTATTTCCCGTTACGTTACTAATACGAACAGTAGTAGAGTTGGTAAGATCACCACAAGGAACATTCAATGATAATGATGACTGAGTTGGAGTAGCAGATAGTACTTGAGATCCATTTACAACACTGTTGATAAGTACCTGAGCTTGTACAGCAGATCCAAGGGAAGTAATCTTATAGTCAAAGGTTAGTTGACAGTTTTGGTTTTTTAATGAATTATCTAAAGTATCTAGAGCAAATTCTACGTAGTCAGTTGTATTATTTGGTAATGTAATTGCGAAGTCTGATATACCAGTAAGAGGAGTTGTTGTGTTTTTAGCAACCGTTGCAGTTCCTGATACTGATACGTTGGTAGTACCATTCATACCAAAACTATTCTTTATATAGTTCTTACCTTGTACAGCACTTGATCCTTGACCAAGTAGATAATTTGCTAAGAGACTTCTTTGTGTACTATTTACTGACATATTTTTATCTTTCTACTAGACTTCTAGACTAGAACTTTATATACTATTAGTTGTTATTTTAGTCTTTTTGATGTTGTACTCATGATTATAATCCGATTCGTTTGATGTTAACAACACTTAAGGTTCCAATTGTAATTGTTCCTGATGTTGGTCGTATGTCAATATACTCACCAGCAAGTAGTGGAACTAAAGTGGAACCGCTTGTGTATAAATTAGTACCAGAAGCTGTCAAAAATTGAAAGCTACTACCATTTTTATAAACAGATATTTGACTACCATTTCCTGCTGTTGTTAATATAACACAACTAACATCATACGTTCCTGCTGCTGGTGCTGTAAATTTCCAAGATGCTCCAGTAGTAACAGTATTGTGTGTATCTAGTACTTTGGTTACGAAGTTTGTTTGAACCCCTGCACCCGGAGTAGAACTTCCACTTGTTGTATAACTAGCAGCAATAGTTTCCGTCGCTGCAATAGCGGAAGGACCGGATAATCTATTAATTGTAATCCAGTGATATGCTGCACTATTTGTAATAGTAAGAGTACCAGTAGATCTAAATGATATTTGCTGCCCTGCGTTTACATAAACCATTCCACCAAATGGTTTAATAGTACTGCTTGCAAGATTCATGCTTGTTCTTTTACTCTGAGTGCCATCAATATATACATCAATTTGTTCACCAGTAGCACCAGATGAATAAAAAGATCCTCTAAATTGATAAAAACCACTAACAGGAGCTGTAAAAACAGATCCATTCCAAGCACTATGTGTATCTTGTTCTAAAGTGGTAAATGGAATATTCGTTACGCTAGCCGTTACAGAAGTTCCAGCATTTCCAGAATAAGAAGCGGCTATAACTCTCATGTCAGCACTATCGGACATTTGAACGGAGGAGGAGAATCCTTGGATTGGTACTGAAAAGTTAAAACTATATTTTAAAGCATTACCAAGTACAACAGTCCCATTTTGAGCAACAAGTGAAGAGTTACCAAATGAAGTTCCACCAGCGGTCATACCAAGCGTTACATAAGCTTGAGAAGCTGTTACTAGAACCGTACCATTTGAATATTGTGCTGAAGTTAAATCTGGATGAAAAAAACCAGATTCATAAGTTGAAGAAATGATAGTAGACGATGCACTAGTTAAACCACTTGGCAAAGTTATCTGTGCTTGTGTAGCAGTAACTGTTCCGGTTGTAACCGTTCCTCTAACTTGAATATCTGAACCGACTCGTCTATAGTAAAATGCCGCATTTGAAACCGTTCCAAATCCTGTAAAAGTAGGAGTATAAGACTGCCAGTCCGTAATAGGAGAACCGTATACATAGCTAGTAGGACTAACAGAAATATTATCGAATTTTACAGAATATGCTGCAGTTGATGTAGAAGCAACGTGCATGATGAGTCTGTAAGAAGTACTGTTACTAGGAGTTTGGAATGAGCTAGTAAATGTACTACTAAGAGCACTATTTGAATAGAACTTTGTTGTAGAAGGTTGGATAAGAACGCTATTAGTTACGTCATAGATCCATACAGTTATGTCAGAATCTGTTGTAGAAGATCCAGCAACAAATGTACCAGAAGCTACAGCCATTTCCATAGAAATTTGAAGTACTTTAGCTTGATAAGCACTATCAATAGAGAAATCGTAGCTAACGCCTTGTCCTTGTCTATTAGCAGCATCTTTAGTAAGTAAGAATGAACCGCTACCGATTAGAGGAGAAGAAGTTGAGCGAGTAAAAGTGATGTTTGCTGTTCCACCAGTTCCATTTACTGGAGAAGACTGAGCTGCGTCGGCGTAAGTAGCGTATCCAATAGTTCCACTTTCTGCGTTGCTATTAGAGATGAAGTTTGTTCCACTTGATGCAGAAGTAGTCGGATTCCAGTAAGCCGTATTAGTAGGAACCTGACCGCTATTTGCGGAGATACAGATGTACATTGCTCCGGAGTAAACTACTACGTCGCCCACTTTGTATACTTGAGCACTGTCGTATGTGAAACCTAAAGTTTTGTTTGATAAATGTCCATTATATAAAGGCATTAGTTGTTCCTCGATTTTTCAACCCATAAAGAACCAGTACTAACTAGTGTTAACATATCATATTCACCTAGTGTACAAGTTCCGCTTAGTTTTAAATTTGTTGTATTTTGAAATGCTAGTTGATCAGCGTCCGATGTTCCCATGATGTTCAATACAATACCCGGTTGTGATTCAATAGGAAGAGGAGTTGTATCAGTTACAGTTGTTATTGCGTTAGCCGTAGAACCTTTTACAAAGATTGTTCTAACAAGAGCATTACTCACTACTGGAAATGCCGCAATACCACTTGCTGTTACAGAAGAAGGAGAAGCAAATGTATTGTAAGCTGGAGTATCAGAATCACCACTAATCTTGATTGCTGTGGCACTCAAAGCTGAGTTGATAGCAAGAGTACCAGATGCTGAACTAGTAAGAACAACACCGATTTGGATAGCCCATTGACCACCGGTAGTAGGTGCGCCTGACTGTAAGTTACCGGCGGTAGACACACTAGCGTATACAGGAAGCCCAGCAGTGAATGCTGACGTATCTAGTGTAATGATACCACCATTTTGAATTGATACAGACTGACCTGTAGTCACTGTAGTAAGAGCAATACCAGCAAACTCGATTTTAGAGTCGTTAGTAGCGTCTACTTTGAAAGCATCTCCAGAACTATTTAGGTAAACTACTTGTCCTGCTGTGATATTTTCACCAGCAGTTGCTGAAAACGTAGAAACACTACCACCAGTACCACCTAGTGGAATCCAAGTAGAAGTGCTGTATAGTAATTCAATTGCAGAACTAGCACCAATTGTGATAGGATTATTAGTACTGATGTTATCAAGACCTGTTAAACTAACGTCAGTAGTTCCAACGTTTAGGATAACTAATCTAGTACCATTTGAAATACCAGTAGCAGAAATTGTATCAACACTGACTAATAAATCACTAGAGTTTATTGTAATTTTACTAGAAGTAATTCCGGATAAAGTAACATTTGATCCGGTTGTTGCAATGCTCTGGTAATCTCCATAAATTAATCCTTGTACACGAAGATTATTATCAGCTTGAATTAATGATGAAAAAACTGTGGTGTTTGAAAATGTCTTATTAGAAAGAGATTGTGTTCCAGTAAGAGTAGCTACAGTAGAGTCAATTTCAATAGTAACAGGAGCACTGCCATTGAAAGATGTACCATTAAGACCTGTACCAATAGTAAGAGCGTTTGTTGTATTGGCTGTAATAGTATCCGAACCACCGAGAGCAATCGTGGCACCATTGATTGTGATAGAATCATTATCTAACGCGGCGTTCGGAATGTTTGTAAGAGTGTTTGTACTACCATCGATAGACTTATTAGTAAGAGTATCAGTAGTTGCTTTACCAACAAGAGTATCGGTAGCATCTGGAAGGGTGATAGTTTTATTTGTTGTTTGAGAACTAACAATAGTAGTAGCAGTACCGGTTGTACCAGCAGCATCTAGTTTGATTTGTTTTGTTGGATCTGAATTATCAACAATTACAGTAGTAGAATCGGAAAGATTTTTATTAGTAAGAGTTGCTGTTGATGTTTCTGTTACAACTGATTCATTAGAACTACCATTGTGGACATGTAGCTTGTTATCAGATGATAAATACTCAATATCACCCTTTGTTGTATTCTCCGTTGTGGAGTTTGGGATTAACCCAATGCCTTTTATATATCGCTCACTAAAACTGTTTTTGCTCCGAAAGATATTTTGGAGTTGACGTTATCATAAGAACCACCAATAGCTACCGAAGTAAATCTCAAATCATCACCACTCATTGAGAATGTATGATAAGGAGATCCATCTGATTGTCGTTCACCTTGAAACTCATGTTGTAATACCCACGTTGCTGAATCTGTGTTGTACACCCCAGATACAGAACCTTCTTCTGCTAACACAGTTACGGTATTTGTTCTATAAATAGCGTATGAAAAATTAAATGATCTAACCGATGCAGAAGGAAAGGTACATCCACTTAATGCGATTGCTGAATTTGCGTCAGATGTCAATGTTTGTACACGAGGTGATACGTCAAATGCCGATGCAATAGATGCTAGTTGGTCTGTTACAGCTTGAGCAAACTGAACAACAGCAGGTGCCCAGTTCTGGTCTGTACCACTGGTAGGAAAATTAATGACTTGTGATCCAATGATCAATCTAACCGACATCTTTTGTATTTTCCTCTTTTGGTCCGTTTAATTTTTTATTACCTACGTGAATTGCACCGATGGCACTAAGAGCGGCTGCGTAATCTACACCACTAAATTCACTCATCTTAACTTTGTCCATGATTTCAATACCAGATAGTAATAGTTTCAAGTTGATGATCGCAAATCCAACAACAACCATAGTGGTAGTGTAGCTTGGCTTACCAGTTTTCTTGTTTTTGATGATGAAAAAGTCTATTAATTTCTGTAACACGGCTTAATACTAGTTGTTAAAAGGCAAAATATTATAGATATTCCATAAGTATTGGATATTATAGTTTATTTTTTTGGTAACTTGCTCGCGTTGTATCCAATCAACTCTTCTGCTAGGCTTTTTAGTGTATCGTGGGGGATACCACCCGGATATTCATTGCTATGTGAAAGATGTTCTTCGAATCCCGGAGTACTTTCTTTCAATGACTCATTCCATTTTTTCAACTTAGCAAATCTTTCAGGATCGACGCTTTTTTTCCAGTTTTCATAATTACGAAGAAGAAGTTCGTTTTTTTCTTCAATTGTTTTTGGTGGATTTTTTAGTATGTAATCAGCTAGATTTTCTCTTTGGTATTGATCACCTTCAATTAGTGTCGGTGATTTTGTTGATTTCATTTCAACAAGCTTTTTAATAGGAGATACATTCTTAAGAGAGCCGATCACTGGTCCAGCGTTCATAGCACTATCCAACGCAAACTTGATATTCTTAGCACCTTGGATTCTATCGTACTGTTCTGGATCATTTTGTTTGATGTACTCGTCCATAATAGAAGGCTCGGCAAGTGCTTCCATTTCTTCCGGAGAGTAATTAGGATTGATCCTAGAGAACAATGAGTTGAACTTTGCCATACATCTAGTTGTTAATACACTAGATTTTATGACCTTTTTTAATGTTATCTACTGCCCATAGTGGTTGTAAATTGCTGTAATGACACAGTTTATACATTTCTTCTTCTGTATTCGCACTGACCAAGGGCTTGATATGATCAATGTGCCATTTTCCGTAGTTCTCCCAAGTCATTCCGTCGGTGAACTGGGACTCTAGGTGCTGTTTCAATTCGTCGAGAGAGCATCCGATGTAATCGTAGAACTTTGTGGTCTTCTTCCAAGACTTTGCTTTTAGTGCATCATACAATCTACTGCGTAATCTTCTTGTTAATTTGTATTTAACATCTACTTTACAACGTTTGGAAGAGTAGCCTCGTCTGGATTCTATTATTTTGGATTTATTTTCATAATAATGATTAAGAACTTTTTGTTTTATTTCTTCTTTATTTTCTTCGTATCTTTTTTTACTTTTAACTGACCTACAATCATTGCATTCTTCAACAATACCAGAAGGCTTATTTCTATTTTTATTATATTCAGAAATAGGTTTTGTTTTTTTACATGTTTTACAAGTATATTCTATTAAATTTGGGTATATTCTTTTTATTTCTGTTCTTTTTTTATATGTACATTTTTTACAAATAGTTCTATACCCACTTTTTGTTTCGCGTTTTGCGTAATCAGTTAATGGTTTTTCAGTTTTACATTTATTACAAGTTTTCACTATCATAGTATACCATTAGTTGTTAAATGGTGTCAAACAAAAAAATATGAGTTGGACCAGCTAAATACAAAAAAGGCCTCATACCAGCGGTACAAGGCCTTTCTTACACTAGATAACTAGTTGAAACTATTGGGAATTGATAATATCTGTTACCAATACATTTCTGCCGGGAGCCGAGCAAAACACCGCTTGATCTGTGTACAAACGAAGTTCGTAACCAGCAGCTTGTTCTAGATCTCTGAAGAATTGATCTCCTTGACCCGGACGTTTGAAGGTGATGTCGCTAGAACCTACGCGAGACCAGTCTTCGATAGAAAGCATGTATGCATAACCTTCTTTAACGTATACACTTGGAACGATCTGAAGAACACCATTTTGAGAATGGAATTCAAGAGCTTCAGAACCGTTTTCAAGCTTAGTCTTAGAGTAAGAACCATCGTACTTACGAAGAGCAGCTTGGTCGTTAAGCATGTTAGCCCAACCACGAGTGTTAACCATACAAACTAACTTACCTTCAAGACCTTTTTCAACTGCACGAGCAACTGCAAGGTTCAATTTAGAGAAAGAAAGTGCTCCAGAAGAAGCAGAGTATTGGTTACCACGGAACAAGTTGTATTGTGACGTGTCAATGTTAAACAAAGTACCAGAAGTCTTAGCAAGGATCGCGTGGATTCCGATGAATTCATTACCGAAAGCACCTTTGTGCCAGATAATATCGTCAGCAGTTACACTGAGAGCAGAAGACAACGTAAGAGTACGTGTTTCGAAGTTAACAGCAGTGATTTTCGCTTCACCACGAGAAGTAGTTCCGTCTGGAGAACGAATTTCGATTGTTAGTCCTTCAGCTCCAGCCCAGATTCCCGGTGCCCATTCAGAAGTTTTAACAACGATTGAAGTAGAGTTAACAGTAGCATTACATGCACCGTAACCAGATTGACCGTAAAGCATTTCGATCTCGATCTTTTTAGACATAGAACGAAGCATGTTAGCTACCAAGTATTTGGTTGCATCCATGAATGCTTGAGCAGAACCTTGAGCAGCACGAGAAGCAGCTACGTAACCGATGAAAGAACGAAGAACTGCTGGAGATCCTTTGATCGTAGCGTCCTTGATCTGTCCAGCTACTGGAGCGTTCAAGTTGAATGCATCTTCGTCAGAACCAGCGAAAGTTACGCCGTGTTCAAGACCAAGGATTACTGGTTGGTGAAAACTATTTCCCGGCATTTTATCTTTAGACATGAATTTAATCATGTTCAAAAGCTTAACTTGATCCGGAATCAAATTATCTAGTTTATCTGCATAAGTTTCTTTGAATAAACCATTCAAATTACCTACTGTATTATTTGGTGTACTAAATGTATTAGTTGTTGACATTATTTATTTCCTTTTCTATTACTCAGATACTACGTATTTGAGAGTTACAGAGTCTGCTGAAGCCATTGCAGCACTTAAAGTAAGTACTACAGAACTTCCGCTGATTGATTGGTTAGAAGCTACTACTGGAGCAGCAGTTCCTGCGCTATCGTCCATGAAAATTGCAGAACGAATTTCTGCGATATCTTCTTGAACATCCACTGTGATTGTTGATCCACTTGCGGAAACTACTTGATTATCAGAAAGCTTCACACAAATTTCTTGTACTTTCAGTTGCACTGATTGTACGGCACTATCTTTTGATTGATATGACATTTGTTTTTTCCTTGTTATAGGGTTATTTGTTTATTTGGAATACATTTCTGTATTTCCGCTTTTGCTTTCGATTCGGTAGCATCAAATCCATTTGGGTATTGACACATCTACATCTAGTCCACATTTTTAACTGTTAACATTAGTTGTTAAAAGTCTATGTAATTGTTGCACTTTTACTAGACCTCTAACAACCATATGTTATCATTAACTTTTTTAGATCTTAAAGAAATCCTTCATGTTGACTTTTTCAGCAGGCTTTGCTTCTACTTTCTTAGATGAACCAACATCTTTGATAGCAGCCTTAAGAGTAGCAGGGGTAGATTTAGCTTTAGCTAGATTTTTCTTTCTAACTTTATCTAAAATATCCTTACCAATGAAAGATTCTACTTTATCTTCTCCGAGAGCAGATAAAAGTTCTTTAAGATCTGATTGAATTTCTTCTTTTACAAGACCAATTACATCTTCTGGTTCAAGATTCACACCATATTGAAGACCGTCTTGCATATACTGAGCAATTTTCTTAACAACGTAAGGAGATTTTGGAATACCAGCTTGATCGATAACTGCTGTCATCTTTGTATCAATGCGTTCGTATTCTTGTTGTGTCAAACGCTCGTATTCACGCTTGTCAAACTCTTCTTTTTCAAGTCTACGCTCATCTTCTAGTGCTTTTAGTTTAGCTTCTAGTTCTGCGCGTTCTCTTTGCTCAGGAGTCATTGCTTGTTGTTGCAATTCTTCTTCAATAATCATTGCAGCAAATTCTTTTGGATCAATTCCCATTTGTTTTAATGTATTTTTAGTGTCACCTTTAAGAGATTTCACAAATTGATCAACTTGAGAGCGAAGACTTGCTTCACTTTGCATTGATTTTTGAGCTTTTTTAGATAGTTGAAGATTCTTCTTAAGGTATTCCGCGTGGTCTTCATCAACTTCGAACGGGAGTTCTTCTTCGTACTCTTCTCCATCGATTTTAAGCATCAACTTATTAAGACGCTTCTTTTCGGCAACAGCTTGTTTTGCTTCTTGGGTTTGTTGTTGGGATTCTTGACCAGATTCTTGTGATTGGTCTACTTGAGGGGCTTCTTGACTAACGTCAGAAGCAGGAGCACTACTAGGTGCTTGATTATTGTCTTCCATATTATTTCCTTATGTCACCATCTCAAAGAGGTAGGTGTAAGTTACCGATCCCGAAATGGGGTACGGATATACATATAGTTGTTAATCTTCTTCTTTTATTCTTAAACTTTGATTTAATTGTGGGAATCTTTTAATACTTGTTTCTGTTCCTAAAATTTTTCTCAACAATTCATCGTTATTTTCTGTTGTTTTTGGAATATCAGATGCCCATTCTGGGAGTAGTCCTATTTTTTGATCTGCATATGTAGTATTTGCAGGATTCAATCTATTAGCTTCGCTTTTTGGTCCATAGTTTACCCAACTATTTTGACCACGAGTCTCCGTTGTAAGCGCACGACGAGCTTCGGGGGAGAACATACCAGAATGCTGCAAGAAAGCATTCTCTTCGCCCATAGGACCAAAGCCGTAGCCTTCTTTTGCATGACCGAAGTAATCATGAACAATACGAAAAAGATCATTTGCTGGAACATCTTCTCCGTTAATGATTTCACCACTTTTTTGTAGCATTGGATTATCTGGAAATTTATCTCCACTACCAAATCCTGACTCCGATGGATAGTATTTCATTTGATTACGTTCTGAAATATCTTTAATTACATCTTTAGATCCACCCGGATATGGATTTCCCATTTCTGGTGTAATTTTTATTGGATTAAATCCTGTTTTTTTAATTGTTTGATACTGATCTTTTGTCTCTCTGATCAATGCGTCGTATGCTTTTTTAACTTCTGGATTAGTTGGATCATGTTTCATGTTTTCAAAAGCATCTGCGAGAAGTTTTGCGCGAGTTTCATCCACTTGTACTGCCGGCATTCTTTCATTAGTAAGACCTTTTGCTTTTGAATATTGAGAAGCTAGACCTTGTATTGCTTCGTTTGATTGTAGTGGGGCTTTCATCTTAGCAAGTTTTGCTAAATTACCGACGGTTTTCAATCCACCCATTATTGTTGGATCAAATAATATCTTTTGTCCATCTGGTGTTTCAATCTCAATTGGGTCTGGTGTAACTGCACCAACAGCACGAAGAGTTTTTGTTAATCCTTGTGCTCCCATTTGTTGAGTAGGAGAATATCCAGACGTATCAAGATCGTCATATTCAGTTGGTTCTGACATAACGTCTTTAGCATCTTTTAGTTTATCTAGGAGATTTTTAAATGCCATATACTAAATCTTGTATTTTTTCATTAAGTTACTATCTTTTGCAAGTTTTCTCTTAACGCTATTGAACTTTGTGTGAGGAGTACTTTTAGTTTCAGTCTTTTCTGAAATACTAACATCAAGTTTTGGACTTTTCTTACCACTTATTAAACCCGATTTGATCATCTTTGAAAATTTTGACATACTATTTACCTAATAGTTTCTTGTCTTGTTTAATCATCTCTAGAAGTTTCATTCGTCTATCATTTGGAATAATAGGTTCTACTACGTCGTCCACTTTAGAGCCGATTGTAGTTACTTTACCAAGGGCAGATGCAGGTGGTTCTTTCACAGTGACTTTACCAAGTGCTTGTGGTATATCATCCATTTGTCGTACTTTAGTATTTGCAACTGCTTGTCTATACTTATCCAAAAAACTAGGAGTACCTTCTACAGTTTCTTGCCCCAATGCCTTAGATAGTCCTTGAAATTTCTTAACAGGATTAACACTACCAACAACACCAGATGCCAATCCAACCGCTTCTTCTTGTCTTTTACGACTTTCATCGATTTCTTCTTGTGTTGGTTCTCTACCTAGACGATGAGCAATTAGTTTTGCGAATATATCGTTATCAATTTCCATAATATCTCCTATAAAAACTTATAAATATAAAAACCAAGACCAATGTTAATAAGCAAACTGATTCCTAACATTAATCGAAGCCTTTTTGTGGCAATTTTAATTCCACCTCGCACTAATTTCTTGGTATCAGTGCCTCTTTTGTCAACTTTAATCATTATTGCCATAATTTTTTACCAAAAACTCGTAAACTTGATCTGGACCAACTAAATTTGGATCACAGTCAATCCATTTTCCATGTATTTCTTCTAAAATATAGTAAGCCCACTCAGAGCAGTTAATACCATCGTTAATAGGATTCTTTTTTACTGTAATGCCGAGCTTATCAAGTGCTCTTACTAGTACCAAACCAACATTTTGAAAAAATCCATAGTCCATTGAAGCGTGATCATGACAATCGTTCTTCAATTCTTTAAATAATTCTTCTGATATATTTATTTTAAACTCGAATATTGTAGTATTCTTTTTATGAAAATTAGTATCAGAGATATACGTAAGACCTTTACCAACAGCGTGGTAGATTGTTGCGTCGTTTAGGTCATTCTCTTTGTATTTAAAGTAAACATGAGAAAATGGTGTATCTAGTATCTTACGTATTATAAAAGATCCGGGAGCAAATCCATTATGATAAGAAAATCCAATACAAATTTCCATTAATCATATCCTTTTGTTGTTAAAAAGTCTGTAATACTTGAAATGACATAATCATATATATCAGCATGCGAAGCATATTTCATTTTTAACATTCCACAGATACTTCTAGCTGTGGATAGAGCACCAGTTTCGATTAATAACTTTACACTAGCATTATCAGATGCAATGGCCGTAATATTAACCGAGGTTCCTCTTTGAATGAGTGTTAGATTTCTCTCACCCATCTTATCAATCAGACTTGGTACTAATTCAATACCAAATTCTCTTTGAGAAGTCTGGCGTTCAAGATTTTTTAGTCTTTGAACTTCATTATTATACAAAGAAATATCAGTATTACTAATCAAGTTGTTAAAATCCACTTCAGAAATCTCAATAAATCCATCAATATACGAATGGCTAACTTGCCAAGGGTAATTACTTGGCATTAGCTCATGCTTATTGGGATTAGAGGATTGAGGTAGATACCACATTAGATAGTTTTAACCTCTGTGAATGCGTTAACTAGAACCTCAGTAGTCGTTGCAGTTACCTCTGATCTAAACTGCGGAATCAACGTCCCACTTGTTGTACATACGAAAATACCCTCAATCTCGCAAATGTATGGAGTGTTGATCGCTGGAGTAGCTGAGAAAGTAATTGCAGTATTCAACGCAGTTAGTGCGAAACAAGAAAATGCCGATGCCGATGTATTTGCCGATACGTTAGCAGCTAGTGTCCCAGCTCCTCCACCAGTAGTAGTAAGTGCAACAACAATACCGTTAGTCGTAGCTGCTGAAGTGTAAAGAACATGGCACTTAAACTTATAAGCTGTGCCCGCAACGACAGGAAAGCCCATCTCAGTAATATTAGTAAATACAGTGTTACTTGTTGTCGTTAATAGACTTGTATTTTTATATCTAATTTCATTTACAATACCGTCTAATTTAGTCTTGTCAGCGGAAGACATAAACCCAGCTACCGATGTAGTCGCTACATCGTGAGTCGTTCCACCAGCTTGAGAACCGTGCGCATGAACGTGGTCTTGTCTAGCAAGAGCGTTAGCCGTACCCTCTGAGTTAGTCGCACCAATATCAGACGGAGTTCCAGTAGTGAGTGGATCGGCACCATTTGGTAAGTGTCTTGAGGTGTGAGTCTCGACTGTTACAC
>Ga0315900_10005253_pt1 | contig 17848 bp, 8 predicted proteins | sample LakEriMetagenome_FD_203521 | JGI IMG/M metagenome (GOLD analysis project Ga0315900, IMG submission 203521) | Freshwater fungal communities from buoy surface, Lake Erie, Ohio, United States - Buoy 12 MA114 | ecosystem: Environmental > Aquatic > Freshwater > Lake > Lake biofilm | place: USA: Lake... | reverse complement strand
AACTGACCGTTGGTCAACGTAGTGGCATTGTTCAGGCAAGCACAAGGATCAGAGATTTCTGCAGAGCAATTGAACGTGGTTACGGAGACAGAACCTGTCATAACAGAAGTACACCCAGAAGCAGAAGTAGCTACGACTGTATAGGTTCCTGCGGCTAGTTGAGCACCGAAAGAGAGTGCAGACCCAGTTCCGGATACAGGTGCTCCTACGTTGGCAGCATTAACTTGTAGCTGATAGTTCACGCCAAGCTGAGAGCCACTGAGGCCAACCACCACACCCGCATTATCAGTAGCACAAACAGCACCACCTCCAGTCAAAGAAAACAAGGTTGGGAGTGGGTTTACCGTGATAGTTCTGGAAGTAGTTGTAGAACAACCGTTTGCATTAGTAACAGTAACGGTATAGATCGTAGTCGCAGAAGGGTTAATAGTGATAGCAGCAGTAGTAGCACCTGTACTCCAAGAGTAGGCCGTACCACCGGCAGCTGTAATCGTAACAGACGCACCGGTGCAAATAGTACCATCATTGACGGACGTACCAGAAGTTTCTGCAACTGTAGTAGAAGGTGTTGGAAGTGCGTTCACAACCACAGTAGCAGAAGATACGGAAGAGCAGGCGTTGACATTGGTTACAGTAACCGTATAGGTACCCGCTGTCGTAGTCGTAATCGCTGCGGTAGTTGCACCTGTACTCCATACGTACGTAGTTCCTCCGGAAGCTGTTAGCGTTGCAGCGGCGCCAGCACAAAGCACGCCATCGTTATTGGTTACACCTGAGTTATCCGAAATAGTAATTGCAGGCGTTGGAAGTGGATTTACCACCACAGTAGCGGAAGCCGTACTTACACAACCATTTGCATCTGTTCCAACTACACTATACGTTCCCGCAGCAGAAGTTGTAATAGCAGCCGTGGTAGCTGCTGTGCTCCATACATAGCTGGAAGCACCAAAAGCGGTAAATTGAACGGAACCTCCAGTACAAACAATACCGTCGGTAGTAGAAACACCAGAGTTGTCAGAAGTAGCAATGGTAACGGTAGGCAGGTTATTTACAACTACTGAAGAAGAAGCAGTAGCCGTACAACCATTTGCATCCGTAGCAGTCACAGAGTAGGTTCCAGCAGTCGTAACGGTAATAGCAGCAGTAGTAGCCGCAGTACTCCAAGCATAAGAAACTCCGCCACCTGCCGTCAGCGTTGCGGAGGCACCAGAACAAAGAACACCATCATTGTTGGTAGTACCAGAGTTATCAGCCACTGTAATAGAAGCCGTTGGCAGCGCATTCACCACCAGTGTGATAAGTTCAGAAGGACGGCAGGTTGGATCGCTCGGCAATGGCGATAAAATAGCATAGATGTATTTAGTACCGCTAGAAGCAAAAGAGGCATTGAACGTAGCGGTGGTGCCAGAAGCCGTTAGGTTGGCGTTCGCTACTGTACCAAGAACGGTACCACCCGTGTAAGGAGCAGTCGTTGGCGCATTAAATTCTACGAAAGAGATACCATAGGTAACACCCATGTCGGTTAGACCAGAAGCGGAGAGTGCTGTGGTTGCGTTAACACAAACAGGGCTAGGCGTTGCAGCCACAGTTGGAATTGTTGGGCACAGGGCACAACCACCGGGACCTGTTAACAAGGCAGAGGTAGTAGAAGTACATCCTGTAACTCCATCGGTAACCGTTACAGCATAGTTCCCCACCATAAGGGAAGATAAATCCTGCGTAGTAGCACCTGTACTCCAAGAGTAGGTGTAAGATCCGGAAGGACTCACGCTAAGATCAATGGAACCCTCATTGGAAACACATGTCTCGGGCTCGGTCTGAGTAGTAGAAAGAGTTGGAACAGCATGGTTACTTACAGAAGCGGTAGCAACCGAAGAGCAACCCGCATCGGTAACGGTCACCGTGTACGTTCCTGCAGTTGAAACCGTGATAGATCCAGACGTTTCCCCAGAGCTCCATGCATACGTCGAGGCAGTAGAAGCCGTCAAGGTAACGTTATTACCCGGACAAACCACCCCATCATTATTAGCAGAGCCGGAAAGGTCACTTATGGTAATGGTAGCAGTCGGTATTGGATTGACGGTAACAGTAGCAGAAGCAGAAGCCGTACAACCGTTTGCATCAGTGACAGTCACAGTATAGGCACCTGCACTACCCACTGTAATGGCAGCAGTAGTGGCGCTGTTGCTCCACGCATAAGAGGAGGCACTGCTTGCAGTCAAAGTAGCATTATCGCCAGCGCATAGAATACCATCGTTGTTTGATGCCCCAGAATTATCCGTCACCGTAACGCTTGGGGTAGGAAGCGCATTCACCACCACCGTGCTAGAACCTGTAGCGGTACATCCATTCGAATCGGTTAAGGTAACGGTATATGTACCTGCTGTACCAGTAGAAATGGAAGCTGATGTTTCACTTGTGCTCCAAGCGTAAGAAGTTCCACCACTGGTTGTTAAGGTAGCCGTAGCACCTGCACAAATTGAGCCATCGTCGTTGGCAGAGCCAGACATTTCTGTCACTGCAATCACAGGCGTAGCTGGAGCGGCATTAACCGTCACTGCATAGGATGCAGTGGCGAGGCAGCCATTTTCCGTGACAGAAACGGTGTAAGTAGTATTGGCGGAAGGGGTCTGACCAGCCAGGTTAGCGGTCGTCGCACCAGTACTCCAAGCATAAGTAGGAGTCGTACCACCGGTAACGGTGCTGTTGATATCCACAGTAGAACCTGCACAGATCATACCATCATTATTGGCATTACCAGAATTCTCCGCTACCGCAAGTGTAACAGACAAGGTCGTGATTTCATCCGCGCCCAAGGTTGGAGTTGATTTCCGCACATCACCATCGTAGTCTTCGGTTACTGCCGCCAGAGGAGCTCCTGCACAAGCTAAGGCAGCATTACCCGCCGCCGCCGCATTCAAGTGCAGATCCAGATCCGATACAAAAACCGGATTCACCGATACAGAAGCCGCATCCTGGGTGGCAGCTGCCTGCCAAGCAGCCAGGGTTGTATAGTCGGTTGAACCAATTCTGCCTACATTATATACAGTAGTATTACCGGCAGTGCCGTTCTCACCGTAATAATCATTGTTATTAGAAGTACCGAACGTAAACGAAGCAGGATACCAAACAGAGAAGGTCTGCGGCGTTCCAGAAGAGAAGGTCTGCGTATTTTTAAAAATATTATTACGAACCTCCAAACCAGTTACCGAAGTTGTTGTAACCAACAGACATGCAGATGCAGGCGTTGTGCCAGTACCTAAAGTTACAGCACCAAACAAGTGCACCGAGTTATTATATACTTTGGTATTAGTCCCACCTGCTAAACGGATGCCAAAGGCATTCCAAGTTGTACTGTAGGTAGAATAATTTACCGTCCGCAAGTCAGATATCAGGTTATTCGCAATCAAGTTATTATTAACGCTGGTAGTGGAGCTTAACAAAATACCATAAGCACCATATCCTGATGTACTCTCAGAATAAATACCGGAAATATTGTTGCGCACTACTTGGCCATCATTGACCCCAGCACCGAACTCGATCGCTGCGTTGTTAGCACTTAACGCCTGCTTCAAATTAAAGATGGAGTTTCTTGAAACCAATGGGGCTTCCGCATACGTGATATCCAAACCGCGGAAGGTAACATATTCAGAAGCATTTTCAGAACCGATGATATTCTGCGTAATTACCAGGCCATCATTGGCAGATCCAGCATTGGCACGTGCATAAATACCATAACGCGCTTTCTTGATCACATTGTTCTGAATCGTCAGGTTGTCATTGTCTGAACCCGTAGCAGAACTACTAATAGCTGCGTTGCCCGCTACGTGAATACCAAAGGTATTAATGGAGGTCGTAGAACCGATCTCCCCTGCCGTGATATTCAAATTTTTGATCGTATTATTGGTAGCACCCAAGCCTACGCCCAAACTTTTTATACAAATAACTGCGGTATTGGTAGCCGTATTGGTATTAAGGATGCTCAGGTTGCGATCAGCACCTCCGGAATTAGAACCATCAATGGTCACATAATCCGTTCCATTCAAGGCAATGATGCAAGAGGTAGAGGACCCACTGATTACCGCTGTATTACCTGCCGCAGGCTTGATCGTAAGGGTATTAACGCTGGAAGCAAAGGCATTCACGTTAAAGTTGATCGGGAAAGTCTCCGCTGCATCATAAGTAGCATTAATCAAGCTGAATACTACTGGTCCGCTAAGACACTTATTATTATAATCAGCTGCTGCAGCTGTCAAAGTAGCGTAGTTGCCCCCCGCACCTACAGTATAGGTACCTGACAAGGATTGCAAGTTTGCATACGACAACGGGCTAGTAGGAGGTGTTGACACTGCTGGTGGGTTGCTAGTAAAGCCAGCAGCTCCTCCTGCAGGAAATGCTCCCACATTGGGCGTCATAGCATTGTCTTGTGCTACAATGTAGTAATAGATAGAATCACCTGTTACAGACCCAGCTCCCAAAGAGAAGGAATACTGATCACTGCCCAACGAAGTGCCGGTAGAGGCGGTATAGGTACCGACCCAGTTTAGCTTCCAGTACAACACAGGCAATCCCGTACCAGAGGTCGGTACACCACTCGCATCCGTAATGGTAGCGGTCAGCGTAAGAGCGCCGGCAGCACAGTTACCCGCTAAAGGCGTAAACGAAATCACTGGAGGATTCAAGTCAATTCCAATACCACTGAACTCATCCGCTCCAATATCTGGAGTAGAAGCGTTCCGGGTATCTCCATCGAAATCCGTTGTGATGGAACTTGGGATACCACCGCTCTCAATCTGAGTAGCAACGGTTGGGTCGATGTGCAAGAAGGAAGCACTCGCCCCGCTGGTGCTCACAAAAGATGGATTGGAAGTAATCGAAACAGACTCCCGAGGCGCTACCAACACCTTGAAATCAGCCAAGGTCTGTGTCGCGGTAGTTCCATCGTACAAGATTGGCCGGGTAGCCGATGGCGTACCTGCAAAAAACAGGTTCGCATTGGAACTCACATCGTAGTTATTCAATGCAGAAGAAGAGCGCCAGTAAGCTGCCGCCACACCTGAACCTGCCGGAGTGGAGTTGTTGACAAAAATATTGTTCTTGAGTACCAAGTTAGACGTCGTAGCCGTCGTTGAAGTAGTTGCAAAAAGCGCTGCAGTGCTGAACGTCGCTCCTGAGGAGGAGGCGTTTAACCAGACCGTATTGTGCGTCAGGTTAAGGGTAGCACTGCTGGTAGTCGTCGTAAGATTAATACCACGCACGCTAGGAGAGGTGGTAGACACCGCATTGGGCGCCTTAATATCCCCAATCAGATTATTGTACACATTCGCTACCCCGGAAGTACCTAAGGAGGTGATGAGCAAACCTGACACCGTTGGAGCACCGGAAGAGGTACTCTGGACGTTGTAAATCTTGTTGTTATTGATGGTAGGTGAACTAGAAGACATGGCCATACCAGCCACAGTCGTTCCCGCACCGCTAATATTAAAAATCGTATTCCCTTGCACTGTACGAACGCCCGTTGTGGTGAAAGCGTACAAACCATACACTGTACCAGTACCCGCATGCGTCAGGTTACTAATGGTATTATTATTATAGGTCTCGTTAACCGGAGAGGAAATATTATATATACCGTACAATGTACCGGTACCCGCCGTCTTCAAACACTGCAAGTTATTAATGGTATTGCCATTATTAACAATAGTACCAGTAGAAGTCTGAATACCGTACATAATACTGGAGCTACCCGTACCGTCTATGCTCAGGTTGCTCACGTTGTTGTTGTTGACATTCACCGCCATCCCGGTGGTGCCCGCAGAAACAAAAATACCAATCGTGGTTCCTCCGGTAGTTCCCGTACGAGCAACGTTGCTTACCGTGTTTCCATTAATGTTAAAGGTAGCAGTAGCAGCAGATCCCGTCGTATAAATAGGATAAACAGCACCTGTACCTGTTAAAGACACCGCGCTGTAAGTAAGGTTACTAACCGCGTTGTTCAAAATGTTAAGGGTTGCAGGAGCCACTCCATTGTTAAAAATACCATAAAACACTCCTGTAGTAGCCGTCAAATAATCACCTGTCAACGTATTGTTGTTGATATTAACGGTGTTTCCCGCTGCAGTACCACCAAATCCACTCTCAATCATAGCGACCTGACTGGTAGTTCCGCCTCCACGAATCGTAATCGTGTTATTGTTGCAGTTTGCATTAGCAGAAGTGGAAGAAGAGTTCAAGAAAATACCCCTCAAGGTACTCACGTGGTTCACCCCACTACCATTGTTGTTGTTGATGGTGTTGTAGGAACAATTTGAACTCCACTGGCTGTTCATAAAAATACCAGTGGCAGGATTAGAAGCCGCAGCCGCACCCCCAAAGTTCAAAATAGTATTCCCCGTCGCTGCAGAGCTACCACCCACGTTGTTGTTCAAATCGCCCAAAAACGTAGCTGGATCAGGAGTAGGACCTACCCCTGTAGTCGCCGCAAACCCCACAAGCACCACCCCCGCATTGCAGTTCTGAATGGTATTGGAGAAAAGCTGGTTGTTGGAGTTGGTTCCCGAAGCCGCCGTCACCGTCACCGCACCCGTCGCCGTATGCAAACCGTTCAATACGGCAATCCCCGTAGAACCGTTGTGCCCTGGAGCCGTCCAACCGGTGTTCTGAAGGCGGTTCAACGTGATCGTACAGTTCTTGATCACATTGTTCTGGCAACCATCGGTCGCGCTGGCCTTAAATAGACCATAACCAAACTCCATCACCGTAGTAGTGGTGGTGTTGGCTGCACTTTCCTGCAAGTCAATGCCATCAATAGTAACGTAATCGCTTCCCGCCAAGACAAAGAAACCATCCGCCACCACAGAAGGAGTCGCCACTGTGCCAACATAAGCCGTCAACACAGGATTAGCTCCTGCGCCCGACTTCTGAAAAACAATGGGATTGGATGCAGTACCCGTCGCTGTCAGGGTAATTTTGCCCGTCAAGGTCTCTGTATAACCCGCCGCGACATTAAAGGTAACACCACCGGCACCAACGCCTTGGGTGTTTAATGCAGAGACTGCTGCCGAAAGCGAGGCATAGTCCCCAGGAATTGTTTTCGTTCCGCTAAGCTGCCCATAAACAGCAGTAGCAGATAGCGCAAAGAGCGCTAAAAGTGTAGAACAAACTTTTATCATGATATGAGATTATAATACAAAAATGGCGACAAATTTATTGAATAATTAGGTTCAATATTCTAAATGAGCATAAAAAATGAACGCCTCTGAAAATATAATTATTTTTAAGATTTGTTTAGACTGAAATATTCTTAAAATCAATATTATATATATTATTAATTTCATTAACACAAATATGTAAATTATAGTCCTCTCCTTCAGTACCAAGGCAAGCCTACCATTTATCGCGTCCCAAGACAGCTTTCTTCCTTAATTTTTTCGAAAAAATTATTTTTTTTATTTTTCATTGAAAAAAATAACTTTTTCGAAAAAATTTATTATAATAATTAGAACTAAAAGAGGAAATTTATCAATAAAATACATTTTCAAGAACCAATTTCATAAAAAATGAAAATGAATTGTTGAGATTTATACCGCCCTCCAAAAAACACCTCCGCATCCGCCAATACCCATTAAATTTAAAATTATTTGTTTTAAATAAATCTTAAATTTAAAACAAAATGTATTTTTGCGCCTACTCTTCTTATTCAATACCCAATCGATATTCGCCACCATGTACCTCAACGCACACTCCTACTTCAGCCTGCGGTACGGCACACTCTCCCCCCAACAACTCGTCCAAACCGCCGCCAACCAAGGCGCCACCACCCTCGCCCTCACCGATATCAACAATACCTCCGCCGCCCTCGAATTTACCCGAAAATGCCAAGAGCAAAAAATCAAACCCATCCTCGGTATCGAATTCAGAAACGATCAACACCAACTACTCTTTATCGGAATCGCCCAAAATAACCACGGGTGGTCCCAACTCTGCCAACTCCTCACCGAACACGACCTCAACTCCAAAACCCTTCCAGTAACCCCTCCCCCACTGGACCAAGTCTACATCATCTACCCCCATACCGTCAAACCCCTACACCTTTTCCGACCCAACGAGTTCCTCGGTATCCGCCCTAGCCAGGTCAACCAACTCCCCTTTTCCCTCTACCAACAACACGCCAACCGCCTCGTGGTCTGGCAACCCATCACCTTCCTCCATAACGAAGGATACCGCATCCATAAACTCCTCCGAGCCATCGATGCCAATACCCTGGTCACTAAACTCGATCAAGTCGAACTCGCCCAAGCCGATGAATACCCCAAATCCATCCCAGAGATCCATCAAGCCTTTACCCGATTCCCTAAAATACTCCAAAACACCCAAAAAATACTCGAATCCTGCTCCTTTACCGCCCAAACCGGACTCCAACTCAACCGCCAAGCCTATACCGGCTCCAAAGAGGGCGACCTCCAACTCCTTTCCAAACTAGCCCAAGAAGGTAGCCTGCGACGCTACGGCCCCAACCACCGAAAAGCACAAGAACGCATCAAAAAAGAACTCACCGTAATCGCAGAAATGGACTTCGGCGCCTACTTCCTCATCACCTGGGATATCATCCGATACGCCCAAACCGCCGGCTACCACCACGTCGGCCGCGGAAGCGGCGCCAACTCCATCGTCGCCTACTGCCTCTTTATCACCGATGTCGAACCCCTCGAACTAGACCTCTACTTCGAACGCTTCATTAACCCCCAGCGCAGCTCCCCCCCAGACTTCGATATCGACTTCTCCTGGGATGAACGCAACGATGTGACCGACTATATCTTCAAACGGTACGGCCGCGAACACACCGCCCTGCTCGCTACTTACAGCACCTTCCAACAAGATGCCGTCCTCCGCGAACTCGGTAAAGCACTCGGACTACAACCCAGCGAAATAGAAGCCATCCTCGAATACGCCACCGCCCAAAAACGGGGCCTCCCCCTCGATGACTCCAACCTCCACCCCTGGACCAAACATATCCTCCATTACGGCCAACAACTAATCAACTTCCCCAACTACCTCTCCATCCATGCCGGAGGCATTATTATCTCCGAACAACCCCTGCACCACCAAACCGCCCTCAAAAAAATGCCCAAGGGCTTCCCCATCACCCACTTCGATATGTACGGCGCCGAAGACTGGGGTTTCCATAAATTCGATGTGCTCAGCCAACGTGGACTAGGCCATATCAAAGACTGTATCACCCTCGTACAAGAAAATCAAGGCCAAATCGTACATATACACGATGTCGAGCGACTCAAAAACGATGAAAAAGTGCGGGCAAAACTCCGCAGCAGCCAGTGCATGGGCTGCTTCTATATCGAAAGCCCCGCTATGCGAGGACTGCTCCGCAAACTACGCTGCGATAACTACATACACCTGGTCGCCGCCAGCAGTATCATCCGACCCGGCGTCGCCAGCTCAGGAATGATGCGCGCCTACCTCCAACGATACCACCAACCCAATGCCTTCGAATACCCACACCCCGTCTTTCAAGAACACCTCTCCGAAACCTTCGGCGTAATGGTCTACCAAGAAGATGTTATGAAAATATTGCACCACTTCGCTGGACTAGGACTGGACGAAGCAGATGTCATGCGGCGTATGATGACGGGCAAAAAACGATCCTCCGAAGCCTTCGCCCGTCTAAAACAACGTTACTTCGACCAGTGCGCCGCCCGAAAATACCCGGAAAGCCTAAGCCAGGAGGTCTGGCGACAAATAGAAAGCTTCGGCGGATACTCGTTCTGTAAAGCGCACTCCGCCAGCTTCGCCGTCGAATCCTTCCAAAGCCTCTACCTCAAAACCTATTTTCCCCTCGAATTTATGGTGGCCGTCATCAATAACTTCGGCGGATTCTACCACACCGAATACTATGTACACGAAGCGCGTATGGCAGGCGCCACTATCCACGCCCCCTGCGTCAACCATAGCAACCACCTCACCTATATCCAAGGAAAAGATATCTATATCGGATTTATCCACCTGCGAGGCCTCGAATCACACACCGCCCAGCTCATCGAACAACAACGCAAAGAATTCGGCCCCTTCCAATCCCTCGACGACTTCGTCCGCCGTGTACCGGTCAAATCGTCCCAACTCGACCTCCTGATCCGAATCGGAGCCTTCCGTTTTACCGAACTAAAAAAAGGAGCACTGCTCTGGGAAAAAAGCCGGGTCCTCAACCCCGATCTGCAAGTGGGAACCCCTCTGCTGTTTGAAGAAGAACACGAAACGTATACCCTCCCCGAACTCAGCGAACACCCGCTCGATCAAGCCTTCGACGAATTGGAACTACTGGGGTTCCCCCTGTGTTCCCCTTTTGATATGGTGGAAAAAACAGAACTGGAAAAAGGATACGGACTGCCCGCCCGAAAATGGACCGACCATGTCTCCGAAATCGTACAACTCACCGGCTACTATGTGTGCCGAAAAGAAACCCGTACTACCAAAGGCGATCTGATGCAGTTCGGTACCTGGCTCGACCAAGAAGGCCAGTTCTGCGATACCGTACACTTCCCGGATGCAATCAAACAATACCCCTTCCGCGGACGAGGGGTCTACCGGCTCCGCGGACGCCTTACTTCCGACTTCGGATTCGTCACCCTGGAAGTCTTCGAAATGCACCGACTTCCCTACCAAACCGATCAACGATACGTCCAATAAAAAAACCGCCCACTGTATTATGCCTGAACACTTTAACGACCGCTCCATCCTACACCTGGACCTCGACGCCTTCTTCGTCGCCGTCGAACTCCTGCGCAATGACCAGCTCCGAGGAAAACCACTCCTCATCGGTGGAAGCAGCAACCGCGGCGTGGTGGCTGCCTGCAGCTACGAAGCCCGAACCTTCGGTATCCGCTCCGCAATGCCTATGCGCCAAGCCCTCCAACTCTGCCCAGATGCCATCGTCCTCCGAGGCGATATGGAAGCCTACTCCAAACAATCTGCCCTCGTCCGCGAAATCATCGAAGACCAAGCCCCCCCCTTCGAACAAGCCTCCATCGATGAGTTCTACATCGACCTCAGTGGCATGGACCGGTATTTCGGCTGCTGGAAATGGAGCCAAGAACTCCGCCAACGAATTATCCGGGAAACCGGCCTTCCACTGTCGTTCGGACTCTCCATTAATAAAACCGTATCCAAAGTAGGGGCCGGGGAAGCCAAACCCAATGGCCAAAAACTAATCCCCGCAGGCACCGAAAAACAATTTCTAGCACCACTGCCAGTCGGCAAAATTCCCTCCGTCGGCAAAGAAACTGAACGTCGACTGGCCCTGATGGGCGTGCGAACCTGCTACACCCTCAGCGCTTTACCTCCTCGGCTACTAGAACGAGAGTTCGGAAAACAAGGACTGCTCATTTGGAAAAAGGCCAGCGGCGAAGACCACACACCAGTCGTACCCTACCGTGAGCAAGACTCCATCTCCTCCGAGCGCACCTTCTACTCCGATACCATCGACCTGCGCTTTTTACAAGACCAACTCCGACAACAAACGACCCAACTGGCCTATGAATTACGGGGGCTAAACAAACTGACCGCCTGCGTCACGGTTAAATTGCGCTACGCAGATTTTAATACCTACACCAAACAAGCACGTATCCCCTATACCGCACAAGATGGCCCCTTGATCCAACAAGCGCTGCACCTCTTCCAAAATCTCTATGAACGAAGGCAAGCCCTGCGACTCGTGGGGGTGCGCTTTAGCGCCTTGGTGAGCGGACACAGCCAACTCAACCTTTTCGATGATACCGAAAAAGAAGCACGGCTACTCGATGCCATGGACCACATCCGAAACCGATTTGGAAAATACGCCGTCAGAAGAGGCGGAGCACCGTAATTACCGACCCTCCAAGGCCGCGGTGTACTGCGCAAAATGATCCAAAATAGCCTGCCATCCCGCCTGCTGTAACTCAGGAGCATTCTCGTTCTCCGGCTCAAACATTTCTACCACCCGCACCTGATCAGCCTCCTGCGTAAAACGAATATCAACCTTTCGACCATCTTCTATGGTGTAAACAATACGCTCCTGAGGAACCACCTCCTGGTACGTCCCCCGGAAATCAAAACCCATACTGCCATCCCTGGCCTCCATCCGAAAACAAAACTGCCCCCCAACACGAAGGTCGTTTTCCGCTGATGGTGAATGCCAATCGGCCGAAGCCTGATTCCACTGGGTAATATGCTCCGGTTGAACCCAGCAAGCCCATACCCGATCCATTGGAGCCGCAACTAACGCGGTAACTGTTATTGGATTGATCATAATAGATAGATGTAACCCCGCAACGCTTGCGGGCAGATATGTAACCCCGCAACGCTTGCGGGGGTGCGATCGTTGCCCCGCAAGCGTGCCCCGCAAGCGTTGCGGGGCTACGCCTGCGGGGCAAAAATCAATACCGATAATACTCCGGCTTAAACGGTCCTTCTGCTTTCACACCAATGTACTCTGCCTGCTCGGTAGACAGCTCTTCCAGCTCTACGCCAATTTTAGCGAGGTGCAGGCGAGCTACTTTTTCATCCAGGTGCTTAGGCAAGGTGTACACTTTATTTTCATACTGATCAGCGTGCTGCCAGATTTCCAGCTGCGCCAATACCTGGTTGGTAAAGGAATTAGACATCACAAACGAAGGGTGACCCGTAGCACAACCCAGGTTGACCAACCGGCCTTCTGCCAATACAATAATGTCTTTTCCGTTTACATCATACAAATCCACCTGTGGTTTCACCTCCACTTTGCTGGCACCATGATGCTGGTTCAACCAGGCCATATCGATTTCATTGTCGAAGTGGCCAATATTGCACACAATGGTTTTGTCATTCATCAACTGAAAGTGCTTGCCTGTTACAATATTGCAGTTGCCCGTAGCGGTTACAACAATATTAGCGCGTGGAATCGCATTTTCCATTTTTTTCACCTCAAATCCGTCCATTGCCGCCTGAAGGGCACAGATAGGATCAATCTCCGTTACAATGACCCGACAGCCAGCGCCTGCCAACGAAGCAGCAGAACCCTTGCCCACATCACCATAACCAGCCACTACCGCTACCTTACCCGCCAACATCACGTCAGTCGCACGGCGAATAGCATCTACTAGTGACTCTTTACAGCCGTATTTGTTGTCAAACTTGGACTTGGTTACTGAATCGTTCACATTGATCGCAGGCATCGGAAGAGTACCCTTCGCCACCCGCTCGTATAAACGGTGAACACCCGTCGTGGTTTCCTCCGAAAGGCCTTTGATCCCTGCCACCAACTCCGGATACTGGTCCAAAACCATGTTGGTCAAGTCCCCACCATCGTCCAAAATCATATTTAGAGGCTGGCCATCGCTGAAGGCAAACAAGGTCTGCTCAATGCACCAGTCGAACTCTTCTGCATTCATTCCCTTCCAGGCATATACTGGAATCCCAGCTGCTGCAATAGCCGCTGCCGCATGGTCTTGCGTAGAAAAAATATTACAAGAAGACCAAGATACTTCCGCACCTAATTCTACCAAGGTCTCGATCAAAACCGCCGTCTGAATGGTCATGTGCAAACAACCTGCAATGCGCGCGCCTTGCAACGGTTTGGATTGGCCAAACTCCTCGCGCAAGGCCATTAAACCTGGCATTTCTGCCTCAGCCAAACGAACCTCTTTTCGGCCCCAATTGGCTAAATTAATATCTTTTACTTTGTATTTTGGGCGAGCTGCCGTTTCTGATGACATAAATTATTGTTTAAAATGGATAATCTTAACGAAGTGAACGAAATTTAGTTTGGCATCAACTCTAAATTTCAGGCCGCAAAGATATAAAATTTCAAGGTATGGCCTTATGATTTTTTCTTCTTAATGCCGCAGCCAATTGCCCGAGTAACGGAAGGCTCCGGATCTTTTCCCATTTTCAAAGCCTCAATCGCATTGGCCAGGTAGTGCACCTCCGCTCCAGCCGCATCTTCCGGACTGTCATCAATGGCCCCAACGTACTTCACTACGCGGTTTTTATCCAATAAAAACACATGCGGTGTCTTGGTTGCACCATAAAGCGGATACACTTCCTGCTTTTCGTCAAATAAATACAAGAATGGATACGAATGTGCTTTAGCCAATTTTTGCATCTCCTCAAAACTATCTCCTGCCTGCACTGCTGGATCATTCGGATTAATCGCTACCACCGGATATCCCTGCGGAGCATACTGCTTGTGCAAATCAATAATCCGTTGCTCATAGCCCTTGGCATAAGGACAAACATTACAAGTAAAAACCACCACATAACCCTTGGCATCCTTTATGTCCGACAAACTGTACAACTGCCCGTCCACATTCTTTAAACGAAAATCAGCAGCCGTATCACCAATGTTGTACCCCGTATTGAGTACAGAAAAAGCAGGGAGAAAAACCACTGCTAACAGCATTAAAAGTACATTTTTCATAAAAAAAACGATTTATGGTGCTAAAAAAGGTTGTAAAACAAGCTCCAAATCCCGCAAACTCTCAAAGGATTGCTCCAGAAAAACCCGCCTCGATTTATCAAAAACCAACGTAGCCGGGATAGCCCCCGTCCACTCTTCACTCACCTTCGGCAACCACCGATTCGGATCTTTTTCCGATAAAACAACCACCTCCGACTGAATGTGGTTGGCTTGAATAAATGGAGATACCCGTTTGGCTACTTGCGACTTGTAGTCCAGACTGACCAACAACACCTTGAATGGACGGTCGCGGTACTTCTCGTGCAAGGCTTCAAAATAAGGCAACTCCGCTACGCAAGGAGCACACCAAGTCGCCCAAAAATTTACCAAATAAAGGGTATCACTCTCCGTTTTTAAACGTACCGACAATTCATCAAACGACACCACCCGTTGTGCGGACAACTGAACCGCACTTAATAACAACACAGTAAAGAAGAAGTTTCTATTCATTGTACCCATTCGATGGTAAAAACCATGCCATAAAACTCGGTTTAAAAAGCCAAAAAACCGTTTAACCATTTAATAACACGTATTAATAAGAAGCGCGACCAGGAACAGAGCTGCTTAATGCTGGAAAAACCGCCAGCGAAAGTGCCGCCCAAAAAGCATCCTCCCCACCAACAGCATCCCAAGCCAAGCGAACATCTGACTGGCTGTACCAAAACGCGCGTTCTTCCAACTTATTTTCCAAAAAAGAAAGCAACTGCCCCTCCCCTACTCCCGATAGCAACGGCCGACTATTACCGTCGGCAACCAAACGCTGTGCTAGTATGCCGGGAGAAACATCCAGCCAAACAGTACGCCCATGTCGGTTCATAAACGACATATTATCGAAGAAACAAGGCGTTCCTCCTCCAGTTGACACCACTAAAGGCCCTTCCTTATCCAGTAAAATACGCAAATAACTACCCTCAAGCGCCCGAAAAACAGCTTCCCCCCTCCGCTCAAACAAACTAGAGATCGACTCCCCTTCTCCCCGCTCAATACAGCTATCCAAGTCAACCAGCGGACAATCGTATGCCTCCGAAAGCCGCTTACCCCAGTACGACTTCCCACTGCCCATCATACCAATTAAAAAAATCAGCTGCCCCATTGCTCCGGTAAATAGGCGTTCAAACAACTAGAAGCCGTCAAACCACCCTTACGGGCAATCTGTAAACCATACCGCACATGCTCCAATCCATCCAAACTGTGCGCATCCGGGTTAATGCTAATCTTGATTCCCCGCGCAAGCGCCTGTGGAATTAAGGTGTGGTCAATGTCTAACCGATAAGGGTGCGCATTTAACTCAATCGCTACCCCACAACGCTGACAAGCATCCATCACAGCCTCCCAATCCAAAGGGTAACCCTCCCGACTTAGCAATAGCCGGCCCGTAGGATGCCCCAAAATAGTCGTATACGGATTTTCAATGGCTCGAACCACTCGCTCAGTCGCCTTCTCCATCGACATCTTTAGGTTAGAATGCACCGAAGCAATAATAAAGTCAAATCGGCTTAACCACTCCTCCGGGTAGTCCAAACTCCCGTCATTCAAAATATCACTCTCAATCCCCTTCAAAATCCGAAAGGAACCCATCTGCTCATTCAGACGATCAATGGCCTCCCACTGCCGTTCTAAACGCTCGATCTGCAGACCATTGGCATAAAAAGCCGACTTGCTATGGTCCGTAATCCCAATATAGGAATACCCCAGGTCGCGCGCCCTTGCGCACATCTGCTCCAAGCTGTGTAAACCATCACTCCAATCGGTATGCACGTGCAAAACCCCCTGTAATTGTTCCGCTGTAATCAAGTCGGGCAACTGCCCAGTAGTCGCCAGGTCCAGAATGCCTGGGCGGTCCCGCAACTCTGGCACCACGTACGGCAAGCCTACTTTTTCAAACACCTCCTGCTCCATCCGCAGCCCCTTAAACGATTGACCTGGAAACCGCGCCACAAAATCCGATACAAACGAAGCAGGCCCTGTATATTGAAACAACTTAGAACCAAATTCCTCTGCCAGACACTTATAAAGGATTACCTGAGTACCATCAGCGGTCACGGCTCGCAACTGACCTGCCTCCGATGCTTCAAGGCGCAGCTCTACCCCATCAAAAGCGGCCGTTACTTCTCCGTTGTAACCTACTAACAATTCTACTTGGTCCACCACTTCATTTTTTCGGCGAACCATGCCCACCGGGGCGACAAAAGCACCCGGCAAAGCAGCTGTAATCCGCGCGCCAAGCGCTGCTGAAATCTGCTCGGCCGTATCGCAATGTAGCTTCCCTTTGCTCCGCTGATAGTATTCTAAGCGCTTGCGCAAATCCTCCTGTGTCTTCAAGCCGAAGCCCTTGTATTCCACCAATCGGTTTTCATTGCAGGCATACCACAGTTCACCAATGGTTTCAATCCCCATATCCTTCCAGACGGAGCGCACTTTTTTGGGGCCAAAACCATTGATATCCAGCATTTCTACCACACCAGCCGGCGTCTCCCGCAAGATGGACTCCAAAGCATCCATGGCTCCCGTCGATGTCAATTCGATGATTTTAGCCGCAGTGGCCACCCCAATCCCTTTAATCCCCTTCAATTCCGACTCCGGCAGCTCACTGACCGGACGGTCCAGCTTCCGGAGGGTCAGATAGGCATTGCGATACGATTTGATCTTAAACTCATTCTCCCCATGCAACTCCAGCAGGTTGGCCAACGTATCAAAGGCATTGGCGATCTCTTTATTGGTCATAATACTCTGAAAAACTAAAATAGACCCCGCAAAGTTGCTAAAAAGTTACGGCTTTATCACTCCCCCCTTTAAAGCCATCCATGTATATCAAAACCCAATCATTAATCATTAATCATTAACCATTAAAAAAACGGTTCCCCGCCTGACTCGTTTGCCAAGCGGGGAACTGCCCTGTTGTATATCTACATCATGAAAAAGTGATACAAAGATGGGGGCCTCTCCAAAAGACCTTCCAGACAACTATCCAATCCAAAAAAGGTACTTTTATCAACAAAAATAACCTCCTAAAAAACACAACTCACTACTATTCAAACACTTAAAAAAATGAAATTCCCCCAAAAAACCCACCAAACCCAATCATTAACCATTAATAATTAACCATTAAAAAAACGGTTCCCCGCCTGACTCATTTGCCAAGCGGGGAACTGCCCTGTTGTATATCTACATCATGAAAAAGTGATACAAAGATGGCGGCCTCTCTAAAAGACCTTCCAGACAACTATCTAACCCCCAAAGGGCCTTTTTTATCAACAAAAATAACCCCCTAAACAACACAACTCACTACTATTCAAACACTTAAAAAAATGAAATCTCCCCAAAAAAACCCACCAAAACCAAAAAATAAACAATAAACAATAAAAA